>Ga0068860_100002686_pt1 | contig 18510 bp, 13 predicted proteins | sample KBSSwiS32_FD_66597 | JGI IMG/M metagenome (GOLD analysis project Ga0068860, IMG submission 66597) | Switchgrass rhizosphere microbial communities from Kellogg Biological Station, Michigan, USA - KBS Switchgrass S3-2 | ecosystem: Host-associated > Plants > Roots > Rhizosphere > Soil ... | reverse complement strand
AGCGGCTGGCCAACGAGTTGAATCTGCGTGATCGGGTGCGCTTTACCGGTGTCGTTGGGCGCGACCAGATCCCGCGGCTGGTGGCCTCGTTCGATATCGCATTGCAGCCGGCTGTGGTGGCCTACGCGTCACCGCTGAAGCTGTTTGAGTACTTGGCCATGGGCAAGGCCATCGTCGCCCCGCGTCAACCCAACATCGAAGAGATTCTCGTCGATGGCGCCAACGCGCTGCTGTTTGACGCATCCGTCCCGGGGGCCTTGGAGCAAGCATTGAGCCGGCTTTGTCATGACACCGATCTGCGAAGCCAGGTCGCCCAGGGGGCGGCATCCACGATCCGTGCGCTGTCGCTCACCTGGCATCAAAACGCCCGTCGTGTGGTCGAACTGATTCCGGCACGGCAACGATCCGCCGCGGCCGCGCGTTGACCCATGCGCCACGCATCGCCTCGGACCTGAGCCGTACTCACATCGACAATCGACTCAGCCGATGCTCGTGGCCTCTGGGGATCGAATTCGCCGAAAGAGCGAGATCAGTTGAGCGACGCGCCCGTCCCATGTGTTCGCTTCGGCATGCGCACGGATCGTATCGCCGTCCCATTCGCGCTGGAGCGCCTGGTCCATCGCCGTCAGCAGAGCGGGCGAGTCACCAAAGTCGACGAGCAAGCCCAACGACGGGTGGCTCACGACCTCGGCGTTGCCGCCCACGCGGGTGGTCACAATGGGCAGTCGGCAGGCCATGGCTTCCAGCAGAACATTGGCCCACCCTTCGTAGCGCGTCGCGAGCACGAACACATCGGCTGCCGACAAAGGGACATGAAGCTGGGTTGGCGATACAGACCCGAGGAAGTGCACGCGCGCGTCCAACTGGAGGGAACGTGTCAACGCGGTCAGTTGAGTGGTGTAGTCGCCCTCCGGACCAGCGGACCCCACGACAAGCAGGTGAAGATCCGGGTGCGTTCGCATCAATATGGGCAGGCATTCGATGACGCGATGAAATCCTTTGCGTTCAACCAGGCTGCCAACCGAAACGAGTACTTTCGCCTCGCGCGGGAGGCCCAGTCGCAGGCGCGCCTCGGACTGGGGTATCGGACGGAACTTGTCGATGTCGATGCCGTTGCCGACTTGAATCGATGCTTCTTCGCGGGCGCCCATTTCAAGTCCGACTTGGCGCAACGCAGCGGACACGGCGATCACCAGGTCAGCGTGCTTCAATGCCCGAGCCATGCGAGGGCCTATGCCCGCCACGGTTCGCAAGCGTTCTTCCTTGCCGCGCAAGGTGATTGCGTACGGAAGCCCGGTCCACCGCGAGAGCAAATAGCCTGCGTAACCGTCGGGATAACCGAAGTGGACGTCGAGCACGTCCGCTGCGCCGTCGTGCATCAACCGCCGCAGAGTCGGCAGAGCGGCGAGCGCGATGAACAGGCCGTCGAGCCGGCGCAGCATGCCAGGCAATGCAAAGAAGCGCGGCCGGAAGATTCGGATTCCGTCGACCTTCTCGAAACTTGGCTTCGGTGGGCGGTAGTGAGGCCTTACCGAGCGCAGCAACGACTGAAGCGGAAACCAAGGCTGCGGCGAGACCACGACGACGGGCAGGTGTCGCGCGACACGAAACATGCGCTCCTTGATGAACACTCCTGCCACCGGTTCGGCGGCTGAGGGAAACAGCGTGCTCAACACCACCAGCGCGGGTCGTGCCGGCGCACCTGATCGAGACGCTGATCTTTCGGCGTGCATTTCGTGATGTTTCAACAATCGCTAGTCACAGGGACGGGATGGGTCGCGTGAACCGGGCCTTGGCCGCTGCGAAGTCGAGCGCGGCACGGCGCCTGCGCGCAGCAAACCGCCAAGGAGCGAGAGTCCAATGACCGGGCGCGGCATCGTGGCTGGGGCCGCTTGGATGGTTCTGTTTCGCCTGTTCGACCGCTCGATCGGCATCGTCAGCACGGCGCTACTGGCTCGCTTGCTGTTGCCTGCCGATTTTGGTTTGGTCGCGATGGCTATGTCGGTGATTGCTGTGATCGAACTGGCCACGACATTCAGCTTCGAGATCGCACTGATCCGGGCCCCCGACCCAACGCGCGAGCACTATGACACCGCGTGGACCCTCAACATCATCGTCGGCACTTGCGGCGCCATTGCCACAGCAGCGGCGGCGCTTCCAGCCGCGGCATTCTACGGTGACGACCGACTCATCCCTGTGATGGTGCTTGCCGGCACGGCCTGGTTCATTGCCGGATTCGAGAACGTCGGCACGGTGAACTTCAGACGCGAGATGAATTTTGCGGCCGACTTTCGTCTCTTGGCCATCAAGCGAATCGTCGGTTTCGTCGTCACGCTGGCCGCAGCGCTCATGCTGCACTCTTACTGGGCGCTCGTCATCGGTACGACTGCCGCCCGATCGGCAGGGGTGATCCTGAGTTTCGCGATGCATCCGTTCCGGCCCCGCCTCTCGCTGCATCGGACGCGCGAGCTGTTCTCGTTCTCGGGGTGGCTGCTCATCAGCAATGTCGCGGGCGTAGTCATCGGCAAGGCGCCGCATTTCATCGTCGGACGCTTCTTTGGCGCGCAAGCGTTGGGCGCCTACAGCGTGGGCGCGGAAATCGCGCACCTGACCTACACCGAATTGGTCGCGCCGATCAATCGAGCGATGCTGCCGGGATACTCGCGCCTGATCGAGGACCCGGAGGCATTCCGTCGCACATGCTTGGACGCCACAGCGGGGATCTTGCTTCTTGTCATGCCCGTCACTGTCGGGCTGGTGGTGCTGGCACAGCCAATCGTCCGCGTTTTGCTGGGAACTCAATGGGCCGACGCCGTGCCGATCATTCAGATCTTGGCCATCGCCGGCACGGTCTCGGCCATCACATCGAACAACGTTCAGGCTTACCTCGCGCTGGGACGTCCTCATCTGACGACCTGGATCCTGGCAGCTCGCTTGGGCCTGTTGGCCGTGGCGATAGGCCTCCTGGCGCGGCCTTGGGGTCTGCGTGGCGTGGCCGCGGCTGAACTGGTCTCGTCCTTGGGTAGCCTTTTTGTCAGCGTGCCGATACTGACCTCCACATTGCATCTCGGCATCATGGAGTATCTGCGTGCCGCCGCCAGACCCGTCTTGGCCTGCATTGCGACAGGCCTCGTCATGGTCTTCGTGCAGTCGCTACTGCCTCAGGACAGCGGCCTGGTCGCTGCACTGATCGAGCTGGCGGTGGTGGGCATCGTCGGAGCGGTGAGCTATCCGATGGTCGTCGGTCTGCTGTGGGTCGCCAGCGGCCGTCCGAAGTCTATCGAGCCTCAAATCGCGGGTCGAACGTGGCGCTGGCTGTCCAGCGCGGTGAGCAGGAGAGCGCAGGCATGACCCATGACCGCACACCGTATCTGCGTGTGGCTGCACCGTGCGAAATCGGTCATGCTGCCGAAGCGACTGCCGACACGGATGCGTGTGGCACGGTCGCGGCTGTCAGGAGTTGGTTTTGAGCGAACAGGGTCCGAACGCCGACGCGCGTTTTGTCGACTATTACCGTCAGCAAAGTCAGTCTGAGCAGACGCTCGCCCGCTTCTCCGCGGTCAAGCGGCAGGTGCTCTCGATCCTCGCGCAGAGAGGCAGCTCAGCCGACCGATTGACCGTGGCAGATATTGGATGCGGACCGGGTGCTCAGAGCTTGATGTGGGCTACCGATGGGCATCAGGTATGGGGTGGCGACATCTCGGTCCCGCTGATCGAGATTGCGCGCGAACGCGCGCGCAACGCCGGGTTGCCCATTGCATTCGAGGTGGCCAGTGCAGAGAGCCTGCCGCTACCCGACCGCAGCTTCGACGTGGTGTTGGTTCCCGAGCTGCTGGAACATGTGCCCCGCTGGCAAGCCTGCGTCGGCGAGGCCGTGCGCATCCTGAAGCCCGGTGGCGTCGTCTATTTCAACACCACGAACTACCTTTGCCCGCAACAGCAGGAGTTCGAACTGCCGCTCTACAGCTGGTACCCGGCTTGGTTGAAGCGCCGTTGTGTTGCCAAGGCCCTGTCCACGCACAGGCAATGGGTGCAGTACACGAGCTTCCCCGCAGTCAACTGGTTCAGCTTCTACAGCCTGCGCAAACACCTGGCCACGCTGGCCATCGATTCGTTGGACCGGTTCGACGTGATGACCTGGTCCGGGCCCGGGCTTCGCGCCAGGCTGGCGCGAGTCCTATGCGCAGTGCCACCTTTGCGGTATCTGGGCCACGTTCTGACCCCTTACACGTTGGTGTTCGGGATCAAACGTGCAAGCAGCTAAAGGCGGCTATTGAACCTTGAGCCCGGTCGGGGCGCTGGGAGGCGTGCTGTCCTGGGCTGGTGGCGACCCAGTGGAATGCCGATACAGGTAAACCGCCGAATCGGACGATGGCCCCTGAAGGCCAGCGCGCGCCAGAAAGATCACGCCATGCTCAGTCACCGGTACGGCGGCGACCAGCAAGTCTCCGTACTGGGTGGGCAATGAGTGAGTGCCGTGCTGAGCCCACGTGTTCGTGGCCGGGTTGTAGCTGTAGATGTTCCGATTGCAGTGGAACACCACAAGGTTCCCCGAGACGGGATCGATCGTGTGCACGGCGCCGCACGTGCCGGTTCCGAGCGACACCGGCGCATCAGCACCTCGAGTCACTTTGCCACTGGCATCCATTCGCAGCAGCACACGGTCGCCGTTGACGCCACCGCCCAGCAGCAGCATCTTGTGCACCGGACTGTATTCGGTGAAGTTGTGGTACTCACCAAAGTGAATGCCGCCCGGCAGAGTCTGCCAGCTGCTTGACCCCGGTCGGTACAGGTAGAACTGACCCCCGCCGTTCAACGGGTCCGCAAAGACGAGCCCGCCGAGATCGGGGAAGTATTCCAACGCTCCGCAACACGGACCGGCGCTGGGCATGTCTGGCAGCCGGCTCCAGTTGCCACCGGAGTAGCGCCATACCGTGCTGCTGCTCTCCACCCGGTAGAAGTAGTCGCCGCTCGCGGGATCCAACGCCGCATGATCGTACCCATGGTGAGCGATCGAGAACGGCGCTGCCGGCAGGGTGCGCCAACTGTTGCTGGCCTCGTCGTATTCGACCCAGCGCGAGTCAGGCGAGTCGGACGTGCTGCAGGCGTATTGGGCTGAACCGTCGCTCGAGCGTGCGCACCCGATGATGTAGATCTTCTTGGTGACCGGATTGCGCTGCGCCTCATCCGTGTATTCGAGAATGGAACCGCTTCCTCCAGGAGGCACGAGGATCCCGCCGGGTACCCCGTTCAGGTTGAAATTGTTGGTGGTCAGTACCTTGAACTGTCCTGGCTGTACGGTTGCTGCCAAGTCACCGAGTGGCGTCGCGCGCGATGCCAGCGGCACCATGGCGAATACCGCGACGCTGGCGGCGAGCAGACCTCTTCGGATCTGCTTGAGGGTTTCATGTCGCACTCTTGGCGCTCCTGAATAGACTTTCACAACGTGGTCGGGGGACGATGCGTCCGTGGTCACAAAGGTACCCGCCCTGGCAGGTACCCATGTATCCGTTCACTCGGTACCGTAACTGCGTGACTCAAGGCAGCGCATCTGAACAAGCGGTTTGCGCTGGCAGTTGCGAGGCGTTCGACAAGGCATCGCCGTCCTAGGTGCGCGGGACCACGCCGTATTCCGGCGAATCGTTGAACTTGACTGTGTTGCTCGTAAAGTTGCTGGCGCTCTTCACGCGGGCATAGCCTTCTGCCGCCCCTGTTGCCCCGTGATCGACCGCGTACGAGAGCGCGGTCAGCAGATGCCCCCAGTTACCTTGAGGGAAGGCCACCGGACTCGGGTCATCGGCGTAGCTTTCCATGATCGTGAGTCCGCTTTGCGAGTCGAGGTTGTCGCCATACGTCGCTTGGTAGACGGCGCCCCAACTGCTGTAGAACGATCCCGAGTCGGGTCCCACCGTGGTCCGATACGGGCCAGGGCCACGTCGCCAGGAGTACTCGCCGTTGGCGGGCCCCCGGCCCGTCACGCCCACAGGGACGCGATAGAAGTAGTCGCGTACCTGGGCGTGGAGCGATCTTTCCGATGCGCTCAACTGCATTTCCTGATCCCAAGACCAGCCGATGCTGGCCACCAAGAAGAAATGCTCAAACAAGCTTCGCTGCATTCCTGCGGCGGCATCCTGATCGTCGTACGTTGCCCCAAGCCCGGTGGCAGGGCTGTTGGTCGCAACGTGTTGCGAGTTCCAATTGCCGAGGTTGGCCACGACGCTGGCCTTGCAGTCGGCCTTGAGAGGTTCGACGTCCGGCAACACGGCGGCTGCCGAGGCGATCGTGCGATACCGCCAAGCGCGCGCGCGTGTCTGCGAAGTGAACAGCTTGCCGGTGCCGGTGCGGCCCCCGCCGGAATCGGTGTACCAAGCTGTCCATGCATTGGCGAGGATCGTTTCGAGATGGAAACGCTCTCCGGTCACGAGCCAGGGAAGGTAACCGGCATGCGGATGATGAGCCACCTCCCATCGATTCGAGTTCGTTCCGGCTCCGTTCATGCCTTCCTGGTCGCCACCATTGACTGCGGTGGGGTAGTTGCTGAACAACGGGAATGTCCGGGTGCTGCTACTGCGATAGAAGATGGAGTAGGCGCCCATCGCGCGTGAATGCGCGATGCTGCACGCCAGCGCGTTCTCTGCGCCGGTTGTCGCGTACAGCGCGTCCCAATTGGGCAGCAGACCGATACCCGGCGTGAATCCGGGAGAGCCCATGTCCTGCTCCCAATCGAGCCGGTTCATTGGGGTGTATGCCGTCTTCAGGTTCGAGAGAGTCGAGGCCGACGGACTCGTGTAGCCGTAGTTCGGCACCAGCTTGGTTGCGCGCAGGTAGGCGGCGTTGTGAGTGACGGTCGCTTCAGGCCCGTTGGAGCCAACGGCGTCCCAACGGACGCCTTGCGGCATCGATACAGACGTGTTCAGCACGGTGGCTCCGGCGATGACAACCACTGCCGTGCCGGATTTCGTGGCCGATGCATTGAGTGCGCGCCCGTTCTCACAGGCGACCCGAACTCGATAGTGCCCATTGGCCCACAACTGCACGTAGAAGACGGCAGACAGGGTCGCATCGTTAGGGAAGTTAGCCAAGTATTGAAACGCAGCATACTGAGGCCCGGCATGCTCGATCGTCACCTTGGCGCTGGTACCCAGCAGGCTGGCCAAGTTGACCGTGCCGTAGCTGCCGTAGGTGATCGATGCCTGCGGGTTTGCCGCAATCAATTGCACCTCGCTCAGGGCTGCACCCACCCCGGCCGTGGTCTTGCCGATCGAGACCGTGGCTGCTGTCCCGGAGACGAGATCGACGGTGCCCGCAATGTGCGCGTGCTTGACGCTGCCATCATCCCAGGTGGAGATCGGCGAGAACTGCGAAGTGGCCGTGTTGAGCGCCAAGCGTTGGCCGGACGGCAGGTCTCCCTTGCGAAAGACTTGCCCAAAGGCGAACGCAATCGCGTTCGCCGTCACGCTGGATCGCATGCTGACCGTGGTCAGGACGCCCGGGGGCATCGGTGGCGGTGATGGCGCTGGCGCCGGGGAAGGAGACGGCGAGGGCGAAGGTGACGGCGAAGGCGAAGGCGAAGGTGACGGCGACGGCGAGGGTGAAGGTGACGGCGAAGGTGAAGGTGAAGGCGAAGGCGAAGGTGAAGGCGAAGGCGAAGGCGAAGGCGAAGGCGAAGGCGAAGGTGACGGCGAAGGATGCGGCGCCGGCGAGGGCGATGGAGTCGGGACTGGCGCCGGAGAAGGGGCCGGTCCGCCGGTCGGGGTGACGGTATCTGCGTCCGCACCACCGCCGCAGGCGCCCAGCACGAGCGTGCCAAGGGGTGCGCCAGCGAGTCTTAGAAACTCTCTTCGCGATCTGCCAATGCCTGGCTTCTTTGTCTCGTCGGGGGGAAACGTCACTGGCAATTCCTTACCAAAATTAGAAGATCGCTAGCTAGCTCTCATGTCGATGGTGTTGATCGACCATCGTTCGACGACCGCGCAGGAGGCCGGCGGTGCTGCCCGAGTCGCGGACGCTAGGGCAGTGTCTTGGATACCTCGGCCGAATACGCACTCTCATTGCCTGCGGAGTCGTATGCGGTCACGGCGAAGTAGTAGGTTCTTCCACCCTGAAGTCCTGTGACGGTGAAGCGCGTGGCGCTGCCCGTGTTGATGCCTGAACCACGCGCCTGGTTGTAGCTGCCGGACATGGTGCCGTAATAGATACGGTAGCCGGCTGTATCCGTAGACGAAGAACCGCCCCAGGTCAATACCGGACTTGGGGTGGGTGTTGGTGCAGGGGCCGGCGATGGCGTCGGGCTGGGCGATGGCGTCGGGCTGGGCGCGGGAGATGGGCTCGGCGCCGGGGTGGGTGCGGGCGCCGGGGTGGGTGCGGGCGCCGGACCAGGTGCGGGCGACGGACTGGGCGAGGGCCCGGGCGTCGGGCTTGGCGCAGGCACGGGAGGCGTCACGGCCTGGGCGCCACCAGCATCGTCCGATGCACCACCGCCACCGCACGCCGCCAGCACCGCGACCGATGCACACAGCAATCCGACGACTCGCAATCGATACGAAACCATACCCGCTCAGGCAGCCACGCAGACTAGTGTTGGACGTGCGCAGGGTGATGGCGTCCGCTGGTGCCCCACCCGCTGAGACATCATCGCGGCGACAGGACGCAGGAATGTAACTCGACGTCCGGCGGGCGCCCAGTTGCTGACGGACGGTTGCAGTTGCCCCGGCGGACTTACGAGGACTCTATCGCCGTACGAAGCGGCGGCAGGCTCAAATCAGCGCTTCGCGCGCACCGGGATGCCCCAGGAAGCGCGATGGGCTGGCCGTCAATCCGTAAGCACCGGACTGGTAGACCACGACCAGATCACCTGGCTGCGCGCGGGCGAGGTCCATGCGATCCGCCAACGTATCGAGCGGTGTGCAAAGAGGACCCACGACGGAGGCGACCTCGCGTTCTTGACTGGTGACCCGATTGCCGATTTCGACTGGATAGTTCTTGCGAATCACCTGCCCAAAATTGCCGGACGCCGCCAGATGGTGGTGCAGACCGCCATCGGTGACAAGAAACACCTCGCCGCGCGACAGCTTGCGGTCGACGACCCGTGCCACGTAGACCCCGGCTTCGCCGACCAGGAATCGGCCCAACTCAATCACCAACTCGGCTTGTGGCAGTGTTCGCCGAGATTGCGCAACGATTTCCCGCAGATGCGCGCCAACTGCAGGCACGTCGAGCGCCTGTTCGCCAGGGAAATAGGGAATGCCAAATCCTCCGCCAAGATTCAGCACTTTGAGAGGACTCGGCGCGTCGGCTGCCAGTCGCGAAGCGAGGTCGAGAGAGCGGGTGAGCGCCTCGCAGATCGACGCCGCCCGCAAGTTCTGCGAGCCCGAAAAGATGTGGAAGCCTTCGAACGCGAGGCCCAGTTGACGGATCTCGTCGAGAGCGCCAGGGATGGCCTCTGCGTCGATTCCGAACTGCTTGGGTCCGCCGCCCATCCTCATGCCTGATGACTTCAACTCAAAGTCGGGATTGACGCGAAGCGCGACCCGAACCGGGCGACCCAATCGCTGACCGGCATTCGCGAGAACGGGCAACTCGCGCATCGATTCGACATTGATCAAGATGCCGGATGCGACGGCCTGCGTGAGTTCCGCCTCTGACTTGCCGGGTCCCGCAAAGCTGATGCAGCGCGGGTCCATGCCCGTATCTAGCGCCACCATCAACTCGCCACCAGAGGCGACGTCCAGCCCATCGACCAGACCCCTCATGTGATGCACAACCGCGGGCATGGGGTTCGCCTTGATGGCGTAGTGCAGGCTGATCTCCGGAGGCAGTGCTTCACGCAGCAAGCGGACCCGTGCCGTCAAGAGGCTGCGGTCGTACGCATAGTAGGGCGTACCGCCCACCCGTTCGGTCAGTGTCGACACCGGAACTCCGCCAATGGCGACTTCGCCATTCAACACGGCGAATTGCTGCGCTGCTGTGTGCCGATTCACCCGGATTGATCCTTCGACCTGACGTACTCGGTGCCGATCGCCTTGCGATCGATCTTTCCATTTGCATTGCGCGGCAGGGGGCCCGCATACACACGGATGTCGGCCGGCACCATGTAGGCGGGGAGTTGTTCGCGACAATGGCTCAGCAAATGCTTTGCATCCAGTGAGTGTCCGTCGGATGCGGTGGCAGCCACCACCACCACCTCGCCAAGAGCAGCATGCGCCACGCCGAAGGCTGCGCATTCGCCGACGAGGCGCGAAGCATAGACGACCTCTTCGACCTCGTTAGGACTGATGCGGTAGCCCGACGACTTGATCATTTCATCGCGCCGTCCAATGAAGTACAGGAAACCCTCGCCATCCTGTCGGACCGTGTCGCCAGAGAATACGGCCCACTCGGACATCACCAAGCCAGCCAATCGATGCGGCAACGGGCGAAATCGCTCTGCCGTTCTGTCTGGGTCGTTCCAATAACCCTGGGCGACCAGGGCACCGCGCTGTACCAACTCGCCGGGTTCATCCGGCAAACAGGGCGAACCGTCCTCGCGCAGGACGAGAATCTCGCTGTTCGGAATCGCCTTGCCGATCGAGTCCGGCCGACGATCGATCTCCTCGGGAGGCAAATAGGTCGCGCGAAAGGCTTCGGTGAGCCCGTACATCAGGTAAGGCTTCGCCACCGGGACGATTGAACGCAGCCGCTTGAGGGTCTCGAGTGGCATTCGCCCGCCGGTGTTGGCGAAGTACCGCAAGCACGAAGTGGCGCTCTCGGGCCATTTGACCTGCGTGAGCTGGATCCACAGTGGCGGCACCGCCGTGAGACCGGTGACCCGGTACCTGTCGATTGCGTTGACCACATCCTTCGGCAACAGGTAGTTGAGCAGGACAACGCTTGCACCCGCATGAAACGCCGTGGTGAGCTGACTGAAGCCCGCATCGAAGGACAGCGGCAGTGCTGCCAGCAGCACGTCGTCGCTCCGATTCTCAAGGTAGGCCGCCACACTCTTGGCACCGGCGACCATGTTTCGATGCGACAGAACCACGCCCTTGGGCTTGCCAGTGCTGCCCGAGGTGTAGAGGATGGCGGCGATGTCGTTGTCGACCACGCGTTGCTCCCCTGGCCCTCGAGCATCCAACAGGTCGGCCCAACGATGCACCGGGATCTGTTGCGCGGCCGATTCACCGGAGCCGGTCACGACCACGTGCTGCAAGTCGGGGCACAGCGACAACAACTGGCCCAGGGTATCGAGGCGATCGGCGGTCGTGACGAGAACTTTGACGTTGCAGTCCTGAAGAATGTGAGCCACCTGCGACGGCTTCAACAGGGGATTGATGGGCACGAAGACCGCGCCCCGGGCCGGTGCTCCAAACGATGCGACTACGGTCTCGCGGCGCTTGTCCAGGTAGATCCCGACGCGTTCACCACGCTGCACGCCCAGGCTGGCCAAGCCTGCCGCGAATCTTCGGATGTCCGACGCCAGTTCGGCGTACCGAATTGCCGTGCCATCGTGCAGCGCCACGGCGTCGGGGGAGCGTTCGGCAGCGACCCAAGGAAGCTGATGAAGCAGGAAGGCTTCTTTGTGCATGTTGCGCCGCGCGGGTGTGGTTGACCGTCTCAGCGACCGTCGGCTGGGGATGTCAATCGCGCCAGGGCGCTGCGCACATGGCGCAAGCGCGACATCGATGCATCGGTCAAACTCAACGACAAACCGAGCAACGTGTGCAGGTTGTGAGCCTCAAGTCCCTCCAGGCGACGGCACGCCGTCATCCAGTCCTTTTTATAGCTCTCACTGCCCACACCATAGTCGATCTCCTGGACATGGTCATCATCGATGGCGCCGCGGAACAATTCTTTGGAGAGGATCGAACCGACACCCAAGTCAGCGAACCTCTCGTCGTACGCGAGCTTGTAGATGATCGCCCGGCCCGCGCAGGTCAACCACAATTGAGCCGCGGCTGGCTGGCCGTCCACGCGCAGCAATCCAAGGCGCAGGATTCCGAGCTCCGCAGCCCTTCGCGTCAATGCCGGGATGAAAGTGACGTGCGGCTCCGGCTGCTTCCAACTCGCGTTGTAGATCGTCTCGAAACCGGAGATCGCCGCGTCGAGCGCCTGACCGACTGACCGTTGAACGACGATTTCAGTCGCATGAGTCTTTCGAAGTTTTTTGGACTTGCGCTCGATCGTGTTGCGTACTTGAGAGGAGCGTCGCGCATAGTATTCGTCGAACGACCCCTCGACAGGCAAGAACCAATTCTCATACTGGAAATAGCGGCTTGTGGTGAAGCGCTTTGCCGAGAGGCCCTCCGCCGCCGCCTGACTCACCGGATCGGAGTCCTTCAGCAGACGCAACCGAACGGAATGCCAGCGCGGTCGCTCGGTGGCAATGCACTCGAGCAGCGCGGCCAGCGCGGCATTGCGATCGGCTGCGCCGTTGGCGAAGGACACCGAATACTCGATGGCGTAGAAGTTGGTCATGCTGCAGAGCGTCCGAGCCTCCGATTCGCTCTTGGTACAGCAGAACAAGGCCGCTTGAGGCGCGCCATCATGCGCGCAGACCACATAGATTCTCGGTCGCCAAGCCGGCTGCAGCGATGTCGAGTACAGCACTTCGAACCAGTCGTACGACAGCAGGAAGTTGGGCTGGCACGGGTAGGAGAACGCCGAGCGGTGTTCGATGGCTACATCATCGAACGAGGAATAGACCAAAACCTTCATCGGCAGGACATGGGGTGCCCGGGTGGTGCCGCGCGATTGTCGCAGCGCGCGCCCCTCGGCACCCACCGAAGTCGACCCCGGAATCCGCGGAAACCCCTCAAACGGGTGAGGTGACCCCCTGTGCCTTTTGCCTGCGAGACGGGAACATAGACGGCCTTGCCTGAGTCCGAGTGGCCGCATTCGATGCGGCACGCAAGAGGTCGTGGCATCCCGCGGAGCGCTCAATGGGTCGTTGTTCTCAGTCTTCGGTTGGTTTGCTGGCGCGGCTGTTGCTGCTGGCTGGTCAGTGGGTAGCGGCATCGGGGGTCGTCCATGCCCAGGCGCCAATTCCTGGGTATCCGGATTCCATCGAAGCGTTCGATCCACGTGAGGTGGCGATGCTGCCGCGGTACTGCACCTACACACACTATTTCCGCGCCAAGCTGCCCGATGGGAGCAACTCGACGGAGACCGAGCGCTGGCGCAACCTGATGGGCCCGAACAATTTCGAGCACGTCCATCACTACTGCTTCGCGATGATGAAGACCAATCGTGCGGTTCTCTTGGCCCGAAGCAGCGAAGCACGTACCTTCTACTTGAACGATTCGCTGAAAGAGTTTGACTACATCCTTGATCGCGTGTCGCCGGATTTCGTCTTGTTGCCGGAGATTCTGACCAAGAAGGCCGAGAATCTCTTTCTGCTGGGGCGAGGACCCGTGGCGGCGATCCAGTTGCGCAGGGCGATTCAGCTCAAACCAGACTATTGGCCGCCGTACGCCAAATTGGCCGATCACTACAAAGACGTGGGAGACGTTGCCCAAGCGCGCGAGACGTTGGAGTCAGGCTTGGCAGCCAACCCGGGCGCGGCCGCCCTCACGCGCCGGCTGGATGCGCTGGGCACGGCGCATCAACGCTAGCCGAGCGCGTCGGCGCTCGAGACGGCCGAGTGCTCCACCGAGCAAGGCTTCTTTGCGGCACGGCTGCGAAGAAGTTCAGCCAGTTCGGTGACATGCGGTGCGACGAACAGCCGCCCAGAATCCTCGGCAGGAATCATCACGGCTTCGTTCGGTCCGTCGGCCAGTTGCTCCCAAAGGCGCCGCGTGTCCACGACTTGGCTCGGTAACGGACGCTTGATTGCGATCACGTTCAACAGGCTCCCCGGATAACGGCGCGGCTCGTAGCGTGCCACGGCACGAACGGTGGCTTCAACCACCTTCTCGACGTAGTAGGTGCTTCCAATCAGCGTTTCCTTGAGGCCGACGTCGAAGACGGCTCGACCAGTTCGCCACTTCTGCTGAAGGAACGCGGGCCAACTGCCGACGGGCATCGACGACATTTCTCGCAGATAGCCGAAAAGTTTGCCTGTCAAATACCGGATCGGCCAGATCAGCTGCGACAGCTGGCTGCGCGTCTTTGCCGTCGCCGGTGGCCAGGTCTCTAGCAGTGCCAGTTGCACGTCGGCACCTCGTTGCTTCAAGCGTTGTGCAACTTCGTATGCGATGACGCCGCCCGTGCAAGTGCCGCCGATGAAATACGGGCCTTGCGGACGCGCTGCCAAAATCTCGCCCACGTAGTGTTCGGCCATCTCCGGCACGGACTGAAAGGGCTCCTCTTGGCCATCGAGCCCGCGTGCCTGCAGGCCATACAGCGGTTGGTCCGGCCCCAACAACTTGGAAAGTTTGCCAAACATCAGCACGTTACCGCCCACCCCGGGCACCAGGAACATCGGAATTCGCAGACCGCCCGGGTTGATGGCCACCAGCGAGCGCCACGACGCTTTCCAGTCCGAGCGCTGCAGCAGCTCGGCCATCTGGGCCACAGCGGGGGCTTGGAACAAGGTCGCCAGAGGCAGCTTGCGTCCGAACACCTGCTCGATGCGCGACACCAGTTCCACTGCGAGCAGGGAGTGTCCCCCGCGATCGAAGAAGTTGTCGTGCGTACCCAGCGCGTCGTCGCCCAGCACCTGCCGCCACAGCGCGAGCAGCTGGAATTCGATCATCGTGCGCGGCTCGTCCGGCACGGCCGACGTCGTCACCTCCTGTGCAGGCTCCGGCAGGGCGCGCGCGTCGACCTTGTTGTTGCTCGTGAGCGGCAAGGTGTCGAGGAACACGAAAGCCGCCGGCACCATGTACTCCGGCAGCATGGCACGCAGGTGCTCGCGCAGCTGCGCCGGCGAGCACGCATCGCGCTGGTCGGCGACGAGGTAAGCGACGATCTGCCTGGATCCCGCGCCGTCGTCGCGCACCACCACAGCTGCCTGACGCACCTGTGAATGACGGCTGAGCGCGGCCTCGATCTCGCCCAGCTCGATGCGAAAGCCGCGCACCTTCACCTGCTGGTCGGCGCGACCGATGTACTCCACGTCGCCATCGCGCAGCCGCCGCGCCAGATCACCGGTGCGATACAGACGCTCGCCTCCAACGAACGGATCGGGCACGAATCGCTGTTCTGTCAGCTCCGGCCGATTCAAATAGCCCACCGCGAGGCCAGGCCCACCGACATACAGCTCGCCGACCACGCCAATCGGCACCGGTTCCAGCTCGGCATCGAGCACGTGCAGGCGCAGGTCGGGAATCGGCTGCCCGATCACGCTGCCGCGGCCGCCGTCGAGGTCGACCAGCCCGATCGGACGGTACGTCACGTGCACGCAGGTCTCGGTGATGCCGTACATGTTGACAAGCCGTGGCTGCATCTCGCCGTAGCGCTGCAACCAGGGACGCAAACTCTGCAGTTCGAGTGCTTCGCCGCCGAAGATCACGTGGCGCAGCTGCTGGGACTGGGGTGGCTGCTTCAGATCTGCTTGCATCAGCTGGCGAAAAGCCGACGGCGTCTGATTCAGCACCGTCACCGCCTCGTCGCGCAGCAACTTGAGGAACGACTCGGGTGACCGACTCACCCAATACGGCACCACGACGAGGCGCCCGCCATGCGCCAGCGCACCCCACAGCTCCCACACCGAGAAGTCGAATGCGACCGAGTGAAAGAGCGTCCAGACATCGCTGCTGTCGAAGTGGTACCAGGGTTGCGTCTGGCTCAGCAGCCGATCGACCGCGCGGTGCGTCAACAAGGTGCCCTTGGGTTGGCCGGTCGAGCCGGAGGTATAGATCACGTAGATCAAATCGTCGGCCGTGCAGGGCGCCGCCGGATTGGTGTCGGGCTGCTCGGCCAGCGCCGGGTCGTCGAGGCACAGCGTGTGCACCGTCTGCACCGGCAGCTTGGCGAGGCGATCGCGCTGCGTCACCAGCACCGGCGCCTGTGCGTCGGTCATCATGAACGTGATGCGATCGGCCGGATACGAGAGGTCGATCGGCAGGTAGGCGCCGCCTGCCTTGAGGATGCCCAGCAGCCCGATCACCAGGTCGAACGAACGTTCCGCGCACAGGCCCACCAGCGTGCCGCGGCCGACACCGAGCTCGCACAGGCGGTGGGCCACTTGGTTGGCGCGGCGATTCAACTGCTCGTAGTTCAGGCTTGCGCCCTCGAAGCTGAGCGCGATCGCTTGCGACCGGCGCGCCACCTGGGCCTCGAAGCGCGAATGCAGCGGCAGCGCATCGAGGTCCGGGGTCGACGACGTCGCAGCCAGCAATCCGCGGCGCTCGTCGGGTGCGAGCAGCGGCAGCCGGCCGACCGCGGTGGACGGATCGACAACGATGGCACGCAGCAGGTTGACGAAGTGGACCCCCAGCTGCGCGGCGGTCGCCGCGTCGTAGATGTCGGCGTTGAATTTCAGCGCGCCGCCCAAAGAATCGCCGTGGTCGATCAACTCCAGACCAAGGTCGAACTGTCCCTCCTGCTGGTGCAGGTCGAATGGCCGCACGCGCAAGCCAGCGAAGTCGAACAGTCCGTCCTCCGTTCCGGACACCAACAACTCGCGCAGGTCGCGGAATTGCTCAAATCGCTGCAGCACGAACATCGTCTCGAACAGGGGCGAGCGGCTTGGGTCGCGCACCGGATGGAGTTTCTCGACCATCAGCGCGAGCGGATACTCTTGACCGTCCAGTGCCTCCAGCAGGGTCTGGCGGACGTGGCGCTGCAGGTCGCGAAACGACTGCTGCAGGCTCACCCGCGTGCGCAGCGGCACCGGATTGACGAAGTGGCCGAGCGTGGTCGCGAACTCGCCCTGGTTGCGGCCCAGCGTGGGTGTGCCGACGACGATGTCCTCGACGCCCGTGTAGCGGACCAGCAGTACCTCGAACGCCGACAGCAGCAGCGCAAACAGCGTGGTGCCCTCGTCGCGCGCCAGGTGCTGCAATTGCCGCGTGAGCTCGGCGTCGACCTGGAAAGCGAAGGTCGCGCCGCGTACCGACTTGCGCGCCGGGCGAGGGTGGTCGCCCAGCACCTCCACTTCGGCGCGAGGCGCCGCCAGCTTGGCTTGCCAGTACTCGGCCAGCTTGTGACCCTGGGGGCCCTGCAGCATCTCGGTCTGCCAACGGGTGTAGTCGGCGTAGGACGTTTCGGGCCTCGCCAAGGTCGCTGCCGGGCCGCCGGTCTGCTCGGGGTAGAGGCGGCGCAGCTCGTCCAACAGCAGCAGCAACGACCAGCCGTCCAACGCGATGTGGTGGGCGTTGATCAGCAGCACATGATCTGTCGGTGTGCGCGTGAACAGACTGGTTCGCCAGACCGGTCCGGCTGCGAGGTCAAAAGGCCGCTTGTAGTCGGCCTCGATGAGCGCGCGCCGCTGGCTGTCGTCGAGCAGCGATGCATCGTGCACATCGAGTACCGCTTCGCCGGCGCCCGCGATGCGCTGCAACGGTCGCCCGTCGACCACCTCATAGGTCGTGCGCAGGATCGCGTGTCGGTCCACCAGCGCCTGCAGCGAAGCACGCAGCGCTGTCGTGTCCACCTGCGAGGACACCTCGACCGCGAACGCGACGTGATAGGCCGCGCTGGAAGGTGCGTCTTGCTGCACCAGCCACAACGACCGCTGGCCGTACGACAGTGGCTGCTGCTCGACGCGGTCGGCATCGCGTTCTCGCAGCAGGGCCACGACGGCGTCGCGTTCGGCAGCCAGCAGGCTACGCTGCTCGGCGCTCAATGCGCCCTGAGGGCTGCGAAAGCGCAGGCGGTTGCCCTCGTACCACAGCTGCACGCCCTGGCGCTCGAGTTGGTCGATCAGCCCGCGCAAGCTCATGGCGCCGGCTCCCGGGTCGCGGTGAAAGTCACCGCCGACGGTGCACGCTCGCGCGCGCCGCGCCACCACAGCCAGCCGAGCACCGCGGCAATTGACAACGCCGCCAAGAGCGACGCTCGCCCCAGCGCGTGGCCATGCCACACCCAGGCAAGTGTCAGCACGCCGAGAACCTGGACATAGACGAACGGCGTCGACGCTGCCAGTGGCGCCATCGCAGCTGCCCGGTCCAGCAGGAACAACGCGAACAGTCCGACCAGGCCGATGCACACCAGCACGAGCGCGTCGTGAACGTTGGGGGTCACCCAGATCATCGGCATGACCGGGGACAGCAGCGCGAACACACCCACCGCCGTGTAGAAGAGGTTGGCGTGCACGACCTCGCTGCGCAACGACCGCGTCATCGCAAGATAGACGCCAAAGGACAGTGCCATCGCGAGCGGCAGCAAGGCAGTGCCCGGGGTCAGCTCAGCGGCCGGCCTCAGAATCACCGCGCTGCCCAGCCACCCGGCAGCGGTTGCGGCCCAGACCGGCCACGGCACGCGCTCGCCCATCATCAGGCGGGCGATCAACAGGGTGCACAGCGGCGCGAACCAGAACTCGCCCCAGACGGTATCGCTCGGCAGCCCGACCCGCAGCGAGAGGGCAAAACTCAACGGCATGGCGAGCATCAGCAGCGAGCGCGACAGCTGAAACACGGGCCGCCGCGT
>Ga0068860_100002683_pt1 | contig 18524 bp, 17 predicted proteins | sample KBSSwiS32_FD_66597 | JGI IMG/M metagenome (GOLD analysis project Ga0068860, IMG submission 66597) | Switchgrass rhizosphere microbial communities from Kellogg Biological Station, Michigan, USA - KBS Switchgrass S3-2 | ecosystem: Host-associated > Plants > Roots > Rhizosphere > Soil ... | reverse complement strand
GACGAGTTGCGCGAGATGACGAACAGCTCGCGGAAGCGCGACAGCTCGGTGATGATGTCCTCGGTGATGCCGTCGGCGAAGAAGTCCTGCTCGGCATCGCCGCTCATGTTGTCGAACGGCAGCACCGCGATCGAAGGCTTGTCGACGCGCTCGCGCGGCGCGGCGGGCGGGGGCGCCGGCGCGGTCGTCGCGACGCTTTCGCCGCTGCCTTCGGGGGCCGCCGACGCGCCTGCGCGAACGCGGTACGCGCGCACCGGCTCGGCGATGTTCTTGACATGCTGCTCGCCGAGGTCGTCGAAGCTCGCGGCGACGCGCCGCTTGACGACGCCGAGCACCGACTCCGAGACGGCGACGCCGCCCGGCTCGGCGAGGCCCTCGAGGCGGGCGGCGATGTTGACGCCGTCGCCGTAGACGGTGCCGTCGTCCTTCTCCATGACGTCGCCGAGGTGGATGCCGATGCGAAAGCGCATCCGGCAGCTCTCCTCGACCGCGGCCGCCGCTTCGCCGAGCGCGTGCTGCACCGCAAGTGCGCAGTCGACCGCACCGGCGGCGCTGTCGAAGACCGCGAGGACCGAGTCGCCGGCCATGTCGACGACGCGTCCGCGGTGCGCGGCGACCTCGCTGCGAAAGACGTTGCGCGCGCTGTCGAGCGAGGCGACGGTGCCGCACTCGTCCGTCCCCATCAGGCGCGAATAGCCGGCGACGTCGGCGACGAGAATCGTCGCCAGGCGCTGGCGGAGCGATGTGTTCCCGGACGCCATTGGCGAGGTCCTCTGCCGAGCCGGCCAAGAGAGCGGATGGGCGATTCTCGCTCGCCGGCGGCTCTCGTGCGCCCGGCGCTGCACGCGAAGTCGGCGAATACCGGCAATCGATTACAATGGCAGATTGCGTCGCAAGCGTTTCCAGTCGACTTCGGCGCATCCCTTCGATCGTTCGGTTCCGGCTGCACCGACTGGCCTCGCGCAACGCGAGCCGCACGCCGGCGAACTTCACAACTCCAAAATGTCCTTCGATTCCCTCGGCCTTGCCGAGCCGCTGCTGCGTGCCGTGCACGAGGCCGGCTACACGACCCCCACGCCGATCCAGGCGCAGGCGATTCCCGCGGTGCTCTCCGGCGGCGACGTCATGGGCGGCGCCCAGACCGGCACCGGCAAGACCGCCGGCTTCGTCCTGCCGCTGCTGCATCGCCTGATGCAGCGGCCGCTGACGCGCGACCGCCGCGGCAGGCTGCCGATCCGCTGCCTGATCCTGACACCCACCCGCGAGCTCGCGGCGCAGGTCGAAGAGAGCGTGCGCACCTACGGCAAGCACTCCAGGCTGACGAGCATGGTCGTCTTCGGCGGCGTCGGCATGCAGCCGCAGATCGACCGGCTCGCGCGCGGCGTCGACATCCTCGTCGCCACTCCCGGACGGTTGCTCGACCACCACGGCCAGGGCACGCTCGACCTCTCGCACGTCGAGATCTTCGTCCTCGACGAGGCGGACCGCATGCTCGACATGGGCTTCATCCACGACATCAAGAAGGTCCTCGCGATCCTGCCGGAGAAGAAGCAGAGCCTGCTCTTCTCCGCGACGTTCAGCGACGAGATCAAGGCGCTCGCCGACCGCCTGCTCGCGCGGCCGCAGCTGATCGAGGTCGCGCGCCGCAACCAGACCGCCGACCTCGTCGCGCAGAAGGTGCATCCGGTCGGCCGCGAGCTGAAGAAGGACCTGCTGACGCACCTCATCCTGAGCAACGACTGGCACCAGGTGCTCGTCTTCACGCGCATGAAGCACGGCGCCAACCGCCTCGCCGAGCATCTGGTGAAGCAGGGCATCACCGCGATGGCGATCCACGGCAACAAGAGCCAGACGGCGCGCACCAAAGCGCTCGCGGACTTCAAGAAGGGCGACCTGCAGGTCCTCGTCGCGACCGACATCGCGGCGCGCGGGATCGACATCGACCAGCTGCCGCACGTCGTCAACTTCGAGATCCCGAACGTTCCCGAGGACTACGTGCACCGCATCGGCCGCACCGGCCGCGCCGGCTCGCCGGGCGAGGCGATCTCGCTCGTCTCGGTCGACGAGAACGTGTTCCTGCGCGACATCGAGCGGCTGATCCAGCGCGAGATCCCGAAGGAGATCGTCCCCGGCTTCGCGCCACCGGCGCACGAGCGACCCGAGCCGATCGTGCTCGGCCGGATGGTCATCGGCGAAGGCGCCGGTCGCGGCGGCAACAAGCCGCGCCGCGATCCGCGCGGCAACGATCCGCGCAGCGGGGATCCGCGCGGCCGCCCCCGTGCCGGCGGCACGGCTTCAGGCAGTCGCCAACCGGGCGCCGCGGACGGCCAGCACGGCCGCAGCGAGACGGCGCAGCACCGCGGCGACCGTCCGCGCGTCGACGCCGCGCAGCACCACGGCGATCGTCCGCGCGACAGCGCGCCGCGCCGCGCCGGCGACCGCAACAACGGCCACGCACGCCTGCTCGGTCCCAAGCGCTAGCATCGCGCGATGGCTGCGCGCGCAGCGGACTCGCCGACCGTCGTCCTCGCCGGCGCCTCCGGGCTGATCGGTCGTGCGCTGCTCGACGTCCTCCTCGCATCCGGCCGCCGCGAGCGCATCGCCGTGCTGGCCCGCCGACCGCTCGCAGGCGGGCGCAGCGACCCGCGCCTCAGCGTGCGCACCGGCGAGCTCGTCGCGCTCGCGGCCGAGACGCCCGACGTCCGCGACGTCTACATCGCGCTCGGCACGACGATCAAGGTCGCGGGGTCGGAAGCGGCGTTTCGCGCCGTCGACTTCGACCTCGTCGTCGGCGTCGCGCGCGCCGCGCGCAGCGCCGGGGCGCGGCGACTCGCCGTCGTCTCCGCGCTCGGCGCCAGCGCGCGCTCGAGCATCTTCTACAACCGCGTCAAGGGCGAGGCCGAGGACGCGCTGAAGACGCTCGGCTACGAATCGCTCGTCATCGCGCAGCCGTCGCTGCTGCTCGGCGATCGCGCTGCGCTCGGTCAGCCGACGCGCAGCGGCGAGCTCTTCGCCGCGCGCTTCGTCGCGCCGGTGATGTCGTGGATCCCGGCCGCGGTGCGCCCGATCGCGGCGACGACCGTCGCCCGTGCGATGGTCGCCGCGCTCGAGCAGTCGGCGCCGGGCACGCGCGTGCTGTCGTCGGCCGAGATGCAGCGAATCGGCCGCTGACGTCAGCGTTCGCCGCGCTTCATCCGCATCCGCACGCGCGCATCCTTGCCGCGCGACTTCCACGCCGCGACCTGCTGCCGCCGCTCGACCCAGGTGAGGGCGTCGCGGCGGTGCTCGCGCAGCAGCTTCTGGTAGTTGTGCAGGCGGTCGGCGTCGACGCCGCCCTGCACCGCGCAGCCCGGCTCGCCCTGGTGCGCGCAGTCGCGGAAGCGGCAGCGCGCCGCCAGCGTCGCGACGTCGGCGAAGCTCGCGAGCAGCGCGTCGCCGTCGGCGTCGGGTCGCAGCGTGCGCACGCCCGGCGTGTCGACGATGCAGCCGCCGCCGGGAAGACGATGGAGCGACCGCGCAGTCGTCGTGTGCATGCCGCGGCCGTCGTGCGCGCGCACGGCGCCGGTGTCCTGGACCGCGGCGCCGAGCAGCGTGTTCGTCAGCGTCGACTTGCCGGCGCCCGACGAGCCGAGCGCGACGAGCGTCTGTCCCGGTCGATCGAGTGGGGCGAACGCCGCCGCGCTCCGCGCATCGGTGGCATCGACGGCGACGATCGCGACGTCGGCGGGAATGCGCTCGCGAAGCTGCGCGACGAGGCGGTCGCGCCGCTCGGGGTCGGCGGCCGCGATGTCGGCCTTCGTCAGCACGACGAGCGGCTGCACGCCGCTGGCGACGACGAGCGCGAGGTAGCGCTCGAGCCGGCGCGGGTTGAAGTCGTCGTCGAGGCCCATGACGACGAGCGCGCGATCGACGTTGCTGACGATCGCGTGCACGCTGCCGTCGCCGTCGCGGCGGCAGATCCGCGTCGTCGGTGCGACCTGCTCGTGGACCCAGAGGTCGCCGCCGGCGTCGGGCACCGCGAGGACCCAGTCGCCGACGGCGAGAGCGTCGGTGCCGGCGCGCAGCAGCCGCGGCAGCGCGCGCGCCGCGACGATGCGGTCGCCGTCGCTCAGCTCGAGCCCGGCGCGGTGGACGACGGTGATGCGAAGCAGCGCGACGTCGGTCGCGCCGAGAGCGGCGGCAGCGGCGCGTGCGCGCGCCGCGAGCGTTTCGCTCAGCCCGATCGCCGCGAGGCGATCGCAATCGAAGTGGTGCATGTCGGTTCCGGAAGTGCGATGCGACGCCTGCGACAGGCGGCGCTGGACGCGGCGACGCGAACGTCGGCGCACGGCGGGGCCGCGCGCGACAGGCACTTCGGTTCGGAGCTCTAGGCAGCGCGACGCGAATGCGTCGGCAGGGGTTCAGCGGCGAATCAGGCGAGCGCGCGCGAAGCGGCGGCAGGGACCTTGGAAGGCGAAGGCTTGTGCATGGTCGTCCTCCTTCGGTTCGTGGATCGGGCGGCCGCTGAAGGCCGGGCGGCAAATGCCGCGAGGGGCGCGAGTCTGGCAGACCTGCGACGATCGGTCAACGTCGCGTCGCGTGAACGACGCCACTTGCATCGCAGCGATCGCACCGCACATGGGGCGAAGGGTCATTGCCCGCCCGTATGATCCGCCGCCGACCGTACCCGCGGTGAAGGAAACGCCATGAGAGTCCTCGCCCTCGCCTTCGCACTCGCCTTCGCAGCGACGACCGCGCTCGCCCCCGAGTCCGCCGACGCACGCCGTCTCGGCGGCGGCGGGTCGGTCGGCATGCAGCGGACCGTGCCGCCGCGCGCGCCGACGGCAACGCCGCCGGCGCAGCCCGCCGCGCCCGCCGCGACTCCGCAGGTGCCGGCAACGACCGCGGCTGCCGCCGCAGCGCCGCGCCGTTCCTGGCTCGGGCCGATCGCCGGCATCGCTGCAGGGCTCGGCATCGCCGCACTGATGAGCCACCTCGGGCTCGGCGCCGCGTTCGGCGAGTTCCTGACGCTGCTCCTGCTCGGTGTCGTCGCGATCGTGGCGATCCGCTTCGTCATGCGCCGGATGTCGCCGCAACCTGCGCGCTCCGGCGCGCAGCTCGCCGGCGCCGGCGCGCCGCTGCCGCAGACGGCCGGGTTCGGCACCGGCACAGGAGACGCCGCGAGCACGGCCGCGAGCGCGTCGGCGGCGCGGCTGCCGAGCGACTTCGACGCCGCCGGCTTCGAGCGCGTCGCGAAGATGATCTTCATCCGCCTGCAGGCGGCCAACGACGCCGGCGATCTCAACGACCTGCGCGCGTTCACCACGCCCGAGATGTTCGCCGCGATCCGGCTCGAGCTGCAGGAACGCGGCGCGCAGCAGCGCACCGACGTCGTCCGCGTCGACGCCGAGGTGCTCGAGGTCGCGAGCGAGCGCGATCGCCAGGTCGTCAGCGTGCGCTTCCACGGGCTGATCCGCGAGGAAGCGGAAGCCGGCGCGATGCCGTTCGACGAGGTCTGGCACCTCGTGCGCCCCTCCGACGGCAGCCGCGAATGGGCGATCGCCGGCATCCAGCCGACGACGCCCGCGCTCGCCTCGTAGCGCAGAGGCCGCGAACGTGCTCGACATCCTCGCCCTCGGCGAGGCGATGGTCGAGTTCAACCAGACCGGGGACCCCGGCGGGCGCCTGTACCTGCAGGGCTTCGGCGGCGACACGTCGAACTTCGCGGTCTCGGCGGCGCGCCAGGGCGCCAGGGTCGGCTATCTCTCCGCGCTCGGCGACGACGCCTGCGGCGCGATGCTGCGCGCGATGTGGCGAAGCGAGGACGTCGACGACGCCGGCGTCGTCACCGACGCCGCGGCGTTCACCGCGATCTACTTCGTCACCCACGACGCCGCGGGCCACCACTTCCACTTCTTCCGGACCGGCTCGGCGGCCAGCCGGCTGACGTTCGCGCAGTTGCCGGTCGCGGCGCTGGCGCAGACGCGCGTCCTCCACGTCTCGGGGATCTCGCTGGCGATCTCGGCGACCGCCCGCGAAACGTGCTTCGCGGCGATGCGCGGCGCGCAGGCGGCCGGCGCCATGGTCTCGTTCGACACCAACCACCGTCCGCGCCTGTGGCCGACCGCGACAGCGCGCGCCGCGATCGACGAAGCGATCGCGCTCGCCGACATCTGCCTGCCGAGCCACGACGACCTCGCCGCGCTCACCGGTCTGGTCGAACCGGAGGCGATGGTCGCGCACTGCCTCGAGCGCGGCGCGCGCATCGTCGCGCTGAAGCACGGCGCCGCCGGCGCCTGGGTCGCCGACCGCAAACGCGTCGTCCGCATCGCGCCGCACCCGTGCCGGCCGGTCGACGCGACCGGCGCCGGCGACGCCTTCGGCGGCGCATTCGTCGCCCGCATCGTCGCCGGCGACGACCTCGAAGCCGCCGGGCGCTACGCCGCCGCGACGGCCGCGCTCTCGACCGAAGGCTACGGCGCGGTCGAGCCGATCCCGCGCGCCGGGCGCGTCCGCGCCGCGCTCGAGCGCGCGCCGTAGCGAATCACTTCTCGACGGCCGCCTTCAGGTTGGCGAGGCCGCGCTCGAAGTCCTTGCCGATCATCTTGTCCATGTCGGTGAAGAGCCCCATCACCTTCATCATGAAGGTCGCCGGGCCGCGCATCGTCCACTGCACGTCGGTCGCTTCGCCCTTCGGCACGAGCGCGAATTCGGTGACGTTGTGGCCCTCGAACGGCTTGATGAAGTCGAGCTGGATGACGACCTTCGACGGCGGCGCGACGTCGCGGATCTCCATGCGGCCGGCGCCGACCTTGCTCGAGCCCTCCCAGGCGTAGACGGCGCCGGTGCCGCTCGGCGCGCCCGAAAGCGTGCGCTTCATGCCGGGGTCGAGCTTTTCCCACGGCGACCAGCGCGGCCACTCGCGGAAGTCGGCGATCAGCGGGTAGATCGCCGCCGGCGCCGCGCGCACCTGGGCGCTGCGCTGGACGGCGAAGCTGTCGGGGCGCTTCGCGGCGACGACGAGGACGCCGACCACGACGACGGCGATCACGATGACGATGGTCCACCACATGCGAGGTCTCCTGACGTTGTCGATCGCGTCGGGCCGCTACGAAGCCGACGGGCCCTGGAACGATCCGGCGCGGTAGGTCAGCACGAGCGTGTCACGGTGGCCGTAGCCCTCGAGCGGCTGGATCGGCGTGCTCTCGTGGATGACGCGCGCGTCGTCGAGGACGAGCGTCGTCCACGGCTCGAGCATCGTGAAGCGCAGGCCGGCCGGGCCGTCGGCGGCGAAGACGCGCGTCTCGCCGCCCTTGATCCCGTCGCGGCCGACGAGCACGACGGCGACGAGATCGACGCCGTCGCGGTGCGCTCCCTCCGGCGTCGGCCGGCCGATGCCGTCGGTGGTGTCGATGCGGAACTGATGCGCCTCGACGAACCAGGGCTGCTCGCCGCGCAGCGTCGACGCCAGCGCGGCGAACGCGACGACGATCTGTCGCCAGGCCGGCGCCGCGAGCACGTGCGGCGCGATCGGCTCGAACCAGCGCTCGATGCCGCCGTGCAGCGCGTTGTATTCGAGCGGCTGCCAGTGCGCGCGTTGAGCGACGAGGCGCACGTCGCCGCGCTCGACGACGAAGCTCGAATGGCGGCGGCGCCGGTAGCGGCCGCCGTCGCGCAGATGCGTGTCGGGCGGCAGCTCGTCCCACGCCGGCCGCAACGCATCGAGCTCGGCCAGCGTCGTCGCGGCGAAGCGCACGAACTCGGCGGGCGCGAGCACGCCGTGGCCGGCGACCGCGAGCGCCGCCGGCAGCTCGGCGAGCGGCGTCGCCGGCGGGACGAGCGAGGCCGGGCTCATCGCCCGTGGCGTTCGCGCGCCAGCGCCGCGCCGCCGCCGAGCGCGGCGAGCTTCGCTTCGGCGATCTCGCGCCGCATCGGCGCGAGTCCGCAGTTCGTGCACGGAAAGAGCCGGTCGGCGGAGACGTGGCGGAGCGCCCGGCCGATCGTGTCGGCGACCTCCTCGGGGGTCTCGACGATGTCGGAAGCGACATCGATGACGCCGACCATCACGTCCTTGCCATCGAGCAGACGCATCAGCTCGGCGGGCACGTGCGAGTGGTAGCACTCGAGCGAGACCTGGTCGATCCGGCTCTTCGCGAGTGCCGGGAAGATCTGCTCGTACTGCCGCCACTCGTCGCCGAGCGTCTTCTTCCAGTCGACGTTGGCCTGGATGCCGTAGCCGTAGCAGATGTGGACGGCGGTCTTGCAGCGCAGCCCTTCGGCGGCGCGCTCGAGCGCCGCGACTCCCCAGTCGGCGGCGTCGTGCATGTAGACGTTGAACGCCGGCTCGTCGAACTGGACGATGTCGACGCCGTCGGCCTCGAGCGCGCGCGCCTCCTGGTTGAGCAGCTCGGCGAACGCGAACGCCATCTTGACGCGGCCGGCGGCGTCGCCGCCGTACCAACGGTCGGCGACGGTGTCGACGATCGTCATCGGCCCGGGCAGCGTGAACTTCAGCTTGCGCCCGGTGTGCGCGCGCACGAGCCGTGCCTCGACGGCGTGGACGCGGCCGGCGAGCTTCAGCGGCCCCGTGACCTGCGGCACCATCGCGTCGTAGCGGTTGTTGCGGATCCCCATCTTCACCTTGTGCGCGAAGTCGATGCCCTCGACCTGCGCGAGGAAGCCGTGGACGAAGTGCTGGCGCGACTGCTCGCCGTCGCCGACGACGTCGATGCCGGCGTCCTCCTGCACCTTCAGCCAGAGCAGCGTCGCATCGGCCTTGGCGCGCTCGAGCTCGGCGCCGCTGGCCGCCCACTCGGGCCAGAGCTTCTCCGTCTGCGCCAGCCACGAAGGCTTGGGCAGGCTGCCGGCGATGGCGGTCTCGAACATCGAAGAGCTCCTGTTGGCGGCGCAGGCGGCGCCGAGACGATCCGTTGCGAAGATTGCGCTACCGTCGGCGCGTGAGCGCCGTGGCCGATTCGACCCGCAGCGCCGACGCCGAGGCGCCCCTCGCCGAACGCGACCGCATCGCCGCGCTCGACGTGCTGCGCGGCGTCGCGCTGCTCGGCATCTTCATTATGAACATGCCGGGATTCAGCCACTCGGTGTTCGCGTTGCCGGCGCCGCCCGCGACCGCGCTCGACGCCGTCGTCGCGGCGCTGCGCGACCTCTTCTTCGCCGGCAAGTTCAACCTCCTGTTCGGCGTCGTCTTCGGCATCGGCTTCGCGCTGCAGCTGGCGCGGATCGGCGACGGCGAGCGCGCGCTGGCGGCGCAGCGCGGCGTCGCGCCGCGGCGGTACCGCGCGGTGCGCATCTACCTGCGCCGGCTGGCGTTCCTCGCCGTCGTCGCCGGCGTCCACGCGTCGCTGCTATGGCCCGGCGACGTGCTCGTCGTCTACGCGGTGCTCGGCGTCGTCCTGCTCGCGCTGCGCCGCCTCGACGATCGCGTGTTCGCGCTGCTGATCGCGGCGTGCCTCGTCTTCCCCGCGCTCGCCGAGGCGACCGTCGCGACGGCGGTGTCGCCGACGACCGAGACGCTGGTCGCGTTCCAGGTCGAGGAGCTCGAGCTGTCGAACGACCGCGCCTACGGCCACGGCACGTTCCTGGACGCGGTGCGCGAGACCGCGCGCGTCTTCGCCTGGACGACGAGCTCGCCGTTCGGCCTCTACTGGTACCTCGCGTTCTGCGTCCAGATGGCGACCGGAATCTTCGCCGGCTACGTCGTCGGCCGGCGCGGCTGGCTGCAGCGGCTCGCGACCTCGCCGCCGCCGCCGCGCCTCGTCACCGCAGCGCTCGTCGTCGCGCTCGCCGGCAACGCGATCGCGCTCGTCGGCGCGGAAGCGATCGTGCCGGCGCTCGCCGGCGGGCCCGCGGTGTTCGCGACCGCTCTCGCACGAACGCTCGGCCGCGCCGCGCTCGCGGCGCTGTACGCCATCGCCGTCGTTCGCTTCGTCGGAACGGGGACGCCAGCGCGCTGGCTGCGGCCGCTTCAGCTCGCCGGCCGCATGCCGCTCACCAACTACCTGCTGCAGACGCTGCTCGCGAGCTTCTGCTTCTACGGCTGGGGGCTCGGCTGGTGGGGCCGGTCAGGCGCAGCGTTCGACACCGCCCTCGCGATCGCGCTCTTTGTCTGCGTCCAGCTGCCGCTCAGCGCGCTCTGGCTGGCGCGCCACCGCAGCGGGCCGCTCGAATCGCTCTGGCGCTTCTTCACGTACGGCGCGCGCTGAGCCCGTACGCCTCGGCGAGCAGCGCGTACGACACGCGACGCACCGCGGGATCGTGCGCCCACGTGTTGACGACGACCTCGTCGAGCGCGAACTGCGCGACGAGGCGATCGATGCGCTCGCGCACCGTCGCGACGGAACCGACGAACGCCCGCGAACGCATCGGCGCGAGCGTCTGCGCCTCGGCGGCGGTGAAGCCGCGCGCGGCGATGTCGGCGGGCGACTGCAGCGGCCCGAGGGCGCCGCGCGCGCGGTCGATCCGCCAGCGGTCGCGCGACAGCGCGTGGTGCTGCGCCTCGTCGTCGGACGCGGCGACGAGCGCCCAGATGCACAGCGTCGCCTGCGGCTCGGGGTGGCGCTCGCTGGGCCGGTAGCGCTCGCGGTAGAGCGCGAACGCCTGCTCGGCGCCGACGCCGTCGGTGAAGAAATAGGCGAACGCGTACGGCAGACCGAAGTGCGCCGCCAGCTGCGCGCCGTAGTCGGAGCTGCCGAGGATCCAGATCTCGGGCGCGTGGGCCCCCAGCGGATGCGCCGTGATGCCGGCGTGGCGACCCGCGCCCGTCCAGGCTTGCAGGTCGCGCACCTGCGCGGGAAAGTCCTCGGCCGCGAGCGCGGCATTCGGATTGAGCGCGAGCGCCGTGCGCATGTCGCCGCCCGGCGCGCGGCCGACGCCGAGGTCGATCCTTCCCGGCGCGAGCGCCTCGAGGACGCGGAACTGCTCGGCGACCTTGAGCGCGCTGTAGTGCGGCAGCATGACGCCGGCACTGCCGATGCGGATTGCCGACGTCCGCGCCGCGATCGCCGCCATCAGGATCTCGGGCGCGCTGCCGACGATCGTCGGCAGGCCGTGGTGCTCGCTCAGCCAGAAGCGCGCGTAGCCGAGCCGCTCGCAGTGCTCGGCGAGCGCGAGCGTGTCGCGGATCGCGGCGTCCTCGCTGCTGCCGGCGAGCGACACCGACTGGTCGAGCACCGAGAGACGCAGTGTCATCGCATCGAGTCTCCGTCGCTGCTAGCCGTGCGGATGCGTCGGATCGATCCAGCGCACCGTCTCGGGCTTTTCGACCGGCTCGATCGGAAGGTTGACCGCGACCGCCTCGCCGTCGCTGCGGCAGAGCACGCATTCGAGCGTCTCGGTCGCGCTCGCGTTGATCTCCTGGTGCGGCACCCACGGCGGGACGTAGATGAAGTCGCCCGGGCCGGCCTCGGCGGTGTATTCGAGCCGCTCTCCCCAGCGCATCCGCGCCCTGCCCTTGACGACGTAGATCACGCTCTCGAGGTGGCCGTGGTGGTGTGCGCCGGTCTTCGCGTCGGGATGGATGTGGACGGTGCCGGCCCACAGCTTGTGCGCGCCGACGCGGGCGAAGTTGATCGCCGCCTTGCGGTCCATGCCCGGCGTCTGCGCCGTGTTCGGATCGAGGCTGCCGGCCGGGATGACGCGAACGCCGTCGTTCTTCCAGTCGCGGTTGCGTGATTCAGGTGGTTGCTGCACAAGACCTCCGCATCGATGCGTCTACTCGCAACTCGTGTACAGTAGGCGCACAGTTATACGCAAGACAGTGGTTGTTCGTGATTCTCGTTCTACCCCCGCGGTCCTCGCGGCGGGCGTCTGAAATCCCCCTTGATCGTTTCTTGAGTGTCGCTGCATGCGCCGCATGTGCTGCGCATTTCCTCACCCAGACAGGACATCTTCCATGACGACTCAAACCGGAACCGTGAAGTGGTTCAACGAGGCCAAGGGCTTTGGCTTCATCGCCCAGGATTCGGGCGGCGCCGACCTCTTCGCGCATTTCCGCGACATCCAGGGCACCGGATTCAAGACGCTGCAGGAGAACCAGCGCGTCGAGTTCGAGGTCAAGCAAGGCCAAAAGGGCCTGCAGGCGGCGAACATCCGCGTCATCTGATCCCGCGCGCAGGGCAAGTCCCGTGCACGCCGAGGCCGCGGCTCGCCGCGGCCTTCTTCTTTTGCCCGCGCGTCGCGGCGTCAGTCCTCGACGCCGGCCTGCAACCGTCGAAGCCGGCCGACGGCCGCTCGGCCCGGTCGGCGCGCCACCGCTTCGCGCAATTCCTCGAACGGTCCCGCGCGCGACCACAACGCCTCGAACCGCTCGCGCCAGCGCCGCGTGATCTCGGTTCCGGACAGCAGCATCGAGACATCGGCGTAACGGAAGAACGACCCGGCGGTCCAGTTGTGCGAACCGATGGCCACCGTGCCGTCATCGACGATCACGAACTTCGAATGCAGCAACGTGTCGCTCGCATCGCCTCTGACGTCGACTCCGCGCGATGAGAGAAAGGCGACCGCCGCAGCGTTGACGAGCCGGGACCCGTAGGGATCGCCCTTGTGGTCCTGGTCGACCAGCACCCGGACCGCGCAGCCTTCGCCGGCCTTGCGCACCAATGCCTCGAGGAGCTTGCGGGTCGGATGCCGTTCGTCCGGCAACGCGATGTAGAACATGCAGACGTCGACCCGCCGCGTCGCCCGCTCGATGACGCCGAGCAGCGCGGAGTAGTACGACGTGTCGGCGAGCACCGTGGCGCGGTCGACGGCGATGTCGACCTGGGGTGCGGCCGCGATCGCGTCCGGCTCGAGGTCGTCCCGCTTCATTCCCATCCGCGCTTGCGGATGCGGCCGGTTCGCGACATGCATCGCGACCTCCTCCAGCGCCGCTTCGAGCGGATCGCGTCCGCTGCCGGCGACGCCGAGCCGCAGCAGGGCACGCAGCTTGTCGGCGAGTCCGGTCGGCACGACACCGGGCGCGGCTCCGGCCGCCGGGAACGCGAGCGCGCCCTGCAGCTGCCGCCCGGCGTCGTCGCCGAGGCCCTGGACGCGCTGGAGCAGGTCCGGCATCGACACGAAGCAACCGCCGTCGCGTCGCTCGGCGACGATGGCGGCGGCGAGCGCAGGACCGATCGCGGGCAGCGCTTCGAGCGCTGCCTGCGCGGCGCGGTTGACGTCGACGACGGGGACGGCGGCAGCGACCTCCTCGCCGTGCTCGACGCGCGCCACGACGCCCGGCAGCGAGTGCCCGAATCCGAACCGATGCCTCAGGAGCGAGCCGACGGCTTCGCCGAGCAGCTTGCCGGCGACCTGCCTGCGGTGCGAAGCAGGCCAATCGCTGTTCGCGACGCCGGCGCCGCCGGTGCGGGCGAAGATGCGCGCCAGCAGCGCGCGCAGCTCATCGGGCTCGGCGCCCGGCGTCCCCGTCGCGGCGACGAGTTCGGCGAGGAACGGCTCGGTGGCGATCTGCTGCCACTCAAAGCGATGCATCGTATTCATCGCGTGCCGCCTTCTGCCAGCAGCCGGTGAAGTAGGTGTCGAGCGCGGCCGCCAGCGCAGCGCTTTCGAGCAGCACGCTGTCCTGCGTCTCGGCGCCGAACATGCCGCGCGACCAGTTGTGCGAACCGACGAGGACGTGGCGGTCGGTGACGACGATCTTGGCGTGGCTGTCGTTGTGCTTCGAGGCCGCCGCCAGGCGCGCGTCGATGCCCAGCTCGCGCGCGCGCGCCCATGCCAGCATCGCCGCGTCGCGGATCTGGCGATTTCGCCGCGAGCCGCCGATCAGCAGCTTCACGTCGACGCCTCGCCAGGCCGCGCCGGCGAGTTCGACCAGGACGCTGTCGACCCGGAGCTCGACGTCGGCGCGGAGGTCGTGATCGACGATGAAGACGCTGCAATGGCAGCGGCTTTCGCTGCTGCGCAGCAGTCGCACGACGGTCGGATGGTAGAGGCCATCGTGCACCATGGCGCTGGCGACCTTCGGGAACGACGCGTGGAGGAGGTTCATCGCTCGCGGGCCGTGCGGACCGTGCGTTGTGAAGACAAGCTTTCCGTCTCGACTGCCTTCTTCCTCGCGAGCGCGTCGATCGCCTGGCGCAGATAGATGGCGCGGGCTGCGAGACAGGCGAATGCCGCGAGGCCTCGGGCCCTCGCCGTCAGCGCGTGGAACCGCGGATCGGATTCGATCTGCGCAAGCCCGCGCTCTTCCAGACCGGCCGCGATGAAGTTGCGCTGGGCAAGCAGTTCGAGCCGCAGGAGCCGCCGTTCGGCGCGGCCTTGCCGCTCGCGGCGGACCTGCTCCACCAGCGGCACTGGCACGAAGGGCTCGGTTGCCATGCGGGCTCAGACCGACGTCGCTTCCTCGGGCAACTGGTCGCGCAACCCATGGAGGAGGAAGTCGACAAAATCGATCAGCGACTGCAGTGCAGCGGCGTCGTCAGGGGAAGCGCCCTGCATCGATGCCTCCAGGCTGGAACGCTCGCCCTCGAGCTCCTCGATCGCGCTCTCGAGAGATTCCACCCAGGCGTCCCAGGCCGCTTCCCCACCCTCCGCCGACTCGTCTTCTTGCTCGAATTCCGCCTCTTCCTCGGCCTCCTCCTGCTCTTCGCTGAAGAGGTGGCCGATCTCGACGAGGGCATCGCCGATGCCGAGCGCCCGGTCGGGCGACGCGTCGAAGAAGACGCTGGCCGCGACCGCTACCTGCCACGCACTCAGGTCCTCGGCGAAGGAGTAGTCGACGAGGTCGTCGCCCAGGTTCTCCGAGAAGGAAAGTTCCGGCGCGAACTCGCCCGTCGCCGCGAGGATCCAGGCGCGAAACAGGTTCGCCCGATCGTTCGCGGTGCTCGACAGCCACAGTGCCTCCAGCTGATCGCGCTCGTCCATCTGGCGGGCCGCTCATCCCACGCGTCGGGATCGTACGCCGCGAGCGGCGATCCGCAAGTGTCGGAGCCGCGTTCTCTTGCGCACACGCTCGACGACCGGCCCGGCCGCCGCGTAGCATCCGGCGATCGAGAGGAGACGCCGATGACCACGCTCGCCACGACGACGAACCACCAGATCCGCCTCGCCCGTCGCCCGGTCGGGCTGCCGACGCGCGCCGACTGGAGCTTGACCGCCGAGCCGATCGCGGCGCCGGACGCCGGCGGCGTCCTCGTCAAGACGCTGATGCTCTCGCTCGACCCGGCGATGCGCGGCTGGATGAACGAGGGCAAGAGCTACATCGCCCCGGTCGGCATCGGCGAGGTGATGCGCGCCGGCGGCGTCGGCGTCGTGGTCGCCTCCGAGGATGCGCGCTTCGCTCCCGGCGACCACGTCAGCGGGCTGCTCGGGGTGCAGGAGTACGCGCTCTTCGACGCGCGCGCAGTGACGCGCGGCGACATCGCCAAGGTCGACCTTCGCGTCGGCACGCCGGCGCAATGGCTGAACGTGCTCGGCATGCCGGGAATGACGGCGTACTTCGGCCTCCTCGACGTCGGCCTCGCCAAGGCCGGCGAGACCGTCGTCGTCTCGGGCGCCGCGGGCGCGGTCGGCCAGACCGTCGGCCAGCTCGCCAAGGTCAAGGGCTGTCGCGCCGTCGGCATCGCCGGCGGACCGGCCAAGTGCGACTGGGTCGTGCGCGAGCTCGGCTTCGACGCGTGCATCGACTACAAGTCCGGGCCGGTGAAGGACGGCCTGAAGCAGCATTGCCCGAACGGCGTCGACGTCTACTTCGACAACGTCGGCGGCGAGATCCTCGACGTCGTGCTGACGCGGCTCAACCGCAAGGCGCGGATCGTCATCTGCGGCGCGATCAGCCAGTACAACAACACGGAAGCGGTCAAGGGCCCGGCCAATTACCTGTCGCTCCTCGTCCACCGCGCCCGCATGGAAGGCATGGTCGTGTTCGACTACGTCGATCGCTTCCCCGCCGCGATCGCCGAGCTCTCGTCGTACCTGAAGGACGGGCGGATGAAGAGCCGCGAGGACGTCGTCGCCGGCTTCGACACCTTCCCGGAGACGCTGCTCAAGCTCTTCCGCGGCGAGAACTTCGGCAAGCTGATCCTGCAGGTCGCCGAGCGCTGACGGCGCCGCGCCCGCTACCGGTAGACTCCGCAGCGCCGTGCGGGGTCCCCCGCAGCCACCCCGGGAGCTGCCCTGGCCCGATGAGCGACGCTCCCTACGATCCGGGCCCGGCGGCGCTGTCGAGCGACGTGCTGCACGCGTTCCTCGCCGAGAGCCGCGAGCTGCTCGCGATGACCGACGGCGCCGGCAAGCTGCTCTGGGTCAATGCGCGCTTCTCGGCGTCGACCGGCTACAACGGACGGCCGACGGCGACGCTGCTCGACTTCACGATGCCGGGGATGGCCGGCTCGGAGGCGAGGCTGTCGCTCGCGCGCATGCTGAGCGCGCGCGACCGCGAGACCGGCGTCTTCCAGCTCCGCGGCGCCGCGGGCGAGCCGTTCTGGGCCGACGCGCGCTGCACGCGCGTCGGCGGCAACCGCATCGCGTGGATGCTCGCCGACGTCACCGTGACGCGCGCGCTCGCCGCGCGCGCCGCCCGCCAGGACGAGCTGCTCGAGACGGCGCAGGAGTTCGGCAGGCTCGGCATCTGGGAGCGCGAGATTCCCTCGGGCGAAGGCCGCTGGGACAAGCACGTCTTCGAGTTCTGGGGCCTCGACCCCGGCGACGGCACGCCGAACTACAGCCAGGCGATCGAACGCATCCATGCCGACGACCGCGCCGCGAGCATCTACCCGGACTCGACGCGGCGCGCCGGCCGCTACTCGCAGCGCTACCGCGTCGTCCATCCCGACGGCAAGACGCGCTGGATCCACTCGCAGTGGGAGATCAAGAACGGGCCGCGCGGCGTTCCCGACCGCGCCCTCGGCGTCATGGTCGACGACACCGAGGCGTACGGGGCGGCGCGCGCGCTGAACGAGGTCAACGCGCAGCTGCGGCTCGCGGTCGAGCTCGGCAGGATCGCGAGCTGGCGGCGCGACCTGCGCACAGGACGCGTCACCTTCAGCGACCACCAGTTCGAGCTGCTCGGCATGCTGCCGCGACCACGGAGTCTCTCGGTCGACGAGCTGCGCGCGCTCATCCACCCCGACGACCTGCCGCTCGTCAGCGCGGCGAACCGGCAGGCGCTCGCGACCGACGCGCCGGTCGATTCGGAGGCGCGCTACCGGCGGGGCGACGGCACCTGGCGTTATTTCCTGTCGCGCCGAGTCGTCGAGCGCGACAAGGCCGGCCAGCCGATCGCGTTCGTCGGCGTCACGCTCGACACGACCGAGCGCGTCGAGCACCTGCGCCACGCCGAGGAACTCGCGCGCCGGCTCGACTCGGCATCGCGCGCGGCGGGCATCGGCATCTGGACGACGAGCAACGATCCGCAGGAGACCGACTGGAACGCGCAGATGTTCGAGCTCTTCGACCGCCACGCGCCGCCGCGGCCGCCGTCGTATCGCGCCTGGCTCGACGAGACGGTCCATCCCGACGATCGCGCACGCGTCGACGCCTGGTCGCGCGCCTACTTCGCCGGTGGCGAGCAGCCCTCGGAGATCGAGCTGCGCGTTCTGCGCAAGGATGGCGGCGTGCGCTGGGTCGAGCTGCGCGCCGACGTCGATCGCGAGCACCCCGGGTTGCGCCGCATCGTCGGCATCGCGATCGACGTCACCGAGCAGCACCGCGCCCTCGACGCGCTGCGCGAGGCGAGCCAGCGCGCCGCGATGATCACCAGCCACGCCGGCATCGGCACCTGGGAGGCCGACGCCGACGGCTGCCGGCGCTGGAACGAGCAGATGTTCCACCTGCGCGGCCTGGCGCCGCGCGCGGTCGCGCCGGCCCGCGACGAGTGGATGGCGCTCGTCCATCCCGACGATGCGCCGGGCGTCGTCGAGGCGTGGGACCGCGCTGCCGGCGCGGTGCCGATGGCCTACGAGTTCCGCGTCCGCCAGCCCGACGGCAGCTATCGCTGGCTGGCGTCGCGATCGGCGCCGGTGTTCGACGAGTCGGGCCGGCAGATCCGCCGCGTCGGCGTCAACTGGGACATCACGGAAAGCAAGAGCGCCGAGCTCGCCCGCCAGCAGGCGGCGCTCGCCGAGCGCGAGATCCAGGCGAAGTCGCAGTTCCTCTCGCGCATGAGCCACGAGCTGCGCACGCCGCTCAACGCCGTGCTCGGCTTCACCCAGCTGCTGCAGATCGAGGCGCGGCAGTCGAACCAGACCGGCCAGCTCGCCAAGCTGGAGCACGTCCGCGACGCCGGCGACCATCTGCTCTCGCTCATCAACGACTTCCTCGATCTCTCGGGGCTCGAGACCGGCGAGATCCGCCTCTCCTTGCAACCGGTCGACCTCGGCGAGCTCGTCCGCCAGTCGCTGCCGCTGCTGCAATCGCTTGCGGCCCAGCACGGTGTCGAGCTGGCGATGGGCAGCGTCGGCGGCTTCGCGAGCGCCGATCCGACGCGGCTGCGCCAGGTGCTCATCAACCTGCTGTCGAACGCGATCAAGTACAACCGCCCCGGTGGCAAGGTCGTCGTCGGCGCGAGCTCGGGCGGCAGGGAGGCCGCG
>Ga0068860_100002681_pt1 | contig 18540 bp, 16 predicted proteins | sample KBSSwiS32_FD_66597 | JGI IMG/M metagenome (GOLD analysis project Ga0068860, IMG submission 66597) | Switchgrass rhizosphere microbial communities from Kellogg Biological Station, Michigan, USA - KBS Switchgrass S3-2 | ecosystem: Host-associated > Plants > Roots > Rhizosphere > Soil ... | reverse complement strand
TGGAGTATTTCACCATCGTCTGGAACAGCCTCGAAGGAATCGTTGCCGTAATCGCCGGAATACTTGCCGGCAGCATTTCTCTGGTCGGTTTTGGCGTAGACAGCTTCTCATCCACGCCCATACCGGCTCTCTCGGGCGCACCAACCGCAACCCCGCCGTCGCGCCCAACCTCCGCCTTCAGCCGCCGCACATGAACCGCCACGCAAAAATCTGTCATCCCGACCGCAGCAGCCGGCTTTTCCCTGCACGCGCTCTGTGCGTGCCGGCTGCGGAGTGGAGGGACCGTGGCGTGATCGCACCAAAACGAAAATCGATGGGATCAGCCACAAACCTCACCAGGCACGGTTTTTTCCCCGTGGACGCAGTACGACCTCTCCGCGTACCATGCGCCCATGACCAACCAACATTCGACCAACCAACCGATCAACCAACTCTCCCGTCGCTCCTTTCTCGCGCTCTCCGCCGCCGTTCCGTTCGCGCTGCGCTACCCGCTCGCTCCTCCCGCGAAAACCATCCCCATCGGCATCGAGCTCTACTCCGTCCGCAACGCCCTCAAGCAGGATCTCCAAGGCACTGTACGCGCCGTAGCCCAGATGGGCTACCAGTGCGTCGAATTTTTCTCCCCCTACTACGAATGGACCGAAGCGCAAGCCAAAGACATGCGCAAGCTCATGGACGATCTCCACATCCGCTGCTACTCCACCCACAACGACGCCGCCAACCTCAAAAAGGAAAACATCGAGAAGACCCGCGCGCTCAACACCATCCTAGGCTGCAAGTATGTAGTCGTCGCCAGCGCCAAGCCCGCCAACGACGGCCCCAATGGAGCCGGTGATTGGTCCTCGGTCGCCGATCTCCTCAACGCTGGCGACGAACTCCTCGCACCCTCCGGCCTGAAGACCGGCTACCACAATCACGAGCGCGAATTCACTCCCGTGGATGGCAAGCGCCCCATCGAAACCATCGCCGCCAAGACCAAAAAGTCCGTCATGCTCCAGCTCGACGTCGGCACCTGCATCCAGGCCGGCTCCGATCCCGTCGCGTGGATCAAGCAGAATCCCGGCCGCATCCACTCCCTGCACCTCAAGGACTGGTCGCCCGAGCCCGACAAAGGCTTCAAAGTCCTGTTCAGCGAAGGCACCGCCAAGTGGACGGAAATCTTCGCCGCCGCGGAATCCGTCGGGGGGGCCGAGTACTACCTGATGGAACAGGAAGGCAGCCGCCTCTCCGAAACGGACACCGCCAAGGCCTGCCTCGACGCCTACAAAAAGCTCCGCGCCTAGCAGGAAACAGAAATGGAAGCTGAAAATCAGAACTCGAAGCGGAAACGGAAATCTTAAAGCGATAAGGGGAAAGCGGACAGCAGAAAGCGGACAGCAGAAAGCTGGAACAGAAAGACCGATTCGTAGCCCAGTTCGGTGACCAGCGAAGACAGCCCGTCCAACTGCTCAGGATCGTCTTCAAGCAAGCAGGGAGTCAGGGAGCTTTTTGGACAATGCGATTTGCTTGCCGGATTGCTCGCCCCAGTACAGTTCGGATTTTTCCACGAAGAAGGACTGGCGCTTGTCCCAGCCCGATATTTCGACGCGAAAGATGCTTACAGCGGTATTGCCTGCGAGCAAAATCATACCGAGCCTCCCAACGAGTGCATGCAGCCGGGAGGCCAACGGACTGGAGATCAGGTCGATGAAAACAGGTGTCTTATTAGACGAGAGCAAATAGCAGGCGTCCAGGGCGGCACACGAATCGCCTAGCTGTACTGAAATGGACCAGTTACGAGGAAGGACGCGTGTGATTGCACGTCACTTTTCGGGGAGCAGGGCGACAAAGTCTGAATGTCCTCGGAGGCAGACGAACGCCGGGAGCTAGCGCAGGAAAAGGTTGCGGGCGAAGGTTTCGATCGGTCCGTAGAAGTAGCGGAACACCAGCAGACCGAGAAGGAGACCTAGCCGCGCGTAGCTGCTGTGGCGTAGCCAGTCCAGATAGCGGTGCGCGGTGCTTTCCGGCATGAACAGCATGATGCCGGAGCTGCCGTCCAAAGGCGGAAAGGGCAAAAGATTGAAGGTGCCCAGCAAGAGGTTGAGAGAGAACAGGATGAACAGGCTGACGACGGCAAAGTTGGGGTGATCGTAGTTGCTGGCGTGCAGCCAGCCTGTCGCGAAACCGACACGCCAGATGGCGACGGCAATGAGCATGAGCGTGAAGTTAGCAGCCGGGCCGGCGAGAGCCATCAGCGCGGAGCGGCGCGGATAGCGGCGTTCCCACAACGGATCGAATGGGGCGCTGGCCCAGCCAATCATGCTGTGACTGATCAGGAAAGCCAGGATGGGGATGACCACCATGCCCCAAGGTTCACGCTGGATGTGGGGAACGGGGTTGAGGGTGACCTGGCGGGCGGCGGTCGTGTCGCCACCCAGTTTGGCGACCAGCGCGTGCGAAGCTTCATGGCAAGTAGTGGAGAAAAGGAACACGACATAGGAAATGAAGCCGTAGACCAGGAGTTCGGGCGACAGATCAGACATGGAGCTAAGAGACTAGAGGTTCGCCGGAGCATTTGCAAGCCGCGGGGAGCGAGTAAACGTTGGGTTTCGTTGAATTTAGGGAGCGATCGGCGGGCTATACGGCGAGTTGCTGGACTTCAGCGCCGGTAAGGGCACGCGTGGCGCCCTTTACCAAGTCCCTGAGCGAAAGCGGGCCGATGGCCACGCGGATCAGGCGGAGAACTTCGATCCGCTGGGCCTCGAACATCCTGCGGATGTGGCGATTCTTGCCTTCATCCAGGACGATTTCGAGCCAGGAGTTGCGGCCCCCTTGGCGAAGGATGGTTGCGCGCTTGGTGCGCAGGAGCTCGCCGTCGCTGGAGACACCATTTGCGAGCGCCCGGAGGAGACCGTCGCCGGCAAGGGCGGCAATCTGGACGTGGTAGGTCTTATCCAAGTGCGAGCGGGGATCGGTGATGCGGGCGGCCCATTGGGAATCGTTAGTGAGCAGGAGCAGACCTTCGCTGGCTTTGTCGAGGCGGCCTACCGGCGCGAGCCAGCGGTCTTTCTGGCGCAGAGAGGCGGGAAGAAGATCGTAGACGGTTTGGCGGCCTTTTTCGTCGGAGGCGGTGGTGACGATGCCGCGAGGTTTGTTCATCATCAGATAAAGTTTTCCGGCCGGCCGGACGGCCTGGCCGTCGACTTCGATTTGGTCTCTGCCGAGATGGACGGGGGTTTCGGGATCACGGCGGATGGCGGCGTTCAGGCGTACTCTTCCGGCGCGAATCAGTGTCACCGCGCTGGAGCGGGAGCAGAAGCCGAGTTTCGAGAGGGCGCGAGCCAGGCCGACACGCGTGGTTTGCCGAGCGTCGTGTTCCCTTGCGCGGCGTCGCGATGGGATTTCGCCTGGTGGGCGCACCTGAGGAGTATAAGCGCGGCGGGTATCGCGAGTTGGCCAATCGGGAATTTGCTAGTCGGGAATTGAATGGTGATGTCCACGGAACGAGATTGCTGGTCCGAGTTAACAATGGCGTGGAAGTGTCCTTGGGTGGCAAGGACGCACTTTAGTGCGCCCCTACACATGCGCGTGGAGGCAGCGCCGAACAGATGGAAAGGGGTATGGAGAAAACTTTTTTAGCGGAGGAGGAAGGGGTCGGTTAGAGGGAAGAAGGAGTGACGCGTCCCAGCCCTACCGCTTCGTTTCACGAAGCGTACCACGCCACCCCTTCTCCTCCAACTTTGCGGAACTTGGTAGCCCGCGGGACGATAGTTGCAAAGCCTGACGCTCGTATCCATACCGCGAATACAGTAAGTTGTGGGCCGTTTTTCCGTAGGGCGCGCCATTCCGCCAGTGAGCGTTGAGGGCCATTGGCGGGCGACAAACTGGTGTTGGTCAAAGACGGACCGCACAGGACCAGGCCATTACGCCATGGGCCGGGTTCAGACAGAGGGGCCGCGAGTCATTTCTTGAGCAGGGCGTCGAGGCCAGCCTGGGCGATGGCTTCGTCAATTTCGGATTTCGCCCCACTGGCGGCAATGCCCCCCAGGGTCTTGCCATCCACTTTGATAGGCAGACCCCCCTGGTTGGGAAAGAATTCCGGGTAGGCCAAAGCTTCGGTATTCCCTTTCTTGATGGCGTCGGCGGCGTCTTTGGAGGGGCTACCGTAGAAAGCGGCGTGGCGGGCCTTTTTTTGCGCCCACTGCAAGGTGTTGATCGGGGCGGTATCGCCTTTTTGCAGGAACAGGAGATTGCCGTTGTCATCGACGATGACGATGGTGACACTGACGTCGCGTTTCTTGGCTTCGGCTTCGGCGCCGGCGACCATGGTTTTGACGGCGGCGAGGTCGAGGTATTTTTTGACCGGCAGGTCGTTGCAAAATGATGAGGTAGCGAAAAAAAAGGCCAGGAAAGCAGGGAAGGGTCGGTTCATGCGCGGGATGCTACCAACAGCGTAAGGTGTTTGCCAGCGCAAAAGGCCGGAGGCCGTTGAAAATGCTAGGAGAAGGCGGATGTCGGGAGTAGTATGGCTTCAAACTGGGGCAACGGAGCGGTTGCGGGCCGTGCCCGACTAGTAGTTCCTCATAACATCGACTTTGGCACTGGAATCCGGTGCACGCCAAATGGCCGACCAAGCAGCACGCACAGCATGGTCAACTTCCGCGGTAGATCTAGTGGGCACGCCTGTGGGACGTTTCCGCATCCAGGCGCGGCTGGGCGCCGGGGGAATGGGCGAGGTGTACCTGGCCGAGGACACCGGTCTGAAACGCCAGGTGGCTCTGAAGCGGATCACTTCGCGGCTTCGCGCCAACGCAAAATCACGGCAGCGCCTTTGGAGAGAGGCGGAGTGCGCCTCGCGCCTGAACGATCCTCACGTAGCCGCGGTTTACGACGTGATCGAGGAAAGCAACGAGCTTTTTGTAGTGATGGAGTACATCGAAGGCGAAACGCTGCGGCGCCGCCTGGCGCGACCGCTGACGGTCGACGAGTTTGTGGGCATCGCGGAGCAGTGTGCTAGCGGGCTTTCCGCGGCGCACCGCGCGGGCCTGCTGCATCGGGACATCAAGCCGGAAAACATCATGCTGACGTCCAGCGGGCAGGCGAAGATTTTGGACTTCGGCCTGGCCCGCGAACTTCCGCTGGGCGACGATGCCACGCAGGACACCATCGATACCACCAGCCTTTCCGGAACGCTTTTGTACATGGCTCCCGAGGTCCTGGACCAGAAAGACACCGACGCGCGCGCGGACATTTTTTCGCTGGGCATCGTCTTTTATGAGGCGCTGTCCGGGCAGCATCCATTTCAACGCGCATCCCTGCTGGAAACCTGCAACGCCATCTTGCGTGAAGAACTGCCGGCATTGAGCTCGCGAAACGCGGAGGTGCCGACGGAACTGCAGCACATCGTGCACAAGATGCTGGCCAAGGACCAGGGTGCGCGGTACGCGACGGCGAACGAGATTTGCCGCGATCTGGAAGCCTTAGATCAAGAGCTTGGCCTGGCAGGCGCGCAAAGCCGGCACTCACAGCGGATATACCGGACGGACACGCGAAGGTTCAGCCGGCGACGGTTGATGCTCGGCGTGCTGGCGTCGGTGCTGCTTACCGCCACGGCCGTCGGAGCGCTGACGTATCGGCACTTCCGCGCACCGCTATTGAACGAGCACGATTCCATTCTGCTGTCGAATTTCGAGAACCAGACCGGGCAGAGCATCTTTGACGCGACGGTGACCGAGGCGGTGCGGCAATCGCTGGAACAATCCAGCTATGTGCATCTGGTGCCCCGATCGCAGCTGGTGGATGCCGAGCGGCGCATGGGCCAGCCGGCAGCTTCGCCGGATCCCAATCTGGGGCGGGAAATCTGCAAACGGGAGAATTATCGAGCGTTGCTGGTAGGACGCGTGACCGCCACGGGTTCGCGGTATAAGGTGACCGCGCAAGTGGTGGACCCGTGGCAGGAGACCACGGTGCTCGCCGAAGAGGCCACGTTCCAATCCCCGGCCGATTTGTATCCGGCCATCGACGACCTGACGCGACGGCTGCGCAGCAATCTGGGCGAATCGCTGAAACAGATTCAGCAGCATAACGAGCCGCTGGCGCGGGTGACCACCAGTTCGCTGGAAGCGCTGCAGCGCTATTCGCGAGCGATGGAACTTTTTGCGGCGGGCAATTTCGAGGCTTTCACGCCGCTGGCGAAGAGCGCCGTGGAGATCGATCCGAACTTTGCGATGGCGCATCTGTACCTGAGCCGCGCCTACGGTCTGGTCGGCGATGAAAAAAACGACCGAATCGAGATAGCTCGAGCGCGACAGGGACTTGATCGAGTAACCGAACGCGAGCGGTTCATTATTCTCGGCGACGTCTTTGCCAACCAGGGAATCTACGAGAAAGCCGCGGAGCAATACCACTTGCTTACCGATCTGTATCCTGACGATGTGGAGGGATATCGCTCGCTGGCGAGCTCCCTGGCCTGGGCGGGACGCACGCAGGACGCGCTGGCCGCTGCGCAGCACGCCGTACAACTCGACCCGCAGACACCGCTGAATCATTGGATCCTTATTCAGTCGCTGATTCGCCTGAACAAATTTCCGGAGGCGCTTGCGGCGTATGAATCCGCTCAAAACAAGGGAGTGAAGAGTGCCATCTTCCACCGCGGCACGGGGCTCGCATATCTGGGCGAAGGCAATGTGCCGGCGGCCACCGCAGAGTTTGAATTGCTGCGCAAGGAGGGAGGGGACTATGAAGGCAACCTCTCTTCCCTGTATCTCTCGCGGGCGCTGATTTACGAAGGGCAGATGAACAAAGCTGCCGAAGCGCTGCGCGCGGGGCTGCTGCTGGACGACAAGCTCCACAGCGAGTCTTACAAGCCGGTGAGGCTGTACCTGCTGATCAAAGTGCTGCTGGCTCAAGGAAATCGCACCGCGGCCGCTGCGGAGTTGCGCGCTTTGAATGTCGCAGCGGTGATGGATGGACCCGACATGATGCGCATGGCGGGAAAGTTGGCGGTGGAATTGAAGGACGTGTCGTCGGCGCGAAGGATGCTGGCTGAGATTGAGAAGCTTCCGTCGCTTTCGGAAAGTGCATTTACCCAGGGCTGTTATTACAACTTAAAGGGAGCGATCGAACGTGCCACGGGGCACCTGAATGAAGCTATCGACAGCCAACGGCGGGCCGCGATTTTCTACCCGGCATATCAGAGCTACCTCGACCTGGGCGGCGATTATGTCGCCCGCCGCGATTGGGCGAGTGCCGCCCGAGCGTACGAAAAGTACATGACCTTCGAGGGCCAGATTCTGGATGAAGACACGCCGTCGGACTGGGTGCTTGCGAATCTGTGGGCCGCACGTGCGCTGGCGATGGAGGGCAACCAACAGCAATCGCAGCAACGTTACGACGAATTTCTGCGGCTATGGGCCAAGGCAGATGCGGATTTGCCGGCTCTGCGCGAGGCACGAGCGGAGCGTGCGCGGCTGAACGGTGCGATTCATTGAGAGACAGATTTTCAGTTGGCGAAGTACCCGGCCCCAGCAACCAAATTTTTCGTAATCTGGAGGACATAATGGACGGCGGACAAGGAGCGCGCCCAGCGATGGAACCAAGCGACAATCAGAATGGAACGCTGCAACACTTTCAAACGAAGCACCTGTCAATCGATATTCAGGATAATGATCAGGTAAACATCACCATTTATTATGTCGTGGATTGCGGTGATGACAGTTGCCCCATGAAGGGTCAGCCGGCTGTCCTTTACATGAAAACCTGTCCGCACGCCCCCTGCAGCTAGATTGTCGAGCTACATTGTGCCGTTCCTCTAGGTCCGGCGCATGCGCGGGCCACGGATAAGTGTGCTCATCAAAGCGGTACGGCATAAACTAAAGGAGTAGCTCAGGATCGAGGCCATGGGAATGCCGGAGACCAAGGGAATACTGTGCAAGATCGAAGGGCCGCTGGCGCACGTCACGCTGAACCGGCCGGAAGTGCTGAACGCCATGAATCTGGCGTGGCCGCAGGACGTGCTGGCGATTACCGATGCACTGGCGCGGGATAAAAGCGTCAAGGTGGTGCTGATTCGCGGAGCAGGACGGGCGTTTTGCTCGGGGATCGATTTGAAGGCGCTGTCGGGAGGGGGGATTCCGCTGCAATGGTTTCGCGACACGGAGCTGGCGTTTCGCGCGGTGGAGGTGCTGGAGAAATTTGTGATTGTGGCGGCGCACAAATACTGCATCGGGGGTGGATTGCAACTGGCGATGGCGGCAGATTTGCGCGTGGTATCGGAGGATACGCAGTTTGCGCTGACGGCAGTAAAGGAGTGCCTGATCCCGGGAATGGGTACTTGGCGGCTGGCTCGCTATGTTGGACTGGGGCGCGCAAAGCGCATCGCGTTGACCGGCGATTACTTCAGCGCGCAGGAAGCGGAGGGCATGGGGCTGGTGGACTATCTGGTGCCGGAGGCGGAGTTCGAGCGCAAGGTCGCGGCGGTGGTGGAGAATTGTTTGAAGATTGCGTCGGAGGGCCAGCGGCAGACCAAGCATTTGTTGAACCGTGCGTCTGAGCTGAAGTGGGGCGAGTTTCTCGAGGAATACATGGCCACCCAGGAAAAGACGCTGGCGTCGGCAGAACATGGCGAGGCGATGGCCGCTTATCGCGAGAAGCGCGAGCCGAAATTTTTGTAGCGGCGTTTGAGTGTTTCTTCGCAGCAGTGCGCTGCTATGCGTCCAGCGCTTAAGGTGCTGCGGGCGGCTCTTGATCCGTGGGGAGTCCGACCAGGTGACGGTAGATTGCCACGGCGCGGTTGACGGCGGAAAATTCGTTTCCGGCAATGAGACGGTTCGCGCCTTTTCCCGTACGCACCATGCCGTAGTAACGCCACACGTTTTCTGATTCGCGATCCAGAAAGTAGATCAGCTGGGTGTCGCCGGAATGAAGGACGGGCATAAGCAGATAGCGCAGCGTGGTGACGTTCTCCACTTCAACGACCAGGCGATCTGCCGAGGCTTGGGCGATGTGCATTCGGTAGACACCTTTGCCGGAAAGATTATCGGTTTGTTCGAAGTAGAGTACGGCGCCCTCTTTCATTTCACTGGGTGCGAAGTCTTTGCGACGTTGCGTAGCTTGTGACGCAGACAAAGCGTAGGCGTCCACGATGAGTGTTCGCCACCGTTTGTGCGTGACCGACCAGTAGCGGACGCCGGTGAGTTCTGAAATCGCGCCGATCCGTTGGAGGAGGCCGTCCGCGCCGGAGGCAAAACGAAATCGAGCGACGATCGTTACCATGGTCGTAAAACCTGTGGCGGCCCAACCAGTGCACGAGGCGGGGATCCAGTCGCGCCGGAGCGCAGGCTCGCTCCAGGATTTCACGGTTGCGGGTTCGTCGAGTCGGGGATATGGCGGAATTGGCTCCTGGGTGCAAGGAGGCTGTGGTCCAGAGGAAGGGTCGCCCTCCGGGATGCGAACATTGCGTAGAGCAGCGGGGAAAACCTGGAATCGAGGCGCGTAGTGGGGAGGCGGCGGGACCAAGAGGAACGCTGTAAGGGTCAGCGCATGACGGAAGCCAGAGCCACAATTCACCGTTGGAATTATGAACGTTCAATCGGAGGGACTCTAGCTGGATATTTTTAGGTGATCCTGAACACGCCGCAGCGCTCGCCAATTTTCGAAAGCTGCATTTTATTGGGGCAAGTGGCGCGCCCGGAGAGATTCGAACTCCCGACCCTCTGGTTCGAAGCCATCGAAAGAAGCGGCAGCAAAAAATCTAACTTATTTGTTTGGTTTCGCATACGAAAAAAGCGAGGCTGCTCTTGTTCTTCCTAAATGCACGAAAGTTGCACGAAAAATGTGTAGCCAATGCGTAGCTCACGTTCAATTCTCGCACGAGGTGTGTTGCTCTAGAGGTCGCTCATTGTCCCCAGATCGTCTCGGAATTTCGCCTTTGTCACAAGAAGGCAGGGGAGCACTTATTGCAGCCGATGGGATTCGAATCCGCCAGCTGTATGGAAACAAAGGAGTTTTGCGGTGCGACCTGGCCTTCCTAAGGTATTGAAAGGAAAGAATGGGAATTCTTAGTGCCCCCTAATTGCCCCTAGAAATTATTCGATTCTCGACCCACAAATAGGGCTAATTCCTAGACCCAAGCAAGGTGCCCAGCAAAGACACAGCAGTGGTGGTGACGGCATTGAGTCGGCATATTCGTAAACTCCCCGCTACCCTGCGGCGCTCGCTGACGTGGGATCGCGGACTGGAGATGGCCAGACACCAGGACTTTACGGCAGCTACGGATGTGCAGGTCTATTTCTGCGATCCGCAAAGTCCCTGGCAGCGCGGCACGAACGAAAACACCAACCTCCTTTTAAGCTTTTAAGGCAATACTCCCCGCGAGGAACCGACCTATCTGTCTACTCTCAGGCACAGCTCGACCGGGTCGCACTGCGCTTGAATCAACGCCCTAGACAGACTTTAGGTTTTCAGACTCCGGCGAGTAAACTTCATGCAAGTGTTGCATCGACCGTCTGAGCTGGCAGCGTTTACCAGGCGGATGGTCGTACAAATATTTGAATTCGTTAAGTATCCAGGAGGGAAGATGCTTTCGGACCAGGATCGAATAGACCGGGTTGCACGTGCGCAGGAACTCAGGCGTCGCGGTGAGTCGGCGCGACCCAGGGATGGCGCCATGGCCCGGCTATGTTATGAGGAAGCCGTGTTGTTATTTCGCGAGGCTGACGAACCTCTCGTGCTGGCGCACACCGTCAGGCATCTGGGCGATGTCTATCTTGAGCAGGGACGGCCAGATTTGGCGGAGCCTTGTTACCACGAGGCACTTGGACTTTATCGAAGTCATGAACACCATTCGTCGTTAGACTTGGCGAACGCCGTTCGGAGTCTCGCGGTCCTGAGATGGGAGCAAACGAGAACCCTATGGGAAGAGGTGCTAGACCTTTACACTAATCTAAGCATTGAAGCAGGAATCAAGGAGAGCGCGGCTCGGGTGGCGGCCCTTTCAACCTGAAGAGCGCTCCGGCGGCAACAAGCACGGCATCCGCCAATAAATCGACGCGAGCAAGTACCTGCCCAAACTTAACCGGCGTTGGGTCGACCCGCGGCCTTCATCCTGCGCTCAGAATGCTTTGGTCCTAGCCGTTATTTGCCCTTTACTAATGAGCAGTGGGTAGAAGCCGTTTTCCATGTACCGGAATCATTCACCCAGGTGTCGCTGCAGATGACTGTTCGCGCCCGATGCGTGCCCTTGAGCTCAGCCTCGTAGGTGAACGTGTAATGCGAAACGGCGGTGTTCGAACCGAAGGTGGCCACCTGCACGTCGCTGATGTTGCCACTCTTCCACTTGTTCGTCTTGTTCTGCAGATCCTTCATGAAATCGTCTTTCGTCTCCCAGTCCCCCCAGCTGTTTCCTGCCACGAATCCGTCAGCCAAATGCTGCTGCGCCCACGACACATCGTTCTTCATTTGCGCATTTCTGGAGTCCTGCTGTAGTTGCTTGATTTGCTGAATAACATCGCCGCCAGCCTGGGCGTGAAGCATGATGGATAGAATGAGACAACAGGACAGGGTGATGACAGCGACAGCCGTTGTTTTTCTCAATGTATTGCTCCTCCGTGAGAGCGGCGGGATTCTACACTTCGGTGACCTATTTTGCACGCGGTGCTCCAGGCTTAGATGCGAAGTGACGGACGCAACCGGGGACGGCTAGCTTTCATCAGTGCCGCAACGGGAACGTAGGAAGGTGACAAGACCAAGACTTGCACCCGGATCGCGAGCGGATCAATGTGCATGAAGTTGTGAAGTGCGGAACTGGGCCAAGGAGTTCCGCAACCATTGATGTGAAGCGTAAAAATCGCAGTTTCAAGTCACGGCAAGTCGCGTAACCTGACATGGTGGTTTGGTCGGATTTCCACTTTTCCGAAAGCCTTCTCAGTTTCCGTGCGATTACGACGCATGACCGTCGAAAGAGCTTTTGTCTCCGTTCCTCTGTTTCCTGACCTCTGGCATACGGATCGTGCTGAGGTGCGGCTTTACAACGAAGTTACAAGGCGGTTCGATGTGAGGAGGGGAAAAGGCCACCGAGCAGGCTAATCCGGCATCCGAACTCACATTGGGGGAGTGCACATGAAAGCGTGGAGAATCATCTTGCCGGCGATGCTCACATTGTTGTCCGGCGTCCGCGCCGGCGCTCAGCATCAATGCCAAACACCCAGCGATAACTCTTCGACACCCGCGATTGGGCCCGCCAAATACCCGCGATCCGAAAATGTCGCGCTCACCGTGCCGAAGGGCATGGCGATTCAGGTGATCATCGACAAGGAACTGAAGGTGGACAAAGTTGGCCAGCCAATCCGGGGGCGCGTTGTCGAGCCGATCTACGCTTTCGATAAGCTCGTCGTTCCCGCCGGTGCCGAAGTCACGGGGGAAATCACGCAGCTCGAAGAGGTTTCTGGCGGCAAACGGACGCTTGAGGCATTGAATGCGGATTTAAGTCCTTCGCGGAAAGTTGCGATCCAATTCGATACGATTGCGCTGGCCGACGGAAAGCGCGTCGCGTTGAAAACAATCGTCACGCCCGGTTCCGGCCAAGTCATTGAACTTGTGAGCGCTGCGAAGAAGAAATTGAAGAGATCGGCGGCAGACATCGCCTCGGAAAAAGCAGCGGAGGCGGAGAACCAGGTCAAGCAGGAGTTGCGCCGCGCTCTCGCACAAGTGGAAGAACCAGGAAGAATCCACCGCGCCAAGCGCTACCTGATTTCGCAATTTCCCATTCACCCCCAATACATTGCCCCCGGCACCGTGTATTTTGCCGAACTTCAGGCGCCGTTGGACTTCGGAAGCGAGCCGCTGACGTCGGAGATGGAAAAGTCAATCGGCGTGACACCGCCGGAAGGGAGCCTTGTGCAGGCGCGCCTGAGCGCTGACCTCAGTTCTGCGACAGCACGAAAGGGTGATCCAGTGGAAGCGACGCTGTCGCGTCCGCTTTTTGACGGCAACCAGCTCATTTTTCCGCAGGGTAGTCGATTGAAAGGTTCCGTAGTCGAGGTCCGGCCAGCCCGGCACTTCAGCGGCAACGGCCAGCTGCGCATTGGCTTCCGCGAGATAGCTCCGCCAGAGGGAATAACACAGATAATTCAGGCGAACCTGAAAGCGGTCGAATCTGCCAAACGCGACGATCTGCGACTGGACACGGAAGGTGGGGCCGAGGCGCAAACGTCGAAGAGGAGGTATCTGCAAACGAGTATCGCTATTGGCCTTGCTGCAGCATCCTCAGGCGATGACGGCCTCAACAGAGTCGAAGGCGGAGCAGGCGGGTTTCGCGTCGTTGGGATCGTGCTCGGCGCAGTCGCCCGGTCCCAGCCGCTGGGTCTAGCAATGGGTGCACTGGGCGCCAGCCGGTCGATCTACGTTCACTTCATCGCTCGCGGCCACGACGTTGTTCTTCCGAAAAACACTGGGATGGAAATCGAAATCGGTTCGCGTCCTGCGCCGGCTTCGGCAAAGCCCTCAAAAGACACCATCCAGTGATGACTATATTTCAACCTATCTGCGGAAATTTTGTACGAAGTCTTCTTAACGGGACGCGTTGGAATAAAAATAGCCCTAGAGTGGTATCAATCATTGCAGCGAGAAACATTTTCTCAGAACTCGCGTCTAAGGATTCAGCAAGGGTGTAGCTCTACATATGAGACGGTTGTTGGCAAACCTAGCTAGCGCTTGCGGCGATTCTTGGCACTGTCGCCCTGCCACTCGCTTTGGCTTTGCAAAGTTCGCGCGTAGCCAAGACTGCGGCCGCCCTTTCCCAACAACTACATCTCAAAATCGGGTCAAGCTTTCGATTTCTCGATGGGGCTTTTCTCTTGAGGCTTGATGGTCGACCGAATGACCATAAACTTATTTAACAAATCGAACCAAAATGGGGCGCCCAGCGATAAAGCAATCGCAGTAAGTATCCATCCTGCGATAGCCTCCCATCGGAAGAGTTGATCGGAACTCAAACCTCCCTTCCAGCCCACAGGTAGCAACGTGGCGCTCTCGGCAGAACTTACTTCTTTTACGCTCCGTTGCAGGGAGCACAACTTATCCCGTAGCTGCGAAAGTTGAGCGTCGCCAGTTGAGCCCGCTGTCGTACATGAAGAGGGGGTCGTCGATCCATTCACACTCTTCAAATAACCCGTTGCTTCGGCCACAGTCGCTTGTCGCACGCCTGGATCAAGGTATAGGGCCCGTGCGATGTTGATCGTATCGACGTTTAGACATACTGCGACGAAGAGTCCAATACTTAACAGGATGTATTGCGTCCGCTTTTTGTACCATCCGGAAGCTCTATCCATCGCATCGTTGTACCAGTTTTCAAAGTGTCCACGTAATTGCTCAATTTCTCCATCTGCATCAGCGAAAAAACTGAGTAGTGCCTGTTTTGCTTTGCTGTTCGGAAGCCCCGTTATCGTAGCCTTGATCCCCGGTAAGGCTGCTTTTCCCTCTTCCCGTGCGGTGTTCAGGATGTCGATGAGTGACAACGCAAAAGTCCGGGAGGGAATATAGGAAGGTAGCTGCCTTGTGCCCGGCTTAGAAGGTTTTTGATATCCTCCTGCGCTCGCGACCTGAAGATCGACACCTGTGTCGCGGTACAGTCCGGCTACGAGGCCATGATCGTAAATCTGCTTTACGAAGGCCTCGCCTCCAGGGCCAAACCCATCAGAGAAGAGACTTCGGATTCCTGCTTCGAGATTCTTAGCGCGCAACTTAAAAGTCGTTGCAATAACTTCGAGAACGGCGGTGCAAAGAAGGCTAAGCAAGAGGTAGACAAAAACCATGCCTATCGCAACGTCGAGAACTATGCTGTTGAACATACACTCTCCGCTATACGGATCTACGAGCCCATCGTGTTTTCGCGCAGTCGCGCTTCTTTGAATCTTCGCCAGCATCGAATAAGACAACCTGCCCTCCTGGCGATATGAGGATTGCTCCGTCTCCCTGCCCCACGTCCATGTGATGAATCTGTAAACTTCCATTGGCTTGACCTGCGGCGCTTCCTGCTAAAAACAAAATACAAGCAAGGAAATACAACCCTCGAGCCATATTCATCTCCTGAATAGCGGCGAGGTCCGCGGCTAGACGGCAGTCGAAATCACACCGAATTGTCGTAGGTATTGCCGCGGCGAAAAAAACTGCCTCTTGGCAGCCATCTCTACTTAAAATATACGTCTATGTCAAGAGAATGTTTTTAAGTTATCTTAGCATGTTGTGTCGAATCGACCGTCAGTCTCGGAGGTCGGTTCGCACCCGCCCCTGGAATATCGCTTGGAGCACGGAGAAATGTATGTTTGCAATTGACCACGGTATTTTTGCTCCGTTATACGAAGCTGCCTTTGGAAAACTAAAACCCTTAGCAGCATCGGGTCAAGAGGCGCTCCTTGGTTCTCTAGAGCAAGATCCAGACATCACGGATATTCGCTGTGCGGCCTATATGCTTGCCACAGTTAAACACGAGTGCGCCGATCGCTGGCAACCAATTGAGGAATTCGGTAAGGGAAAGAACCGACCCTACGGCCAACCGGTCACCGTCACGGATGCGGATGGCACACAATTCACAAATGTGTACTATGGCCGCGGTTTCGTGCAGCTGACTTGGAAGCTGAACTACGACAAGATAGGAAGGGCGCTGAATTTCGGCAACGGTCTGTTGTTGCATCCCGAACACGCGCTGGAACCGTTGACGGCATACAGAATCATGTCCTACGGCATGCGTCAGGGCTCTTTCACTACAAAGAAATTCTCGGATTACATCCATGATGACAATTGCGACTATTTCCAAGCCCGTCGGATTATTAATGCGCTTGACCAAGCCGCATTGATTCAAGGATATGCCGAGAAGTTGGAAGGTCTTCTGAAGAGCAGTCTTGTCACAGACGGATAGGTTGTCGCGGTTGTTCCACAAAAAGACAAGGCATCCTGGGCTGCCGTTTAGTTCATTGAGTCTTCTCAGAAGAGAGCGGAGACATTCGAACTCCCGACGCTCTGGTTCGAAGCCATCGAAAAAAGTGGCGGCAGAAAATCTAGCTTGTTTGTTTGGTTTCGCATACGAAAAAACCGAAACCGCTCTTCTTCTTCCTAAATGCACGAAAGTTGCACGAAAAATCATGAAATTCTGCCCAACGAAAAGAGGGGGCGGTGGGAATCGGCCTATGAAGGTCCATTGAAAATACATAAGTTATTGAAATTTCGACACGCAGAAAACGCTCAGGCATCAGGAATTACGTCCAACTAGAACGTATCCGGAACGCGGCCCTTTGTGATTTTTGACTGATTCCAAATTCAAAGCCTCTGCGCGACGCTGTTCTAATTCCTGTGTCACAAGAATGTCACGCCTATCGTGGAAACGAGAGCCTCTGACAGGGGGCCTGCCTCGTAAGCAGGGAGCCGGGGAAGTTCCCGATTTTCGTTAGTTCAAATCAAGCCTTCGCAACTACAATTGATTCCCTTTCAGTTATTTCCCACTACCCCGCAACCATCCGAATCGACAGTACCCGCCCCCACGCAATCGAGGAACGATTACAAGTAGCAGCATAAGGGTAGAGAAAATTACGGAACCCATGGGAAAGACTTCGAATCGGTTCGACTTGTTGCCTGTCACGCGGAGGTCACGGGTTCGAGTCCCGCCGCAATATGTGGGTTTCCGATCCTTGGTTCATTCGGAGAGCCTATGGGCGACACGCACACACGACTTGTCAAGACAAACGGAGATTCTTCAGCGACGCGCGCGCGACTCCGCCACCGATATTTGGTTTGATGACCAATTCGAGCACAGTAACGTTTGAAAGCTGCACTTGATACTCTTCGACTTCACGTATCGATTCAGGTGGACTGAAATTCCACTGCTGGCGCACAATCTCTTTAAGAGAAGTCCCATCGTCCGAAGACCACTGCAAAACAAACTCTTGAGTGCGCCCAGTTTCGTTTTCCTCAAAAACAAGGGATATGCAACCGAGCTTTTGCGGGTGATCGAAGATCAGCCGAATTGTTTGAACCCCCGGCGCTGCTGCCCGCGAGCCTGGTGCATCTTCCGACCCGAAGGCCAACTCGACCGGAAAGTCCTTGTCTTCTGACGTGACCTCGACTACGGCGGCACGCTCTACATCTAACCCGCCTTCTCCGCGAGCCCGAATTCTCACTGGAGTCGGAGCTATAAGGCGCTTTCGCATGCACCCAAGTCTACTCCCGTCTTAATGCCTCCGACAGGGCTAGCGGCGACGCTCAGCGGTTCGAGTCCCGCCGCTCCGGCCAGTGTCTCGGTTGAAATGGAGACCGCTGGCAGCAAGTCTTTGCCTTCATTCCATCAATCCTCTCTTGCGCAATGATGGGAACCATGATCAAGGCAGCGAGTGGATCTGTCCACTACCATAAGAGCTTGCCGCCAAGAATGCCCGTGTGCCGTTACGCCGTATTCCTGCCTCCGGATTTTCCGCGCTACCGCCGTTTCGCGCCAGGTGCACGAAATTCGCGGGGAAGGCATCGACGTTGACGGTCATGTGAACAGAGCGGATCTTGCCGACATACCCTTGCTTCACCAGGTATCGCATGTAAAGAGCGCTCCGGCCGGGGCGACGTTGCAGGCCAACGAAATGCCTCAACACCTTGGATTCGGCTAACCATGCCACCGGCATTACCGTCCTATACTCACTGGCGGTCCCCAGGATTTTGTTCCAGCGCGACAAACTTTTCCGGGCGGGCCGTTTTCGGTCGCTCCCAACGGCGTTAGCTTGAGCTATCACTTTGGGCGGAACGCGCACATGGGACGCGCGACACAGATATGGCGGCGCCTCGGCCGGGTCGGGGCTACTCGATAGACTGGCAAGACATCGAAAACCTATTCAAACTCTAATATGCGGCCTCAGGTCGGGGCGGAAATTGTCGTATCAGTTAAGGCTTCGCGCCCAAGGTGTCCGAAACGGAACAGATGTTAGTTAGCAGCATGGCTAGCCTGCCCATGGTTAGCTCGAACTCTGCCGGTGGTCAGTTTGGGGCAGTCTAGGCTGGCTTCCAGCACCGTGCTTGGCTTGAAATGCTAAAACCTCAACAAATCGGACGAAGGACTGCTTTCGGCAGCCCAGAGAGCAGACAGCACTTCTTGCGGATTCTCTTCGTACATCGTTCTTTGGGAGATATCGAGCGATGTTTACATGAGCTCAAGCGCGTGGGGTTCACGGTCACGTCCGATGTGGTTGTAACGCCCGAGCAGTTTGCCGATCGCCTGCATTCGCAATGCTTTGATGTTGTTCTGGCCGAATACCCTAGTTCCAACTGGCAAGGAGCTCAGGCATTGGGCTGCCTGCGCCAGATGCAGAAAGAGATCCCCCTCATCTACTTGGTCTACTTCGTGAAACGAGAAACTGTCGCAGACCTCATTCTGCAAGGTGCCAGCGATTGTGTCGAAATGGATGGCATCAGCCATCTTCCCGTGGCCATCCATCGCGCTCAGGATGAAATGGCGTTGCGGGATGCACGCAATCGAGCGGAAAAGCAATTGCGACAATCGGAAGCGCGTTACCGTGCCTTGGCGGGAAA
>Ga0068860_100002670_pt1 | contig 18579 bp, 14 predicted proteins | sample KBSSwiS32_FD_66597 | JGI IMG/M metagenome (GOLD analysis project Ga0068860, IMG submission 66597) | Switchgrass rhizosphere microbial communities from Kellogg Biological Station, Michigan, USA - KBS Switchgrass S3-2 | ecosystem: Host-associated > Plants > Roots > Rhizosphere > Soil ... | reverse complement strand
TATTACACTTTTACTTTTGCCAACGATAAAAGCGTTTACAAATTTGATCATTGGGATGACCAATCAAGAAAAATACCTGACTTCTTAAAAAAGGGTGAAGAAGAAAACGTTTGGTACAGCGATTATAGCACGGGTAAATTGAATATGCAAAAAAATATATGGGGCTCTAATTTAAATATAGAAGACTCTGTAAGAAAGCCCGAGTGGAGAATAACGAATGAAAACAGGATCATTGCCGGTTTCAATTGCAGAAAGGCATTTGCCCGCATATTTGACAGCGTATATATATATGCATTTTATACTGATGAAATCCTGATCCCCGGCGGCCCTTGTTCCATTACCGGATTACCGGGCATGATACTGGGCCTGACAATTCCAAGGCTTTACACGTCATGGATTGCCACAAAAGTTGTGGTCACCGGGGTTAATGAAAGTGAGATCAAACCCATACATGCTAAAAAGAATATAACGCTGGAAAATTTAAGATTAACGGTAATCGATCATACCAAGGATTGGTTTATTGATGATGCGACTTTAAACCAGGAAATTCAACAACAGAAAGCCAGGATATTGTGGGCGACCTTATTATAGTATATTTATTTATCGGCGGTTTATGGATAAAAAATCTATAAACATTATCATTTCATCAATTCATATACACCCGTTGCTTTTGTAGCAATAGAGAAGTCTTCCAGGCTGGTAAGTTCACCAGTTATTATATTTTTCATTTTCGAAAACCCGTTGGTTCTTTCAAAATATTTTTTTGGAGAAATATTTTTTTTGTCTTTTGCCGTGTTCATTGCTACCATAATTGTTTGATCATTGTTATACCGGAAATAAACATAGATGCCATCTTCGGGCATATACTGCATCATTTTACCGGTTGTTAATGCGGAGGATACTTTGCGAAAATTAGCAAGCTTTGCAATATATCGCCATATTCCTTCTTCCTGTGCGTTACGGCCCGCGATTGAAAATTTATTCTCCGGATCTGAGGCCCAGCCACCGGGAAAATCCTGCCGCACATGGCCATCATTAGGAGAAGTAAACCCTTTGAGACCGATCTCATCACCATAATATAATTCCGGGATACCCCTGCACGTTAAGAGCCATGCGATTGCTGATTCATATTTTACCACATCTTCGCCCACCACAGAAAAAAAACGTGCCATGTCATGGTTGTCAAAAAAAATCACATTGCGGCCAGGATCTTTGTAAACAAAATCCTGGGCAAGGGTGGTATATAAGTTATTTACCCCATCGGTCCATCCAAAATCCTTTGTCAGTGCATCTGTAATTCCCCATAAGGCCTGGAAATCTGCCGGCGCCTGCAGGTTACTTTTAAAGGGAATATCGTAATTGTTCTGTACAAAATAACTTTGATTAGGCACTCCATGCACCCACGTTTCGCCAAACATCGTTAACCGTGGATATTCATCCGCAAGTGCTTTATTACAACGGTTCATAAAATCAAGGTTATTGTAAGGATAGGTGTCTATACGCCATCCATCAATACCAAATTCTTCCACTGTCCATATTGCGTGCTCTATTAAAAAATTCGCCACAAATGGATTTTCCTGGTTAAGATCGGGCATGTTGGACGTAAACCATCCATCAATCATTTTCTTCTTCTCAAATTCACTCCCGTACGGATCAAAGACTGTTTGATCTTTATACGTCGTATTCGTATACGATGGCCATTGATGAAGCCAGTCTTTCATAGGCATATCAGTAACAGTAATATGGTACTTGCCTACATGATTGTATACCGCATCCTGTATCATTTTCATACCTCTTGCATGGACTGAGTCTATAAGCTGGTGATAAGCTTTTTCACCACCAATGCGGGGATCAATTGTATAATGATCCGTAAATGCATACCCATGCTCTGTCCTGTCAGGCATATCATTTTCAATAACCGGGTTCAGCCATAGGGCGGTCACTCCTAATGACTGCAGGTAGTTCAAATGGTTGGTAATACCCTGTAAATCGCCTCCATGACGGTTAAAGACAGTATCGCGATTAAGACTTTGGTCTCTCATGCCTGCAACCCGGTCATTAGATGTATCACCATTGCTAAACCGGTCAGGCATAATGAGGTATATAAAATCGCGGGAGGTTACTCCTTGTGCAAATACATTGCCCTTGCCGGGACGGCGCGGTTTTAATTCATATTGAAGATTTATATTCTTTAAAAATGGAAAATTAAACTTGCCCGGTTTTGCTGTTGCATCTATTACGAGATCAAGAAAAATATAGTTCGGATTTTCAACTCTGCTGATCCTGGTTAGATTAACACCGGTTGCCAGCTTCATTCCCTTCGGACCCATTTTTATCATGGGGAAATTATCGGCAATTTTATCTCCGTGCACCATTATCTGCAACTTATTCCATTTCATTCCAGCCCACCAGTTTGTTGGATAGCATTTGTATTCATTCGACTGGGCAAAGGATATGGTGGTAAAGCCTATAAAAATGAAAAATGAAAAAACTTTTCTCACAGGGATTATTTTACTTTAATTCTTAAGGTTAAGAGGGCGGCGACGATCATTAAACAACCTCCCAGGACAATGGTGTATATCGCATTTCCATGAAATACATGCTTTGTAAAAAATCCCAACAGGGTGGCTGCAAGAATTTGAGGGATTACGATAAAAAAATTAAAGATGCCCATATAAACACCCATTTTATTGGAGGGTAAAGCTGCTGTAAGCATCGAGTAAGGCATAGATAAAATACTTGACCATGCAAGCCCAATGCCTGCCATGCTAACGATCAATAAATATTTGTCTTTAAATAAAAAGAATGATATTAAGCCTATTCCGCCGGCCACCAGGCAAATCAGGTGAGTCATTGGCCTGCTGGTTTTCCTTGCCAGGACCGGTAATAAAAAAGCAAAGAAGGCGGAAAACCCGTTATAAAAGCCAAAGAGCACCCCAACCCAATTACCAATTTCATTGTAACCTTTTGACGTAGTATCTGTGGTATTAGCAATGTTTTGAGCAAGGCCCGGTGTCGCATAAATCCACATAGCAAATAAAGCAAACCAGGTAAAAAACTGAACTATTGCCAATTGCTTCATGGTACCCGGCATTTTGTATAAATCATTCACTACTTCAACCAGGCCATTTTTCTTTTTTCCCGCCCAGAATAAACCCGCCACCAGTTGTATTAAACCAAAAGCTCCAATGCCCAATGTTAAAACATACAATTCCTTTTCCAAAGGCATATCCTTATGTTCCGAGTTATAATAATACAGCAGCCCGGTTAATATGATTCCTGTAATTAACCATACAAATCCTTTTTTATAAAATGATTTAGTGGGTGTCGTGATAATGGAATGGTCTACCTGCTGCTGTTCTATTGATTCAAAACTTTTCAATTGTGCCGGAGAATATTCCCTCGTAGTAAATACAGTATAGGCTACAGTAAGGAAAAATACTGCGGCACCGATGTAAAAAGAGAATTTTACTGAGTTGGGTATTAGACCTGCTGCTGCTTCATTGGCAACCCCTGCCAGTGTTAATAAATAAGGCAAAATGGAGGAGACTACCGCACCGATACCGATAAAAAAACTTTGCATGGCAAAGCCGGAGGTACGCTGATCATCATGCAGCATATCTCCCACAAATGCCCTGAACGGTTCCATTGAAATATTTATAGAGGCATCCAGCAACCACAGCATAAGAGCAGCCATCCACAAGGCCCATACGTTTGGAAAAAAAATCAGCGCTATTGAAGCGAGAATAGCACCTATCAGGAAGAAAGGTCTCCTTCTCCCCCATTTTGGGGACCATGTCTTATCACTTAAATGGCCGATGACCGGCTGCATAATTAAACCGGTTAATGGAGCCGCTATCCATAGTATGGGGATGTCATCAATTCTTGCGCCCAATGATTGAAATATTCTGCTGACATTCGCATTTTGCAATCCAAATCCGAATTGAATACCCAAAAAACCAACACTCATATTAATAACCTGCCTTAAAGTCAATATTGGTTTATTAACACCGGCGGAAGGATTCATAGCAATCGTTTAGTAAAAAGTTAGGTTGTGTAATAATTACACATTGGTGAAATTACAACAATCACAGAACTGGTAAAATATTTCATCCCAGGCTGAAGCCATCAGGCACAATTGCTCCCTTTTTTATAACCACTATACCATCCTTAACCGTGTACAATGAATGATCAGAGTCTGCAAGATGGCTGCCTCCGTTTATTCTAACGTTGTTGCCTATACGACAATTTTTATCAACAATTGCGTTTTTGATAAAACTATTATCCCCTATGCCGAGCTTAGGCAAGCCGCGTTCCCTTGCATAAGTCATTTCTTCAAGCGTTTCATAATAATCGCTGCCCATGAGATAGCAATCAATAACAGTAGTTCCGAGGCCAATCCTGGTTCTTATTCCGATTACACAGCCTTCAATACGTTCTGCATGAATAATACAACCATCAGCCGCCAGCGTATTTTTTAAAGTGGTGCCGCTGATTTTCGCGGGGGGTAGCATCCTAGACCGGGTATATACTATTTTTGAATTATCGAAAAAATTAAATGGCGGAATATCTTTCGTCAGTGACAGGTTGGCTTCAAAAAAAGAGGCAATATTTCCTATATCTGTCCAGTAACCATCATATTGAAAACTAAATACCTTATGGTCATGGATAGAGGATGGAATAATCTCTTTTCCAAAATCAGTAGCATCTTTATTCCGATTCTGCAATAGTTCAAATAATACTTCTCTTTTAAAAAGATAAATACCCATAGAGGCAAGATAATTCCTTCCCAGGTTATGCATACTTTCCCCGGTATCACTTAACCAATCCGGGAGTTTCTCATATCCCGGCTTTTCAATAAAAGACGTTATTTTATGTTCATCATCCGATTTCAGGATGCCAAATTCGGTAGCTTCTTTGCCGGTAACAGGTATAGTGGCAATGGTAATGTCTGCACTATTTTTTTCATGCGTACGAAACATGTTTCCAAAATCCATCTGGTAAAGCTGGTCACCGGATAGAATAAGCACATGATCGAATTCATTATTCACCAAATGTCTCAGGCATTGGCGAACAGCATCAGCAGTTCCCTGGAACCATTGGGGGTTATCCGGTGTTTGCTCTGCCGCCATAATATCAACGAAGCCGCTGCTAAAAGCACTGAACTGGTAAGTATTTTTAATGTGTTTATTCAACGATGCCGAATTGTACTGCGTAAGTACATACATGCGGTTAATGTTAGAATTGATGCAGTTTGAAATGGGAATATCCACCAGCCTGTATTTTCCTGCAATGGGGACTGCCGGTTTGCTACGGCTGGCTGTAAGGGGATACAGACGGGAGCCTGCGCCACCGCCAAGAATTACCGCAATTAGTGATTTGCTTATCCACATAGTATTAGGTTTTTATAAGTTTACAAATATTGTAATTAAAACCGGCAGGGCCCTGAACACGTTCCAAGCCAAACGACAGGCTGTTCCTGTTATTTAATTAATCCCGTCACTGTAGCAACTAATCATTATACCCTTTCTAAAGATAAATCCTTTATTTCCTGTTTATTCCTGGCTGGAAATTAGCCGCTTTTATGGAATCATATCTTACAAAAAAACATCGGATCCTTTAATGGTTTAAGAATTATAAAGATTGATATATATTTCCGCACTTCTTTCCCAGCTATTATCAATCTGCATAATAAATTTCCTTATTTCGTCTATCCTTTCCCGTTGTTCATACAATTCTACTGCCCGGTGAATAGAATAGCAGATATCCCATACGGTAGCGTTGTCGAAACAAATTCCATAACCACCTGCATCTCCAAAATCTTTCACCGTGTCTTTAAGCCCGCCGGTATTTCTGACTATAGGTATAGTGCCATACCTCATGGCGTACATCTGGTTAAGACCACAAGGCTCCACCCTGCTCGGCATCAATAAAAAATCCGCGCCTGCGTACATCTGGTGGCTTAATTTTTCATTATAGCCAATCTGTGAATTATAGTAACCAAGGAAATGGCTTCTTAAATTTTGTAACTGGTGCTCAACTGAAGGCTCCCCGCTTCCCAGGACCAAAAAATTCATTTTACCTTCCATGTTATAAATTGAATCACTGATCGCTGCGGGTAAAAGGTCGGCGGCTTTCTCTCCCACGAGTCTCCCAATAAAAACAATGAGTGGTTTTGTTTCATCAAGATTAAAGTGGTCGCATAATACTTTTTTATTCGCTGCTTTTTTATTTTGAAAATCTTCAACACTGAAATTTTCTTCAATGTAAGAATCATCTTCAGGGTTCCAAACATCGGTATCTATGCCATTCAATATACCATAACATTTGCCCTTTTCATATTCGAATAATTTTTCAAGGCCGTTGGCATCATATCTTAATTCTTCTAAATAACCAGGGCTAACGGTAGAAACTTTTGCAGCACATTTTATTCCGCAGGCAAGGGGATTAATTTCATTTTCCCATTCAAGCAGTCCGGATTTCCAGTTATCCCAGTGTGGAATATAATTAGACTTATCCCAGGTCATCCAGCCCTGGTATTGAGCGTTGTGTATAGTAAGTATTGTTTTAACCAATGATAAATGCCGATAAGCATAACAATGCTGCATCATAAAGGGAATGAGCGCGGCCTGGTGATCGTGAACATGAACAATATCCGGACGATGGTTCCATTTACTAATCCAATCTACAACTGCAACCTGAAAGGCAGTGAACCTTATGGAATCATCGTCATAACCGTAAATTTTTTCACGGTCAAGCAAACCATAAATATCCACCAGGTATAGATCGAAGCCGGTAATATTGCCGGATTCTTTGATAATGGTATAATCAAACCAGTAATTAGCAAGGCCAAATGACCCTTTATGAACCACTTCAAAATTATTCTCGTACAAAAATTTTGTGCGGTACATGGGCATTACTACCTTGGCAATATGTCCAAGGCTATTTTGATATTTTGGCAAAGCGCCTACCACATCACCAAGCCCTCCTGCCTTGGCGACGGGGTAACATTCCGCACTTATATGAATAATTTCCATATGCTCAAAAAAAGATACTTCAAATTAAGCATCATTTTCCTATTAAAAAATTATTAATGAAAATTGATACCTTGGGAAATTTCATCTACTTTCAATCTTAAAAATTTTACGATGGCAACACCAACTATGAGTATCGCTTCTCCAAAATTCGCCGGTGGAAAATTCGTCCCGACAAATTATGGCGCTTTAAGCACCTTAATTGTGGTATTTTTTTTCTGGGGCTTTATTGCTGCCGGCAATAGTGTATTTATCCCTTTTTGCAAACATTATTTCCATCTCGACCAGTTTCAAAGCCAGCTTGTAGATTTTGCTTTTTACGGGGCCTATTATTTAGGGGCACTTGCATTATTCGCTTATGGGGCTTTTGGTGGTAATGACCTTGTGGCAAAATGGGGTTATAAGAAAAGTATAGTATACGGTTTATTGTTTTCTGCCCTGGGTGCCGTGGCAATGATCATAGCTGTCAATGCAAACACCTTTACGGGAATGCTCGTAGGCCTTTTTATTGTGGCATTAGGATTTTCTCTGCAGCAAACCGCAGCACAGCCCTTCGCCATTTCGTTAGGTGATCCGTCAACAGGAACCAGCCGTGTAAATCTTGGGGGTGGTATTAATTCTTTTGGAACAATGATAGGCCCTTTATTAGTTGCATTTGCATTATTTGGAACAACAGCGTTTGTGCCTGATGAAAAGATTGCAGGATTAGGCCTTAGTAAAGTTGTAGTTCTGTACACGGGTGTTGGTATTCTTTTTATAGCAGCGGCCGCATTATTTTATTTCTCAAAGAAAGTTCCTGCGGGAGTTTCAACGGAAAAAACAGAAAAGGCAAATAAAGTTTTGTATTCATTATTAATTATGACAGGGCTTCTTATTATAATGTTTGTTCCGGTATTTAATAGTTATAAAGCCGATCCGTCTTTACTATCTGATATAGAAAAGCATGACCTGGAAACCTATCGCATGAAATGGCTATTTGGAGCGCTTGCTGTTGTTGTTTTAAGCCTGTTGATTTCGAATATGAGCGCAAAAAAAAATCCTGATGGATGGGGTGCTATGAAATACCCGCAGTTAGTTTTAGGCATGCTTGCACTTTTCGTTTACGTGGGCGTTGAAGTAACGATAGTGAGTAATCTTAGTGAATTATTAAAGCAACCTGACTTTGGCGGTTTTCAATCCTCACAGGCTGCTATGTTTGTATCAATGTACTGGGGAAGCTTAATGATTGGAAGGTGGGTAGGATCCATTTCAGCATTTGATTTGAAGCCTGCGACAAAACAGCTCCTTACGTTTATTGTTCCACTTGTTGCTTTTTCTATTGTACTGGCGGTAAATTATCTATCCAAACATGATATAACTATTTTGTACTATTATATTATTTGTGTTCTTATCCAGATTGGCGCTTTTTATGTAAGCAATAATAAACCTGCTCGAACCCTCTTAATTTTTGGACTACTTGGGATGGTTTCAATGCTTATAGGATTGTTCTCAACCGGCACTATTGCCATTTATGCTTTTTTAAGCGGAGGTTTATTTTGTTCTATTATGTGGCCATGTATTTTTGCATTGTCCATAGCAGGGCTGGGAAAATATACAACACAAGGTGCGGCATTTTTAATTATGATGATTTTAGGGGGAGGAATTATTCCTCCAATCCAGGGAAAATTGGCAGACTATCTTCAATCTAAAAGTGATGGTATTGTAGGTTATGGAATACACTATTCATATTGGGTAGCCGTAGTATGTTTCGCTTATATTGCTTTATTTGCATTTGTGGTTAAAGGAATTTTAAAAAGACAGGGAATAGATTATGAGCAGACAGTTGAAAGCGAAACTGAATCAACGTCTCCCGAAGGGGCACTTGAAGGGCAGGTATAAAATGATTTTAAATACTTTTGTACAGCGACCCTTCTGTTGAGAAACAAGCCGGAATGTTTTATGCAGTAACAATCCTAAATTAAATTTTTATTTTTATAACATCTTAAAATCGCTTTTTTGGATAATAATTTAATCACTGCTACAGAATCTCCACTGGAATATGCTATAGGTATAGACATAGGGGGAACTACCGCAAAATTTGGAATCGTAAATCATCGGGGCGAAATTTCGAACAAGGGCGACCTGTCTACCAATAAACGCACAACCATTGAAAATTTTATTGATGAATTGTATGAAGCGATGAAACCAGCCATTAAGGAAATTGGTGGTGAACAATTAATCAAAGGAATTGGCGTAGGAGCTCCTAATGGCAATTACTATTCCGGTACAATAGAATATGCTCCTAACCTGCAGTGGAAAGGAATTATTCCACTTGCAAGCCTCATCAGCAAAAAATTTAAAAAGCCCTGCTCGCTTACCAACGATGCTAATGCAGCTGCTGTAGGTGAAATGATGTATGGAGCTGCCCGCGGAATGAAAGATTTCATAATGATTACACTTGGCACCGGCGTCGGCAGCGGCATAGTTGCCAACGGCCATATAATTTACGGCCACGATGGATTTGCGGGCGAACTGGGCCATACCATTATAAGACCCGGAGGCCGTCTTCACTGGGGAACAGCCATGAAAGGAAGCCTTGAAACATACGCTTCTGCCACCGGAATAGCCATTACTGCAAAGGAATTGCTTGACAAAAAACTCAAAGTTGAAAGCTCTTTACGGAAAATCCCTCCTAATAAAATTGATGCAAAAGCTGTGTTTGACGCCGCTATAGCCGGGGATAAAATTGCAAGAGATGTTTTCAAATACACAGGACAAATCCTCGGGGAGGCACTGGCAAATTTTATAATGTTTTCCTCACCGGAAGCAATCATTTTATTTGGCGGTGTTATCAAAGCCGGGAAGTTACTGATGGACCCTGTGAAAAAAAACATGGAAAAAAACCTGCTTCCAATCTTTCAAAATAAAGTGAAACTTTTGTTTAGCGAATTAAAAGAATCCGATGCGGCAATATTGGGCGCGAGTGCGTTGGTTTGGGAAATAAAACCCGAACAAAACTAAGTTCATTGTGACCTGCTTGAAGCAACTCGCCGAACGGAAATACTGAATTCAAAGGCTCTGCCGTTTTGAAGACTAGCCATTCAATTCCCAATCCCTTCTTCCCCATCCTTCAATTACATGTTTTTCTGAATGATATGACGAGCGGACCAGCGGTCCACTTTCTACGTAATCAAATCCAATGGCATAGCCAATCTGGCGGAATTCTGCAAATTCATCAGGATGCACAAACCGGTGTACCTGTAAATGTTTTTTTGTAGGCTGGAGATACTGGCCAATTGTAATAACGTCAACATTACTTTCCCTGAGATCATGCATCGTTTGTATCACTTCCTCTTTAGCTTCACCGAGTCCCAGCATAATGCCGCTTTTGGTACGCATTCCACCTTCTTTTAAAATCCGCAACGTTTCCATACTGCGCCAGTATTTTGCCTGTATCCTAACGGCACGGGTTAGACGCTCCACCGTCTCTATATTATGGCTCACCACATTGGGCGCTGCATCAATAATTCTTTGGATATTTTCTTTCTCAGCCTTAAAATCCGGGATGAGCGTTTCCAGGGTAGTAGCAGGATTTAACGTCTGCACCGCTTTAATAGTATTGTACCAGATGATGGAACCTCCGTCTTTGATTTCATCCCTGTCAACCGAAGTAATGACGGCATGTTTTACCTTCATTAGATGGATGGCTTCTGCAACCCGTTGGGGCTCGTCCCAATCTATAGCAAGAGGGCGACCGGTGGCCACTGCACAAAAGCCACAGCTCCTGGTACATATATTTCCAAGTATCATAAAAGTAGCTGTGCCTTCCCCCCAGCATTCACCCATATTAGGGCAATTTCCGCTTTCGCAAATTGTATGAAGCTTGTGAGTATCCACCAAATTTCTTACATGCTTATATTCTTCACCGGTGGGTAATTTTACCCGAAGCCACGATGGTTTTTTGGGCCTTACTTCCGGTGCTATAATTTCATCATTCATTTATCTTATTTTGCCTTCGATGGATGTGATAATTGTAAAAAATGCGATTATTTTCTTTTACCAAATGCTATAGCTACAAAACCGCTAAAGAAAAACTGCTTTTGGGGAACCTGGGTAAGTATAGGAACTTTTTTTGAATAAAATTCGCCGGTTAAACCCACTTCGATTGCTGAAACAATCTCATTATAACTTCCATAATCAAATCGCACAGAAGTTTTTGCATACAATCCCGGGGTTACAGTAATTTCACTCCAGCCTTTGCCAAAAGTAGGCCCACCCACAATCACAGCATTATCCAGAAAAAGAGAACTATCCGGTGAATTGTATTTTACAAAAACAAAATCGCCGCCTTTTTGCACTTGCAGGTAATAAGGCCTCAGAAGAGCTAACGACAAACCACCTCCATAATTTGCCGTGATACTTACTCCATTTTTATTGGATTTATTTCCAAGAAGGATTTGCTGCTGCACTCCAAGCTTAACCGGGTAAAAGAAATTCTCCTTTCCATAAATAAAAGGGATTGAATTAAAATTAGGATAGCTCTGTTTGTCTTCTTTTACATTTTTGCGTTCACTGATCTCCAGCTGGTATAAAAGCGACTTCTTCACTGAGCTTGCGCGGCCAAGTTCAAAAAAAACACCATAACCATCACTGATAAGCTTGGCTCCGAATACAAAACTCTTCTTATAAGCAATAACACCTTCTTCTTCCTCTTTAATAAGGTTATTTATGTGCGCACGCTTTTCTGCCTGCCGCTGTTTTTTTGATTTCTGCGCAAATGAGGCAAAGGAAGCCGTGATAATAAAAATCAGGAGGATTATTTTTCGCATATAATTTTATTGGCGTTTACTTATGTAAATTTATACAAAAAAACACTATGACTGCTTCAATCAGGTATACCGGAAATTTGCGTTGTTCAGCTGAGCATATTCAAAGCGGAACCGGTATTGAAACGGATGCGCCTACTGACAACCGGGGCAAGGGCGAAAAATTTTCTCCGACGGATCTTTTATGTGTTTCCCTGGGCACCTGCATGCTTACAACTATGGCAATAAAAGCAGGTGAATTACAGGTAGATATTACCGGTGCAGACGCCGCTGTAACCAAACACATGCTTAGCAATCCACGCAGGGTTGGGAAAATTGAAGTGGCAGTAACCCTGCCTGAAACGGGTAGTGAAAATGACAGGGAAATGCTGCAAAAAAGCGGCGACAACTGCCCCGTAATTAAAAGCATCCACCCCGAAATTGAATTGGTGATAAGTTATGACTGGAATCTTCCAAACTCCCCGGCAAGGGAGATAAAAAGCAATTTACAGGTTTAACAATTTAACAATCATTTAATTATCGACTAAGAAATTCTTTTTAGCAAAACGTTACCAATAACACAATTCAGGCAAAGCTTTTTATTACAATATTCATTTTTAAGCTGGGTGAGGGCCTGTGACTCAAAAGCACTTTTGTTGGAAAAAGCAAGGTTTTCAAATCCCTTTGTTATTATATTTTTTTCTGGTGAAAGTTCATCAAGCCATTTTATTGCCTTGTCTTTATACACTTGCTCGTTATGATGTATTCCGTAAGCAAAAAGTACCGGAACGATCGTATTGATGATGATGTTATTAATCATCTGCCTTCCCAGAGCTTTTTCCCTGTAAGCGGATTCCTGGTCAAAAATATAATGGTAATGCCAGTAATCATTGGCTTTTACATCCAGCATCCGAGTCACTTCTTTCAACGATATTGCATCTTTTATTTTTGAAAACAAATGGTCACTTTCATGTATAAGCATAGAAAGCTGCGCCAGCCGTATTGTTGGAAAATTAGCGGGGCGCATTCTTAAAAAAAACAATTCGCCATCAGGTGATTTTAATTGATATTTTTTCTGATAAAATCTGAATTCCCTTTGAAGCATTAAAGGATATTTTTCATGAAATTCTGTATTCAGCAGGCCTGCCTGCCCAAATACCAGTGCTTCAATCTGTAAAGCGTTGTTTTTATGTTTTGCTAAAATTGAAACGGGCAATGTTTTTGCAATTCTTTGAAAAAAATCGCTGTTAACCTTAAGCCCGAAATTTGCGGCAATCAGCCACCAAAACGTTTCTTCCCAGTGAAAATTAGTTTCATGTAAAGTTGAAAGTATCTTTCCGGATTTTGCAATTAGTCTTTCGGCAACCAGCCTTTGTTTCCAGTTTGCAAGTGAAAGTTCATTTACCTGGCGCACCTGGTCTTCACATGGAATGAAACGGGGTGTTTCCATTAGTTCCCTGTATTTTTCCAGCAACAGTTTTGATACCCGGTTCTTGAGCTCAAATGTTGCTAAATCATTCCCATTAATATCTTTTATTGAAGCATCGTGATTCCAAACGACATGGAGGATAATATTATTAAAATTTGAATCTGAAGAATGGTTGTGCAAATTCCAATCAGATGAATTGATGTGAAGTTCAACATTTCCAGCCCAAATCGTTTTGTTGATTTTTATTTTGGCCCCCGTAAAATCCGGCCCCTGGTTGCTGTTGTGACTGCCGGGATGTAATATTTGAATCATTTCGCCTGCTGAAGTGATTTGTTCAGAACTATTAAAATACTGAAACCGCCAAATGTATTGCAAAAGATCTTCCTGCATCAGCAAATCAGTTAGTCAGGAAAATTAAAAAAAATATCCTGTTTATCCTAATGCCTGCAATTCATGGAGAACCCTGCTTACGGGTAAACCCATAACGTTATAAAAATCGCCCCTGATAGAACGAATGCCCGTAACTCCTATCCACTCCTGGATTGCATAAGCCCCCGCTTTATCATAAGGCTTGTATTTATTAACATAATAGTCAATTTGAGATGGTGTAAGCGTATGAAATTCCACCTGGGTTTCGTCGGCAAAAATGATTTTCTTTTCTCCTGATAAAATGCAAACACCGGTAATAACCGAATGTGTCCTGCCTGATAATATAGCAAGCATTTTTACGGCTTCCTCGCGGCCTGATGGTTTCCCGATTATTTTATTTTCCAGCACCACAATGGTATCGGCCGCAAGGATCGGGTACACATGCCCGTTAGTCTCCACAAATTTCATATTTCTTTTAGCCGTGAGGGCCTTATTAAGAGCTATATGGATAGCAATTTCAGAAGGAGCTAAATGATCCGGGTAGCTTTCATCTGTTTCCCCAAAAACTATCTCAAAGGGAATTTCTGCCCATTGAAGTAACTGGCTGCGCCGGGGGGATTGTGAAGCTAAAATGATCTTTTCGAATTTCATTTTGAATAAAAATTTTTAGAAGAAAATCATAGATAAAATACCGGAAAGCATGATCAGTTTTACAACCGTGCTTAACCTGTGAAAATCTTTTTTTGTATGCGCTGCATACAATTTACGAAGCACATATAACAAAGGAATAATGATCGCAAGCAAAGAATATAATGCCGAAAGCCACCAGCCCAACTGTATTACATAAAATTGCAAGGCTGTTACAGAACCTATCATTACTATGATCCATACAGCCACAAAAACTTTTGATACCTGCAAACCCCAAACTATTGGCATAGTTTTGCAGCCATATTTTATATCGCCACGGATATCTTCCATGTCTTTAATCACTTCCCTTACAAGAGAAATAATAAATGCAAACCCGGCATACATAAATGAAAGCTTAAGAAGCCTTCGCCAATAAATATCATGAGGGGTTACCGGAAATTTATGTTCTGAAACTGTAAGTACCAAAATGACCCATGCGGTAAGCAATGATATCACCACATTTCCAATGAGTAATTTTTTTTTGAAGGTAGTTGAATAAAACCAAAGGCCAACTATAGAGAGAAGATTGAAAACAGGGATATATATATTACGAAGCTTATAACCGACATAACAGCTTATCACGAACCCGGCAAATGAAAAGATTATATGGAAAACTATTGCCCATCGTCTTTTTATATAACGGTCTATGATGAGTTTTGATGGCTTATTTACGAGGTCAATATTTACATCAAAGTAATCATTGATGATATACCCCCCGGCTGCAATAAAAACAGATGCACATACAATGAGATAAAATAAAAGAAGGGAGAGCTGGTCGCTTTCATTTCCTGAAGGACCGTTCATGAAAACAAACCGTAAAATGAAAAATCTGAAGAGTATCTGTGTAAGGGCAATAAAAAGCAGGTTGGGCCACCTTACCAATTTAAAAAATGCTGACAGAACATTCATCCAGGAATTTTTAATAATGAAACCACTCTCATGTTGAAGGAATGTATGTCTCCAAAGGCCAGTTATTATTCAATTTTAATACTTTTTCAATCACATCTCTCACGCAACCATCACCCCCGCGCTTGGGCGAAATATATGAAGATATTTGTTTTATCTCAACTGCTGCATCAGAGGGACAACACGCAAATCCGGCAATTATCATGCAATTGTAATCCGGGATATCATCTCCCATAAATAATATATCACTAAGTGAAATATTATTTGCTGAAAGATAATCCTTCAAAAAACTTTCCTTGTTACTTACCTTCGTAAACACATCTGTAACTCCCAGTTTCCCCAGTCTTTCCTCCACAGGTTCTGATTCACTACCGGAAATTACCACAACTTTGTAACCTGACTTAACAGCTAATTGCAATGCATATCCATCCCGGATGCTCATGTTACGGAGCCATTGGCCTTCAGGTTCAATAAGAAGCGTTCCATCTGTAAGCACCCCATCCATATCAAACACAAAAACTTTTATTAAGCGCAGGCGGGTAAGAATATTCATTCGTAAAATTTTTGTAAGAAAGCTGAAAGCAGCAATGAAAAGATTTATGTTTTGGCAAATTTATATCCAGGATTGGCTTCATGATTTTCTTTCGGCAATTTATGAGAGATTAAGGGAACCTGATGATAACCCAGCAAAAAGTTGCCTAATCTACACAAAAAAGCAGCAAATAAATATTTGCTGCTCAAAGAAATTCAGGTTTTCCAAAACAATAATGCAAAATAAAGAGGGGGTCCTGCGAGGATAAAGAATTCTAATTATAAATTTATCAAGAATATTACTGCATTATGTTGCAAAAATGTTGCCAAAAATAATTATTTCAATATTAATAATCAACATTTTATATATTTATATATTATTATATGTATAAAATACCCTTAATTTTGCCTTCAAACCACCCCTGGAGTTAAAGGATTGCTGTATTAACAACCTTCCTTTTGTACGTAGATTCCTTCCGGAATCCTGCCTTGAAACAGGTGCCTGTTTTTAAAAATTTTATTAATTTAATGGCTTTGGCGTTGAAGTTATTTCAAGTTCAATGAAGCGATAATATCCTGGATTTTTTTATTGAGACTTTGATCGGTCGCTTCAAATTCACCGGAATTTTTTAAGGGCATACATACCCCGAAATAAAACTTTATTTTGGGTTCTGTACCACTTGGGCGGGCAGAAATTTTGCTGCCGTCCTCAGTTATAAATTGCAATACATTACTTTTAGGAAGTTCGATCTTTTCGGTAACGCCGGTCTTTAAATTTTTCATTACCTGCTGGTCGTAATCATATAATTTTACGACCTGGCTTCCGGCAATTTCCAGCGGAGGATTGCTCCTGTATCCCTTCATCATCTCTGCAATTTCTTTAGACCCATTCATTCCTTTCTTTGTTATAGAAATAAGATCCTCTTTGTAAAATCCATTTTGCACATAGAGTTCAATTAATTTATTGAAAAGGGTCTGCCCGTTATTTTTTGCAACCGCAGCCATTTCACAAATCATTGCAACGGCGCTCACAGCATCTTTATCCCGGACTTTATCACCAATCATAATACCGAAGCTCTCTTCACCCCCAACAATGTAATTTTCCCTGCCTTCCTTTTCCTTAATCATTTCTGCAATCCACTTAAATCCTGTAAGCACATTATAACACGATAAGTTGTTTTTCCTGGCTATCACATCAATCATATCGGTAGTAACAATTGTTTTTATGACCATGTCATTGGGCCTCATAATACCCTTATTCTTTCTCGCCTCAATAATATAATTAAATACAAGCAATGCGGTTTGATTACCATTCAATAATACCCATTCGCCCGCATTATTTTTAACCCCAATGCCTACACGATCGGCATCGGGATCTGTTCCCAACAAAATATCTGCATCAAGCTCTTCCGCCTTCCTCAATCCAATACTCATCGTTTCTTTCTCTTCAGGATTTGGATAGCCAACCGTTGGAAAATTTCCGTCGGGCGTTCTCTGCTCCTCAACAATATGCACGTTATCAAATCCAAAAGCGCTTAAAGCCTGGGGAACCAGCATGATTCCGGAGCCATGTATTGGAGTATACACAATTTTAAGATCATGCTCTTTTTTGCATATCTCAGGATTTACGCTAAGGCCTTTTACCATTTCGATGTAATCATCATCCATTTCTTTGCCAATGATCTTTATATTTTTTTCATTTCCTTTCCACTTTACGTCGTCCAGGCTTTTTATTTTTTCTACTTCTTTAATTACATTTTTATCGTGCGGTGGTACCATTTGTGCGCCATCATCCCAATACGCCTTATACCCGTTATATTCTTTCGGATTGTGGGATGCTGTGCATACAACCCCGCCCTGGCACTTTAGTTTTCTTATGGCAAAGCTAAGCTCTGGTGTGGGGCGCAGAGATTCAAATAAAAAAACTTCAATTCCATTTGCTGCAAAAATATTTGCGGTAATTTCTGCAAACTTCCGGCTGTTATTCCGGCAATCGTGTGCTATGGCAACTTTTACATGTTCAAAACATTGCTGTAAATAATTGGCATATCCCTGCGTGGCCATTCCTACTGTATATGTATTCATACGGTTGGTGCCCACACCCATTATACCTCTTAAACCACCTGTACCAAATTCGAGGGTTTGGTAGAATGCATCCTCCAGTTGTGCCGGATCTTCTTTTTGCAAGAGAAGTATTTCATTCTTTGTGGCTTCATCATAATTACCCGAGAGCCATTCGTTTATCTTATTTTGAGTCTTTACTTCCATCCTGGTTTTTTTTACAATTTGAAGATATTCATTTTTAATTATCTATGAAACCATCAACGTCCATTACACGTATTTTTGTATGATGTATATTTTGCAAAACTACAGGAAACCAAAGCTTTTTCTTACGGCAATTGCCACGGTTTTTTCTTTAATTCCTGCTGAAGCGCAATATACTTTTAAACCCGGTATTACTTTAAACAAACTACAAAATTTCAACGACACTTCTAAAAACTACACGGTTTATCCATATAATATAAAGAGGGTAAGACTGGTAACTGCAGCAAATATAGTTGGCTATGGCGGAGCGCTGGTAGCCCTCAATGCATTATGGTATGCGAAGTTCCCCAGGTCGGGTTTTCATTTTTTTAATGATAATGCCGAATGGCTACAGGTTGACAAAGCAGGGCACGTATACAGCGCTTATAGTGAAAGCAGGGCCAGCATGGAACTATGGAGATGGGCGGGCTTACCGCGAAAAAAAAGAATATGGCTGGGTGGACTGAGCGGTGTGGCCTATCAATCGGTCATAGAAATACTTGATGGCTTTTCATCCCAATATGGATTTAGCACC
>Ga0068860_100002669_pt1 | contig 18580 bp, 13 predicted proteins | sample KBSSwiS32_FD_66597 | JGI IMG/M metagenome (GOLD analysis project Ga0068860, IMG submission 66597) | Switchgrass rhizosphere microbial communities from Kellogg Biological Station, Michigan, USA - KBS Switchgrass S3-2 | ecosystem: Host-associated > Plants > Roots > Rhizosphere > Soil ... | reverse complement strand
GTCGACGTCCTTGGGCTTCAGGTCGGTGCGCCGCCACATCATCTCGGCCGCATTGTGCATCGCCATGTGCGGGTAGTCGCGGCGTCCGAGCCAGGTGTCCATCTTGTCGTGGGAGCCCGCGCCCACCGCCTCTATGACGATCGGCGGCTGCTTGAGGTCCTTGGCGGCGTCGAGCCGGGAGACGATCACCGCCGTGGCGCCGTCGCAGGGAATGTCGCAATCGAGGATGCTGAACGGCGTCGTCACCATGCGCGCGGACATGTAGTCGTCCAGCGTGATCGGTTCGCGGTAGATGGCCGCCGGATTGAGGCCTGCGTTGCGCCGCTGCACGATGGGAATGGCCGACATCTGCTCGCGGGTGATCCCGTAGCGCGCCATGTGGGTGCTGGCGTGGACGCCCACCCAGACCGCGGCCGAGGGGGCCCAGTAGGGCAGCAGGTATTCCATCCAGCCGCTGGGCTGCATGCGCGGCGCCCCGCCCGCGGCGGCGGCGGCCGAGCCGTAGCTCGGCACCCAGCGCTCGCCGAGCGCGCGCCAGGTCAGGACGTGGTCGCAATAGCCGGCGGCGATGGCCGCCACGGCGTTGACGATCGGCGACAACTGAGCGGCTGTGTCGCCGGCGTTGAACCAGTTGAGGTTCAGGCCAAGGACGTTGGCGATGTCGGGCAGGCTGGCCGCGCCCATGCCGGAATCGGAGCCGGCCGGTACGGCGGGCCAGCAGGCGACGCCGTCGATGTCCGCGGCGGTGAGGCCGGCGTCGGCGATGGCGCGCTCGCAGGCGCGTACCGCCAACTCGAACGGATTGACCTGCGGCTTGCGGTAGATTTCCGACTGGCCAATCCCGGAGATGCAGGTGGACTTCTCGGCGAAGCGGGTCATGCGCCGGCGCTTTCCGCGGCCTCGAACAGCGGCGTGAAGATGTCGCCGTCCTGTTCGAAGAAGACCTTCACCGGCAGGCCGATGCGGACCTCGTCGATGGGCGTGCGCGGCATGTTGGTCAATAGGCGGATGTCGGCCTGCTCCTCGAGCTCGACGATGGCCACCACATAGGGCACCGGGACGCCCGGGATCCACGGCTGATGATTGACGGTGAAGCCGGCGACCGCGCCCCGTCCCGACACCGGCTGGGCGGCGACGTCGGACGAGCGGCAATTCGGGCAGCGCGGCAGGTAGGGATGGATCCAGGTCCCGCAAGGGCCGCACCGGGCGATGTGCAGCCGCCCATCCGCGCCGCCGCACCAGAAGCTCCGGTTCATGTCGTTGATCGCCGGCAGCAGCCGCTGCGGCGACGGGCCTGCGCTCGCCATTCTCACTCCCCGTGGACCGTTGCGGACTGACGTCCCCATTCGTTCCCAATCGCCCATAACTTCAGGCGATGCGCAATCAGAATTGACTGCGCGTTAGTTTGGGGCGCGCGAAGAAGGCCGGGCGGCGCAGGGCCGCCCGGCCTTCGCGAGGCTTACGGGAACGTCTTGGTGACTTCGACGCCCCAGGTCCGGGGCTCGCTGGGGACGTAGGTCACGAAGCCCAGGGCCGTATTCGTGATGTCGAGGTTGAAGGCGACATATTGCTTCTTGGTGATGTTCTTGGCGAACACCGCCACCTCGAGCTGGGCGTCGTCGAACTTGGCCGAGAGACGCCCGTTGAGCAGGCCGAAGCCGCTTTGATAGCGGTAGTCCGGCAGGCCGTTGGCGCCGTTGGCGCCGCCGCTGAACATGCTGTCGGCGTTGTAGTAGACCCGGCCCTTGTAGATGTAGTCGACTTGGCCGGAGATTTGGCCCCAATCCATCGGCACGAAATAATTGGCCGACAGGCTGTAGGTTTTCTTGGGGATGAAGACGAAGGGCTGGCCGCTCAGGTCCCTACCGAAACCATCGCGGTAGTCCTTGTACTTCGGGTCCGTGAGGCCGCCGGTCGCCTTCAGCGTCAGGTGATCGATCGGATTGACAGTAATCTCCGCCTCGGCGCCCTTCACCGTCGCCGCCGCCGCGTTCTGCACCACGGTGGCGCTCGGGGCGTTGATCGACGGCACGATCACGACACGCTGGATGTCCCTGTAGTTCGTGCGGTAGAGGGCGAAGTTCGTACGGACGCGACGATCGAGCCAGTCGGCCTTCAAGCCGACCTCGTAGTCCTTCACATGCTCCGGGTTGAACGACTGGAAGGTCGTGATGTCGAGCCCGCCGCGCAGATTGTGGCCGCCGGAACGGAAGCCCGTACTGGTCTTGGCATAGACAAGGACGCCGTCGATCGGCTTGTAATCGACCGAGGCGGTGTAGTTCCAGGCGTCCCACGTTCCGTCGAGGATGCCCATGCACCGACCGCCCAGCCGCAGTTGCACCGGCACATTGCAGACGCCGGCGAGGTTGTGGTTGAGCGTGATCAGGCGCTTGTCTTCCTCGGTGTAGCGCAGGCCGCCGGTCAGCGAGAGCTGGTCTGTGACCTTGAACGTCGCCTGGCCGAAGCCCGCGATCGACTTGTTGCGCACGTGGCCTTCGTTGAAGTTGCGCGTCGCCGTGGCGCCGAAGTTGATCGACTGCGTGCCGTCCAACCCGAATTCACGCGAGTAATAGCCGCCGAGGATCCAGTTCAGCCGATTGTCGAACACCTCGCCGGTGAGCTGCAGTTCCTGGCTGAGCAGTTCCTGGTGCGTATAGCCGTTGGTGCTCAGGAGGGCGAACCGTGAACCGTCCAGGTCATAGAAGGTCGCCCGATTGGATACGCGATAGGCGGAGATCGATTTGAACTGCATATCCGCCGGCAGGTCCACCGTGACGGTGCCGGAGGTGCCCCAGCTGTAGCTGTGGTCTAGCGACTGGAAGTCGGTGTTGGTGTCATAGAAGCCGCCGGGGACGGAATTGGCGTAGGCCGCCGCGGCCTGCGCCCGGCCGGCCGGAGTGGCGGCCTGGGCGGCGGTGAGGCCGATGGCCTGTCCGATCAGCGTGGCGGCGGTGCTGCCAGGCACCAGCCCACGGGGCTTGTGGGGAATCGAGGTGGTGGTGCTCTTGGTGTAGTCGCCGCGCAGCAGAACCTCGACGCTTTCGGTGGGCCGCACCAACAAGCTCGTGCGGACCGAACCGCCGTCCAGGTCGCCGCCGACCTTCTTGCCGAGGGTGGCGTTCCTGCCCCACCCGTCGCGCTTGTCGTAGCTGCCCGCGAAGCGCAGGGCGATGTCCTCGCCCTTGATCGGCATGTTGAAGATCAGGCTGCCGCCCACCCGGTTGAAGCTGCCCCCGCGGATCGACACCTGGCCTTCCGGATCGGCGCCGGGCAGCTTGGTGAAGATGTTGACCGAACCGCCGGTGGTGTTGCGGCCGTACAGGGTGCCTTGCGGTCCCTTCAGCACTTCCACGCGCTCGACATCGAGCAGGTTGGCGAGTTCGCTGGTGATGGTCTTCGCCATGCTGACGCCGTCGATGTAGATGCCGACCGCAGGGTCGACCGTCAGCAGCAGGTCGTTGTTGGTCTGGCCGCGGATAGTGACGACCAGCGAGGCGCGGCCCGACGAGCCCTGGTTGATCAGCAGCGACGGCGTCTGGTTGGCGACGTCGCGAATCGATTCGACGGACTGGGCCTTCAACGCCTCGGAGGAAATCGCGGTCACCGCGACCGGGATCTCCTGCAGGCTTTCCGCCCGTTTCCGGGCGGTGACGACCACTTCCTCGATCGTGCCTTGGCCGGACTGCGCGAACGCCATGGTCGGCGCCATCACGGCTGCGCCCACGAACAGCGCCATCCGAAATTGGCTCATGCGGCTACGTGTCATGTAAAATCCCTCCCCTCGCGTCGCGATCGACGTAACAATGTTGGCGCGTGGCCTGCCGGACAGCCCGCCCCAGGTCAAAGCAAAAATAACGCTGACTCAATTTCGTCCGCGCTCGGTTGCGTTGTTGCAACAGGCCGACACATGCGAACCGACGACGTCGAGGATCGCACCTTCGAGGCCACAATTGCGGACCACGGGTCGAAATGTGAGCTAAATGTCTACCCCAGCTCGGGTTTTCAGAGAATTCATCGCTTCCTAACGGACCATAGCTGTGAGCCCTCAGGGGACGCGCCGGATTCTGCCGTCCGGCCGTCGGATGAGCGGGGGCGAACTGCTGCGCCGCCAAAAGCTACGCCGTGCTTCGGCGTGATCGCGCGGTCGACTCCCGGAATGCGGCGTCGACCGGCATGCTCACTTCCAGGATGGATGCAGGCCCTTCTCGAGGCAGAGGTCCTGCGCCTCCACGTTCCGGCCCGCATAGGTCGCGCCCTCGTCCGTGGACACCAGCCAGGCCACCACCGCACCGATGGCGGCCGGCGGCGCGGCGCCCGTGAGCTCCCTGCCGTAATCGCGCACGGCGATCTCGTTGCGCTCGGTCCCGACGAAGCCCGGCTGGACATTGAAGGCGCGGATGCCGCGGTCCTTGAACTCCGCATGCAGCGTGCCGACCAGCGGATGGCCGGAGGCCTTGCCGACCGCGTAGCCGAGCCCCCAGCCGCCCTGCCCGGCCGGCGCGGGCGGCGTGTCGTAGGCCGACGAGGAGGTGATGTTGACGACCTGCCCATGCCCCCGCTCCAGCATGCCGGGCAGGAGCGCGCGCGTGAGCACGATCGGGGCGATGCAGTGGGCCTCGAAGAACTTCCCGTAGGCGTCGACGGGCGTGTCGAGGAAGACGTCCATGAGGCCGGGGCCGAGATATCGGCCGTTGTGAACCAGCAGGTCCACCCCGCCCCAGCGGTCCAGCACGGCCTGGGCGCAGGCGCCGACCGAGGCCCGGTCGACCAGGTCGGCCGCCACCATCAGAGCGCGTCCGCCTTCTCGCTCCACTGCCTGGGCGGTCTCCTCGAGACTGCCTGGCAGAGGGCGCGTGTCGGATTTGTGGACGGTCAGAGTGTTCTCCCGGCTCTCGCCGGGGCGCACGGTCCGGGCCGAAACGGCGACGTCATAGCCCGCCTTGGCCAGGGCGATGGTGATCGCCTTGCCGATCCCGCGGCTGGCGCCGGTGACCAATGCCTTGGGTCGCTCCATGATCCTGTCATCCTTGTGCTGGAGGAAGCTTAGCGCCGTTCACCAGAGGGTGCGCACGTGCCCGCCGTCGACGACGATGAGCTGGCCGGTGACGAAGCTGGCGCGGGTGGAGCACAGGAAGGCCGCGACGGCGGCCATTTCCGCCGGGTCGCCCAGCCGGCCCACCGGAATGTCGTCGCGGCGGGTCGCGGCCACCTCGTCATAGGTGCGGCCGCCCGCCTCGGCGTTGCGCTTCATGTACGAGCGGTAGCGCTCGGTGAAGAAGCCGCCGGTGCCCAGGGTGTTGATGGTGATGCCGAAGGGGCCAAGTTCGTCGGCCAGGCTCTTGTTCAGCGCCGTCGTGCCCACGCGCGTCACGTTTGCGGTGAGCAGCGGCAGCTCCCGGTGGATCTCCTTCGAACAGATGGAGTTGACCGTCACGATCCGGCCCCACCCCTTGCGCTTCATCGCCGGAACCACGGCGCGGGTGAGGTAGACCTCGCTCATGACGATGTGCTGATAGGCTTCGAGGAAGTCCTCGTCCTTGGTCTCGTCCCAGCGGCCGTGCGTAGGTCCATAGACGTTGCCGACGGCGATGTCAGGTTCGCCGAACGCCTGGACCGCGTGGGCCACCGCCTTTTCGATCCCCGCCTTGGCGGTCATGTCCGCGGATACGCCGCTCGCTTCCCCGCCGGCGTCGCGGATCGCCGCGACCGTCTCGTCGACGGCTTCCTGGCCGCGCGCGGCGACCACCACCTTGCAGCCTTCCCGGGCCAGTTCTTCCGAGATGGCGCGTCCGATGCCCTTGCTGCCGCCACCGCTGAGGACGACTTTTCCGCGGATTCCGAAGTCCATGGTCTTCTCCCTAAGTCCTGGTTTTCGCGGCCAGGCTGCGCCTGGCCGTCGCGACAAAATCGTGGCCGGAAAAGCCGCGCTCAGGAATTCGCGGGAGCGCAGGAGCGCTTTTCGGCCTCGTCCGCCAGTATCTGGAAGCGATCTTCCAGCCGGCCAATCAGCTTGGCGTCGGTGGTGCGGGCCAGGACCTCCTGGTTCAGGTACCGCGAGCCGAAATTGTAGTTGAAGCTGCCGAACCAGGCGAGGCGGCGGTCCTTGCGGTCGACGATGACGAACTTGGCGTGCATCGGCAGGCGCTCGGCGTCGCAGTAGCGCCGCACGTCGATCCCGGCCCCCTTCAACTGACCGACCACGTCGTCGGAGACGCGGCGGCGGGCGTCGTCCACCACCACCTCGACCTTGGCGCCGCGCCGGGCGGCCTGGACCAGCTCGTTGGAGAACGGGCCGCGGTCCATGTGCGAGATCGCCGCGCGGACGGTGTCGCCGGGTCCGAGCTGCTTGATCCCCCGATCGACCACGCCGGTGCGCAGGCGAGGGTAGAAGAAGAGAGTCAGGTCCGACCAACGCTTGGAGCGGTTCTTGAGACGGCTGAAGGGGGATGAGCCCTTGCCGGACCACAGCCGGATAGCTTCATGCCGCAACGCGTTGACGACGCTGGGATCCTGGAAATTCACCAGCAGGTTTTCACCACGGTTCTGGTCGCCCATCTTGCGCACGAACTGCGGGTCGTCGGTCGAGGCGACCGTAGGGTTGAACGAGCCGATGAGGGCTTCCGGCTGCGGGCCGGTGAAGGTGTAGATCTTGGCGTGCAGATAGGCGCCGGGCACCCAGCCGCGGTGGAGGCGCAGGTCGCCGCCGAGACCCTCGCGCAGGCGAGCGATGACGCCGTCGTTGGCGTCGCTGCGGCGCGGGCTGACCTCGACGATGACGCGAACCCGCACGCCCCGGCGCTTGGCCGCGACCAGCGCATCGGCCAGTTCGGGATCGCGCAGGTAATAGGTCGCCCAGGCGATCTCGCTGCCCGGCGGAGAGGCTTGCACGCGCGCCAGGAGCAAGTCGCGCAGCACGCTCGGCGGTTCGTCCAGGCCGCCGAAATGGATCGTCGTGGCCGGCCCTTGCAGGTTCGCCAGCACAGGCGGCGGCGCTGCGTCGTGGTTCATATGCTACCGCCCTCAGTCATGGCGCGCGCCCAGCGCCCGCCCCCATCCCGGCCGTCTGCAGCACAGATTCTACGCGTCTTCGGAAGCACGGGTAAGCCTTCTTGCGGCGTCGGGCGACGATGATTTTGCGACAGTCGTGGTGCGACGGCTCGCCGGTCGCCAATCCCACCGCGGCGCGCCGTCGGTGCTGATTCGGGCTGCCCCGCCGATCCAGTCGTCTCGGCCAAATCATGAACAAACCGGCTACTTTTGAAGCAAGCGCAAAGAGAAGATGAAGTTGTCACTCAATTCCCTGGTGCGCTGCGAGCCAGTCTGTGACAAAGGCGGGGTGCTGAAGGACGGCGGCTGAACGACTGTCGTGCGGGGGCTGCGGACCGTTTGAGGCGCTGGGGCTCGACCGGTTCTTCGATGGACGACGTGATCCGATGCGTACCGACGCGCTCTTGGGCAAGCTGCGGATACGGACGACCCGCCGAGGCGACGGCGGAACGCACGTCAGGTGTAGTCATGCACGAATTAGGCGAGCTTCGTTGCAAAGCGAGGCGAACTCTTGCGAGGTAGGCCCATGACGCCTCGCCGCGAGACCGAACTGATCGGCCTTCCCGTAGTTATTCGCGCGGGGAATCCATGAAGGTCTATCCCAATCCGGTGCATGCCTTGGGTCGACAGAGCCGGTCAGGATTGCTGAACGCGGCCATGCTCGCCATGGTCAAGCGCGCGTTCGAGATGCTGGACGAGGAGGGGCTGTCCTTCGCCGGTTTGCCGTCGTCGTTCCAGGAACTGGACGCTCTTGAGATGCTGGACGCGCTCGCGCTCGCGGCGCACGAAGCCATCGAGCACCACGCCTCCCGGCTGCCGCCGGAAAGCCTCGCGGGACTGCAGGCGGCGGTCGACATGCTCTGGCAAGCGTCGGCGGTCTCCGCAAAGATGCGCCAGATGGCCGCCGGAACGTCGCAGCCCACGTTGAACGACATGGCCGAAGTGGCGCTGCTGGCCGCGACGGCGGGCGAATCGATTGGCGGCGCGACGAACGGCGTGATCGGCGACCGCCACAGTCAGGCCGCCCGCCAGCGCCAGATCGACAACGCGCGCGCCGCGCGCACGTCACGGTCGCGCGCCCAGTGGGAGCGGACGATCTTCCAGCATTGCCAGGAGCGCCTAGCCGAACTGCCGACCCTGGATTCCAAGAACCTGGCGATCACGGTCTGCGCCCGCAACGGCATACAGATTACACGGCGGCCCCACGTCGAGGCGCTGATCGAACACTGGCGTCGAAACGGCGCGCTGCAGCCGCCGGGCTCACGCGTGGGATAGAGCGCCGATCGCCGGCTTTGATGCGAACGCCGAGGGCGAGGTGCGGTGGTCCCAAACTGAACTTGCGCTCCGACGCCTGCGCCCTCAAGACTCCGGACCTGAGCGTCGGCGGCGAGGATCGTCCGCACGCACAAGGCGGAACGCCTCGCGGACGCCGCGGGATTGAGGCCTGTTGGGCCAGGGAAGAAGGATGCCGCGTCGAATCGCACGGTCTCTGCCGCCGGAACACCCGGAGTTCGAGCCCCTGGGCGACGACGCGGACCTCTTTGCGTCGGGCGGTTACTCCTGCGCGGCGCCCGGCGCGGACAGTTACAAGGGCTTCTCGAGTCATCAAGCCCCGCGATCCCCCAGCGGCGACAGCGGACGCACCGATCTGACCCGGCTTTATATGGTCGGCGGGATCGTCGCCGCGGTGGTCGCGACGATCGGCGTCGGATGGCTGACCACAAAGCCTGAGACGTCCGCTGCGGCGAAGACCGCGGCGGCCACCCTCGCGGCGCCGCCCACGGCGGCGCCGCCCACCGCTGCGCAGATCAAGGAGGCAAGGCTCACGCCGCGTCAGACCCCGGCCTCCACGCGCGCCAGGGCGATCCGTCCGCGGGCGATGCGCGCGACCCAGGTTGCACGGCCCTCGGAGGCTGTGGTCCTGAAGTTGGCGAGGCCTGCGGGTAGCGTGACGCCGGTGCTCGGCTCAGACGCGGCGGCGAAGTTCACGATCACGCACCCGGAAGAGTCGGCCGGACCCGCGAACCCCAGCCCCCCAGCCGATTCCAAGTCGCCTGCGGAGGCGACACCGCCTACGGCGGACTGAGGCGCTGGGGAAGCCGCGCGGACGGTGCGGCCGAGATCATGCCGATCAGCGCCGCGGCCCGGTAAGGCGCTTCTTCTGGCTGGGCAGCGCCCTGGGGGCGGCGACCGGACCCGGGACGAGCTGGAATTGAGGTTGGAACGCGACCGGGGTGGCGATCTTCATGGACCGCATCGGGCGGAATCGCACCTTCCGCATCGGATTGACCGGCACGCTGCGGAAACCAAATCCGAGGGCGAGGAACAGCAGCGCCGATTCGAAGTCGTTCGGTCCCGGCGCCAGGCTCTCCAGCGGCATCCGCGTGAGCTCGAAAGCCACGAAACCAAGGTAGAAGCAGGCCGGCAGCGAAGGGCTCATCACGATGCGGCGCCCCAGGGCGATGGCGGCGATGGCCGAGGAGGCGATCGCCATCGACGTCCCGACCCAGCCGTAATGGATCAGCAGCTCCATCACCGTGTTGTGGAAGTTGAACCCCGAACGCTGCAGGATGTTGCCGTATTGCCAGAGGCCTTCGGCGTCGAGATTGCCCTGCACCCAGAAGGCGGCGAAGCCGCGTCCGAGCAACGGGCGCTCCTGGATCAGGTCCTGGCCGCGATACCAAAGATAGGTCCGGCCGGTCAGCGTGGGGTCCTTGTTGAACGCCGTCGAGGCGAAGTCCATCACCTCGCGGACGATCAATCCGGAGAACGCCGCCGCCAGGAGCATCAGGATGGACATCAGCACGATCGCGCCGATCCGCCATCGGGTCGACAGGCGACTGAGCGCCACGGCGCCCCAGAAGACCCCCAGGGCCGCCACCAGCCCGATCAGCGCCCCCGCCGACCGCGCGGCGATGCCGGCGTAGAGCTCGATGCAGAGCACCACGGTCGCGACGGCCACCAGAGTCGCCGAGCGCGCCTGGACGGCCGCGACGATGAAGGCGATCGTTATCAGGACCGACAGGCAGGCGGTCATCCCCATGAAGTTCTTGCCGCCGTTGAGACCGGCGAAGGCCTCCACGCTGGCCCCGCCGGTCCCCTGGATCGTCATGGCGACCGAGCTCCCGAGGGCGACCGAGACGATCAGGAACAGGGCGAACGCCGCCGTGGCCCCGGCCAACACCGCCATCGGCCGCCGGCTCGCCGAGAGCACGAGCATGCTGACGGCGAGAATGGACATCTCCAGCGCGTATTTCAGCGTCATGTCCGGGTACGCCGACCAGGTCACGGAGGCCAACGACATGACCGGAATGGACAGCATGAACCAGCGATTGGCGAGGATCTTGAAGAACCACTGGCGGTAGTAGAAGCAGGTGATGAGCGAAAAGAGCAGCGAGATCGCCGGGCTGAGCGACTTGAGCTGCAGCGCGAACATCTGCGGGGCGAGAATCCCGAACGCGAACAGGGCGTCCCAACGGAGCAGGTCCATCCAGAAACGGGACAGGGTCAAGACTCCGCGCCGCCGCCTTGGGCGAGCGTGTGGCCGGGGCCCGACGACGCGCGGCCCGATCGCAGTCTGCACCGTCATCTGAACTCGTGGGCTCCCGCGACAAATCGCCCGCAAGGCGCAGGACCGCGCAGCGCCACGTCGCGCCCCTCGCCATGTCGCTCCGACGTGGCCGCGCGCTTATGAAGGGTCTGGATCAAGTCTCAACCGTCGGCTGCTGCGGGTATGGAACCGTTTGGAATCCCATCTTGGACTTAGGTCGGGTTCACAATCCATGCCAATCGTCCCAGCGTGCGTCCGTAACCATCTAACATGGCCTGGGAAACTGATAACGCGCGATCCGCCGGGAGGTCACCCTGCGCGGGCCATTTCGCCGCTGCGCCCGCTGATTGTCGCGTCGCGAGGCGCCGGCGCCTATCAACGTCGGGGGCGATGATCTCCGCCGCCAGCTAGCTGGACGGCGCGCAACAGACACGCCCCGCAGAGGGCTCATGAGGACTGCATAGCCACCGGACATTGGGCTCTTCTTGCCACGGTTTCTCGCCCAGTTCGAGAACGCCGCGACGTTGGCGGCCGGCCTCGTGCGAAAAAATCTTGTTCTCGGACAATTTGCATTAACGATCTCGCACAATGATGACACGAGATCATCTCTGTCGCCGCCTGCACGTCTTGCCTTCGACTGCTTTCGACATGCGCGGGCCCCCGGGGAACGATTCGCCAGTGTGTTTGGTTATGGTCGAGTTAGTGCGGGGGCATTGAGGAATGGACGAACAGAAGGCGGGTGGTGAGCGGAAACCGACCGGCGACGTCGGCGTGGCGCTCGTCCTGCCTCGCGAGGACGATATGCCCTCGACCGAGCTGGCGTCGTCCGCCCCTACTCCCTCGCCCGTCGTCGAGGTTGCGCTGCCCCCCGGCCTGTCCCCGGGCTCGACGCAGGAGCGCATCCTGATCGTCATCCCCTGCCTCAACGAGGCGGCGTTCATCGGCTCCGTCATCGCCGACCTGCTACGCGACGCCGCCGCGCAGGACGGGCTGATCGTGGTCGCCGACGGTGGCAGCACGGACGGCACGCGCGACATCGTCGCCAAGATCGCCGCCGCCGATCCCCGGGTGAAGCTGCTGCCCAACCCGCAGAAGTTCCAGGCGCCCGGCGTCAATCACGCCGTGCGCGCGTTCGCCGACGGCTTCACCTGGCTCGCGCGGATCGATGCGCACGCGCACTACCCGCCCAACTACGTTGCGGATCTGGTCGCCGAGGCGCGGAAGACCGGCGCGACGTCGGTGGTGGTCTCGCTCGACGCCCATGGCGATAACCCGTTCCAGCGCGCGACGGCCGCGGCGCAGAATTCTCGGCTGGGCGCCGGCGGCTCGCCGCACCGGCGTAAGGATGCGCACGGCTGGGTCGACCATGGACACCACGCCCTGTTCCGAACGGACGCGTTCCGCGCCATCGGCGGCTATGACGAAGGCTTCACGCACAACGAGGACGCCGAGTTCGACCGCCGGCTCACGGACTATGGCGGCCGCATCTGGCTCACCGACCAGGTCAGCGTCGTCTATCACCCGCGCAGCGAACCTGGGGCCCTGTGGCGCCAGTACGTCAACTACGGCAGCGGCCGGGCGCGCACGATCCTCAAGCACAGGATGTCGCTGAAGATCCGGCAGATGCTGCCCGCCGCCGTCGCCCCGGCCGTCCTCGCAGCGCCCTTCTCGGTGCTGTTCTGGCCGGCCGGCCTGCCCGCTCTGCTTTGGGCGGCGGCTTCCATGGCCTATGGGGCGATCCTCGGCCTCAAGGCGAGGGATCCGGCCGTCCTGCTGTGCGGGGCGGTGGCGATGGAGATGCACCTGGCCTGGTCGATCGGGTTCTGGCGCGAGGTCCTGTTCGGACGGCGTCGTGGCGCTGCGCCCACGCCGCACGGCACCACCCCCGTTCGCCCGGCGGAGTAGGCGCCGGCTCTATTCGGCCGCTTCCGTCCTTGTCGCGCCGGTCATGATGAAGCGCAGGTCGCCGATGAGCTGTCGGCGCGCGGTCGCCAGGATGATCAGGCCATAGGCCGCCGCCCCCAGCCCGATCAGCAGGACCAACTGCAGCACCACCGGCAGCGACGCCATGATCATGAGGCCGCCCTCGAGGGCCAGCAGCATTCCACCGACCGCCGCCACCACCGGAGCGAAGACCGCCAGCAGCGCACGCTTGGGCACCTGAAGGTGCGTCGAGACCATCTGTAGGGAGAGGCTGGCGGTCGCCAGGGTCGCTAGGGCCACCGCGATGGCCACCGCCTCGACGCCGAGATGGACCGTGGCCGCCACGCCGCCGATCGTCAGGACGCTGCCCACGATGGACGCGCGCAACTGGAGCTCCGGGCGGCCGGCGCCCATCAGGATCGCCGAGAACACGAAGGCCATGGAGAACCCGAAGCCGGCGAGGCTCAGCCACTGCAGGCAGACGATGAGCCCCCGCCATTCCGGGCCGAGGACGATCGGGATGGCCAGCGGGGCCAGCATCGCGAGACCCGCGAAGATCGGGGCCAACGCAACGGAGGCGCAGCGCACCGCCACCAGCGTCGTGCGGATCATCTCGGCCGCCGCGTTGGTTTCCGCCTGGTGCGCGATCCGCGAGAAGACGAACAGGTAGAGCGGCCCGGAGATTACGAAGTCCGGCACGCGGATGATCTGGTAGGCCATCGCATAATAACCGAGCGGCAGGGCGCCCAGGACGCCGCCCACGATGATGTTGTCGATGTTGCGTGTGGCGAAGTCGCCCAGCATCGAGCCCAGCGAGTGGCCCCCGAACCGGATCAGGTCGAGCACCTCCCGCGGCTTGCAGACCAGCTTCACCCGCACGCGGGATCCGATGTGGACCCACGCCAGCTTGCAGGCCCAGAAGGCCAGTTGCTGGGCCACGATGCTCCAGGCGCCCAATCCGTGCAGGGCGGCGGCCAGCGCGACGCTTGAGCTCACGACGGTGGAGACCACGTCCCCTCCGGCGAAGACGGCGAAGCGTCCGGTCCTGATGATGCGTGCGTTGCCCACGGCGGTGAGACCGCACATCACCACCACCGGCGACAGGGCGATGATGAGCAGCGGCAGTTGCGGATGGCCGAGGATCATGGCGATCGGCCAGGCGAGCAGACAGAAGAGCAGCGCCAGCGCCAGGCCGATGCCGCCGGTGAGCCAGAAGACCGTGGACTCGACCTCGGCGCTAGGATCCCGCTTGCGAGCCAGGGCGTTGCTGAGCCCGACGTCAGTCAGGACGTTGCAGAATAGGATGAAGGGCACGGCCAACGCGACGAGCCCGTACTCACGGGGGCCGATCAGGCGCGCCAGCACAGGAAGGATGCCAAGCTGGACGGCGTACTTCACGACGTTGGAGACGCTGACGGCGATCGTGCCGAACGCCTCGGCGCGCGATCGCCGCCCGAGCTCGGTTCCCTTGGCCCCGCTTTTCACGGGCGCGCCAGATTCCTGGACGAGTCCGTCCGCCACCGCACTGTTCGCATTAGGATCCAAAGCGATAGGCGCGGATATAGTCGATGGTGAGCGTGGCCGGCAGGCGGGTGGTTGAGTCCGGAGCGCCCGCCCAGTGCCCCCCCACGGCTAAATTGGCCAGTAGATACATCGGCCTATGCATGTCCTTTGGAGTGGGCTGCCGCGCAACCTCGTGGCCGTCGATATACCAGATCACATTTTCCGCGTCCCAGCTTGCCGCGAAGACATGAAAGCCTGGTGTAGGCGTACGCGCCTCGACGGACGGCGGGCTCGCGACGGTGCTGTGGAGGGTCAGGAAGACCCGCGTCGGGTCCCCCAGCGATTCCAGGATATCGATTTCAGGCGGCCAGCTCAAATCCGAGGGCAGCATCCAGAAGGCGGGCCACAGGCCCTTTCCCTTCGGCAGCAGCGCCCGCATCTCGAAATAGCCGTACTGCTGCTGGAACGACGGCTGGGTGGTGATCAGGCCCGACGTGTACCGGTAGCCGCCCAGGCGGCCGCGCAGCTCCGGCGGCGTGCGATTGGCGGAGATCTCCAGCACCCCGTCGTGCGTGCGGAAGGGATCGATCGGAAACGGTCCATCGGCGTGCGGCATGCCCGGATCGACGTAGTATTGCAGTTCCCCGTTCGATTTCAGGGTGCGCTGGTCGATCTCGTCGCCCCGGGCGGCGCCGAACGTCGTGCGCCAGACCCCCATGTGGGTCTGCTCGTCGTAGGGGCGGAACCTATCGAAGTCCTCGAAGAAGGTGAGGACCAGCTTGCGGCCGTCAGGCGCCTTGTCCAGCGGACGGCCGGCCTCGGCCGAACCCGCCGGATGGGCGGCGACGATCGTCGCGAAGACGATCGCCACGACCGCAGCCAAGGTTGAAACTCGCATCCACGCCGCCGCAAGGCTGTCGATCAACGCGCCTCGCACATCATCGTCCGCTTACCGCGCCGTGATGTAGTAGTCGTTGTAGTAGCGGAAATAGTCGCTGCTATCGCCGTATCCATAACGGGCCTGCTGCTTGACGTTCACGCGGCTGAGGACGCAGCCCACCACGTTGGCGCCGCACTCGTGCAGGATCTCCACCGCCGAGCGCGCGGCGCGCACCGGGGTCTTGTTCCAGCGCACCAGCATCAGCACGCGCTCCGCCTTGGCCGCAAGGATGCGGGCGTCGGCCACGCCGAGCACCGGCGGCGTGTCGAGGATCACGTAGTCGAACGCTTCGCAGAGCGCGTTGAGCAGCACGTCCACCTGCGGGCGGCTGAACAGATCCTGCGGGATCCGGTCCGCCGCGGCGACGGGCAGGATCCAGGCGCCGCTGGGCTTGTCGAGCACCAGGGAGGCGTCGAGAGTCTTGGTGCCTTCGATCACTTCGGTCAGGCCGCTGTCGGCGTCGCCGAGCGTGCGCGTCACGCCGCGCAGACGCAGGTCGCAGTCCACAAGCACGACCCGGGCCCCGCCGAGCGCCAAGGTGCGCGCCAGGCAGACCGAGCTCATGCTCTTGCCTTCCTTCGGCACCGCCGAGGTGATCGCGAGCAGCTTCACCGGACCGGTGCGGCTCGACAGCCTCAGGTAGGCCGACAGGTTGCGGAACGCTTCGGCGAAGCTGGACAACGGTTGCTGGACGATGAAGTCCGCGGGCGACGACGGACGCTTGCGGCCCTTCGGCAGGCTGGATTCGAGGTCGGGGAAGACGCCGGCGAAGGGCAGGCCGAGTTCGTTCTCGACATCGTAGCGGCTGCGCAGGACGCGACTCCACAGTTCGGCCAGCAACATGGCCGCCCCGCCCGCCATCAGGGCGACGAAGGCGATCACCAGCGCACCGATCCGCTTCTTCGGCGCCGACGGCTTCAGGGGCAGGCTTGCGGGCGACGTCACGGTGGCGTCGGCCTGTTGCAGGCTGCCTTCGGCGGCGACCTGCTTGGCGCGGTTGAGGTAGGCCTCATAGACCTGCTTCGCCGCATCGGCGCGCTGACGCAGCGCCACCAGGCCCACTTCGGCGCGGTTGTTGGTGATCAGGTTGCCCTTGGCCTGGCCGCGGCTGCCGAGCAGCGAGCCCTCGCGTTCGGCGGCCGCCAGGGAGTCGGCGCGCAGGCTGGACAGGATGCGGTTCAGTTCCCGCTGGATCTGGGCCTGGATGTCGTCGAGCTCGGCCTGGGTGCGCTTCACCTCCGGGTAGTCCGGCTTGAAGTCTTCCCTGAGCTGGGCAAGCTTGGTGCTCTTCTCGGCCTCGCGCGTCCGCAGCTCGCGGATGGTCTCCGAGCCCAAGGCCTGCCCGACGTCGGCGCCGCCGCTGCCGCGGCGCACCTGGTCGAGGGCCGCCTGGTAGCGGGCCGACTTTTCGGCGGTCTCCGCCTTGGCGCTGGCGATCTGTTGATTGAGCGTCGAGACTTCCTGCTCGGCCATGGACTGGCCTTCGGTGCTGAACAGGCCGTTGGCGTTCTTGTATTCCTGAACCTTGGCCTCGGCCGCCTCGGCGTCCCGGCGCATGGCTTCAAGCTGCGTCCCGATCTCCCGGTTCGCATGCGTGATGATGGCGATCTTCTCGTCGAGCTGACGGTCGATGTAGGCGGTCATCACCGCGTTGGCGACCGTCGCCGCCTTGCGGGGCGACGCCGACGTGGCGGACACCTGGACGACATAGGTCAGGCCGACGCGGCGAACCTTCACCCGTTCCAGCAACCGGTCGGCGACGTCGGCGAGGGTGCGGTCGTCGGGCGGGCCGATCCGCGCCTTGGCCTTGATGCCGAACATGCCCGGGGCGACCTTCGGGTTGAATTCGGGGTCGTCGTAGAGCTTCAGGCGACGCACGACGGCTTCGGCCAGGGCGTGCGAACGCAGGACCTCGACCTGGGTGTCGACGGCGCTCATGTCCGGCGGACCGCCGTTCTGCGAATTCTCGCGCGTGGCGGCGTTCTCACGGTGCGGATCGACCAGCAGCGAGCCCGTCGCCGTGAACACCGGCGTCATCTGCAAGAGGACCGCGATGCCCACGACCATGATCGCGGCGGCGACGGCCAGGCCCAGGCGGGCGCGTTGGAGGAGGACGCCCAGAATGGCGCGCAGGTCGATGGTGGCCGGCTCGAGTGGCTCGAACTGCGGCTCCTGCGGCGCAGGAAGTTCGCGAGCGATCGGAATGAGGCTGTTCATGGCGATCCTCTGTGGACTCCCATACCCGTTGCGGCAGCGAGAGTTAAGATCAATGAAAAATCCTGGCGGGGGGAAATTCCCTCACAACGTCCGGCGTCGCCGTCGGACCGTTGCCCGCCATTTGGTGAGAACTTGTGATCGCTGATCAGTATGGTCGCAGCCATGTGATCAACGGGAAGGCGTTGCTGAAGTCGCGCACGAAGCTGCGGACCCCAGATGAGTCGACGACCACGATGTCGTCGGCGTGAACTTCGGGGTCCGGCGCCTTGCCGGAACGAATGTCCTGCAGATTGTAGACCGTGGCGACCCGGGTCCCGGTGTCCGAGCCCCGGAAGACCACGACCCGCTTCAGGTTGGCGACATGCGTGTCCGGGCCGCGCGCCAGGGCGACGGCCTGCATGAGGCTGGTGGGGCCGGCCAGCGGGTAGACGCCAGGCTGGTTGACCGCGCCGTCCACGGTGACGCGATGGGTCGTCATCTCCTTGACGGTCACCGTCACAAGCGCGTTCTTCATGTAGCTCTTCTCGAGCTGCGCCTTCAGGCTGTCCGACAGCTCGTTGGCCGTCCTTCCGATGACGGAGACCTTGCCGACCAGCGGGAGCATGATGTTGCCGCCGGTGTCCACCTGGACGGTCCGGGTCAGGTCGGGAACCTGGAAGACGGTTATGTCGAGCGTGTCGTTGGGGCCGATCTTGTAATCGACCGTCGGCGTCGCCGCCGGGATGGGAACCGACATCGCCGGTTCGGCCTTACGTTTATCGCCCGCCTGCGTCTGCGACGCGAGCAACAGAGAGGTCGCTGCGGTCAGTACCAGGAAACGGCCAAACTTCATCGTCGTACACCCCGGTTGACGGCCGATCGCCCCGAGGGCGGAAGGCCGTTGCGTCCCATCGTTTCAACTCGGGAGCCCTCTGCACGTTCCATGCCTGCCGGCGACGGCGTAGGGCCCCCCGCGGCGCGAACCCGTCGCGCCAGCCTTGAGAATTCGACGCTCAGAACCATGCCGCGATCTTACCCCCGCCGCGCACAAGCGTTAAGGGCGCCGGCATGACTCGGCGCAAGGATCGCGCTTTGGCGCAATTTTGCTGGCCGTTGTGTGCCAGTTCGGGACTTTGGCGTGCTAAACACACTTTGCCGCACTCGATCCGCAATCTGGAGCCGCCCGCCTCGCCCTTAACCACGGGGACGGCGAAAAGGTTCAGTCGAGATGGACGTCCTGCGTGGTTCGCTCGCGCACCCGCGCCTCCGGGACGACGCTGAGCGCGGCGCGGGTCGGCGACCTCGGCGCGCGTTCGACCGGTTCGGCGACAAGGTCCGCGGGCTGCTCCAGGCGCCGCGCCGCGCGAATCGAGTCCGCCCAGCGCGGAACGCTCTTCACCAGCCGTGACAGTAAGATGGGG
>Ga0068860_100002668_pt1 | contig 18581 bp, 17 predicted proteins | sample KBSSwiS32_FD_66597 | JGI IMG/M metagenome (GOLD analysis project Ga0068860, IMG submission 66597) | Switchgrass rhizosphere microbial communities from Kellogg Biological Station, Michigan, USA - KBS Switchgrass S3-2 | ecosystem: Host-associated > Plants > Roots > Rhizosphere > Soil ... | reverse complement strand
CATCAAGGCCGAGCGCGGCGACCGCTGGGGCAACCTCACCTACCGCATGACGGCGCGCAACTTCGGGCCGGTGATGGCGATGGCGGCGAAAACGACGATCGCGACCGTGCACGAGATCGTCCCCCTCGGCGATCTCGACCCCGAGGCGGTGGTCACGCCGGGGATCTTCGTCCAGCGTATCGTCCTGATCGACCGCGTCGCGACGAGCGCGGGAGGCTTCCGGCAGCAGGCATGAGCAGCGCAGCGAAGAGCGAAGCGAAGTGGAGCCGCGGCGAGATGGCGCAGCGCGTCGCGCGCGACATCCCCGACGGCGCCGTCGTCAACCTCGGCATCGGCCTGCCGACGCTGGTCGCCAACCACCTGCCGAGCGGGCGCGAGGTCGTCCTGCACAGCGAGAACGGCGTCATCGGCATGGGCCCGGCGCCGCGCGAAGGCGGCGAGGACTTCGACCTCATCAACGCCGGCAAGCAGCCGGTGACGCTGCTGCCCGGCGGATGCTTCTTTCATCACGCCGACAGCTTCGCGATGATGCGCGGCGGCCACCTCGACGTCTGCGTCCTCGGCGCGTTTCAGGTCGCGGCCAACGGCGACCTCGCCAACTGGCACACCGGCGCGGCCGACGCGATCCCGGCGGTCGGCGGCGCGATGGACCTGGCGATCGGCGCCAAGAAGACCTACGTGATGATGGAGCACACCACCAAGGGCGGCGAAGTGAAGATCGTCGAGCGCTGCACCTATCCGCTGACGGGGATCGGCTGCGTCGCCCGCATCTACACCGACCTCGCCGTCATCGACGTCACGCCGCGCGGGCTGGTCGTCGTCGAGACCGTCGAGGGCATCAGCTTCGACGAATTGCAGTCCCGAACGGGCGCGCCGCTCGCGCGCGCCTGAGGAGCGAGACCATGAGTTCGATCCAGGCCTTCATCTGCGACGCGGTGCGCACTCCGATCGGCCGCTACGGCGGCGCGCTGTCGTCGGTTCGCGCCGACGACCTCGGCGCGATCCCGATCAAGGCGCTGATGGAGCGAAACGCCAAGGTCGACTGGGCGGCGGTCGGCGACGTCCTCTACGGCTGCGCCAACCAGGCCGGCGAGGACAACCGCAACGTCGCCCGCATGGCGTCGCTGCTCGCCGGCCTGCCGCTCGCCGTTCCCGGCGCGACGATCAATCGCCTCTGCGGCTCGGGCATGGACGCGGTCGGCACCGCCGCACGAGCGATCCGCGCCGGCGAGGCCGAGCTGATGATCGCCGGCGGCGTCGAAAGCATGAGCCGCGCGCCGTTCGTGATGCCGAAGGCGGAGAGCGCGTTCGCGCGCGCCAACGCCGTCTACGACACGACCATCGGCTGGCGCTTCGTCAACAAGCGGATGAAGGAGCTGTACGGCGTCGACTCGATGCCCGAGACGGCGGAGAACGTCGCCGCCGAGTACCGAATCGAGCGCGAGGCGCAGGACCGGATGGCGCTGGCGTCGCAGCAGAAGGCGGTCGCGGCGCAGAAGGCCGGCTTCTTCGACGGCGAGATCGTTCCGGTGACGATCGCGCAGAAGAAGGGCGAGCCGATCGTCGTCGCCAAGGACGAGCATCCGCGCGACACCAGCCTCGAGGCGCTCGCCAAGCTGAAGGGAGTCGTTCGTCCCGACGGCACCGTCACCGCCGGCAATGCATCGGGCGTCAACGACGGTTCGTGCGCGCTGCTCCTGGCGAGCGAGCGCGCAGCATCGCGCCACGGCCTCGTCGCGCGGGCGCGCGTCGTCGCCATGGCGACCGCCGGCGTCGCGCCGCGCATCATGGGAATCGGCCCGGCACCGGCGACGCGCAAGGTGCTCGAGCTCGCCGGCCTGGCGCTGACGCAGATCGACGTGATCGAGCTCAACGAGGCGTTCGCCGCGCAGGGCCTCGCCGTCCTGCGCGACCTCGGCGTCGCCGACGACGACGCTCGCGTCAATCCGAACGGCGGCGCGATCGCCCTCGGCCATCCGCTCGGCGCGAGCGGCGCTCGCCTCGTCACCACTGCGGTGAACCAGCTGCACAGGAGCGGCGGCCGCTACGCGCTTTGCACGATGTGCATCGGCGTCGGCCAGGGCATCGCGGTGATCGTCGAACGCGTCTGAGGACGTCGCGCGAGCGGCATGGCGCTTGCCCGAATGCGGCCTCAACCTATCGGAGCCAATTCATGTCCCACAGCAGCATCCTCGGCGGCGATCGCGCGCCCCAGCAAGCCCCCGGCCGCGACGCCGACACGCTCGGCCCGAGCGACAGCTCGGACAGCGGCAGCGACGTCCAGGGCGCGACGCGCCTGAAGACCGAGCCCGAGGAAGGCGAGGAAACCGGCGGCGCGACGCCGGTCGTCGAGGCCAGCGACACCGATGCCGGCGGCACCGGCGAGCGCGCCGAAGCCGTCCCGGAAGGCGCGCGCGACGGCGCCGACATCGCTCCCGACCGCATCGCCCGCTCGAAGGACGCGCTCGACTCGGCCGAATCGATCACCGGAAACGACGACTCGATCGAGTCGCTCGCCGACGACAGCGAGGACGACGGCGACGAGGAAGACGACGAGGCCTGATCGCCGCCCGCTCCCGCCTCACGCCATCGGGTTTTCGACCAGCTGGGCGCGCAGGCGCGCGATGTCGGCGGAAAGCCGCCCGGCGATCAATCCGACGATCTCGAAGCCGAAGCCCGGGTTCTGGAAATAGAGCTGGCGCACGGTGCTCTGGTCGATGCTGAGCAGCACGCAGTCCTCGCCGCACACGGCGCTCAAGGTGCGCTTTCGCTCGGGCGAGAAGAACGCGATCTCGCCGAAGATCTCGCCCGGCTTGACGCTCGCCTTGACCTCGGGAAAGTCGACCCGTCCCTCGACCAGGATGTAGAGATGCTCGGCCTCGTCGCCCTTGCGAAAGAGCACGTCGCCCGCCTTCCTCTTGCTCGACTTCATGTAGGGCCGCAGCCAGATGCCCGAGCGGTCGGGGTTGTGGGTGGCGGCATGGACGCGCCGCGTCAGCCGCGTCATCTCGGTCAGCCGGACGACGTTGATCGGCAGGAGAACGCCATGCATCAGCGCCATCATGAAAAGCGGGTGCATGACGCCGTAGACGAGGAAGCCCAGGTTGCTGAGGACCGCGAGCCAGCGCAGCGGCACCATCGTCTTGACGAACGAGCTGCTGACCTGCAGCACGCCGGCCACGGTGGCGGCGAAGATGGCAACGAGCTCGGTCGGCGACGCGAGCGCGCTCGCCACGTACTCGCTCAGCTGCGCGGTAATCTGCTGTGTGGTCACGAAACACCCTTCTTCGACGGCGATGCGTCAGGGCGTCATTCTCCGCGGCCGCGCGCGATTCGCGCCAGCGGCGGTCGGGCCGGCGCGACGGAAGGTCGCGCGCCCTCGATCAGGCGTCGGCGAAGCCGGCGCGCAGCGCCTTGGCGACGGCGTGCGCGCGCGATTGCGCCTGCAGCTTGGCGATGATCTGGGCGACGTGGAACTTGGCGGTGTGAGCCGAGATGCCGAGCGCGCCACCGATCTCGCGGTTGCCCAGGCCATGGCTCATCGCCGCCAGCACCTGGCGCTCGCGCGGCGTCAGCGACTCGAAGCCGGGCGCGACGGGACGCCGCTCGCCGACGCGCTCGAAGCGCAGCGCCTCGGCGGCATAGGCCGGGGTCGTCGCGACCAGGCCGGCGAGCGCGGCGCGCGCCGCGCCGGCCACCTCGTCGGGCGTTGCGCCTGCCGGCAGCACCGAGCAGCCGTCGATGAGCCACTCGCCGACACGCTCGTCGGCGGTCTCGGCGAGGACGATGAAGCGCGGACCGCTGAGGGCGACGGCATCGAGCTCGCCGTCGCCTTCGGCGCCGGCGTCGACGACGACGATCTCGGCGCCGCCGTAGCCGGCTTCGCCCAGCTCGGCGAGCGTCGCCGCGCTCAGCACGACCGCGCAGTCGCCTTGCGCGCCGAGGCCCGCGGCCAGGCCGGCGCGCACGAGCGGCGACGGCGACGCGAGCGCGAATCGGATCATGGCCGCGGCGTCCTCAATGGCAGCGCCGTTCGCCCGGCCACTCGCCGACGCTCGCCTGCAGGTCGAGCGGCGCACCGCCGCGCAGGACCGCGAGGGAGACCTTCTGGCCGACGTGGGCGGCGAGCGCCTGGCGCAGCTCGCGCAGGTTGGCGGCCGCGCTCTCGGCGGCGCGAACGATGATGTCGCCGATCAGGAGGCCGGCCCGCTCGGCCGGCCCGCCGGCGGCCAGTGACGTGACGAGGAGGCCGCTCTTCTCACCGGCCGGCGTGCCGGCGCTCTCGGGCAGCGGAACGGTCTGGGCGCCGATGCCGAGCCAGGGCCGGGCGACCCGGCCGTGCGCGAGCAAGGCATCGACGACGCGCGACACCGTCGCTGTCGGCACGACGATGCCGTAGCTGCGCGACAGCGCCGCGGTGGCGACGCCGATCACGGCGCCGTCGGCGTCGGCGACCGGCGCGCCCGAGAGGCCGTCGTAGACGCCGCCGTCGAGGCGAATGAGATGGTCGATCGAGCCACCGAGCCACGTCTGCCACGGGCCGCCGACGCGGTTAACGAGGCCGGCGCTGGCGATGCTGTCGCCTTCGCCGCTGCGGCCGACGGCGATCGCGAAGTGGCCGGCGCGGACCGGCGCCGCCTGCCCCAGGGTCAACGGCGTCAGGGCGTCCGCGTCGGCGAGGCGGAACAAGGCGAGGTCGGTCGACGAATCGATGCCGACCAGCGTCGCGGCGCGGCTCGCTCCGCCCGCACCGACGAGCGTCAGCGCCGCCGGCGTGCGGCGAAAGACGTGCGCTGCGGTGACGACGAGCCCGGTGCGCCAGACCGAGCCCGAGGCGATCGCGCCGCGCCGGCCGAGGACGGCGACGGTGCCGGCGCCGAGGGTGTCGACGATCCCGGCGATCCGATCGGAGTGGGCGCGCAGCGCGTCGGTGGCGGTGGAATCGGCAGTGCTCATGAAAAAGGTCTCGTCAGGGAATGCCAGCAAGGTACGCCGGCGCCACCTGCAGCGAATCCGCCGAACGGCGGAGCCCAGCCGCTCAACTGGGGTGGCCGGATCGGCTTTGCAAGAGCTCGCTAGGCGGAGCTCGCGTCGTCGGCGCCCCGGGCTCGCCGTTGACGCCGCGTGCTGTCGATTCGTCGCTTCGCGCCGTCGCCGTCGGATGCGCTCGCTAGAGTTGCGCTCGCTTACCGGAGGAACCATGCTCGAAGCCAGAGGTCTCTTCAAGTCGTACGGCGACCGCGCCGTCGTCGCCGACCTGTCGCTCGACGTCGGCGCCGGCGAGATCGTCGGCCTGCTCGGGCCGAACGGCGCCGGCAAGTCGACGACCGTGGCGATGCTGTGCGGCCTGGTCGGCGCCGACCGCGGCGAGGTCTTCATCGGCAGGGGCGCGTCGCGCCTGGCGCTCGACGAGGATGCGCACGCGGCCAAGCGCCGCATCGGCGTCGTCCCGCAGGAGCTCTCGATCTACGAGAACCTCGGCGCGGCGGCGAACCTGGAGCTGTTCGGCGCTCTCTATGGCTTGAGCGGTGCCCTGCTCCGCCAGCGTGTCGACGCCGCGCTCGCCCTGGTCGGCCTCGCCGACCGCGCCCGCGACAAGCCGCAGTCGTTCAGCGGCGGCATGAAGCGGCGCCTCAACATCGCCGCCGCGCTCGTCCACGACCCCGATGTGCTGATCTTCGACGAGCCGACGGTCGGCGTCGATCCACAGAGCCGCAACGCCATCTTCGACAACCTCGAGACGTTGCGCGACCGCGGCAAGGCGCTGCTGTACACGACGCACTACATGGAAGAGGCCGAGCGGCTCTGCGACCGGGTCGTCATCATGGACCACGGCCGCGTCGTCGCGAGCGACACGCTCGCCAGCCTCTACAAGCGACTGCCGGCGGTCGAGACGCTCGAGCTCGAGGTCGAAGGCGCCGTCGATCTCGCGGCGCTCGGCGCAGCGACCGGCGTGACGCGGCCGACCCAGGACGGAACCCGCCTGCACGTCGGCGTCGTCGAGCTCGGGCGCTCGGCGCCGGCGCTTCTGACCTGGCTCGCGGCGCACGGCCACGGCGTGCACCGCATCTCGTCGGGTCGTGCCGATCTCGAAGACGTCTTCCTCTCGCTCACCGGTCGTCAACTGAGGGACTAACGATGCAACTCGCCGCCTTCCGCGCCCTGGTGAGGAAAGACCTCGTCCTCTACTTCTCGAACCGGCGTGCGCTCGTCATGTCGATCCTCGCGCCGATCGTCATCGCCGCGTTCTTCGGCGCCATCTTCGGCTCGGGCATGGACAAGCCGACCCGAATCCCGATCGCATTCGCCGATCGCGACGCGAGCGCGCTGTCGCAGGCGGTCGCCGCCGCGGTGAAGGCCGATGCCGCGTTCGACGTCAAGGAGGGCGACGAAGCCGCGGCGATCGCGCTGGCGCGCGAGGGCAAGGTCCGCGCCGCCGTCGTGCTGCCGCCGGGATTCGGCGAGCAGGCGCGGCGCGCCCTCGTCGGCGCCGGCGACAAGCCCGTCGTCGCCGTCCACTACGACCCGTCGCAGGCGACGGCGATGACGCTGGTGCGCGGCCTGCTCGCGCAGCACGTGATGAAGGCGCTCGGCGACAGCGTCGGCGGCAGCACCCTGGCGGCGGCGCTGCCTGCGGGCATGACTGCGGCGCGAACGTCGGCGTTCAGCCTCCCGTTCGCCACCGAGGCCGTGGAGTCGACCGGGCGCACCGACCGGCCGTACAACGGCTACGCCCACTCGTTCGCCGGCATGGGGGTGCAGTTCATCCTCTTCATGGGCATCGAGGTCGGCGTCGGCGTGCTGCTGGCGCGCCGGCTCGGCCTGTGGAAGCGGCTGCGTGCGGCGCCGCTTTCGCGCGGCCTGCTCCTCGGCAGCCACATCGCCAGCGGCGCGATCACCGCGCTCGTCCTGCTCGCGATCATCTACGCCGCCGCCATCGGCATCTTCCACGTTCGCATCGACGGCAGCGTCGCCGGCTTCGTCGGCATCGCGATCGCCTTCGCGCTGCTCACCTCGAGCTTCGGACTGCTCATCGCCGCCATCGGCAAGACGCCCGAGGCGACGCGCGGCCTGGCGATCTTCGCGACGCTGGTGATGGTGATGCTCGGCGGCGCCTGGGTGCCGTCGTTCGTCTTCCCGCCCTGGCTGCAGACGGCGTCGCTCGTCGTGCCGACGCGCTGGGCCGTCGACGGCCTCGACGCCATGACCTGGCGCGGCCTCGGCTTCGACGCCGCGATCGCACCGATCGCCGTCCTGCTCGCGTTCAGCGTGCTGTTCGCGGCGATCGCGGTCTGGCGCTTCGACTGGGAGGAGCCGCGCGCCTGAGCCGGCGCGCGCCGTATCGACTCCCGCCCTGGCGGCCTCCCGCCCTCAGTCGAACTCGACCAGCTCGGCGCCTTCGGCGACCTGGTCGCCGGCGGCATAGCGAAACCCCTTGACCGTCCCGGCGCGCGGCGCGCTGATGGTGTGCTCCATCTTCATCGCCTCGAGAACCAGAAGCGGCGCGCCCTTGTCGACCACCGCGCCGGGTTTGGCCAGCAAGGCGATGACCTTGCCCGGCATCGGCGCGAGCAGCCCGGCGCCCTCCTCGTCGTGCTCGGCGCCGGCGATGCCGAGCAGGTCGACGTGGCTGAGCACGTGGTCGCGGCCGGCGACGAAGACGTGGCGCTTGTCGCCGCTCGCGACGACGGTCGAGGTCAACCGGCGCGGTCCGAGCGCCGCCGTCAGGGTGCCGTCGCGAGCAAGCGCGGCCGTTGCGGCGATCGTCGTGCCGTCAAGCGATACCTGCCAGGCCCCGCCCGGCAGTGCGCCGACGTCGACCTCGCGCATGGTCTCGCCATGGCGAAAGCCGAGCCGTCGCAGCGCGCTGCCGTTCAGCCGCCAGCCGTCGAGCGCCCGCCACGGCGATCCCGGGTCGACGGCGCGATCGGCGGCCCGGCGCGCCGCTGCCGCATCGCGCTCGACCTCGGCGAGCGCGGCGAGCAGCCAGGCGTCTTCGGGCGGCCGCGCCGGTGCCGGAAACAGCGCCGTGTGCTCGCGCTCGATCAGCGCCGTGTCGAGGTCGGCGCGCACGAACGAATCGCTCGCGACCAGGCGGCCGAGGAACTCGACGTTGTTGGCGACGCCGACGATTCGGTACTGCGCGAGCGCGTCCTTCATCCGCGCCAGCGCGCCGGCGCGATCGGCGCCGTGGACGATCAGCTTGGCGATCATCGGGTCGTAGAACGGCGTGATCGCGTCGCCTTCCTCGACGCCGGTATCGACGCGAACCGATTCGCTCTGCGCGGGCGGCGCGAGGTGGACCAACCGCCCGGTCGAGGGCAGGAAGCCCTTGTCGGGGTCCTCGGCGTAGATGCGAGCCTCGATCGCGTGGCCCGTGATGGCGAGCTCTCCCTGGGTTCGCGGCAGCGCCTCGCCGAACGCGACGCGCAGCTGCCACTCGACCAGGTCGAGGCCGGTGATCATCTCGGTCACCGGATGCTCGACCTGAAGTCGCGTATTCATCTCCATGAAATAGAAGCGGCCGTCGGGATGGGCGATGAACTCGACCGTTCCCGCGCCGACGTAGCCGACCGCCTTCGCCGCCTCGACCGCGGCCTGGCCCATCGCGGCACGGCGCTCGGCGGTCATCCCGGGCGCGGGCGCCTCCTCGAGCACCTTCTGGTGGCGACGCTGCACCGAGCAGTCGCGCTCGAACAGGTAGACGCAGTGTCCGCGGCTGTCGGCGAAAACCTGGATCTCGATGTGGCGCGGCTTCAGCACGTACTGCTCGACGAGGACGCGGTCGTCGCCGAACGCGCTCTTCGCCTCGCGCTGGCACGAGGCGAGCGCTGCGGCGAAATCCTCGCCCTTGTCGACGCGGCGCATGCCCTTGCCGCCACCGCCCGCGCTTGCCTTGATCAGCACCGGAAAACCGATCTTGCCGGCCTCGCGCGCGAGCAGCGCAGGGTCCTGATCGTCGCCGTGATAGCCGGGCGTGAGTGGAACGCCGGCCTTGGCCATCAGCGTCTTGGCCGCCGACTTCGAGCCCATGGCGCGGATCGCCGCCGCCGGCGGGCCGATGAAGACGATTCCTTCCGCGGCGCACTGCTCGGCGAACTCGTCGTTCTCGGACAGAAAGCCGTAGCCCGGATGGATCGCCTGCGCCCCCGTCGCCTGGGCCGCGGCGATGATGTTCGCGCCGACGAGGTACGACTCGCGCGCCGGCGCGGGCCCGATGCGCACGGCCTCGTCGGCCATTCGCACGTGGCGAGCGTTCGCATCGGCGTCTGAATAGACGGCGACTGTCGCGATGCCCATGCGCCGCGCCGTCTTGATGACGCGGCACGCGATCTCGCCGCGGTTGGCGATGAGGATCTTGGTGAACATTTCTGTTTGTCTCTTGTGTCTCTGTCTTGGCTCACGCGGCATCGGCGCGGGGGCGCTCTGCTCCGCTCCATGTCCCCCGAGCCAGGGCTGAACGCCCGGCTCTCCTCCTAATACTTGCGCTGCGCAGGGCGCCCCCACGCCGATGCTGGAACGCCGCACACGTCAGGACAAAACGTGCGGCACGGTTCGGGCATGGGTGAGTGGGCGGTGTGTGGAGCGGAAGTATTAGGAGGAGAACCAGCCGTTCAGGCTGGGCTCGGGGGACATCGAGCGGAGCACACCGCCCGCTCGCCCATGTCCGCGTGCGAGACGAAGACCTGCGCGGAAGATCAGGGGTCGTAGCGATCAAAGCCGACTCCGATCACATCCGGAACACGCCGAACTTCGTCGCCGGGATCGGCGCGTTCAGCGTGCTCGCGAGCGAGAGGCCGAGGACACGGCGAGTGTCGGCGGGGTCGATGACGCCGTCGTCCCAGAGACGCGCGCTCGCGTAGTACGGGTGGCCCTGGTGCTCGTACTGCTCGAGGAGCGGGGCCTTGAACGCGCGCTCCTCTTCGGCCGACCACGTGCCGCCGCGGGCCTCGATGCCGTCGCGCTTGACGGTGGCGAGCACGGCCGACGCCTGCTCGCCGCCCATGACGCTGATGCGCGCGTTCGGCCACATCCAGAGGAAGCGCGGCGAATAGGCGCGCCCGCACATGCCGTAGTTGCCGGCGCCGAACGAGCCGCCGATGAGGACGGTGAGCTTGGGCACCTGTGCGGTGGCGACCGCCGTCACCATCTTCGCGCCGTCGCGGGCGATGCCGGCGTTCTCGACCTTCTTGCCGACCATGAAGCCGGTGATGTTCTGCAGGAAGAGGAGCGGCACGCGGCGCTCGCAGCACAGCTCGATGAAGTGGGCGCCTTTCTGCGCCGACTCGCTGAAGAGGATGCCGTTGTTGGCGATGATGCCGACCGGCATGCCGTACAGGCGCGCGAAGCCGGTGACGAGCGTCGACCCGTAGCGCGCCTTGAACTCGTCGAGACGGGACCCGTCGACGATGCGCGCGATCACCTCGCGAACGTCGTAGGGCTTCCTCGTGTCCTGCGGGATGACGCCGTAGATCTCCTTCGCGTCGTAGAGCGGGTCTTCGCTCGCCTCGTGCGTCACCGTCTCGGGCTTCGTGCGATTGAGGCTGGCGACGATGCGGCGCGCGATCGCCAATGCGTGGCGATCGTCGTCGGCAAGGTGGTCGGCGACGCCGGAGAGGCGCGTGTGGACGTCGCCGCCGCCGAGCTCCTCGGCGCTGACGACCTCGCCGATCGCCGCCTTCACCAGCGGCGGCCCGCCGAGGAAGATCGTTCCCTGGTTCTTGACGATGATCGTCTCGTCGCTCATCGCCGGAACGTAGGCGCCGCCCGCCGTGCACGAGCCCATGACGACGGCGATCTGCGCGATCCCCTGCGCGCTCATGTTGGCCTGGTTGAAGAAGATCCGGCCGAAGTGCTCGCGGTCGGGGAAGACTTCGTCCTGGCGCGGCAGGAACGCGCCGCCGGAGTCGACCAGATAGAGGCACGGCAAGCGGTTCTGCAGCGCGATCTCCTGCGCGCGCAGGTGCTTCTTCACCGTCATCGGGTAGTAGGTGCCGCCCTTCACGGTCGCGTCGTTGGCGACGATCATGCATTCCTGGCCGTGGACGCGGCCGATGCCGGCGATCATCCCCGCGGCAGGCGCCTCGCCGTCGTACATGCCGAGGGCGGCGAGCTGGCCGATCTCGAGGAACGGCGCGCCGGCGTCGAGCAGCCCGTCGACGCGCTCGCGCGGCAGGAGCTTGCCGCGCGCGACGTGCCGCTCGCGCGACTTGGCATCGCCGCCGAGCGCGACCTCGGCGGCACGCGCACGCAGATCGTCGACCTGGCGCTGCAGCGAGGCGGCGTTGCCCCTGAACTCGTCCGAGCGCGTGTCGATGCGCGACTTGATCGCGGCCATGGCTCTCTCTTCTCGTTGTGGTTCCCCGACCCGCGAGCTTAACGTCGCCGCGCGGGTTGTCCGGACGACCCAGTGCAAGCCCGCGTTGACACGCCTCGGTGGAGGCAGAAAGATGGTCCGGCACGCGACCGATCCGCTCGCGCCGGGACATCGAGGAGACACCATGTCCGTTTTCATCCGCACCCTGCTGCGCGGCCTGACCGCGTTCGCGGTCGCGCTGCCTTTCGCTGCGACGGCCCAGGCGCCGGTGACCCTGCACGGCGCTGTCCAGTTCAACGACGACCACGCGTTCAACAAGTCGCTGCTCAAGTTCGAGGAGCTGGTCAAGAAGTACTACGGCAAGCCGATCAACTTCGTGCTGCACCGCAACAGCGAGCTCGGTCTCGAGAAGGACTACTTCGCCTACATGAACCAGGGCGTCTCGGTCGACTACGGGATCGTCTCGCCGGCGCACATGTCGACGTTCTCCAAGGCGGCGCCGTTCATCGATGCGCCGTTCCTGTTCCGCGACCTCGCGCACTGGAACAAGGTGCTCGACGCCGACGTCCTGAAGCCGGTCGCCGACGAGATCGCCAACAAGGCCGACGTGATGCTGATCGGCTACGCCGGCGGCGGCACGCGCAACATCTTCGCCAACAAGTCGGCGAAGAACATGGCCGAACTCAAGGGCCTGAAGGTGCGCGTCCAGGGCGCGCCGATCTGGAGCAAGACCTTCGCCGCGACCGGCATGTCGCCGACCGTCATCGCCTACAACGAGGTCTACAACGCGATCCAGAACGGCGTCATCAACGCCGGCGAGAACGAGGCCGCGGGCGTCGAGGCGATGAAGTTCTACGAGGTCGGCCCGAACCTGCTGATGACGCAGCACGCGATCACGATCCGGCCGATCGCCTTCTCGGGCAAGACCTACAAGAAGCTGCCGGCCGACCTGCAGGCGGCGATCCTCAAGGCCGGCAAGGAAGCGGGCGCCTACGGCCGCCAAGTCGAGTCGAGCGAGGACACCGCCAAGCTCGACGCCCTCGAGAAGGCAGGCAAGCTGAAACGCATCCCGTTCGCCGACCGCGACGCGATGAAGAAGGCGGTCGATCCGGTGATGGCGGACTACGCCAAGGAGATCGGCGCCGAGGCGATCTACGCCAAGATCAACGGGATGTAGGACGTCGGGCGAGTTCCGGCGGGGGTGACTCCTCCGCCGGAATTTTTTTGCCCGCGCCGCGGCGGGTGCAGCGCCGACGACAGAGGGAAGCTCCATGCGCAAGCTCATCGATGGCTACTACCGGCTCCTCAACCTGCTCCTGGTCGTGACGGTGGCCGTCCTCGTCGTTCCGGTCGCGATCCAGATCCTGTCGCGCCATACCGACTTCATCCCGTCGTGGATCTGGACCGAGGAGATGGCGCGCTTCCTGTTCGTCTGGATGATCATGATCGGCTCGATGGTCGGCATCCGCGACGGATCGCACTTCGACGTCGACCTCTGGCCCGAGCTCGCGCCGCGCGCCAACGCGCTGCTGCGCGTCGTCGCCGACCTGTTCGTCCTGGTGATGGCGCTCGTCTTCATCTGGTACGGCATCCGCTTCGTCCAGTTCGGCTGGGACCAGACGTCCGAGCTCGCCGAGCTGCCGATGGTCTGGATCTTCATCGCCTGGCCGCTCGCCGGCTTCACCTGGGTGGTCTTCCTCGGCGAGCGCTTCCTCGCCAACCTGCGGCTTCTCGCCGGCACCGACAAGGCAGTGTTGTGAGCGGCGGCGCGCTCTCGCCGTCGTTCGCGGCGCTGGTCCTGTTCGGGGCGTTCTTCTTCCTGATGGTGGTACGCGTGCCGATCGCGTTCGCGCTCGGCCTGGCCTGCCTGCCGGTGATGCTCTACGAGCCGCGCCTGTCGCCGATGATCCTCTTCAACGAGACCTTCAAGTCGTACAACTCGTTCATCCTGCTGGCGGTGCCGTTCTTCCTGCTGACCGCCAACCTGATGAACGTCGGCGGCATCACCGACCGGCTCGTCCGGCTCTCGCGCGACCTGGTCGGCCACCTGCCCGGCGGCCTGGCGCAGGTCAACGTCGTGCTGTCGATCTTCTTCGCCGGCATCTCGGGGTCGTCGACTGCCGACGCGGCGAGCCAGGGCAAGATCTTCATCGAGGCGCAGGTCAAGGAAGGCTACGACCTGTCGTTCTCGGTCGCGATCACGGCCGTCTCGGCGGTGCTCGCCGTGATCATTCCGCCGTCGATCCTGATGATCGTCTGGGGCGGGACGCTGTCGGTGTCGATCGGCGCGCTGTTTCTCGCCGGCATCATCCCGGGGCTCCTGCTCGGTGCCGTGCAGATGGCGACGGTGCACGTCTACGCCAAGCTGCGCAACTACCCGAAGTACCCGCGCTCGACGCTGCGCGAGGTGTTCGCGGCGCTCCTCGTCTCGATCCCCGCGCTGATGACGCCGGTGATCATCGTCGGCGGCAAGATCTTCGGCTGGTTCACGGCGACCGAGTCGGCGGCGATCGCGGTGATCTACGCCGCGGTGCTGTCGATCTTCGTCTACCGCGAGCTCAAGGGAACCGGTCTGTACGAGGCGCTCATCGACACCGGCAAGCTGGCCGCCGTCGCGCTCTTCTGCGTCGGCACGGCGAGCGCGTTCGGCTGGCTGCTCGCCTACTACCAGATCCCGAAGGCGCTCCTCGCCGGCGTCGGCAGCTGGGGCATGGGAATCACCGCCACCGGGTTCTTCATCGCCTTCTGCTTCCTCGTCGTCGGCTGCTTCCTCGACGCGATCCCGGCGATCATCATCGTTGGGACGATCCTCGAGCCACTGGCGAAGGCGGCGCACATGGATCCGGTGCACTTCGCCATGATCGGCATCATCTCGCTCGCGTTCGGGCTGGTCACGCCGCCGTACGGCCTGTGCCTGATGATCTCGTGCGCGATCGCCAAGGTGAGGTTGATGTACGTCATGAAGGACGTGATGATCATGCTGATGCCGATGCTCGGCGTGCTGGCCTTGACCATCTTCTTCCCCGAGATCATCCTCGTCCTGCCGCGCCTCGTCTCGCCCGAGTTCCTCAAGTGATCCGCTTCGACAAGCTGCCCGGGTTCGGCGTCGAGACCCGCGACGTCGACCTGGGCCGCGCCCTGCCCGACCCCGACTTCGCCGAGCTCGAGCGAGCGTTCTACGAGCACCACGTGCTCGCCCTGCGCGCCCAGGACATCAGCGCTGCGCAGTTCCTCGCCTTCGCGCGCCGCATCGGCCCGCCGCAGCCGCACGTCATCGACCAGTTCCACCATCCGGACGACCCGAGCATCCTGATCCTGTCCAACGTGAAGAAGGACGGCAAGCCGACCGGCCTGCAGGATGCCGGCTCGTACTTCCACACCGACTACTCGTACCTGCAGGTGCCCGCGCGCGCGACGACGCTCTATTCGCGCGTCGTGCCGCGCGCCGGCGGCGACACGCTGTTCGCCGACCAGCAGGCGGCCTACGACGACCTGCCCGAGGCGATGAAGCGGCGCATCGAGCCCCTGATGGCGATCCATCACTACGGCAACCGCCACGACGTCGACGAGACGAGCCGCACCGCCGCCTCGGTGCTCAGCGACGAGCAGAAGGCAAAGATGCCGGTGATCACGCACCGGATCGCCCGGCCGCACCCGGTCACCGGCAAGAAGGCGCTCTACGCCGTCTCGGGCAGCTCGTTCGGCATCGTCGGCCTTCCCGACGACGAAGCGCGCGACCTGCTCGACGAGCTGGCGGCGCACTCGACCGCGCCGCGCTACCAGATGCGCTTTCGCTACGGCGTCGGCGACATCGTCGTCTGGGACAACGCGGCGCTGCTCCACTCGGCGACCCTCACCGACCCCGCCGACGCGCGCACGCTGTGGCGCGTCACCGTCCTCGAGCCTGCGCCGAAAGCGGCAGCGCCGGCAGTGCTCGCCCCGACCTTCGCGGCGCCCCCACCATGATCCGGGTCACCGCATTCCGCTGGGTGCCGCCGTTCGCGCAGGGCCTGGTGCGCGACCTGCGCGCGCGCTGGGCACTCGAAGAGGCGGGCCTGCCGTACGAGGTGCGCCTGATCGGCTTCGACGACCAGAAGAGCGACGCCTACCGCGCGCTGCAGCCGTTCGGCCAGGTGCCGGCGCTCGAGGACGGCGAGCTGACGCTGTTCGAGTCGGGCGCGATCGTCCTGCACATCGCCGAGCGCTCGCCCGCGCTCCTGCCCGGCGACGCGAAGGAGCGCGAGCTCGTTCGCACCTGGACCTTCGCCGCGCTCAACTCGGTCGAGCCGCCGATCTCGATGCTCAACTTCATCGACCTGCAGCCGGGCGGCGTCCGCGAAGGCGCCAAGCCGCTGCGCGAGACGGTCGCCGGCCGGACCGGCATGCGCCTCGACGATCTCGCCAAGTTCCTCGGCGACCGCGAGCACCTCGTCGCCGGCCGCTTCACCGCCGCCGACCTGATGATGACGACGGTGCTGCGCAACCTGCGCAACACTGACCTGGTCGCCCAGCGGCCGACCCTCGACGCCTACAAGCAGCGCGGCGAGGCGCGGCCTGCGTTCCAGAAGGCGCTGGCGGCGCAGATGGCGGCGTTCGCGGCGAACGCGCCGGCGCCGAACCCGCCGCAGCCGCAGCCGAAGCCCTAGATGCGGCACGGCGGTCGCCAATGACGGGCCGCCCGTCCGGCGCGACCGCGCTGTCCGGCGCCGCGTTCGCGACGCTGCTCCTGATCGCGTTCATGATGGGCGCGAACCACGTTGCCGCGCGCGTCGCCTTCGATCACGGCGTCGACGTCGCCACCGCCGTCAGCGTTCGCAGCGCGATCACCGCGCTCGTCGTCGGCGCGCTCCTCGTCGTCCAGCGCGTCCCGGTGGCGCTGACGCGGCGCCATCGGCGCGCGCTGCCCGCGATCGGCCTGCTCGTCGGCGTGCAGAGCCTGTGTCTCTACTCGGCGGTGGCACGACTCCCGGTCGCGCTGGCCCTGCTCGCCTTCAACACCTACCCGCTCTGGACGGCGCTCTGGGCACGCCTCCTCTACGGGAACCGGCCGGAGCGTCGCGTCGTGGTCGCGATGCCGGTGATGCTCGCCGGCCTGGCCCTCGCGCTCGACGTGCTCGGCGCCGCGTCGGGCCTCGGCGCGACGGCGCAGTGGCGCCAGATCGGCGCCGGAGTCGCCTTTGCGCTCGCCGCGGCGGCGACGTTCGGCCTGGCCCTCGTGTTCACGCAGCACGAGGCCGGCGACCTCGACGGGCGCCTGCGAACGACGACGACGATGGCGATCGTCGCCGTGATCGCGACGGTCGCGACGACGGCGCACGGCGGCTTGCACCTGCCCGACGCGGCGCCCGGCTGGTGGGGCCTGGCAGCGCTGACCTTTCTCTACGGCACGGCGTTCACGATCATGTTCACCGTGCTGCCGAGACTCGGCGTCGTCGGCAACTCGGCGATCATGAACGTCGAGCCGGTGTTCGCGCTCGGCCTGGCCTGGCTCGTCCTCGGCCAGTCGATCGCGCCGTCGCAGGTCGCCGGCGCGCTGGTGGTCGTCGCCACCGTCGTCTGGCTCGGGCTGCGCCGGTCGCGCCTGCACGAACGCCCGGTCAGTCCAGCGCGGCCCTGAGGAGGACGCGCGCCTTTCCCGCGAAACTTGCACGCCGCGATCGGAAAGGCCGAAGCCTTCGCCGATCTCGACCTCGGTCATCCCGCAGCCGCCGCGCCGGCTAGGTCGGCGCCGCCAGCTTCATCTCCAGTCCGACCGGGCCCATCGCGAACGCGAACAGCTCGCGCGCCGGTGCACCGTCGCGGGTGCCGACGCGATCGATCGTGAAGCCGCCGAGCAGCATCGCGATCGCCATCTTCATCTCGAGCAGCGCCAGATAGCGCCCGGGGCAGAGCCGCGGCCCGGCGCCGAACGGCATCGACACCCGAGTGGTGGAACGCGCGCTCGGCGCGTCCGGGGTGGCAGCGAGCCAGCGCTCGGGCGCGAACGCCTTCGCGTCCGGGAAGTAGCGCTCCTCGAGGGCATCGGGCCGCATGACGCCGACGACGAAGGTATTCGCCGGGATCGCCACGTCGCCAACCACGGTGTCCTGGTTCGCCTGCGACGGCAGCAGTGGCGCCACGGGCTTCAGGCGCATCGTTTCGTTGATGCAGGCGTCGATGAACGGGAGATCCGCCATCTGTTCGAGCGTGAACGACGCCGTTCGGGGCGCGACGCGTCGGACCTCCTCCTGCGCGCGCCGCATCGCCTCGGGATGGCGATGCAGGAAGTCGAGCAGCCAGGCGAGCGTGTTGGCCGTCGTGTCCTCGCCGGCGATGAGGGCGATGAAGACGTTGCCGGCGATGTCGCGGTCATCGACCTCGCTGCCCGGCGCGTCCGCCGCGACGATCATCGCCTCGAGGAGATTGCGCGGGCGGCTGCGCAGCTCGGGGTCGTCGTGCAGGCGCTGCCGCGCCTCGGCGATGAAGCGCGCGATCGCCGCCTGGACTTCGCGAACGCTGCGCTCGAGGCGGCGGTCGGCCGGCAACGGCAAGTAGCGCCAGTACGGAAACGAGGCCAGCGAGCGCCGCGCCAGCGCGGGGAAGATCTGGTTGAGGTGGCGCTGGATGACGTCCTCATCCGACTCGAGCGTGTTGACGTCGGCGCCGAAGGCGAGACCGGCGATGGCGTCGACCGTGTAGCGCATCAGGTCGGCCTGCAGTTCGATGACCGTCCCGGCCGACGCTGCCTTGCGCCAACGGCCCTCGAGCCGCCCGACGACGGTCTTCAGCGACGGAAAGAAGGCCTTGACGTGCCCGGGGTCGAGCGCCGCCATGACCATGCGCCGCTGCCGCTTCCAGACCGCGTCGTTGGCGAAGAAGAGCCCGTCGTCGAAGCCCATCTCGCGAGCGATCTTGGCCTGGTTGCTCGGCCGCCGGAACCGCTCGGGACGATCGCGCAGCACCGAACCGATGACCGCATGGTCGGCGACGAGAAGGAGGTCGCGCGGGCCGATGCGAACGCGGACGTAGGGACCGAATTCCTGCACCCACTCGGCAAACTGCTCGTGGACGCGGCGCTTGTCGAACTGGAAGGCGTTGCCGAAGAAGGGAACGCCGCGCGGCCCGGGAATGTCTTGGTAGCGGCGCGCCGCGCTCACATGCTCTCCGCGTACAGCTCGCGCCCGATCAACATGCGCCGGATCTCGCTCGTGCCGGCGCCGATCTCGTACAGCTTGGCGTCGCGCCACAGGCGCCCGACCGGGTACTCGTTGGTGTAGCCGACGCC
>Ga0068860_100002665_pt1 | contig 18590 bp, 14 predicted proteins | sample KBSSwiS32_FD_66597 | JGI IMG/M metagenome (GOLD analysis project Ga0068860, IMG submission 66597) | Switchgrass rhizosphere microbial communities from Kellogg Biological Station, Michigan, USA - KBS Switchgrass S3-2 | ecosystem: Host-associated > Plants > Roots > Rhizosphere > Soil ... | reverse complement strand
CCTGCGGCGCGGATTCGGTCCGGTGTGGGGTTTCCTTTTTGGCTGGATGCACTCGATCGTCGGCCGGCCTTCGTCAATGTCGTCGATCGCGGCGGGGCTGGTGCGCTTTCTCGGCTTCCTTGTTCCGGTGATCGCTACGCCGATTTTTACGGTGCACATCGCGATTCCTGGACTCACGCACTGGATCAAGCCCTACGATTTCGTTTTCACCTGGGAGCAGCCTGCCGCGGTGTTCTGGTTACTGGTTATGACCGGCGTGAATTATCTGGGCGTGCGGCTGGGCGGAGCGGTGCAGGTGTTTCTGACGGCTATCAAAATCACCTCGGTGGCCATGGTGATCGGCGTGGCGTTTTTCGCGCCGGCCCAGGGCGTCTCGCACCAGCCTGATCCGATGTGGCCTTCGACGATCAATGCGGGAGTCTTCAGTGCATTTCTTGCCGCGCTGGCAGCGGCATTGTGGGCTTACGACGGTTGGGAAGATCTGAACCTGGTGGGCTCGGAAGTGCAAGAGCCGCAACGCAACTTCCCTCGCGCACTGGTCGGCGGAGTCTCCCTTGTCGCGGTCATCTACCTTCTTTTTAGCGCCGCCTGCCTGAAGATTCTTCCATTCGAAAGCGTGGCAGCTTCACAGCACATTGCATCGGATGTGGTGGAGCATGTTGCCGGGCGTGGCGCGGCGTTCTGGATCACCGTGGCGATGGCGATCTCCGCGCTGGGCTCGATGAATTCCTCGGTGCTTAGCGGCGCGCGAGTGCCGTATGCGATGGCGCGCGATGGCATTTTTTTCAAGATCGCCGACGGGATTCATCCGAAATATCGCACGCCCGGGCGCGCGCTCATTTTCCAAGGCGTATTGGCCAGCTTGATGGCGCTGACCGGCACATTCGAGGAACTCACCAATCTTTTTATCTTCGCGACGTGGATATTTTACGGGCTCGCGGTGGTCGCACTGTTCCGCCTACGTCGCAGCGAGCCGGAATTGCAGCGTCCGTATCGCTGCTGGGGCTACCCGTGGGTGCCGGGAGTTTTCGTTGCCGGGGCGCTGGCTCTCACACTCAACATCTGGATCGACCGGCCGGGCCGCTCCTCGATCGGATTTCTGCTCATTCTCGCTGGCTTGCCGTTTTATCGCTGGTGGTCTTCGCGCAATCCGCAAGCCGCACGTTAGATCTGCGAGTAGGGCGTGGGTTGTAGAATTGTGCTGCTGATGCTCGAGACGATTTGCTCGAAGGCGTAGCGCGGATTGGCTAGCATGGCTTTCCAATCGGGATCGTTGGCGAAGGCCTTCCAGAGCTTGTCGCGGTCGGTCACGCTTTCGTAGCTGAGCATGTACGTCAGGTTCGGCATCCTTGCGCCGATCAGCGTGTCGCCGTAGAAAACCTGGCTGAAGCCAGCCTTGGCGAAGATCGCTTCCTCTCCGGACTGCATCATTTCCACTTTGCGTTTGTGATCCTGATCGGTGGAGCTTTCGTAGGTGCGCAGCTCAAAAACGCGCGCGCCATTTCCGGCGGTTGCTTTCGGCAGCGTGATGCCGGGGATTTTTTCGAAGGCCTGCATCAACTGGCTTTCCATGCGCACAAATGCGGGATCGGTCGCGGGCGCATTCAGGAACGCCGCGCCGGCTTTCTGATATTCCGCGTCTTGCGCCAGGCGATTTTCGGCGGTGACCAGGGTCTCGAGCGACGTGCTGGGCAAAAGGACGAACATCGTTGGGGAATCGGGGCCGATGGCGACGTTGAAGACGCCCACCGGAGTGATGCCCAGGCGATTGAGAGCAGGAATCAGCGCGGCGCGGAAGAATTCGTCGCAAAGTTTCTGCTGCGGTCCGCTGTTCAGGTGATAGCGGCGCAATTCGTAGTACAAGCGCTTCTTGGCATCAGGATTGGGCGACTCTTCCCGCGGCACGGCATGGGCCTTTGCGCTCGCTGCCGCCGGAATCGTTCCCAGCGCAGCCGCCGCGAGTGAAGATGTCAGAAAAGTTCGTCGTTCCACGTAGCGCCTCCAGTGAAAGTAAAATACTGCACGCTTAATTTAGTCGAATTCAGGCCAGCGCCGCACGCGCCGTCGTTGGCAGGTCTCTGAAAATGGGAAGTATCGCCGCCTCGGCCTCGGTACTCACTTGCAGCGACGAGTGAAAGATCTTCGCGAGCGTCTCGACGCCGGTCACCAGCCGCGGACCGGGCCGGGCGAAATAACTGTTGGCTTCCAGCGCGTAGACCCGAGCGTTGCGGACCGCCGGAATCGCGTTCCACTGATCGGGGAACGACATCGCGCGATATTCGTCGCGCGCTTGCTTGGCATCATAGCCGCACGGAGAAATAAGGAGGATGTCCGGCGCGGCCTCGACGATATCCTGAAGGCTCACGCGGAACGACGGTTTACGCGGGCTGCCGAAGACATCCTTGCCGCCGGCGAGGTCGATCATTTCGGGCACCCAGTGTCCGCCGACGTAAAAGGGCTGCAGCCACTCCAGAAATCCCACACGCGGGCGCTCCGATATTTCCACCACGGACTTCTCAAGGTCGCCAAGTTTCGCGCCGATTTGCTCCAGCACGGTTTCGGCGGCGCGACCGCGACAAGTCTGCTCGCCCACCCAGAGGATGTCGCGCCACACGTCACCAAGGTCTTGCGGATTTAGACTGAGGACTTCAGGCGGCTCGGCAAAGCGGGTCAGCGCGGTGGCCAGATCATCGGGTGAAGCGGCGCAGACGTGACACAGATCCTGCGTCACGATCAGATCGGGCGCCAGCTCTTGCAGCGCTTGGATATCCACGGAATACAGGCTCTCGCCGCGCGACACGTAATCGCGCACCATGCGATCGATTTCGTCGGGCGCGGTGCCGTGCGGGATTCGGGATTGGATGACCACACGTTTGGTCTTGGCGGCCGGAGGAAAATCGCACTCGTGGCTCACCCCGACCACTTCGCGATCAAGTCCCAGCGCGAAGAGAATTTCTGTGGCGGACGGCAACAAGGAGACAATGCGCATCGGGCGACTTTACCACAAGCCACAAACACGGGCAGCGGAGTCTGGGTGCTGGCGATTGGACGCATTGGAGAGCGAGAAGGACTGCTGCCTTTTGGGTAGAAAGTGTTACTTGTAGAGGAAATTCTTGCGGCGAACGGCGTCGTAGGCGGAAAGATCGTGCGACCAGCCGGCTTCGATCTGCTCGGGCGAAACTCCTTCTTGCAGCTGCCGAATGGTCTCCGCGTTGCCGGTCAGCAGGAGAAGCTTCGCGGGATCGAATTGATCGGGATAGAGCTTTCTCAAGATTGCCGCGATCTCGAGCCCCAGACGCATAGAGCGAACCGCAGCGCGATCGGTGACGCGAACGGCTACTCCGCCGCAGCGTTGGCCGGAGTAGAGGCCGACAACCGGGATGAATGGTGCACCCGTAAACCGTAACCCGGCAAGATGTCGTTCGTTCAACGCGGTCGCGACTTCATCGCCGTTGATCCACGGCGCGCCAAACTCCTCGAACGGCGCTTGCGTGCCGCGCCCCACCGATACGCCGGCATTCTGCAGGATTTCGAGCCCGGGATAAAGCACAGCGCCCTTCGTGGTCCGCAGGTTCGGCGAGGGTGGAACCCAGCGCGAGCCGGTGCTCTCGAAGAAGTAATTTCGGTGCCAGTTTTTCATCGCGACGACGTGCAAGTCACAATTGATGTGATTCTCGGCGTTAAAAAATTGCGCCAGCTCACCGATGGTGAGTCCATAGCGCACCGGCACCGGGAAATAGGCCGTGAAACTGGTCTTGTCCGCATCGAGCATTGGCCCTTCCACAATATCTCCGCCAATCGGATTTGGCCGGTCCAGCACATAGAACGCGATATTGCGCTTTGCCGCTTCCTCCATGCAGTACGCCATCGTCGTTGTGTAGGTGTAGAAGCGCACGCCGGCGTCCTGCACATCAAAGACGAGCACATCGATGCCTTTGAGCATGGCATCGGTCGGGCGCAGGGTTTCGCCGTACAGGCTGTAGATCGGCAGGCCGGTGGCCGCGTCTTTCGTCGAGCCGATTTTCTCGTCGTTGCGCCCGGCAAGCCCGTGCTCGGGACTGAACAGCGCAACAAGCTGCACCCCCGACGCTTTTGAAAGCAGATCGACGGTGCTGCGCCCCTGCGCGTCGAGCCCCGTGTGATTGGTGATCAGTCCCACATGTTTTCCTCGTAGCGGAGCAAACTTTTGGGCCTCCAGGACGTCAAGCCCCGACTGCACGCGGCCCGGCCGCCCCGAACTCTTCTTCGTGGTCGTGCGGGCAGACGCATCACAGGGCCAGCCAAGCAGGCCGGTCAGCGACGCGCAATACATCGCCACCATCACGAACCCGCAAAATCTTGTTCCAGATCGACGTCGCACACAAACCTTCCCGTTGATCAGACAGCACGTCATCCCGAATCCGCACCGTTCCGGATGAAAGACCTGCTTGTAAACGTTCGTTGGCGCACGCTCCGTGGAGTGTGCACACCTCTCAGAGTCCCTGCCGCCTACCCGTCAATGATATTGTGGAACGCGACGCCCGGACTTGCGTTGTTGGCTCTATGTGCGTGTGCTATATACAAAACATCCGGGCTTCGACCGGGGGACCCTCAACTGATGAAAGGACGCAGAGTTGCTCTGCTGTTCGTTGTTCCTGCCGCACTCCTTTTTCTTATGATCCACGCATCCGCGAAACCCTCTGACCTGGCGGAAAACGCCGCTGCCGCTCCCGAAAGCGGCGAAAAGCGCCATTCGTCGACCAATGCGGAGAAATGGGCCGATAGCACGCTGCGCAAGATGAGCGTGGACGAAAAAATCGGCCAGCTCCTGTTTACCACCTATCATGGCAGCCTGACACCGACCGACGCTGCGGCCTATGCGCAGATTATGCACGACGTCGTCGATCTCCATTGCGGCGGCTTCATCAACATTACGCAGGGCTCGCCGCTCGGCATCGTCAAGAGCCAGGCGTACCCCACGGCGGTGCTCACCAATCAGCTGCAGGCGAAAGCAAAGATTCCGCTGTTGGTAGGGGCCGATTTCGAGCGGGGCGCGGCCATGCGTCTCGACGAAGGAACCTCATTTCCGACCGCGATGGCGCTGGCCGCGGCAGGCAATCCGCAAGATGCCTATACGATGGGCAAGATCACCACGCTGGAAGCCCGCGCCGTAGGTATTCAGTGGATTTACGCGCCCGACGCGGACGTCAACAACAATCCCGGCAATCCGATCATCAATACGCGCTCGTTCGGTGAAGATCCCGCGAAAGTAGCGGAATATGTGAAGGCTTTCGTGCGCGGCGTGGAAGAAAACGGCGGCCTGGCCACGGCGAAACATTTCCCAGGGCACGGCGACACCACGGCGGATTCGCACATCGATCTGCCAACCATTCCCGCGAGCCGCGAACGCCTGGAAAAACTGGAGCTGGTTCCCTTCCGCGCAGCGATTTCGGCAGGCGTTGGCAGCGTCATGACCGGCCATCTTTCCGTGCCCGCGTTGGAACCCGATCCGAATACGCCAGCTACGCTTTCGGCCCACATTCTCACCGAGCTGCTCCGCAAGGAACTCGGCTTCAACGGATTGATCGTCACCGATGCCATGGACATGGGCGGACTCACGGTGCGCTATGCGCCAGGCGAAGCCGCAGTTCGCGCGATTCTCGCGGGTGTCGATGCCCTACTGATGCCTCCGGTGCCGGATGCCGCTTTCGAAGCACTGCAGGCAGCCGTGCGTTCCGGCCGAATCTCGACGGAGCGGCTTGATGCTTCAGTTCGTCGCATCCTGCTGGCCAAAGCGAAGCTCGGCCTTCACGAAAACAAAATTGTCGATATCAACGCCATCAATCAGAAATTGGGCAGCGTGGCCCACCAGGCCGAGGCACAGGAAATTTCCGATCGCGGCGTCACGCTGCTTCGCGACAACGCGCATCGTCTCCCGCTCGACGGCACCAAACCCGGCCGCGCGGTGCTGCTGGCCTTCTACGCCGATCCCGAGCCGTATCCCGGCGAGGACCTCGAGCGCGAGTTGAAGTCGCGCTTCGATTCAGTCACCACGCTGCGCGCCGACACGCGTTTCGTGAACGCCAGCGCGCTCAAGCTTCCGCCGCCTGAATCGTATGACGTCGCGATCCTCGCGCTATTCGTGCGCGTCAGCGATCGAAAAGGCAATGTCGACATCCCCGCCGAGCAGATTGCGCTCGCCGAGCAGCTCTACAAGACCGGCAAGCCGGTGATCACCACGGCATTCGGCAGCCCCTATTTGATCGAGCGCTTTCCGCAAGCGGAGACCTGGCTAGCGGCTTTGGGCATCAGTGACGTCGCGCAGATTTCCATCGCTCGCGCGCTGTTCGGACAGATTCCCACTCGCGGGCATGTGCCCGTAACCATTCCCGGCATTCGGCTGCCAACCGGCTCGGGCATCGAACTCGCAGCCAATCCGATGATCGTGCAGCCCGCCGATGTGCGTAGCGAAGCGATCTTGCAGCCGGTTTTCAGCGTTGTCGAACACGCCGTCACCGACAAGGCCTTCCCCGGCGCAACGCTGGCGGTTGGCTACAAAGGCAAAGTATCGCTGCACGCCTTCGGCAAGCTCAGCTACGAGGCGAATTCTCCCACGGGTGATATGCGTACGATGTACGACATCGCGTCGCTCACTAAAGTGGTCGTCACCACGACGTTGACGGCTAAATTAGTCGAGGGCGATTTCCCCGCGCCGCTGGATCTCGACGCCCGCGTCGATCGTTACCTGCCGGAGTGGGCCAACGGCCCCGATCCTCACGGCTGGCGGCCGAAAGTCACCGTTCGCCACCTGCTGACGCACACTTCCGGATTGCCACCGTTCAAGGAATACTGGCGCACGTCCACCGGCAAGCAGGACACGCTCACGCGCATCTTCGCCGAGCCGCTCGACTACGAACCCGGCACGAAAGAGGTTTACTCGGACCTCGGCATCATCCTGATGGCACAGATTATCGAGCGCCTCACCGGTCGCTCCCTCGACGATTTAGCGAAGTCTTATATTTTTTCGCCCCTGGGCATGAAGGATACAACCTATCGGCCGGCGCAGAAGCTCTGGCCTTGGATCGCGCCGACAGAATTCGACAAGCACCTACGCCACAAGCTGGTGCAAGGCGAAGTGCACGACGAAAACGCCTTCACCATGGGCGGCGTCTCCGGCCACGCCGGCGTCTTCAGCACCGCGCCTGACCTGGCGGCCTTCTGCCAGATGCTGCTGAACGGCGGCGTCTACGCCCATCGGCGCATCCTGAAGCGCGCCACGATCGCCCAATTCACCACGCCGCAGCAACTTTCGAACGGTACTCGCACGTTAGGTTGGGCCGTACCCACCGAGGGTTCCTCCAGCGGCCACTTTTTCTCCGCACACAGCTTCGGCCACACCGGCTTTACCGGCACGTCCATCTGGATCGACCCGGATCGTCAAGTCTTCGTGGTGCTGCTTACGAATCGCGTCAACCCCACCCGCGAAAACATGAAAATCGCCCAGGTTCGGTCCGCGGTTCACGATGCCGTCATGCAAGCGCTGGGGTTCGCCTCTCCGACCAACCCGGCTCCTGCCGGCCATTAACGTTCTCGCGTCCGAGCCTGTGCTCTTTTGGCGGCGTGCCCGCTTTGTCATCTCTTCGAACGATATAATTTCTAGATGCCCAGTCTGCCCCCCACACTGGAAAAGGACCGGCGGCGCACCGAACATCGCAATCCGGCTTCGCTCCATCTGGACCGCTTATCCAGCACGGCCATACTGCGGCTGATGAATCGCGAGGATCGCAAGGTCGCAATCCTGGTCGGAAAGCAAATACCTGCTATTGCCCGCGCTGTTGACGTGATTGCGCGCAGCATCCGCAAAGGCGGCCGGCTAATCTATGTCGGAGCCGGCACCAGCGGCCGGTTGGCGGTGCTGGACGCGTCGGAATGCCCACCGACGTTTGGTGTTTCGCGGGATTTGGTGCAGGCACTGATCGCCGGAGGAAGAAGGGCGGTAACCGAGGCGGTGGAAGGCGCGGAGGATTCGGTCGCAAACGGAGCACGAGATTTGAGAACCGTGAAGTTGAAAAGCAAGGACGTGGTTGTGGGCATCGCCGCCAGCGGCACAACGCCGTACGTGCTCGGCGCAATGAAATATGCGCGCAAGCGCCGTGCGACGACGGTTGCGGTCACGTCAAATCGCCGGTCGCCACTGGCCAAGCTCGCTCGCATCGTGATTGCGCCCGACGTCGGTCCGGAGGTGGTCACCGGCTCGACGCGGCTGAAAGCCGGCACTTCGCAGAAATTGGTGCTCAACATGCTCTCGACGGCTTCCATGGTGCGCCTCGGTCATGTCTACGAAAACCTCATGATCGACGTTATTCTCACGAACGAGAAGCTTCGCGGCCGGGCCAAACGCATCCTCGCCGAAGCCAGCGGCAAAGACCTGTCTGCGTCAGAACACGCGCTGCGGCAGTCCGGACACAATCTTCGCGTCGCGCTGATCATGCTGCGCCTGGGAATCAGCACTTCGGAAGCGCGCAAGAAACTGACCAACGCCAAGGGAAATCTGCGGCGGGCACTGGGAGAGTAGACGACCCATGGATAAATTCCTGATCAAGGGTGGCAATGCGCTGCACGGCACAGTGGCCATCAGCGGCGCGAAGAACTCGGCATTGCCGGTGATGGCCGCGACTCTGCTCACTTCGGAAAAGGTGACGTTGCACAACATTCCCAAGGTCCGCGACCTGATCACCATGAGCAAATTGCTGGCGTTCATGTCCGCGAAAGTTTCGGTCACGGACATTCCGGCCAGCGACTACACCATTGAAGCGGTCACGCTGAACGACGCCATCGCTCCGTACGAACTGGTAAAGACGATGCGTGCGTCCATTCTGACGCTCGGACCGGCGATCGCTCGCGCGGGCGTGGCGCACGTTTCGCTTCCTGGCGGTTGCTCGATCGGCGCGCGGCCTGTGGATTTGCACCTGTCAGCGCTGGAAAAGATGGGCGCGGAAATCACCGTGGCCGAAGGCTACATCCAGGCGAAAACGCCGGGGCAGGGGCGGCTGAAGGGCGCGCACATCGTCTTCGAGAAGATTACCGTTACCGGCACGGAAAATATCCTGATGGCCGCGGCGCTGGCTGACGGCGAAACCGTGCTGGAAAATTCCGCGCGCGAGCCCGAAGTCACCGATCTGGTGATCATGCTGCGCAAGATGGGCGCGAAGATCACCGGCGACGGCACCTCCACGCTGCGCATTCAGGGCGTGGCAAAACTCCACGGCACGGAGCATTCCGTGATACCCGACCGCATCGAGGCGGGCACATTCCTGGTGGCCGGCGCGATCACCGGCGGCGACCTGACGATCACCAATTGTGCGCCGGAGCATCTTGGCGCGGTGATCGCCAAGATGCAGCAGACCGGAGTGCGCATCGACATCGTGGACAAGACCAGCATGCGCGTGCGGCCGGCAAAGAAGCTGACCGGCTCGGACATGGTCACCGAGGAATATCCCGGCTTCGCCACCGACATGCAGGCGCAATACATGGCGCTGACCACGCAGGCCGAAGGCGCATCGGTGGTCACCGAGACCATCTTCGAAAACCGCTTCCTGCACGCCAGCGAGATGATCCGCATGGGCGCGAATATCTCCATCGACGGGCGGCGAGCGGTAGTGCGCGGCCCGGCGCAGCTCTCCGGGACCACGGTGCAGGCTTCGGACCTGCGTGCGTCTGCCGGGTTGGTGCTCGCCGCGCTGGTCGCCCGGGGCGAAACCACCATCGACCGCGTCTATCACATCGACCGCGGCTACGAGCACATCGTGGAAAAGCTCAGTGCCCTCGGCGCCGACATTCGTCGCGTCAGCGACAAAGAGTGACGCCGCACTTTCCCACTCTCCCACTTTTCCACTGACACCCGAAATCGGCTTGCCATATTCACCCGACACCATTTGACGTGGAAGTCTGCTACAATTCGCGGCCGTAGCCGGTGCGCGAATCCCTGGCGCGCGCGCCACCCTCGGGAGGCCAGCAATGCACAACACTCAGTTGCTCGAACGGCTCGACGCCGCCATCGCCGAGAAAAATCTCTTGAACCATCCGTTCTATCAGGATTGGCAGGACGGGAAGCTGAGCCGGGAATCGTTACAGCTCTATGCCGCTCAGTATTACCGCCACGTGGAAGCTTTCCCGAAGCACTTGCGCGTGCTTGCGGCACGCACGGAAGGCCCGTTGCGCGCTACGGTGGTCGAAAATCTTCAAGAAGAGGAGAATCCCGACGGGCCGCACCCCAAACTCTGGCGCGATTTTGCCGCCGCCCTGGGCGTTGCGCCCGATGATATTTCCTGCTGCCCGGCGCTTCCCGGCACGCAGGCGGTGGTATCCACGTTTCGCGAAATCTGCGGAGACCGGCCGGTAGCCGAAGCAGTGGCTGCACTTTACGCCTACGAAGCGCAGGTCCCCGAGATTGCCTCGACGAAAATCGATGGGCTGAAGAAGTTCTACGGTGTGGATCGGCCCGAGGCGCTGGCCTATTTCACGATCCATGAGCAGGCCGACAAAATTCACCGCGAAGCCTGGCGCGCCTGGCTGGAAGAGCACGCCGAGGGCAGCGAGGACGAGATTGTCGCTACAGCGAAGGAAGCGTTGAACGCGCTGTGGACAGCCTTGGATGCGGTCCACTGCCGCAAGGCCAAGGCGGCCGCTAACTAACAGCTGAGATCGGCTTTAACGATCATTAGAATCAGCCAGCTAGGTAGAACTTTCGTCAGGGAAATCTGAATTCTCGATTCGGTGCGCCTCGATGGTACCCTTCCGCTATTTTTTGTAACTGTTCATTCTTGATAGAGCTACGTAAGTGTTCATTCTAAGCTGTTTACGGAAAAAGCCCGGCCGGTCCAGACTGTCACGAAGCAGGCGGCAAGATTAGGAAGAAAGCGATGCTCTGGGTTCCGGAGCATCGCTTTTTGTTTCTTTGCGGTTTTTTTCCGCTATTCGGCTGTTTCAAGTGGTTTGTAGTGCTGAAGTCAGTCTGCGTCCTCCGAGAATGTTTAGCATTCTTTTTAGATTGTGGGCGGCTACTCCTAGACTGATTTCCGTTTGCGCTCCCCGCAGTCCACGCAGCAGGAAGCGTGGATGTCCGAAGATGCGGTATTTCAAATTGGCGAAGGGATGTTCCGCGATTGATCGTCGCAGTCGCATAGCCTCCGGCGTGGCCCGCTGTTGCATGCGCTGCAGCGCTTCTTCGTGGAGGTGACGGGTAATCATCCGTCGCGGCGATACGGTGCAACGCGATTTCAGAGGGCACGCTCCGCAAACTTCGGGTTGTGCTGCATAGAGCACGGCACGATCTTTCCGTGATAGTTGTTTGCGAGTGAGAGTCTGCCCGGCCGGGCACAGCAATGTGTCGCTCTCAGATTGGTAAGTAAATTCCGAACGGTCGAACAGCGTGCCATCTCCGTGATTGTTCACGCCGCGGTTGGCAGGCACATGCGGCAAGATGCCACTAGCCTCGCAGGCTTCGGCCTGCTCTCCATTCGAGTAGCCCGCATCGGCAACCACGTTGATCGGCTGTCCAGGACCGCCCGTCACTGCCTGCGCGCTTCCGCCATCGGTTGTAGACTGCGGTTGTCAGCGGCGTGATCGGTCACCTGTTGCACCACAATGAGTGCGTGCTCGGCATCGACGGCCGCTTGCACGTTATAGGCCGGAAGTAAGCCGTGCGTGGTGCGCATGAACTTCCGGCTCCGGGTGCTGGCGCAACTTCTCCAGCGCACTAGCCACTGCACTGGAGTCGATGACCACCTCGTCTTGCTCATCGCTCTGTTCCAACTGCTCCAGGTAGCGTTCTAGCGCCTCGCGCTCGCGCACACTTTTCGCGCTGCTAACCGCTTGAAACTTCGAGCCATCGATGGCGACCCACTCGCCCTTCACCAATCCTACCGAACGCGCCAGTCGCACCAACTCAGCTCCCGCAGCGGTTACCCCTTCTCGGTGCATGTGCCGGAACTCCGCAATCGTCTTGTGATCTGGCGCTAGCCGTCCCAGCAACCACATCAGCTCGATGTTCCGTCGGCATTCCGACTCCAACCGCCGCGAGGAACGGATCTGCTGCAGGTAGCCATACACATAGAGCTTCAGCAGGTCGCGCGGGTCATAACCAGGGCGCCCCGTCTCGGCCGCCTCGGCACGCTCAAATCCCAAACCCACCATGTCTAGCCGTCCGACAAATGCGTCGATGACCCGGCACACATGATCCTCCGCGATCAACTCTTCCAAGGTGACTGGAAACAGCGTTCCTTGTGTCCGGCCTTCTCCCTGCACAAAACCCATAAAAAAATGCCCTCGCTTTTCACGAGGGCATCTTCTCATCTATTTTCGGGCGGTCAACAGAGTTTCGTAACAGTCTGGTCTCCGCCGGCCTTCCGAATCATTACCTGTTTACTTCCTTACATCATTACGTCAGCTTTTCAGCAGTAGCTGCACGCCTCTTCGCCCATCATCCCGGCGCCCGCACTCCCGTTCTTGCCGGTCATGTCGTCGCTGAAGCGCCGCAGCCTGCGGCCCAGCCGCTCCGCCATCTGGTGCCGCGCTCGCCACAAACGAGCCTTCAACGTATTCTCGGTGACTCCGAGCTTTTTCGCCGCTTCCCCGGTTGAGTAGCCTTCCACTTCGCGCAGCACAAACGCCGTGCGCAGCAGTGGAGACAACTCGTCAAGATTCGCGCTGATCATCTCGCGGAGTTCCGTCCCTGCAAAAACCTGCTCGGGATTGGGGCCTTCGGCGGCAAACCGTTCGGTCACCGGCAATTCGTCCTCACGCGGAGCTTCGTCCAGCGATACCGCCGGACGCGCCTTTGCGCTGCGACGCCGCATCAACGCCGCATTGATCACAATGCGCGTCAGCCACGTCGAAAATTGCGAGCGGCCCTCGAAGCGCTTCAAGTTGCGGTACGCGGACAGCATGCCGTCCTGCAGCGCATCTTCCGCGTCCTCGGCATTGCCCAGCACCCGCAACGCCGTCTGAAACAACGGCCGTTGGTAGCGGCGAAACAGCGTTTCTACCGCCTGCGAATCGCCTCGCTGTCCAGCGCGGATCAGTTTGTCTTCATTGAACTGCACTGCCACTGCTGCTTGCGTTGCCATTAGCTTACCCCCCGTCGTGTCCTACAAACTCTTACGTTCGCGGCTGCCCGAAAATTACCGCGGCTTCAGTGCACCGGCGCGTTGCCGCCTCCAGACTTCGGCTTCTTGAGCAGTAACAAAATCGGAATCACCGCCAGAAAAACCACGCCCAGCATTTTGAAATTGTCGACGAACGCCAGCATCGCCGATTGACGTTGCACCGTGTTTAATAGCATTCCGTTCGCTTGGTCGGCGGCCTGCGAGAGCCCCGAACCCGCGGAGACCAGCCGTGCCTCCGTGCCGCTGATCATGTTGTGATACGCCGAGCTGAACGAGTTCACATGTTCCATCAAGCGCGACTGATGCGCTTGCGAGCGCCGCTGCAACATCGTTGTCACTGTCGCGATGCCCACGCTGGCACCGATATTCCGCGCCAGGTTGATGATTCCCGTACCCATGTTCGTCTTTTCGCGCGGCAGGTACGCAAATGCTGCCACGTTGATTGGAATGAACAGGAACGCCAACCCGAAGCTTTGCAGCATCCGCGCCCGCACCGCGTGCCCGTAATCCAAACCGAGATCCCATCCCGCCATGTGGAATAAGGCTATAGACGAAATCAGGCAGCCAAAGGTGATCAAGATCCGCGTGTCCACCTTCGAGACCAGAACCCCAACCACTGGCATCATGCACATGATCACCGCGCCGCCCGGCGACAACGCCATGCCCGCGAGCTGCGCCGTGTACCCGAGCAACTGCTGCAGGAATTGCGGAATCAGCACGGTGCTGGCGTACAGCACGAACCCCAGAAAGAACATCGCCATGGTCGCCAGCGCAAAATTGCGATTTTTTAGCATCCGCAAATCGACGACCGGCTCCTTTTCGCGAAGCTCCCACAAAACCCCCGCCACCAGCCCGATGACCATCAGCACCGCGAATACCACAATGAAGTTCGACGAAAGCCAATCCTCTCGCTCGCCTTTGTCCAGGATGATCTGCATACTGCCCAAACCCAGGCTGATCAATCCGATCCCGATGTAGTCGATCCGCAATCCGCGCCTGGCGCTCATCGCCTTCTTCATGTACGGCGGATCGCTGACCAGCACCGACGTCAGCAGCAGCGAAATAATTCCCACCGGCACGTTGATGTAGAAAATCCAGCGCCACGAAAAATTGTCGGTGATCCATCCTCCGAGCCACGGCCCGATCGTTGGAGCCACAACGACTGCAAGCCCATAGACCGCGAATGCCATCCCACGCTTCTCGAGCGGAAATGTATCGTTCAAAATCGCCTGCTCGCTGGGCTGCAATCCGCCGCCGCCAACGCCTTGCAAAATCCGGAACAAAACCAGCACGCCGAGGCTTGGCGCCAGTCCGCACAAAAACGAGCTGACCGTGAATAACGCCACGCACGCCATGTAGAAGCGTTTGCGCCCGATCAGCGACGAAAACCAGCCCGACAACGGCAGCACGATTGCGTTCGACACAAGGTACGAGGTCAGCACCCACGTCGATTCATCCGCGCCCGCCGAAAGGTTCCCGGAGATATGCGGAAGCGCGACGTTCGCGATGGAGGTGTCCAGCACCTCCATGAACGTCGCCAGCGTCACGGTGACCGCGATCACCCACGGGTTGATCTTCCCGTCCGGCGTCCGCAGTTTCGCTAGGAGCTTGTTCCGCATCTCGTTCAGTCCCGCCGTATCTTCTTTCTATACTCACTGCCGCCTTCGTCTATTCCGTCACTACCGTCGCATCCACATTCATTCCCGGGCGCAAGATCGCCTTTTCTGGCGGAATCGGATCCAGCACGATCTTCACGGGAATCCGTTGTACGACCTTTACGTAGTTGCCGGTCGCATTCTCTGGCGGCAAAAGACTCAACACCGCGCCGGTCGCCCCGGCGATGGAGTCCACATGCCCACTGAAAGTTTTCCCGTAGGTGTCCACGTGCACATCCGCTTTTTGTCCGGCCTTCATTTTTCGTAGCTGGGTTTCCTTGAAGTTTGCCGTCACCCAGACGTTGTTCAGCGGCACAACAACCAGAAGCCCTTGCCCTTGCTGCACAATCTGTCCGACCTCAACCTGTTTGTGCGTTGCCACGCCATCTACCGGAGCGACGATCTCCGTGTAGCTCAAGTTGAGCTGCGCTGCCTCCAACTTGGCGCGCTGCTGCTGCACCTTCGCGGCTTTGGACTGCGCATCGGCAGTTCGCATGCTGATCTGCCGCACATCGGCATGCGCTGCGGCCACGCCCGCCTGCGCTTGTGATACTCGCGCCTGCGCCGCAGCCAGCTGCGCCTTCGTGATCTCCACGTTGCGTCCCGCTTGGTCCAGTTTTTCCAGATCGGCCTTCAACGAACTCGCGGTCGCATCTGCGTTCGCTTTCGCGCTGTCGTATTGCTGTTTCGAAATTTCACCTTTGTCGAGCAGCGGCTTGTAGCGCGCCAGATCCGCCTGTGCCAGCTCCGCATTCGCACGGCCCTTGTCTACGTTCGCCTGTGCCCACGCCAGATCCGAAGTCTTTGCCTGCTCGTACGTAACTTGCGCCTGTGCCAAGTCCGCCTGTGCCGCCAGCAGCTGCGCATCTGCACTGGACGTTCCGCTGGCCACGTTTTCGCGAGTTCGCGGAATGTCCACCCCGGCCGATTCTGCGTCCGCTTCTGCTAGTGCCAGTTCTGCCTTTGCCTGATCCAGCTCCGCCTGGTAGTCGCGCGGATCGATTTTCACCAGTACCTGCCCGGCTTTCACCTGCTGGTTATCCGTCACCAGGACTTCCGCCACTCGTCCGTAAATCTTCGAAGAAACCGGCGTGATGTGCCCGTCCACCTGCGCATCGTCGGTGCTCTCGCGGTTGTGATAGTAGAAAAACAATCCGGCGACGATCACCGCCAGCACCATTCCCCCGGCGATCAGGCCTCGACGCAGCTTCGGATTCTTTAAACCTTTCGGCGGCTCCTCCAGCGAAAGCTCTTCCGCTGGAAGATTCTTGACCCTTGCTGCGTTCTCTAGCCCGACCTCGATCTCCACACTCATCACACCCTCACTTTGAGTAAATCTTTTCCATCTGACCGACCGAGCGCGCCAGGTCCGCGCGCGCCTGGTTGAAGCGGTATAGCGCCGCGATCTGGTTGTCGTTCGCCCGAGCAAGCGAGTCCTGCGCCTGAATCACTTCGATGTTATTGGCGACTCCGGCCTTGAAGCGGTCGCGCGCTTGATCCACTTCTTCCTTCGAAAGTTGCACCCCCAGATTCGCAACTCTTACCTCATTGCGCGCGGAATCCAGATTGATCAGTGCGGTCTTCACCTCAAGTGCGATCTGGTTCCGCAAATCCGCTTGTTGCTGCTGCAGTTTCTGGATCCCCAGGTCGGCGCGCACGATTTCCGCGTGGATTTTGCCGCTCGTAAACAGCGGCATCGTCGCCTGCACCGCATAGTTGTAGGTCGGAATCCCGGTCGTGGACGATGTTCCGGTATAAGCCCAGTTGCCCTGGAATTTCAACGAAGGGAGCCGCGATTCGCTCGCCGCCTTCTTGTCGTGTTCCGAAGCACGAATTTGCTCCTGCAGCGACTTCCACTCCTGCCGCGTGGAAAGCCCCTCCCCGATGCTGGCCTCCATGTCCGGTTGCGGCGTTTCGAAGAAACTGAGCGAATCGGCCAGCTCGACCTTCTGTCGCGGATCGAGATTCAATAGCCGACTAAGGCCGTACAACGAGGTCTCCCGGTTTGCTTCCGCCGTGATTAGCCTCTGATTCTCGTTCTGAAGCTCCACGTTGGCGCGCAGTGTGTCGATGCCGGTGCCCACGCCCTCTTTTTGCAGATCTGCAGCCTGGTCGTACAACGCCTTCGCCAGATCCACGCGCGATTGGGACGCCTGTACGTCGGCGACGTTGCGCAGCGTGCCGATGTATTGAGAAACCACCAGCAAGATCACCTGTTCACGCGTGGACAAGCTGTCGGCCTTCCCGGCATTGGCCATATCGCGCGACGCCTGATAACGGCGGAACAAGGTCAAATCGAAGATGGGCATCCCAAATGACGGCCCCGCCTGAAATATCTGAAACGGCCCGGCATGTTGCGGGAATCCAGTGATCTTCTGGCCCAAGAACGCCTGCAAATTAATTCGCTGGACTGTATCGCTGACGTCCAGATTTGCCTGTGGAAGAAGATCCGCTCGCGCCGAGTTTTTGTCCTGCACGCTCTGGGCGGCGGTCAGCACCGCGATTTGCGCTGTAGTGTTCTGCTTCAGCGCCATGTTGACGGCCTGATCCAGCGTGAGTCGCAGCGTCTGGCTCGGAGGATTCGTCGTCAAATCGTTCTGCGTTTTGCCGCCCTGTGCCCGGGTCAGCCCGGGCGCCAGCAGCAAGCTGAACAACGCGATGTAGAAGACGATCGGTGAGCCCTTCGGACCCTCCTTGTCATTGTCGCCTTCGTTCTTGCCCCGATTACCGGTGTCACTAATTTCTCGCACAATGGCCTGATTCAGGCACCCTTCCGCAACCAGCTGGCCACCCTGCCGATGGATCTCCTTTAATAGCGTCTTGCCTGCTGGATCAATAAAGCTCACGCCGCACAGATTGATACTGAACTTCTGATCTGGCGAAGCGGCGCGCAACTCCCGCCAGCACTGCTCCAGCGTGCCCACCCATGGGCCAGCAATGCGACCCTCGACGGTCAGCACTACCTTCCCCTTTTTCTTATCGCTCGTAATTCTCAGCATTTCCCCCGCCCTTGCCGTGGCCAATAGAAGCACTTCGAAGACCACCGGATGCGAATTTTAATTCATAATTAAAGCCTCTTAAATATGTAAGTTACGCTACAAAAACGAGTCTTTGGACCAAATTGATGTGATTAAATATGGGCAAATGGCTGGATGTTGACACAACAATGTTGCCTAAATATGGGCTAATTGACACCGACTTTAGGTGGACTGCAACAGTTCGGGATTGGTGGCGGGTATCCCTACACCAAGATCATCGTCGCACGGCGATGGCTTGAATCTCGAAGTGCCCGCCTCGCAGTAGCGTGGCCGCTCCGATAAACTCTCGCGCCGGAAGGTCCTTGGTCGTGAAGTAACCGCGATAGGCCGCGTTGAACTTGTCGTACAGCGAGAGGTCCGTGCACGCGATCTGCACGTACACCAGATCATCCATACCCATCCCGGCGGCAACGGTCGTTGCCTTCACCGTATCCAGCAGGATTTTGATCTCTTCATCGACGTCGGCCGGCGCCTTGCCAGTCTTGGCGTCGAGGCCGATGCGCCCGGACAAGTACAGCGTGTTACCGGTCAGGATTGCGCCGCTAAAAGGCAGCTGCGGGTTATCGGTCGGCAGGTTGATGGCTTTGCGAACGCCGGCGGCCGGCGCCTGAGAGCGTGCGTGTACGGTGAAACCGCCTGCAATGAGCAAGGCGACAAACAACACCGCTATTCTTGGGTTCGCGATCGATCGAACGTGAGGATTCAAGGGCGGCCTCTCTTTTCTCGCAAATGGCAAAGTCGCGTAACGGCAG
>Ga0068860_100002664_pt1 | contig 18593 bp, 19 predicted proteins | sample KBSSwiS32_FD_66597 | JGI IMG/M metagenome (GOLD analysis project Ga0068860, IMG submission 66597) | Switchgrass rhizosphere microbial communities from Kellogg Biological Station, Michigan, USA - KBS Switchgrass S3-2 | ecosystem: Host-associated > Plants > Roots > Rhizosphere > Soil ... | reverse complement strand
CGACCTTCGGCCTCCGACCTTCGGCCTTCAGGATTCAGCCTTCAGGATTCAGCCGACGGTCGGCCGGACACCGGGGTCACGGCCCAGCTCGTGCCGCCACACCCCGATGAACCCCCCGTCGACACGCAGGTCGGTCCCGTTGAGGAAGGACGCGTCCGCCGAGCAGAGGAAGTCCACGGCGGCGGCGATGTCGTCCGTCCGGCCGGGGAGGTCGGGGTGGCGGCCCGCCACGTCGCCGCGGAGGGGGGTCACCTCCAGCTGGGTCTTCTTCTGTTCGTTCTCCGCGAGCTCGAGGCGCCCCATCGGAGTGTCGATCAGCCCGGGGGACAGAGACACGATCCGAGCGCCGCGCCGTCCCCACGCTCCGGCGAGACGCTCACAGAGCGTGACGACTGCCGACTTGGCCCAGATGTAGGCCATCCCGGTGCTCGGTTCGGTGTCGACCGCCGCAGCGATGCGGTCGACGATCGTCTCGTCGAGCGGCCCGGCGAGCTCGGCGGCGACCGGGGCGGGCACCGGCCGGCCCATGTGCGCCGCGAGCGAGGCGAAGCACACGGCCACGGATCCGGGACCGGTGTGGGGGTACACGCTGTCCAGCAACCGGATCGTGCCCAGCAGGTCCACGGTGAGCAGCGTCTTCCAGTCCGTCATGGACGGTGAGACGGCCGCCGTGTGGATGAGCGCCCGAAGCCCGCCGTGCGTGCCGACGAGCTCACCGATCCGGTCGACCGACCCGGCGTCGGCGAGGTCGCCCACCACGACGTCGCATCGGGCGCCGAGCTCGCGCACCTGTCGCCGGGCGGCCAGCAACCGGTCCTCGTCACGGTCGGTCAGCAATAGGTGCGGATACCGGGCAGCGAGGCGCCTGGTCGTGGCCTCGCCCATGCCCCCCAGCGCGCCGGTGACGAGCACGGTCCCGGCGCTCATCGGTCACCCTCCCACACGACGGGGAACGCGGGATGGTCGAACGGGAACCCGGGGCGGAGCCCGAGATCGTCCGTGGCAGGGTAGGCGGCGCCCGTGTAGACCGAGTCGGCGTCGACGTACATGGCGATGAACGACCAGCGTGGCCGGTCGGTCAGGTTCGCCCCGGCACCGTGCACGGTGAGCGGGTGGTGGAAGGTGGCGTCCCCGGGGCGCAGGGTCAGCGGCGGGGCCACCGGGTACTGCTCGAGCAGCCACGGGTTCTGCTCGAGGAGGTCTCGGCCGTCGGTCCGCGTGCCGCTGCTGTAGGTCCGGCCCAGCGGTCCGGCCCGGTGGGAGCCGGACAGGAAGCTGATCGATCCCTGCTCGGGCAGCACGTCGTCGAGGGCGATCCACACGGTGGCGCCCCCCACCCGGTCGATGGGGTGGTTGGGGAAGTCCTGGTGCCACCCGGTCGGCGAGCTGCCGTTCTCCGCCGCGGACGGGTACTTGCACGCGACCTTGTCGGTCCAGTAGCGGAGGCCCCCGCCGTGCCCCTCCAGCCGCGAGATGGCGTGGGCGGTGCGGGGGGAGTAGGCGACCGAACGGAAGGGCTCGGCGGCGTCGTCGCGGGCGACGAACCGCCACTCCCGCCACATCGCGAGGTCGAGGGGGGCGGTGGCGAGCTCGCCTGCGGCGTACCGGCGAGCGACCTCCAGCATCTCCCCGGCCGTGTCCGGATCGAGGAGGCCGGGCACCGCGACCCATCCGTTCTCGCGGTAGTCGACCGCGTGCTCGTCGGTGATGGACCGGATGTCGATACTCGCTCTGGTCATCGTTCGGCACCTCCTGGAACGGGACCCGTGCCCATGACGGCACGGATGGACGGGCTCGGAGACCGACGCCGAGCAGCACGGAGAAGGAGCGACCGGTGGGGTGACCACCCGGGCCGACGGAACTCGTGAGCGCGGACGCCCCGACGCAGCCGAACCCCGCCCGCGGCCCCACGATAGGACACCGGAGGCGGCCGGGACCACCCCCGCCGCGTGCCGACCGACCCGGGTTCGAGGCGGATTGTGCTTGACGGCAACGGGAACGGGACTAGCATTCCTTGTCAGATTCGCATCGCGACCGGCCCTACCCTCCCGCCTCGGACACGGTCCTCGGGTCGACGACGACCCGCCGCGCCGCGGGTGACGTCGCGAGGGGAACGGGGCCCACCGTGCTCCTGCCCGGTCCGCGCGAGAACGGAGCAACGACGTGGTTCTTCGCCATCATGTCAACCGAGTCCGCGAGATCACCGTCAACGTGTCGGACCTGGACAAGTCGATCGACTTCTACGAGTCGCTGACGCCCCTGCGGGCGTACTCGCGCACCCACGCCCTGGCACAGCCCTTCCCGGCGTTCGGGGTCGAGGAGGGCAGCTTCACCGGCGCTCTGCTCGCCGACTCGTCGTCGTCTCAACCCGGGGTGAGCGTGCACCTGGTCCAGTGGACGTCACCGGCGCCCTCCGGCCGGGCCTACCCGTCGTTCTTCCACCAGGGCCTCTACCGCATGTGCGTACTGACCAACGACGTGGACGGGCGGTACGAGGAGGCCGTCGAGGCCGGGCACCGGTCCTTCCTGCCGCCCCGCGGGCACGGCGTGAGCGTGCCCGGCGGCACCGAGGGGAGCAGCTTCGTGTGCCCGGACCCCGACGGCGTCGCGGTGCAGACGACGAGGCGGCCCTCGCCGCGCAGGCCGGACCTGCCCGACCAGCTCTACCACGTCAACATCGTCAGCCGGGACGTCGACGGATCGCGCCGGTTCCTCCAGGAGGTCCTGGGCCTGGACTATGTCAAGCGGCTGACCTCGGAGAAGACGATCTCGCCGATCGGGTTCGGGCTCGGCGCCGACAGCGGCCGGTTCGACGCGGCGTTCCTCTGGCACCGCGGCGACCAACGGTTCTCGATCGACATCGTCGACTGGTTCGAGCCGGGGGTGGTGGGCGAGCCGTACGCCTCGCCCTTCAACGTCGGGATCCAGCGGCTCGGGTTCGAGGTCGACGACATCGAGGCGGCGGCGGCCGCCCTGCGCGAGCAGGTGCCCGCGGACCTCCGTGCTCAGGTCCACGACCCCGAGACCTGGGACCTCGGGGACGGGCGCACCCGCACCTGCGTGCAGTTCCGCGGACCCGACGGAGTCGCCTACGAGCTGATCCAGCAGGAGCCGCACACCGGTGCCCGGGACACTCCGTGGCCGGACGAGGCATTCGCCCAGGCCCGGGCCGCGCGGGAGGCCGAGGAAGCCCGATCGTGAGAGCGGGTGGCCAGACCGCAGCGGCGGTCGGTGAGGGGCGGGCGCCGGTCCTACCCGGGGGAGAACCGCGTCCGTTCCACCTGCGCGTCGACGACATCGCGCTCGCCGACCTGCGGGCCCGGCTCGCCAACACCCGCTGGCCCGACGCCGAGACGGTCGCGGACTGGTCCCAAGGCGTGCCGCTGGCCTACCACCAGTCGGTCTGCCGACACTGGCAGCACGAGTACGACTGGCGCGCCTGTGAAGAGCGGATCAACCGGCACCCCCAGGTACTGGTCGACATCGACGGGGTCCCGATCCACGTCCTGCACGTCCGCTCACCGCACGACGACGCGACCCCGCTGCTCCTGACGCACGGCTGGCCGGGGAGCGTCCTGGAGTTCCTCGACGTGATCGACCCGCTCGTGGATCCCGTCGCACACGGCGGGGAATCGTCCGACGCGTTCCATCTCGTGATCCCGTCGCTGCCCGGGTTCGGCCTCAGCGGCAGGCCGACCGTCACCGGGTGGAACCGGGAACGCGTCGCGGACGCCTGGGTCGGGCTGATGGACGCCCTGGGGTACGACCGGTTCGCCGCGCAGGGCGGCGACTGGGGTGCGAGCGTGACGAACCAGCTCGCGTTGCGGCACCCGGAACGGCTCGTCGGGATCCACCTGAACCTGGTGACGGTCGGGCCGCCACCGGGAGAGCCCGCCACGGCCGAGGACGCGGCCGACCTGGCCGCCTGGCAGCGGGTCGACGAGCACCACTCCCGGTGGGAGGTCGGCTACATGCACCAGCAGCGGACCAGGCCGCAGACGCTCGGCTACGGGCTGACCGACTCGCCGGCGGGCCAGTGTGCCTGGATCCTCGAGAAGTTCCGGTCCTGGTCGGACTGCGGTGACGATCCCGTGGCCGGATTCGGCATCGACCGGCTGCTGGACAACATCTCGCTGTACTGGTTGACCGGCACGGCCACGTCCTCGGCCCGCTTCTACTGGGAGTGCCAGCCGGGTGGGTTCACCACGCCGGTCGACGTCCCGGCCGGGGCGACCGTCTTCCCCAAGGAGATCCGTCGCCCACCGCGGAAGTGGGCCGAGCGTGTCTACCGGGACCTCGTGTACTGGAACGAGGTCGACCGGGGAGGGCACTTCGCGGCGTTCGAGCAGCCCGGCACGTTCGTCGACGAGCTGCGGGCCTGCTTCAGACGGATCCGGGAGAAGAGGACGTCGTCCCATGAGTCGTGACCATGCCGTCGTCGTCGGCTGCAGCTTCGCCGGCCTCGGTGCCGCCCGGATGCTCAGCGATCTCTACACCCACGTCACCGTCGTCGAGCGCGACGAGCTCCCGGAGACCTGGTCCCCGCGGCGCGGCGTGCCGCAGTCGCCCCACGTCCACGGCATCCCGCAGCTCGGGCGCACGCTGCTGGCTCAGATCCTGCCCGGCTTCGTCGACCGGGCGAAGGAGCACGGTGCGGTCTTCTTCGACCAGCTCCGCGACGGGGCGCTCTGGGGCCTGTACGGATGGTCGGCCCGCGGTCGCTCCCCGGCGGTCGGCTTCGGGGTCCGCCGGGCGCTGCTCGAGCACGTCGCGCGCGAGATGGTGCTGGAGATCCCGTCGGTGAGCGTCGTGCACGGGCGCGCCGAACACCTGCTGGCCTCGGGTGACACGGTCACGGGTGTCCGGCTCCGGACGGCCGACGACCACCTGGTCGACCTCACCGCCGATCTCGTCGTGGACGCCAGTGGAAAGGGCACCGCAGCGGCGGGATGGCTGGAACGCGAGGGTTTCCCGGTCCCGCACGAGACCACGGTGAACGGGTTCGTCGGCTATGCGAGCCGGTGGCTGGAGGTGCCCGACGACGCCTGGCCGGGGGACTACCGCTTCATCAGCCAGCTGCCGCGCCCGCAGTGGCCGCGCGGCGGGATCCTCTACCCGCAGGACAACGGCCTGTACGTCATGTCGTTGTTCGGGCACGCCCGCCACTACCCGCCCGGGGAGGAGGACGAGTTCGTCGACTTCCTCACCGGGTGCGCCACCCCACTGATGCACCACGTGGTGTCGCGGTCGAGGCCGGTGAGCGGGATCTCGCGGTCGCGCTCCACCGCGAACCGGCGCCGGCACTACGAGCTCCTCGACACGGTGCCCGCCGGTTTCGTCGCGGTGGGCGACGCGCTCGCGTCCTTCAACCCGATCTTCGGGCAGGGCATCTCGAGCGGGCTGAAGGCCGCGATGGTCCTCGCGGACACCCTGCGGGCGGCCGACGGCGACGACGCGGCCGTGCCCGCGCGCTTCTACCGGGACTTCACGGCCTGGCTGGACACCCCGTGGAACCAGGCCATCGGCTTCGACCTGGCCTTCCCGACCACGACCGGGCCTCGGCCCGACCCGACGCCCGAGCGGCGGGCGGCCGCCCGGCACGCCGACGTCCTCGCCCAGATGAGCACCGTGGACCCCGGGGTCGCGGGGGCCGTGCTGTTCGCCAACCAGTCGTTCGACCCGTCCCTGGTCCGGACCCCCGAGCTGCTCGCCGCGGCGGAGTCGTGGGTCCGGGACGGGCGGTCCCCGGCCGTCTCGGACCCGGCCCGGCCGCCCGCACCCGTGTCCTGACCGGCGTCGGCGGACGGCCCTGCCTCAGCCCTGCGGCGGGGCCGTTCCGCGGACGGTGCCGGTGGCGACGAACCGGCGCTCCAGGATGCGCCACTCGCCCTCCCGCCGCTGGTAGCGGTCGGTGTAGGAACCCATCACGATGCGCGGCGCCCGGGCGGGCTGGGCCCCGACGAACTGGAACCCGCCGCCGTACAGCCTGCCGGTGGCCTGGTCGGGGTCGTCGCCGAAGCGGATCAGGTGGTTGAGCACGAGGTGCAGGGTGGGACGCACTCGGTCCCGGAAGGCGACGAACCTGTCGGCGAAGTCCCAGGCCAGGCCGGTGAACAACGGCCCGTGGTCGTCGTGCGCGTCCGGCCAGAAGACGGACTTCATCAGCTCCGGATCCTCGTCGTCGAGGGCGAAGCAGTAGGTGACGGCCAGGTCCCTGATCCGCTCGCGGTCGGCGAGTCGGTCGGGTGCCGCGGTGGGGTCGGTCATCGTCGGGGCCTCCGGGTCGGCTGACGGCACGGGGTCAGGAGTAGGAGTTGTTGATCCCCGTCTCGATGTCGTTCTCCGTGAGGCTCCAGCGGGTCAGGCCGAGCCCGCCGTCGACCCGCAGGCGCTGGCCCGTGACGTAGCCGGCGCCCCGGGTCAGGAGGAACACGATCGGCCCGACGATCTCGTGCAGCTCGCCGAAGCGGCCCAGCGCGATCGCCTCCTGCATGCGGGCGGCCACCGCGGGGTTGCTCCAGGCGTCGACGGACTTCTCGACCGGGAAGGCACCGGGGCCGACGGCGTTGAGCTGGATCCCGTGGGGGCCCCACTCGCGGGCGAGCGACTGGGTGAGCGACTCGATGCCCGCCTTCCCCGCCGAGGAGTGGGAGACCCCCGGGGTCCCGCGGGAGGCGGAGTTGCTGGTGATCATCACCGCGGAGCCCGCCAGGTCGCCGTCGAGCAACGGCCGGGCCCAGCGGTGCACGACGTTGAACCCGCCGAACAGGGTAGAGGCCACGACCTGCTGGAACATCTGCGCCGTCATGCTCCGGGCCGGTGACTTGACCATCTGGGCCGCCGCGTTGACCAGCCCGGTGGCCACCCCGTCGTGCTCGACGCGCTCGAAGGCTGCCGCGACCTGGTCGGGGTCGGTGACATCGCACGACACCGCGGTCACCGTGCCCTTCGCGGCGGCGGTCAGCCCGGCGGTCTCCTCGAGCGCCTCGACCCGCCTGCCGAAGGCGTACACCGAGACCCCGGCCTCGGCGAGGACGCAGGACACGGCCCGCCCGATCCCGGAGCCTGCGCCCGTCACCACGACACGCTCATGAGGGATGGAGAAGAGCTCGGCCAGCGTCATGGTGGTATCCGTTCTCGTCGTCGAGCGCCCCGCCGAGCCTTGGAACGGAGGCGATCGGGAGGGGAAGGTGGCAAAATCAGTATAAGATTCGTCACGCCCGGTGGGTCAACGGAAACGGCTGCCGCCCGGCGCCGAGGGGAGATCGATGAACAGCGCCGAGGCCATCAGCAGGCTCGAGATCCGCGACGCGCTGCAGCGCTACTGCCGGGGACTCGACCGGCGGGACCGGCCGGTGGCGGTGTCGGCGTTCCACGAGGACTCCCACGTCGTGCACGGCCACTTCGCAGGCACCGGTCCGGACTGGGTGGACTGGCTGTTCGCGGAGCCGCCGACCGACCGGGTGGGCATCGGCGGCGCCGATCCGGCGCTCGACGTCGTGGAGAGCCAGCAGCACCATCTGACCAACCACTGGATCGACCTCGACGGCGACGTGGCCTACTCCGAGGCCTACTTCCTCGAGTACACGCTGACCAGGCGGGGCGCGGACCGCTACCTGACCTCGGTCGGCGGCCGCTACGCCGAGCGCTACGAGCGGCGTGCGGTGGGCTGGCGCATCGCGGAGCGCTTCGCGGTGCGTGACTGGGACACCGTCACGCTGGTCGAGGCCCGGTTCCCGGGGTGGGAGCGCTCGCCGCAGGGCGCGCGGGACCGCTCGGACCCGACCTACCGTGCCGGGCTCCACCGGGCAGGCCCCGTGCGGTCCTGACGGGCCTGCCTACAGCCGCCCCAGCAGGGCGTCGGCCACGAGCGTGGGATGACTGCTCTGCGGATGGTGGCCGGCGTCCTCCACCGTCACCATCCGGCTCTCCGGCAGGACGCGCTGCAGATAGGAGGCGCCTGCGGAGTAGCGCCGGTCCTTCGAGCCGAGGATCTGCAGCACCGGAGCGGAGATCTCGCGGACGTGGTCCATGACGAGGGAGTCGAGCTGGTGGCCCAGGCCGGCCGCCGACGCCGGCATGCCTGCCTTCGTGGCGATCCGATCCATGTAGCGGTTCCAGTCCGCGCGGGCGCCGGGATCGCGGAACCCCGGCCCGGAGGAGATGAGCGAGAGCGCGCCGACCAGCTCGGGGTGCCGGATCGCCAGCGTCATGGCGAGGTACCCGCCGAGTGAGTGGCCGACCAGGTGAACCGGGGTGCCGATCGCCCGGAGCCGCTCGGCGATCTCCGCCACCGCCTCGTCCCGGCTGAGGTGGTCCGGGTCCGCGGCCCGGGACCCGTGGCCGGGCAGGTCCGACCGGTGCACGGTGGCGTCCTCGCCGAGCGCGGCGACGAGCGGGTCCCAGGTCGCGGCGCTGTCGGCGAACCCGTGCACCAGCACGAGGACCGGGCGGTCGGCGGAGTCACTCTCCTCCGGGAGGCGCTCGTCTGGGGTGGTCACCCTGTATTCTTATCAGAATTGTAGCGCAGTGCACGACGGAGAGGACGACCATGGCGAGCGATGCGGTGACACTGGAGATCGACGAGGGCGTGGCGGTCGTCCGGATCGACGACGGCAAGGTCAACGCGCTCACCCTCGACATGATCGACGGCATCCAGGACGCCCTGCGGTCCGCCTCGGCCTCGGCCGACGCGGTGGTGCTCACCGGGCGGCCCGGATGCCTCACGGCAGGCCTGGACCGGAGCGTGATGCTCGGCGCGGACCGGAGCGTGGTGACCGGCAACCTCCGCCGGGCGACGGATCTCTACGACGAGATGATGAGGCTTCCCGTCCCGCTCGTCGTCGCGTGTCCGGGGCACGCGGTGGCCGCCGGCGCCCTGCTGCTGCTGGTGGCCGACGCCCGCGTCGGTGTCCGGGCGCCGAGCCGGATCGGGCTCAACGAGGTCCAGATCGGCCTTCCGCTGTTCCCACTCGCCGTCGCCGCCGCTCGGGCCAGGCTGGCGCCGCAGGCCCTCTTCCCGGCCACCCTCGGGGCCACTCTCTACGACAGCGCGGGAGCCCTCGAGGTGGGCTACCTCGACGAGGTGGTCGAGCCCGACGCACTCCTCGCGGTGGCGACCACGCGTGCGGCCGTGCTCGGCGGCCTGGACCGCCGGTCCTACCTGCGGACCCGGCGGCTCGTCGTCGCCCCGATCCTCGACGAGGTGGAGCGGGCGACGAGCCGCCGGCGCGATCAGGCCCCGACGCCGGGGTAGCCGCCCCCGTCGTGGAGACGGTCGAGCTCGTCGCGGTCGACCCGCCCGTCCTTGCGGGGGAGGTCGGCCGCGAACACCACGTGGCGCGGCTTCTTGTAGGACGCGATGCGCTCCCGGCAGTGCGCCACGACCTCGTCCTCGCTGAGCGTCGCACCCGCGGCGAGGACGACGACCGCCTTCACCGACTGCTCCCACACCGGGTCGGGCACACCCAACACCGCGACGTCGGCGATCGCGGGGTGCTCGCGCAGGCAGCGCTCGACCTCGACGGGGTAGATGTTCTCCTTGCCGGACTTGATCATCCGCGTCTTGGGCCCGACGAAGCTCAGCGAGCCGTCGGACTCACGCCGCCCGAGGTCGCCGGTGTGCCACCAGCCGCCGCGGCTGCGCCGGGCGTTGACCTCGTCGCGGTTCCAGTAGCCCGCGCCCGCCGTCACACCCCGGACGACGATCTCGCCCGGCTCGCCCTGCGGGACGTCCTCGTCGTCGGCGTCGACGACCCGGACCAGGGACCACGGGGAGGGACGGCCCGCCGCCCCCTCGGCCCCCACGGCGAGCGCGGTGTAGGTGACGATGCCGGTCAGCTCCGTCTGCCCGAAGGCGCCGGGGTAGCGCGACCAGGGGGCTGGTGACGGTGTCCCCAGAGAAGCCCACCGGGAGTCGGCGGTCACGTACGCCTCCGGGGTCCGGAAGTCAGGGAGGCTGCTCCCCGCCGCCTCCGCCGCCTCGGCGACCTGGCCGATGATCGGCCCGGTCAGGTAGGCCCAGGTGCACCTCTCCGAGGCCAGCAGGCTGCTGATGCCCTCGGGGGAGGCGCGGGGGAGGTACACGGCGGTCCCGCCGAGCAGCAGCGTCGACAGGCACCCCATGAACGTCGCGATGTGGTAGAGCGGCAGCGCGGCGAGGAAGACCGGCTGGCCGCCGTCGAACGCCCCGTGCATGACCGCGTGGATCACTCCTGCGGCGATGAGGCCCTGGTGGGTCATCATGGCCCCGTTGGGTCGGCCGTCGTGCGCCGCGGTGTACATGACCAGGACGGGCGCTGACGGGTCGCGCTGCGCCGGGGCGAGGTCCGGCTCGGCCGCCGCGAGCACCGACTCGTAGCCCCCGGCGGAGCCGTCGACGACGTACCAGGTGGCCCGACCCGCGGCGGCCCGCAGCCGCGGGTCGGGGGCGTCCGCCTCGCCGTCGGGGAAGTGCACGACCACGGTGGGGGCGAGGTCGGCGAGGACGAACTCGAGCTCGTCGGTGGACTGGCGCCAGTTCAACGGGCACACCATCGCCCCGAGGCGCCCGGCGGCCACCATCAGCTCGACCACGCGGAAGGAGTTCAGCCCCAGCCAGGCGACCCGGTCGCCCGGCCCCACGCCCCGGGCCCGCAGGACGGAGGCCAGCTGCAGCACCCGCTGCTGCGCGGTCCGGTGGTCGAACCGAAGGTCGTCCTCGACGACGGCCCAGACGGCCGGGCTCGATCGCGCCTGCTCCTCCTGCACGTCGTGCAGGCACAGGGTGGTGTCGGGGCGGGTCGTCATGGAACTCCTCGATGAGTCTGCTCGGGGCCGGTCCCCGTCCGGACGCGGCCGGCTGTCGCCGGTCAGGCGTGGGACGCGTCCACGGACGCGTCGGCCGCCGAGCCGGGTTGCTCCGCCGCGAAGGTGTCGACCAGGACGTTCTTGCGGATCTTGCCGGACGCGGTTCTCGGCATGTCGGAGGTGAACCTCCAGTACCGGGGGATCTTGAACGGGGCCAGGTGGTCCACGGCGTGCGCCCGGAGCGACTCGGCGTCGAGCGCAGCGCCCGGCCTGCGCCGGACCACCGCCATCAGCTGCTCGCCCCACCGGTCGTCGGGCACCCCGACCACCGCGACCTCCTCCACCCCGTCGCACAGGGCCAGCGCGCTCTCCACCTCGACCGGGTAGATGTTCTCCCCGCCGCGGATCACGACCTCCCGCAGGCGTCCGCGGAAGGTGAGGAACCCGCGGTCGTCCATGGACCCCAGGTCGCCGGTGTGCAGCCAGCCCTCCGCGTCGATGGTGGCCGCGGTGGCCACCGGGTCCTCGAGGTAGCCGTCCATGATCAGCGGCCCGCGGGTGCAGATCTCGCCGGTCTCGTCGAGGTCGGCGTACTCGGTGGTCCCCGGCCGCATGATGCACACCTCGCGCTGGGGGAGCGGACGTCCGATCGTGTACAGCCGGTCCTCCGGGCTGTCGTCGGACCGGGTCCCGGTGATGTGCGGGGTCTCGGACTGGCCGTAGCCGTTGACCACCGCGACGCCGACCGCGTCGATGATCCGCTGCACGATGTCCGGGGTCACGGTCGTGCCGCCGAGGGCGACGCTGGTCAGGGCGGGGAAGGTGCGGCCGGCGCCGACGGCGTCGAGGAAGTCCAGGGCCAGCTTGCCGATGAGCCCGGCGTGGGTGACCCGCGTGCGTGCGAGCAGGTCGACGACCACGGAGCCCTTCGGCTCGGTGACGACCACGACCGCGCCGGACAGCGCGAGGGCACCCAGCACCCGGGAGACCGATCCCCCGACATGGTGGAAGCCCGCGGGTGAGCACCAGACCTCGGCGTCGCCGGGTTTCATCAGGCGCGCACGCAGCTGGGCGTTGTTGTAGGCACACGAATGGGACAGCACCGCGCCCTTCGGCTTGCCCGTGGTGCCCGAGGTGTACTGGATCAGCAGGGGATCGGCGGGGCTGACCTCCGGCAGGGGATCCGACGACCTCGGGAGGTCGGCCCACAGGCGGAGATCGTGCGCCCGGACGCCGAGTTCCGGTGCGAGCCGCTGCGCCCGGCCCACCAGGTCCCGGTCCCGGAAGTCGGCCGCCGCGAGGACGACCCGGGCACCGCTGTGCTGCACGGAGTGGACGAACTCGCCCTCGCTCAACATGGGGTTGAGCGGGACGAGCACCCTGCCGGTCAGCGCGCACCCGTAGTACAGGATGATCCACTCGACGGTGTTCGGCGTCCAGACGGCCACCCGGTCGCCCACGGCCGGCGTGACCGCCATGAGGCGGGCGGCGCACTCCAGGGACGCGTCGAGCAGCCGCGCGTAGGTCATCGAGCGGAGGTCGTCGCCCTCGAGCCAGAACACCGCGGTCGTGTCCGGCACGGTCGCGGCGCGATCGCGCAGGACGTCACCGACCGCGGTCACGCGCAGGTCCATGCTCTCGTCGGTCGGCCAGTACGCCGAGGGGCCGACTCGAACCGTGCCTGCTCCGTTCGCCTCGCTCACTGAGCCCCTCCCTCGGGACGCGTCCAGCTCGATGTCATCCGACGTTCAGCGCGCTCTGCCCGCCGGCCACGGAGATGGTCTCGCCGGTGATGTACCGGGCGGCCTCGCTCACGAGGAACAGCATGGTCCGGCTGATGTCCTCGGGCTCGACCCACGGCACACCGGCCGGGATGGTGCTCGCGAACGTGTCGAGCATGTCCTGGTCGAGCTCGGGCTCGGCCAGATCCGGCCGGAAGAGGCCCAGCATGTCGGCGTTGGTCATCATCGGGGTGCGGACGTTGGTGGGGCAGATGGCGTTGACGGTCACCCCGGTCTTCGCCAGCTCCAGCGCGGCGGACTTGACCAGACCGATGATCCCCCACTTGGACGCGGAGTAGTGGGACATCATGGGAGCGCCCAACTTGGCCGCCATCGACGCGGTCGCCACGACACGGCCCGAGCCCTGCGCGACCATCGGAGGAACGACGGCCCTGATGGCGTTGAAGACGCCGGTCAGGTTGACATCGATCATGTCCCGCCAGGCCTGGGGGGTCAGCTCCGCGACGGGCCCGCGCGAGAAGATCCCGGCGTTGGCGACCAGGATGTCGATGCGGCCCAGCTCCTGGATCGTCTCGTCCACCGTCCGCTGCATCGCGTCGGCGTCGCGGACGTCCGCGACGAACGAGAGGGCCCTCCTGTCGAGCTTCTCGACCAGCGCAACGGTCTCGGTCAGCTCGTCGGACGTGCCCAGCGCGTACTTGACCGTGCCGATGTCCGCCGCGATGTCACAGACGGCGACGTCGGCACCGGCCTGTGCCAGGGCGATCGCGTGGGCGCGGCCCTGCCCCCGAGCTCCACCGGTGACCAGGGCGACCTTGCCCGACAACTCGTTCACGCCGACTCCTTCGTGGGCTGCCGCGGAGCGACTCCGCGGCTCGGTTCGGATTGTGTCCCGTGCGCGGCGGCCTGCGGTCGCTCGGCGGTTCCCGGGGCGGTGTCACCGACGGCGGTCCGGCCGGATCCGCTCGGCCGTGCTCCTCCCCTCGGTCCGCGCTGCGCAGGGTGACCGCCGAATGTTATACGATTTGGCGTGCCCGTGGGCAGGTCCGGATCGGAGTCGGGTCCCGGCCCGGGCTCCGAGGCGAGAGGCCGCCGATGTCCGAACCGCTGTCCAGTCCCCTCGACTACACCGTCCGCGACGGCGTCGCCTACGTGACCATGAACCGGCCGGAAGCGCTCAACGCCCTGGACCGAGACCTTCAGCGGGCGCTCGCGGACGCGTTCGTCACCGCCGACCAGGAGGACGACGTCCTCGCCGTCGTCCTGCAGGGGGCCGGGGGACGAGCGTTCTCGGTGGGAGGCGACCTGAAGGCGATGGCCTCGCGCCTGGACGCCGGCGAGGCGCTCGTCGGGGGAGCGCCGAGGTCGGCCCGCATCCGGGCACATCATCCGGTCGCCAAGCCGGGAGCGCTGCCCGGCATGGACGAGATCTACGCCTGCTCCAAGCCGACCATCGCGGCGGTCGACGGCTATGCCCTCGGCGGCGGTCTGGAGATCGCCCTCTACTGCGACTTCAGGTTCGCCACCCGGCAGTCGGTCTTCGCCCTCCCGGAGCCGAAGCGCAATCTCCTGGCCGGTCCGGCGCTGATCCACCTGTCCCGGATGATCCCGCTGGGCGAGGCCCTGTTCATGGAGCTGACCGGCACCCGGATGTCGGCCGAGCGGGCGCACGCGATCGGGCTGGTCCAAGGCCTGTTCGACGACCGGGGACAGATGGACGCCGCGGTCGGCGCGGCCGTCTCCGAGATCCGGGAGAACTCCCCGGTCGCCGTGCAGTTCCTCAAGCGCGTGGTCCGCGAGGGGAGGGACATGACGGTGGAACAGCACTGGCGGTTCGCCGAGATGTTCCTGTACACGCTCACCACGATGGACGATGCGCTCGAGGGGCCCAGGGCGTTCGTCGAGAAGCGGCGCCCCGAATGGAAGGCGCGCTGAGGCGCGGCCGCCGGGGCTCCGGGGTGGGGATGAATATGATCAGATTATGGCCCCTGCCGGCCGTGAAGGAGGTCGACCTCCGCTGTTCGCGTCGCTGCGTGGCGGGGCGGCACCGTCCGAACATGATAAGATAAATGGGCTCGTGATCTCGGCGCCGAGACTGAGGAGAAGCACGTGGACGTGGGTTGCCTGGTTCCCTACGGTGATGCCGCTGATCTCACGGGCTTCGTGCCCCGCGTCGCGACGGGTGTCGAGGAGCGCGGGTTCGGGTCCCTGTGGATGGGGGAGCACACCCATCTGCCGGTGGACACGCGGTACCCCGACGCCGACGACAAGAGCCTCCCCGAGAGGTACCGCCGCTTCCCCGACCCGTGGGCCGTGTTGGCGGCCTCGGCGGCGTTGACCCGCCGCATCCGGCTCGGCACCCTGATCGCGCTCGTGGCCGAGCACAAGCCGCTCGTCCTGGCGAAGACGATCGCCACCGTCGACCGGCTGTCGGCCGGGCGGGTCGAGGTCGGGGTGGGCTACGGGTGGAACCCGTTGGAGATGAGGAACAACGGCATCGAGCCGCGACGTCGGAGGCTGCACCTGCGCGAGAACGTCGCCGCGATGCGGAAGCTCTGGACCGGTGAGGCGGCGTTCGACGGCGAGGTCGTGCGGTTCACCGACAGCTGGTCGCTCCCCACACCCGTGCAGCCGGGAGGTCCGAAGATCCACCTCGGTTGCTCACCGAGTGAGCGGAACATCGCGGACCTGGTCGCGACGGCCGACGGCTTCTTCCCCCACCGCGGCCTGCTGTCCGCGGACTACGTGGCCGACATCGCCCGGGTGCGCGACACCGTGGCCCGCTCCGGGCGGGACCCGGACGCCCTCGAGATCGGCATCGCCTACCCGGGGACCTCGTGGGGTCGTGCCGACCTGGAGAAGTTCACCCGACGGCTGCCCTCGGTCGAGGAGCTGCAGTCGTTGCGGGACCTCGGTGTCGTCCGCGTCGTCTGTTCGATCCCGGCGGGCCCCGGGGACCTGTTCGAGAGGTCGCTCGACGCCTGGCGCGAGCGGGCCGACCAGGCCGGGGTACTGACCAGTCCGGAACCGGTGAACGCGTGAACGCGCTCCCGCCGCTGTCCGCCATCGACGAGGTCCGCCAGGCCCTGTACCGCGCGGTCCGCGAGCGTGGGCCCGTCGACGCGCCCGACGGGCTCGAGCTGACCGCGAACCCGGAGATCGAGATCACCGGGGACTCGGCCACGGTCACCAGCGTCCGCCTCGTGCTGGGGGGTGCTCCACGCGACCCGCACATCGTCTCCGGGGAGCGGGTCGTCGACGAGCTGGTCCGCGGCGCGGACGGTTCCTGGACGGTCGTGCGGCGGACCCCGGCAGGCGGGTCGTGAGTCGGCCGGTGGCGGCCCCGTCGTTCCCGACCGACGCCGTCGAGGCGATGCTCGCCCGCTACAGCGCCTGCGCCGACCGGACACCGGACGCCGAGGGCTGGGAGGGCTGCTTCCTGCCCGACGCCGAGATTCGCATCTTCGGTCCGGGGCGGGACGTCCCCCTGGTGCTGGCCGGCTGCGAGGCGATCCGCGCGGCGTTCGACGGCGCGGCCGACCCCGTCCCCCATCTGCACCTGGTCACCGACACGGTGATCGAGCCCGACGGCGCGGGGCTGCGGTTGGACTCCTGCTTCGCCAGGGTCGACCTGGCGGAGGCGGGCCGGATCGGGTCGTTCGGCCGGTACCTCGACCGGGCCGTGCCCTGCGACGACGGTCGATGGCGCATGAGCCACCGCGACATCCGGATCCGCGCCCGCCTGTCCGGACGATAGGGCCGCAGCAGCTCGCGCGTCAGCACGCCCCGGTGAGGAGGGCGCCGATCGCCCGGTGCAGCGGCGCGTCGAGGCCGAGCCGTTCCGCGCGCCGCACGACCGCGCCGTAGATCGCCTCGTGCTCGGTGGGGCGTCCCGCGAGCCGGTCCTGATACATCGACGTCGTCGCCTCGGCCGATCCGGGAGCCTGGAGCGTCGCGAGGAGCCCGTCGACGTCCTCGGACGTCAGGCGGGCGCCGTCCGCCCGGGCGAGCGGCAGGATCTCCGTCATCACGGCCCGCGCGAGCTCGGCGACCTCCGGGACCTGCAGCACACCCATTCGCCTGCGGGTCAGCGCGGTGAGCCCGTTGGCCGCCGCGTTGACCATCAGCTTGCGCCAGGCCTCGGTGCGGAAGTCCGGGCTCCGCTCGACCACGACGGCCGTTCCGGCGAACAGCTCGGCGAGCTCCGCGGCCAGGGGGACGTCCTCGGCGACGATCCGGGCTCCACCGCGCTGGTGCACGAGTCCGGGCTCGCGAAGCTCCGCGCCGCAGTACACGGCCGTCTCGAGGAGCCGGGCGTCGCGGATCAGCGGAGTGAGCACCTCCCGCTGCTCGATGCCGTTCTGGAGGCTGACCACCCGTGAGGACGGCGAGCAGAGTCGCGCGAGCCAGGGCTCCGCGGACCGGGTGTGCTGCGCCTTGACGGCGACGAACACCCAGTCGAGTCCCCGCCAGTCCGCGGGGACGGAGTGGGGGTCGATGAGGCAGTGCACCGGGGCGTCGAACGGCCCGATCTCGGACTCGACGCGCAGCCGTGTGAAGGGGCGCCGTGCGCAGTAGGCGACCTGCCCCCTGGCGGGCGGCACCTGCGCGCCGAAGAACGCGCCGATCCCGCCTGCCCCGACGACGGCACAGCGCGGTCGCTGCGGACCCGCGGTCTCGACCGCCGTCACGCCGAGGCGCGGGAGCGGAAGGGCTCGGCGAGGACGCGGTGCACCATGGGCTCGAAGAACGACAGCGGGCGGGTGTCGTAGTCCGGGTCGAACGCCGCCTGGTCCCAGTCGTCGCTGAAGCACAGGGCGAGGCCGTACCAGGGCTCGTCCGCCCACCGCAGGTAGGTGGTGCGGCTCAGCCCGATGTGCTCGTTGTAGTACCGCCCCTGGAAGTCCGAGTGCGTGCGGACGACGTGGTAGGTGTCGTCGCGCACGTAGGGCCGGAGCAGCTCCGCGGCGACCTTGCCGTGGGCGGGACCCGCGGTCAGCTCGGCCACGTCGTGGAACAGGGCCGCGACGACGAGCTCGTCGTCCGCGCCGGCCCGGTAGGCGCGGGTCGCGGTCTGGAGCTGGTGGGTCAGATGGTCGGCGTCGAAGATCGTCAACGTCGCGCTCGTGCGGAGCAGGTCCAGCAGCGGCCCCGCGACCTGTCGGGAGCCGGAGCTCGCGTCCCGGCGTGCCCGCCATTCCTCGGCGGAAACGGAATCGAGTCGTCGCACCATTGCGGTCGCCCTTCATCGGGGTGTCGATCGAGGCGGCGTCGCAGGACGGGGATGCCCGGTCGCGAGCGCGGTCCGCCGTCGCGCAGACCAATATTATCAGCTTCACCCTGTCGCGACACCGCTGTGATCGCAGTCATACCGTCCGTGTGTCGGGGCGGTGGATCCGGTCCTCGGCGACCGGGCCGGGAGCGCGTCGCGCCCGAGCCCCGTCCAGGCGGCGGGCGGACCCTCTTGTCAAGAATTGTGATCAGCTTTACGCTGTCGCCGCACGTGTGATCGCTATCACCGTGGGCGAGACGGTGTCGGCCGGGAGATCCCCGCCCGCGCCCCGGTCGACGGTGCGTCCGCACCGGTAGACCACCAGGCAGGTCGACGTGGTGGCGAACGATTCGCCGCCGGGATCTCGACCGTGTCCGACCGTGGCCCAGCCTCGGCGGTCGCTGCTGTTGGGATGAGAACTGAGGCGAGGAGCCAGCGTGAAGAGGTCCGTAGTGTCTGTCGCGATCGCCGTCGTGGCGGTCGCGACAACAGTCCTGGCCGGATGTGGTTCGGGATCCGGTACGGGAGCGTCCAGCAAGCCCACCAGCACCGTCGACGCCTCGGGCGACATCAGCGGGGCACTCAACGCCGTCGGTGTCGCTCCCGAGGTGCTGGCGAAGGTCAAGGACCTCCCGATGACCGGAACGCCGGGATCGGGGCTGACCCGCGGGGTGACCCCGACGTCGGTCAAGGTCGGGTGTGTCAACCTGAACGCCTTCTACCCGGACCCGGACGGCGGCTTCAAGGCGCGGATCGACCGCACCAACGCGGCCGGTGGGGTCAACGGCCGG
>Ga0068860_100002663_pt1 | contig 18596 bp, 18 predicted proteins | sample KBSSwiS32_FD_66597 | JGI IMG/M metagenome (GOLD analysis project Ga0068860, IMG submission 66597) | Switchgrass rhizosphere microbial communities from Kellogg Biological Station, Michigan, USA - KBS Switchgrass S3-2 | ecosystem: Host-associated > Plants > Roots > Rhizosphere > Soil ... | reverse complement strand
TAGCGCCGGTACGTCGCCGCCTTTGACCTGGTGCCGAGAGATACGCTCACCCGGGCCTGGGGACAGCGAGGTTACCAACCAGGTGGAACGGCTAAGCTCCAACGACACGAAGATCGCGTTCAGCTGCGTGCTGACGGCGGCATGAGACGAAATAGACACGAGCAACCTCCTTCACGACAATGCGGGAAGGTCAGTATGCCTCAACCAGCGCCACCCGCGCCCATGGGACCTTCTTACCGCCGTTGGCGCCATGCTGGTGAACCCGGATCGAGGAACTGTCGATCATCTGCACATCGCCCTCGTAAGCCGCTGACACAGCTTCCAATATCCACTGCCAGTGACCAGCGCGCCGCCATCGGTTGAAGCGGTTCACGCACGTCGTATACAGGCCATAGCGCGCCGCAATGTCCGCCCACGGCGCACCAGTTCGCAGGCACCAGAAAATGCCGTTCAGCACCCGACGATCATCCACCCGCTTCACGCCACGACCTTCGTGTGCAGCAGCGGCTCGATCACCAACCATTCGAAATCCGTCGGATCAAACCGCGCCATGATCGTCCCCTTTGTCGGAAAACTGAATCACGCATCAGCGCGTTTAGGAATCCCGTTTATGGGTCATCGTGTAATTGCGGCTGCTTCCCTCGGACCTCGGTTGAGGCGCACACTTCTGGTTGTCGAATCCTGAAGGAAGGAAGCAGCCATGAAGCACTATGCCGGATTGGACCTGTCGATGGAAAGCACGCAGGTCTGTATCGTTGATGACAATGGTCGGAAGGTCGTATCGGAGAAGGTGGGAAGCTCTCCGGAGGCGATCGCGATGATGCTGGAGCGATACGGCCCAATCGAGCGGGTGGTGATCGAAACGGGCCGCATGTCGCCGGCGATCTGCCTTGGTCTGCGTGAACTGGGTGTCCCGGTGGCGTGCATCGATGCCCGCCAGGCGCACCAGAGCCTCAAGGCAATGAAGGCGAACAAGACCGACCCTCACGATGCCGCTGGCCTCGCACAGTTGGCGCGCACCGGCTTCTACAAGGAGGTGCATGTCAAATCTCCGGCAGCTCATGGCGTTCGCAGCGTGATCACTGCACGCAGCCATCTGGTGGAAGCGCGTGTTCGGCTCGACAATACGATCCGCGGTCTCTGCGCGACGTTCGGCTATCGGCCCGGCGCAGGTCAAGGGAAGGCCTTCCTCGAACGGATCATGCAGGCCGCCCACATTCCGGGCCTTGGCGACGCCATCGCATCCTTGCTGTCCGTGCGCGCAGAGCTGGTCGAGCAGATCAAGGAAATGGACCGTCGCCTGCGCCTCATCGCCAGCCAGTCACAGGCCTGCGAAATCCTGATGACCATACCGGGCGTGGGCGTGCAGACATCTGCTGCCTTCGCCGCTGCAGTCGATGAAGCCGGACGCTTCCGACAATCACGCAATGCCGGGGCTTACTTCGGCCTTGTGCCCCGACGCCATCAGTCGGGCGAGCTCGACTGGACCGGCAGGATCACCAAACAGGGTGATGGCTCCGTACGCAAGCTGCTGTACGAAGCTGCCAACTCGATCCTCACCCGGAGCCGTGAGACCTTCGCACTCAAGACGTGGGCCATGAAGATCGCCAAGCGGCGCGGCCTGAAGAAGGCCCGTGTCGCCCTAGCTCGGCGCCTCGCGGTCATCATGCACGCCATGTTGCGCGATGGCACTTTGTTCCAGGCGTGAGATCCAGTAAAAGCGGTTTGCCAGCGGTGAAGCGTCAAAGCTGATCCGAGGGCGGTGTCCCGAGAGGGAACGCAGGGACGAACGATCTGCGAAGGTAGTCAGATGGGCTGCAAAGCTCGCGTCGAGTCAATGCAACGTTCGCCTCTGTGAGACCCGATACAGCACGACCAGGCCTCGCCTCGGCCAGTGCGGACAGATCCATGAAACCCTCAAGGGATCGGCACCGCCTAGCAACTACAATTACAGATCAGTTCCTTCTGGCTGACGATGACAAGGATGTCGTAGTCGGATTTGTACTGGTTCGCCGACAGCGGCGCATCGACCCAGTCGCCTCGCGCGTGGCTGCCAAACAGTACGACCTTCAGGATACGCGCACCCTTCCGTGGGCCGGTGGCATTCCCGATCGCGTCGCGAAATTCCTCGAAAATGACCTCGACGATGCGCTCAAGCTCTCGCTGCTTTGTCGCAGGAAGGTGGTCGATATCGGTGCGCATTGACCAGGATTCTTTCGGCATCCGCCGTTGTTTGGCAAGCACAATTGCGGTGGGGCGATAGCTTAATGATGAAGCCGTTCGAATCCCATTATCCACTTACCGGGAAGGCGGAGTAGGAAAGACTGGGGCTGGGACGAAGGCGCCAATCCTGTTTACCGCAGCGAACGACAGCTTTCAGCGAGAGCCGACGCGCCTTCCTTGCACTAATGCTATCGTCGATGCCGGGATGGCGTGGTGGCAGTCGAACGCTTATTTCAGCAACACTGGCCCCGCATCGATCTTGATCCGCAGGAGGGCGTAAGGCTGTTTCCGCTCGTCCCGACCTTTATGGAAGGGAGCCTGGCGATGCAGCTGATTGGCGATGAAATAGAGATACCCATCGGACCCTACGGAGAAAGTATCCGGCCACAGGATGCGCGGATCCTGTGCGATCGTCTGCCATTGGCCATTCGCGTAGCGGCGGATCGCGTCATGCTCGTAATCGCCGGCATAGATGCGGCCCTGATCGTCCTCGGCCAGGCCGTCGGAAGCGCCCTTCAGGCCGAGATCGCGGATGTGGCGGGCGACCTCGGCATCGTCGACGCCAGGATCGCGAAGGAGCGCGGTCGGCACTGCGTAGAGATGGCGGCTGGATAGCGCGCAATAATAGAGCGTCGCGCCGTCCGCGGAGATGGCGATGCCGTCGCTCGCGACCAGCCAGGGGCTCGGCTTGCCGCCCTTGGGCCGATTCATCAGCGGCTTGCCCTCCAGGACCGGCACGAAGCCCGGATCGGGCATGGTGGTCGCGTGACCCGAGAGACGCCGCATCGCCGTCCCGGTCGCGAGATCGACGACGATGATGCCGCCCGGCCCCTTGATCGAACTGTCGGTGATATAGGCGACGCCTGCCTTGCCCTGTCGCAGGTCGAAACGGACGTCGTTGACATAGGTGGTGGGCAGAACCACCTCGGATCCTAGGGCGATGGTCTGCACCACCTTGTCGGTTGCCAGATCAACCGCGACCAGCTTCGCGCCTCCCGGAACGGGCGTCTGGAAGCCGGGCGCGCCGGTATCAAGGATCCACAGCCGGTTGCGGCCGTCGGCCACCACGCTCTGGACGCTGATCAGATGATGCAGCGCGTCCGCCGCGTCAGGCGTGTTGAATGCCGCATCCGGATAGGGCGTGACCTTGCCGTTCTTCAGCTCGCCCACGGCATAGGGGCTGGTGTCGCCCCATTGCGGGAAATTGACGAATATGCGGCCGTTGGGCGCGACGGTAACGCCGGTCGGCATCGCTCCGGTGAAGGTCGCGACACGCTCGGTCTGAGCCTGTGCGGAGGCCGGGCTCGCTACCCCCGACATGGCCGCGACGGCGCCGATCGCCATCATCGAAAAGAACCGGTTCCTCATGTGACGTCTCCTCCGTTCGGGGGTTTCAAAAGTCGGCGAGCACGAGCTTGCCGATCGCACGGCCGCTTTCGGCGATCGCGTGCATGCGCTTCAGGTTCGCGGCGTTTATCGGCGAGTCCCGCTGCGTCAGCGTCGTGCGCAACACGCCCTGGTCGAGCAGCGCGGAGACCTCTTCGAGGATCTCGTGCTGGGCGATCATGTCGTCGGTCTGATAAGCCGCGCGGGTGAACATCAGTTCCCAGGAGACCGTGATCGACTTGCGCTTCAGCCCGACGATGTCGAAGTGCTTGGCGTTGTCGATCATCGCCAGATGGCCCTGCGGCGCGATGATCTTCGGGAGGATCGGGAGGTGGCGCTCGGTTCCCGTCAGGCCCGCTACATAGTCGACTTCGGGAATGCCGATACGCGCCAGCTCCTCGTCCAGCGGCTTGTGATGATCGATCACATGGTGCGCGCCCATCTGCTGCACCCATTCGATGGTCTCCGGGCGCGATGCGGTGGCGATCACCGTCAGGCCGGTCAGCTTGCGCGCGATCTGGATGAGGATCGAACCGACGCCGCCGGCGCCGTTGATGACCAGCAGCGTTCCTTCGCCGCGTCCTTCGCCATAGGGCACGCGCAGCCGATCGAACAGCAATTCCCAGGCGGTGAGCGAGGTGAGCGGCATGGCCGCAGCCTCGGCCCAGCCGAGCGTCCGGGGCTTGCGGCCGACGATGCGCTCGTCGACCGCATGCAGTTCGGCGTTTGCGCCTGGCCGGGTCATGTCGCCGGCATAGGAGACCTCGTCGCCCACCGCGAACAGGGTCACGTCGGATCCGACCGCCTCGACGATCCCAGCGGCATCCCAGCCTAGGATCTTGGCCGTGCCTTCCGGCGGAACGGCGCTCGCGCGGAACTGGGTGTCCGCCGGATTGACCGAGATGGCCTTGACCCGCACGATCAGGTCGCGCGGACCCGCGACAGGCGCAGGAATGTCGAGATCGAGCAGCGCGTCGTCGCGGTCGATGCTGCCCGGGGTGTAATAGCCGATGGCCTTCATGGCTGAACTCCTTGATTGCGCGTGCGATTACGGATCGCGCAAATGATCGGGGCGCTCCAGCGCCAGCTTCGTATGCGCTTCATGCAGGAATGCATGGGACGACGCGGACGCCGCCCCGCACGGGTCATTCGCCCGCGTTCACGGCGGCCAGGATCGTCTTGGCCACGTCCGCGGGATGCGAGACCATCGCTGCGTGATCGCTGGCGACACGCGTCACATGGGCGCCGATCCGCTTGGCCATCGCTTCCTGCATCGCGGGCACGATCATCTGGTCCTCGGTGGTCAGCAGGAACCAGCTTGGCTTGCCCTGCCACCCGGCATGGTCGACCGGCTCGCCGAACGCCTTGGCATTGATCGGTCCCTGTACGCTGAACATCAGGGTGCGCTCGGCCTGCGTGGCGCGCGGGGCGAAGAACCTGGCGAAGCCCGCCGCGCTCATCGACGCATAGCCCTGGCCGTCGACCGTGAGGGCAGACAGGCCCGCCGCCTGCGGAAAGCCCTTGCTCATGTCGTTGACGCTCTGGCCGGCCGCGTTGGCAAAGCCCGCGACATAGACGAGCGAGCGGACCCTGGGGTCGATGCCGGCTTCGGTGATCACCGTGCCGCCCCAGCTATGCCCGACCAGGATCACCGGCCCGGCGACGCGATCGACCGCGCGCTTGGTGGCGGCGACATCGTCGGCAAGCGATGTTAGCGGGATCGAGACACTGACCACCGACACGCCCTGCTTCTGGAGGATCGGGATCACTTTGTCCCAGCTTTCGGGGTCGCCAAAGGCACCGTGGACGAGGACGACGGTCGGCTTGGCCGGTGTGGTCTGGGCGAGGGCGCCGCCGGCAGTCAGGGTCAGCGTTGCGGCGGCGAAAGAACGAACGAGCTTCTTCATTTCAGATACTCCAGTCGAAAGAGAGGGATCGGGAAGGCTTATTTCGGCAGGTCGATGCGATAGAGCCGCACCGGCCACTCGCGTGGCTTGTCGGCGCCGGAGAAATTCGGAGAGCGATCCATCTGGGGCACCGGCAGCCAGAGGCGGTGGCGGGCGTCGAGAAACGGCGCGTCCACCCAGTGCAGCCGTGAATCCTGCATCACGGTGGTGATCGTCCCATCGGGCGCACGGCGCCGGATCGCATCGGTGGCGAGATCGCTGAAATAGAGGCTGCCGTCCGCATCCATCACGGTGCCACCGACGGGCGGCAGGTCGGCCCAGGGTTCGACATGGGCGGCAAGCGCGGCGTCACCAAGCGAAGCATCGTCGAGATAGCGCGTCTCGATCCGCGACCAAGGGCCCTCGAGCGGCGCATAATAGAGCCAGCGGCCATCCGGGCTCAGCTCGAACGGATCGGAGTTAACCCGCAGCGGCTTGCCGTCCGCCGTGCGCAGCACCCGGCCCGAAAGGACGATGTCGCGGTCCGCCGGCGCGGTGACGGAAGAATGACGGTCGAGCACGCGCCGTGCGGCGCCGCTATCGAGGTCCAAGACGATCAGTCCCGGCCGCCCGGCGTCGGTGAGATAGGCGTGGCGCCCATGGATACGGACATCGTCGACGTAGCTGCCCGGCTGCGCGACCTCAGCGGTGAAAGGATAGATGCGCACCACCTCGTTGGTCGCGAGATCGATCTTCACCAGCTTGGCGCCGCCCGGTAGCGGATCGCCGCCAAAGTCCGGGGCGCCGGTATCGACGACCCAGAGCGCACCGCCCGGATCGAGATGGATGGCATTGACGTTGACGAAGGCGCGCGCCGGATCGGCACCGGGGCGCCAGCCATTCCAGGCCATGTCGGGATAGGGCGAGACCGTCTTGCCCCGCGCGATCCCTACCGCGGGTCCCTTGGAACCCGTCCAGCTCGGACCTGCCACGAAAACCCTGTCTCCGACGACGGCGACGGCGTTCCAGACCATCGTGTCGCTTTCAGCGGCGACGGTCAGTTCCGCGCTGGGAGTTTCCTGCGCGCTGACACTGGCAGAGACAAGCAGTGCCGCAGCGGAAGCCAACGGCACGGCCATGCGGGCGCGAACGCCGCGGCGGCGGACTGGATCGCAAGAGATGCGCGACATGATCTGGCTCCTCGGTTGATGGAGCAAGGATCGCCGGTTCAGTTTCGTTCGGCCATGGCCAGTATGGCATAGGCACCATTCATGGTTGAATGGCGCACTTCTAGAGCGGATCGGTCACCGCTTCGGAGAGATGGTCGACGAGCGCGCGCAATCGCCGCAGCCGCTTGAGATCGGCATGATAGCCAAGCCAGATGTCCCGCCCGGGCAGGGTTTCGCCGACATCGACGCGGGTCAGCCCGAACTGCCGCCCGAGCAGACGGGGTAGAACCGCGAGCCCGGCGCCGCGCGCGCAGGCTGTCGCCTGCACTTCGCGGCTGTTGCTGCGGATCGAGAAATGCGCCCGCGGGAACCGCCGCCTGAGCCAGGCGATGTCCGCCACCGTATCGAACTGCGTGTCCATCGTGATCAGCGAATGGCCCTCGCCGTCCGATGCGCCATCGGGAGCGCCGCGTTGCTCCAGATAGTCGGGCGAGGCGAAGAGATCGTAGCAAACATGCGTGAAGCGGCGCTGGACGATATCGGGTGCGTCGAAAGGCAGGAGGCGGAACACCAGATCGGCTTCGCGTCGATCAAGGCTGAGCAAGCGGAAATCGGCGACGATCTCGATCGTCACCTGCGGATGCCGCAGGCTGAAGCTCGCGACAATCGGCGCCAGCACGATATTCGAGAACCAATCGGACGACGACAGACGGAGTTGTCCCTGCAGTTCGCCCTCGTTGCCGGCGAACTGCCGCTGCAACGCGAGCGCCTCTTCCTCCATGCGCTCGGCATGGCGCAGCATCGCCTCCCCCTCGTCGGTAAGGCGGAAACCGTTCGGAGTCCGCTGGAACAGAGTGCATCCGCATACCTCCTCCAGGGTGCGCAGACGCCGGCCGGCGGTCGGCTGGCTCAGGCGAAGCTGCGGCGCGGCCGCGGTGAGCGTGCCGGCTCGCGCGATGGCGAGGAACAGGCGGAGATCGTCCCAGTCGAGGCGCGCATAGTTCATGCATTGATGCATAGCCCGCATACGAAGCTGGCGGTAGTCATCCAGCAGTGAATGGGCGACATTCTTCGCGGCTGGAGATCCCTTCCGAAGCGCTGTCGAGGAAACCGTCATGCAGATCCACATTCTCGCCGCCCTCCGCAACACGAGCGCCGTCCCGATTGCGGTGTTGGGGGGCCTTCCGATCGCGCTGGCGATGCTGACGGCCGCCCCGGCGGCGGCGCAGGTCGCACCCGCGGCATCGTCTGCGCCGGCGGTCACCCCCGCGCCTGGGCTGGGGATCATCCCGAACGTCAGCGGTCACACCGCCGCAGCCCCTACGCTCTACGATCTCGATGCGCAGCCGGTGGAGCAGATCTCGCCGCTGATCCGTCGCCAATATCTGAACGGCGCGCAGTCGACGTTCGTGAAGTGGACCGTCAAGGCCGGCGCGGTTTTCCCGCTTCACCACCACGCCAACGAGCAGATCACCTGGATCACCCAGGGCCGCTGCGAGGTCTTTTCCCAGGAGAAGAAATATGTGCTGACCGCCGGCTCGATGCTGATCGTCCCGCCAAATGTGCCGCACGAATTCCGCTGCACCGAGGATAGCATCGACATCGATTTCTTCGCGCCGGGTCGGCAAGACTGGGCCGACGGCGTCCCCTCAGTCGCGGCAAAGCCGTAAGCGATCGCCGCAAATTCACATCAGGGAGACAGATATCATGGCGCATGAAATGCGGGCAGCCGTTGTCGAGGAGCATGACGGCCCATTCCGAATTTCCCGATTGCCTGTCCCCGTGCCGCAAGCGGGCCAGGTGCTGGTGCGGATCCACGCGAGCGGCGTGAACCCGCTCGACACCAAGATCCGGGCCGGCAGGGCCGGTCATGCACGTCAGCCCTTGCCCGCTATCCTGGGCATGGATCTCGCCGGGACCGTGGAAGCGATCGGTCCGGGCGTGACGCAGTTCCGGATCGGCGACGAGGTCTGGGGCATGACCGGTGGTGTCGGCGGCAAGCAGGGCAGCCTCGCCGAATTCGCCGCCGTGGATGCGGCACTGCTTGCGCCCAAGCCAGCGAAACTTGCGATGCGTGAGGCGGCGGCGATGCCGCTGATCTTCGTCACCGCATGGGAGGGGCTGGTCGATCGCGCCGATGTCCAGGCGGGGCAGAGCGTACTGATCCAGGGCGGCGCCGGCGGCGTCGGCCATATGGCAATCCAGATCGCCAAGGCCCGCGGAGCTCTGGTCTATGCGACGGATCGGCCCGGTCGCGCCGACTATCTCGCGGGGCTGGGCGCGGTTCCGATCGATCGCGACATGGCAGTTGAGGATTATGTGGCGCTCCACACCGGCGGCAGCGGCTTCGATGTCGTCTACGACACGGTTGGTGGATCGGTGCTTGATGCGTCGTTCCACGCGGTCAAGCGCTTCGGCCATGTGGTGAGCGCACTCGGCTGGGGCACCCATTCGCTAGCGCCGCTGTCGTTTCGCGCCGCTACCTATTCGGGCGTGTTTACGCTGCTGCCGATCCTGACCGGCGAAGGACGTGCGCACCATGGCGAGATTTTGCGCGAGGCCGCGAACCTGGTCGATGCGGACCTGCTTTTTCCGACGTTGGACGAGCACCGCTACACGCTGGAGACTGTCGCCGAAGCCCATGACGCGATCGCCGATCGATCGGCGCGTGGCAAGCTGGTCGTCGACATCATCCGCTGAGCTGCCGGGAGGATATGATGCGCAATCCCAGACGGACATTCGCCGCGACGCTGCCCTCCGTGCTGGCGGTTCTCGCATCGGCCGTGTTTTTCGGCCTCAACGCCATCGCATCGAAAGCGCTCTATGCGCCGCCACAAGTCTTCGACCCCGTATCGCTGTTCGTTGCGCGCGGCGTGTGGTCGCTACCGTTGTTCCTATTGCTAGCGCTGGCGACCCGCCCCCGTCCGATGCCGCATTTGTCCTGGGCACATGTCGGCCTGTTCCTGTTGTGCGGGATCGCCTATGGCCCCGGCACCAATGCGCTGTCGGCGCTTGGCGCCGGTGCGACGAGCGCGTCGCACGCTGTACTCCTGCTGAGCCTGTTCCCGCCGCTGGCGTCGTTGCTCGCGGCGCTCTTTCTCCGCGAGCGACTCAGCAGGTTGCGTATCGCGGGAATTGGAGTTGGCGTAATCGGCGCGGCGACGCTTACCCTGTCGAAATCCGGCGCGGGCTCCTCGCTTGCCGGCGATGCCCTGATCGGCGCGTTCCTGCTGACTTGGGCGGTGCTAACCCTGGGCGTGCGGGTGCTCGACAGATCCTATCCGCCGCTCTTCGTCGTCGGCGCGTTCGGGACGATCGGCAGCCTGCTCCTCGGCGCGATTGGTTTGGCGCTCGGCTGCGCCGATGCCGTGCTGATCCCGATCGTCCATGGCGAGCCGCGCACGATTCTCTGGTTCGATCTCGAACTGGTGCTGTTTCTGTCGCTGGGCGGGCAGCTGCTCCAGGGCTTTGCGCTGCGCTCGCTCAACATCGCGACGGTCGTGGCGCTGACATCCTACGGATCGATCTTCGCCGGGCTGCTGGCATCGGCGCTCGCATTGGGAGAGCGGCTGAGCAGCGGAGAGATTCTCGCCGCAGCATTTCTCGTTGCCGCATTGGGCCTGGCGCTATTCGGAGGGAGCCTTCGGCACCCTTCGCGCGCGGCCGGGTGAAAAACGTCGCCGCTACGAGAAACGCGAAGGCAGTGCGCGCGACGTTGCTATCGAACGGCTGCATTCGGGCGCACTGCTGACCGGCCGTCCCACGCAGCCTAATCGGCAGCTTCCTCCAAAACCGGACGTTCGACGGAGCTGATATGAACGACTGGCTCTGGTCGACTACTGCGGGAATGGACCGACATGGGGACAAAGCCGTTGTTCCCGGCTCGCCGCTTGAATGACGGCTTTCGGCGGGAGCGGCCGGTCCTGATTTGCACCGATTCCATCCTCTATAACTAACGTTGGGCCGCTTCCCGTCTGTCTCGTTTCAGCAGGGGGATTGTCGTCGCAGACCCTTGCGAACTGGCTTCGGACGTGCCGTTCAAAGCTTGAAAACGATCATTTTCTCCGCGGTCATCTCGCCAGCGGTATAGGGAATGCCCCCAACTCCATAGCCGGATGACCGCCGGCCCGCGAATGGCATCCAATCGGTGCGGAAGGCAGTATGGTCATTGACCATGACGGCCGAGGCGTCGAGACGCTCGGCTGCAGTGAGCGCAACGGCGAGGTCGCGCGTGAAGATGCTGCTCTGAAACGCGAACGGTAGCGAATTTGCCTCGCGGATGGCGCCATCGAGATCGGTAAAACCGAATATGCAGGTGACTGGGCCGAACACCTCCTCGTGCGACACTTTAGCCTGTTTGGGAGGATCGATGAGTATTGCCGGCGCCAGTGTCGTGTCACTAAGGCGTCCGCCTCCGATCGAGCGGGCGCCTCCGGACACGGCTTCCTCGACCCAACTGGCGACGCGCTCGGCTTCGGAAGGTTTAATCAGCGGGCCAACCTCGGTCTCGGCGAGCTGCGGGTCACCGACGCGCAGTCGCGAGACGCGCTCGGCGAACCGCTCGACGAAGGCGTCCTTGAGCGCTTCGTGGACGTAGATCCGTTGGACCGAGACGCAGACCTGGCCTGCGTGATAATAGCCGCCTTTGGCGAGCGGCTCGATGATCGCATCGATATCGGCGGTGCGGTCGATGATCACCGGCGCCACGCCGCCATGCTCGAGCGCGCAGCGCGTCCCCGGGGCCAGATTGGCGCGCAGATGCCAACCCACAGCGCCCGAACCGATGAAGCTCAGGAAGGCGACCCGTGGATCGCTCGCAAAAGCGCTCGACAGATCTCGGCTTTCGGGAAGCAATGTCTGTACCCAACCTTCCGGCATGCCGGCCTCCTGGACCAGCTTGACCAGCTCGAAACAGCAGAGCGGTGTCGCCGTCGCGGGCTTGACGATAACTGGACAGCCCGTGGCAATTGCCGGCGCAACCTGATGCACAATGAGGTTCAGCGGATGGTTGAACGCCGAAATCGCCGCCACCACACCGATCGGTTCCAGAATCGTCCAGGCACGTCGTCCCTCGCTGGCTGGGGTAAGCCCCATCGGTATCTCTGTGCCGCCCCGGGTGCGAAGCAGTTCGGCGGCGCTGCGGATTCCGTCGATGGCGCGATCGGTTTCGACCAACGCATCAGTGTAAGGCTTGCCCCCTTCGCGCGCGATGCGCGTCGCGAACGTCTCTCGCCGCTGCACGACCAACTCCGCAAGCCGATGCAGCACGGCCATGCGCTGATGCGCCTTCAGCCAGCCGCCTCGATCTTCGAAGCGCGCACGGGCGACGGTCAGTGTGCGTTCGAGGGTTGCCGCGTCGTCCGTGGGCAGATCGACGATATGTTCACGATCGAAGGCTTGCACAACTTCAAGCATGAGACCCTCCGAAATGGATGAACTTCAAGCAAGTGCGACCGCCTCGAGGATGAGCGCAGAGCGATCCGCTAGCGCGGGAATCCTCGCGAGATAATCTTGATAGTGGGGCGTCTGGCGGTGCGCCTCGGCCGCCTCGGAATCACGGTAAAGCTCGTCGAGGACGTAGCGCTCAGACAGGGCGGTATCCCGCCAGACATCCCAGCGCAGATTGCCCGGCTCGGCACGGCAATGGGGCGCCATGCTAAGCAGAAGCGTGCGCAGCTCTTCCGCCTTGCCCGGATGCGCCGTGAGGTGGGCCGTGATTTTCACCGGTGATTGCGACATGGCGTCCTCCGATAACTGATAGACCAACTCATGCCACAGCGGCGGCCGCTTTCAGCGCTTCCAGAAGTTTTTTGCCGAGCAGACCTGCCGAAGCAGGATTCTGACCGGTGATTAGCCGACCATCGACTACGACATGGGTCTCCCAATTGGCCGCCGATGAATAATCAGCGCCCTCAGCCCTCAGGGCGTCCTCAAGTTCATAAGGTACGTCCTCGCGGGCATAGTCATATTCTTCCAGCTTCGAAAAGGACGTCAGCTGCTTGCCCTGCACGAATGGCACGCCATCCCCGAGATCGACGCCGAGCAGCGAGCACGGCCCGTGGCAAACGGCGCTGACGATTTTGCCTGTGGTCCAGGCACGTACGACGGCATTCTGAACGGCGGTATTGCGCTGAATGTCCGCCATTGGGCCGAGACCGCCGGGCACTAGGATCGCGTCATAGTCTGCGGCGTCGACTTCGGACAATCTGCGGCTGCGATTCAATCGGCGGAATGCTTTACTCTCAAAGAAAGCCTTCTGGGCGGGGTCACTCTCATCATAAGCATCAAAGGGCGCCCACCCACCCGCAGGAGACGCGAACTCGACAGCTACCCCAGCTTGATCGAGTACTTCGAAAGGATGCGCAATTTCGGGGAAAAAGAAGCCGACCTTCCGGTTTTTTGGCCCAAGAACGGCTGCATTGGTCACGATAAACAGGACATGTTGGGTCACCGTGTTTTCCTCGTGTGATCTGAAAGAGATGTTTCTGCGAACGCTCAGCCCGGCATGGCTTCATATTGCGGCAAGGGTAGTGCCGGGGTCCAATCGAGACGCCGCTTCGTAAACATTTCCACGGCGGGCTTGATGCCGGTGGAATTGTCCATGCTGCCGATCATTACGAAAACTGTTTCAGGAAAGCCTTCCAGCTTACTGGTGAAAAGCCTCGAACCGCAATCAGGACAGAAATTGCGGTTGAGCGACTTGCCCGAGTCGGCAACGTATTTGAAGGGCTTTGGCTTGCCGCTGAGGACTGCGAAGCCGTTTTCTGGGACGCCAAGAAAAGTCGCAGCTTCCCCGCCCGACGCACGCTTGCAGTCCAAACAGTGACATACGGCAACGAAGCCGGGCTCGGCGTCGAACTCATATGTAATGGCACCACATGCGCATTTGCCAGAGTGCTTAGTTGTCATTGCTCGCGTCCTTCTAGCCATCGATCTGGGCTTCAATGCTGGAAAGTTACAACGGCGCGCCCGACGATTTTGTTGTCGCGCATGAGATCAATATTTTCGTTTATGTCTTCCAGAGAGATTGTCTCGATGGTGTGCTGGATCTTGCCTTCGGCAGCGAGAGCCATGACCTCCATGAGGTCTGCATTGTTACCCCAGAACGAGCCGTGGAATGTCTGTTCGCCATGCACGCGAGGAAACAACGGAACGTCGATGCGATCACCGATGAAGCCGACATCGGCATAGTGTCCGCCGATCGCGAGCCGGGAGAAGGCGAGCTGCATCATCTCGGTCGCACCGGCGCAGTCGATGATCGCGTCGAATTTGTCCTGGCCTGTGGCCTTTTTCAGCTCCTTGCCGACGTCCTCGGAAGATTTGCCCTCAATGGCGATGATATGATCGGCGCCATATCCCTTGGCGACCTGCAGCTTTTCCTCGTTGCGTGCCAACGCGACGACGGGCCCGCCGGCACCGAGCAGTTTGGCATATTGGACTGCGTAGGCGCCGAGCCCACCAATGCCGAACACGCCAATCACCCGATCCGGTCCTAGACCGCCAGCGTCGCGTATCTTCTTAAGGCCGCGATAGGGCGTGAGGCCCGCATCGGTGAGTGGTGCCAACTCTTCGAATTTGAGGTGCTTTGCCACCTTGATCACGTAGCGGGCAGGAACCGGAATATATTCGGCGAAGCCACCATAGGGTCCGAAACCGGGCCAACGCACATTCGGGCAGATATGCGTATCGCCGACCTGGCAATGCTTGCAGACGCCGTCGCCCCAGCCCGGCGATACGACGACGTGGTCGCCCTCCTCGAGACCGGCGGCCTTCGGCACCACGCTTCCCACCTTTTCGATCGTACCAGTGATCTCATGGCCGGGAATGACCGGGGGGGGAATGTCGCCATAACCTTGGAAAAAGCCATCGACCAGCAACACGTCCGAGCGGCACATGCCGCAAGCGGCAACCTTGACCAGAACCTCATCCGCCTGAACGTCGGGAATGGGGATGTCCTCGAGGACGAGCGGCTTATGATACTCGAGTATGCGCGCTGCTTTCATCGCTAGCTCCTTTCCCTAGGTTGATAGAATCCACCGCCGCGGCCGCCGCTTCGGCAACCGCGATATCTTGTTCCACCGTTCCGGCGCTGGCGCCGACCGCGCCTACAATTCTGCCATCGAGCGACACCGGTAGGCCGCCGCCAAAAATGACGGGACGCCCACCGTTGCTTTGCTCGATCCCGAACAGAGGCGCACCGGGCTGCGCGAGTTCGGCAAGATAAGACGTGCGCTTGTCGAAAAGTCGGGCTGTGACCGCCTTTCCGATCGCAAGATCTATGCTGCCGATGAGGGCCCCGTCCTGACGAACGAAGGCGATCAACGCGCCGCCTGCATCGACAATTGCGATGTTATAGGCGACGCCGAAGCTCGCGGCTTTTGCTTCAGCCACTTCGAGCATTTGTTTTGCGTCGGACAACGACAAGGTAGCGTAGGACCGTGGCATCTGCCTTACCATACTGATCGAGCATCGAGAGGCGCAGAAGGTTGCGCTCGCCTTCAAGCTCGCGTGACCACTTCGCTAACGGACATTCAAATTGGCAGTTGGCTCGCGATGATCGGTGACCTTACGTGACCGGTGATCGTCGAACGTTTATGTCTATTCTCAGTAGCACCTTGGGGCGGGTGTCGGTGGTAAAAATCGGTAAATTCGAATAGTATGGCGCTCTGCAAGGCTTTTTTTGATGTTACTCGTGATAAGCAGTCAGCAAGCGGGAAGGGCCCAGCGGAGCAAAGCCATGCAGCGGTAAGAGCGGGGAGGCGCAATCGCCGATGGAGAATACGGACAGTCCGGATGGCCGGGTCTATTACTTCGGCGACTATCAATATCTGCCCAATCGTCAGTTATTGACCCGCAATAACATGCCAATTCCTTTGGGAAGTCGGGCGCTGGATCTGCTTCATGCCTTGGTCAAGCAATCAGGAAGCATGGTCAGCAAGCAGGAGCTGATGCGATCGGCTTGGCCCAACACGTTCGTCCATGAGGCCAATCTTAAGGTCAATATCGCCGCGCTGCGGCGCGCGCTCCGATCCGGCGCTCAGGAGACATCTTATATCGCGACCGTGCCAGGCCGCGGTTATCGCTTCGTAGCGCCGCTGCAGATACTCGAACCGCCTCCAGGCAAGACCATGCCGGCGGCGGTAAGAGCTAATACCGGACAACTGCCTGCGGCATCTCCACTTATCGGTCGGGAACAGGCGATCGCCGACGTCGAAGACGCACTCGCGGAAACGCGAATCCTGACGATTGTGGGGGCGGCCGGCGTTGGGAAAACGAGTCTTGCGATAGCCCATGCCAAGCAAGCGGCAGAAAGGTTTGAAGACGGCGTCTGTTTCGTAGATCTATCGGCGATCGACGATCCTCAATTCGTAGTTCCGGCGATCGCTTTCGCCCTCGGACGTGACAGCAATTTCGTCAACACATACGCCGGCCTTGCGGCCGTGCTGCGCGGACGAAAGGTCATGCTTATTCTCGACAATTGCGAACATTTGTCCGGAGCCGTGGCTAGTGTCGCGGATTATCTATGTCATTTGCTTCCAGACCTCTCACTCGTCGCCACGAGCCGCGAGCCGCTCCGATGCCGTTTGGAATTGGTATATCGGCTGCCCCCCCTTCTCTGTCCGCCGGAAGAGAATGAAGCTGCGACGACGATGGACTTTTCGGCCGTTCAGCTGTTGGTCCATCGGGCGCAAGCGCAGGGCTATCTTCTAAAGGAAACAGACCTGCCAGCACTCGCCGCGATCAGTCGGCGCCTGGACGGTATCGCGCTCGCCATCGAACTGGCGGCATCCCAGATGGCCGCCCAGGACCCTGCGACGCTCAGCGCCATACTAGCATGCAGCTTCGCGACGCTCGTATCGGACACCGATGGGGCGCCCCCTCGGCATAAGACGCTAATGGCGACACTTGGCTGGAGCTACCAATTGCTGTCCGGACCAGAAGCAAGGCTGCTGCGCCATCTTTCAATGATCAGTGGAGGATTTGGGCTTGATGACGCAGTCGGTGCCGCGATCCATCTGCAGAAAAATGCCGACGATATTGCCACATGGCTTGAGAATCTGGCTTCAAAGTCACTTCTAACCGTGTCCTATCGGGAGGGACGGCGATGGTATCGCCTGCTTGATACGACGCGAAGTTTCGCAAGCGAGCGGCTCCGCCAAGCAAATGAACTGCCGGCAGCTATGATCGGATTTTCGCATCATCTGCTTTCCCGATTTGAGCAGGCGGAATCGGAATGGGCTTGGCGCACGAGAGAAGACTGGGCAGAATTATATGGTCCCTGCGGAAACGATCTGCGCCGGGCGATCGATTGGTCATTTGGCCCGGGTAACAATACTGAGCTGGGTATTCGGCTCACTGTTGCGGGCATTACGCTATGGTGCGAACAATCCTCCTTCTTGGAAAATCGAACCCGCGTGCAGACCGCTCTGGATGCCGCCAACTTGCTTCCCGCTAGCGATCGTAGTCTCAAGATGAAACTCATCGCCGTTCAAGGCATCAATCTGTGTCAAGCAAGAGAGTTCGCATCCGCGGTAGAACTCCTGAAAGAAGGCATCGGGCTTGCAAATGAGCTGGGCAGTATCGAGTATCGCGCTAGAATGAGTGGTCTGATGGCGGGCGCACAATTCTTCATGGGCCGACATCGCGAGGCGCTTGCCTCGCTTTCCCAACTTCGCGCCATTGTAGATGTCGCTGATCCAAGCTCGGTGGAACCAGACATCCGGTGGCATGAACTGATGATCGGCTTTTGCCGCGGCGATATCAGCCACGCCTACGACGGCCTGGAGAAACTCGCGCGCGAATATTCCACCGTCTCCCATCGCTCGCAGGTATCCAGGTTCGTGATTGATCGTTTTGTTGCTATCCGGACATTTCTAGCCGTGGCGGCATGGGCGATCGGGAAGCCCCGACAAGCGCTCGAGACAGCGACCGAGGCTGTGGAGGCTGCGACCAGCCTTGAGCACGCGGTGTCAAGTGTCTTCGTCTTAGGGCTGGGGGCAATTCCCGTCGCATTGTTTAACGGAAACTTGGATGTGGCGCAGATATGGGTAAATCTTCTGCGCGACAACATCGTGCTGATCCAGGACGAAGTGTGGGCTCCAAACGCCCGTCTCTATCAGGCTGCAATCGATAATGCCCAAGGTGCGCCCGGAGCCTTGGAAAAGATGCGCAGTTCGATCGATGAAATGATTGAGAGCGAAATGTTGGTTCATGCACCAATGCGACTCGCCCTCCTCACAGATGCAGCGTTACAGAAAGATCGGCTCGACATCGCCCAAGTCGCCCTGGCCCAAGCGGTTCACTATGCGGGAAGAAATGGGGAAAATTGGAGTGACTCCGAACTCTTTCGGCTTGAGGGATTGATGAGTTGGCATAAGGGCGACTTGATTGATGCCAAGCGCCTCCTCAGGAAATCGTATCAAGTTGCGGAAAGAGACAATGCGCTCAGCTTTCAGTTGCGGGCAGCAATCGGATTGGCTGAATATGAGCTGGGTTCTGGCTCCCCAGACGGAGCGGTCGCCAGGCTCGCCGTTCTGTGCGGCCGTTTCAAGGGCGACGATTCCTCGGTTGACCTAACTAAGGCACGAGCGCTCCTGCAGAGTTTGGCACCACGCCCAATTCAGGCTGAAATTCGTCAGCCAGATAGCTGACATTACGGAAATGAATGAACGGCCGCTTTCAGGTTAATCGAATGGCCGGTTCCATGTCTGATTTCAGAGCGGCTTCTGCCCGTCTGCTCAAGCAAATGGCAACGGTAGGTTTCGGCGAGAGCTGACATTCACGGTGGAGCACTGGAACGACGTAAGTTGGTCGATTGTGTTGAAAAACCCGCCGCTGAGATCGAGGGTAGTGCCAGCTTAGGCGCGGTCTGGAGGGCTCATCCCCGGTTATGCGGGCGCTGGAGCGGCGGGCATCGGGATCAGCTTAGCCA
>Ga0068860_100002659_pt1 | contig 18603 bp, 11 predicted proteins | sample KBSSwiS32_FD_66597 | JGI IMG/M metagenome (GOLD analysis project Ga0068860, IMG submission 66597) | Switchgrass rhizosphere microbial communities from Kellogg Biological Station, Michigan, USA - KBS Switchgrass S3-2 | ecosystem: Host-associated > Plants > Roots > Rhizosphere > Soil ... | reverse complement strand
CAGCTGCAGCTCGTAGAAGCCGAACATCGACAGCGCGAGCAGTACGAACAGACCGGCGAAGCTCCACAGCACCCACGGCGTCTGGAATGCTGCCTGCAGGTTCTTGCCGGCGAGGCCGGCAATGACGCCGGCAAGCGTGAAGATCACCGCGTTCGCCAAGACGTAGACGACCGACAGCAGCAGCGCGCGTCGCGTCGAAATGTTCTCGCCGGCTCCGGCGATGATGCCGGACAAAATCGGAATCATCGGGAACACACAGGGCGTGAACGCAAGGCCGAGTCCCGCCGCGAAGAACGCCGCGAACACGAACCACAGTGAACCCCGCAGAGCCGTGGCGAAGCGCGAGTCCTCGCCGCGCGCCGGGACGGCGGCAGGAGCGCTCGCTGCGCTGGTTGCTGCCGTCGCGCCCGGTTCGCCGGCCGCAAGGTCGACGTGAAGCCGGCGCGCCGACACCGGATAGCAGACGCTGTTTTCTTTGCAGCCCTGCAATTCGGTTTCGATCGTGACGCTGCGCGCCGCGCTGTCCGACCGGCTGACGGTCAACGGCACTTCGACCTGATCGTAATAGACCGTCGTGGCGCCGAAGTTCTCGTCGCTGTGCTGCTTGCCGGCAGGCCACTGTGCCGGGCCGAGCTTCGCATCGCCGGCGTCGACCAGGCGGAAACTGGTCTTGTCGCGATACAGGTAATAGCCCTTCGGCATCGTGAAGCGGGCGAGGATCGCATCGGCGCCGGTGGCGATCGCCTCGAACACGAAGGCCTGCTCGACCGGCAACGGCTCGCTGCCGGCGAGCAGCGACGGAGTCGCGGTTGCCGCTGCTGCCAACAAGCTGGGCGAGGTGGCGGAAGACGCCGCCGCGCCGGCCGGCAGGTCGAGATTGAGCGTGACCTTCTGCGGCGGAAAGCAGATCTTCGGATCGACCTGGTGGCAGCCCTGGTAGCGCAGTTCCAGCGCGATCTTGTCCGCCGCGGCGGGCGCGGTCAGGTGCTGGGTCGCGACGAAGCCATGGTGGTAGACCTCGACGTCGCCGAGGAATTCATCGTGCTTCTTCTCGCCGGCCGGCAGGTCGAGCGCGCCGAGCGTCACGCCGGCATCGAGCGGCTTGATCTTCAGGCGTTCGCGATACAAATAATAGTCGTCGGCGATCTTGAACTCGATCCGCACCGTACTGCGGTCGACCGCTTTGGCCTCGTGGCGGAAGGCCTGTTCGACCGGAAGCAGATTGTCCTCGTCGGCAGCATGGACGCTGGCCGCAGCGAGCGTGGCGACAAGGGCGAGGCAGCAGCACAATAGTCGGGTCATTCGCGGATTGTCGCAGGTGTGGTCGGGGATGACAGCAGCGTTTGCGGCGGTCCGGGCGAAATCCAAGACCGTAAAAGGTGCATCGGGCTTGCAGTGCGCACGCGTGCCTGGCGTCCCCACCGGTACTCGGGCGCTATCGACCGCGACCGCTGCCGGTTAGTTCAGGTGCGCAGCTTGCGAGAGGCTGGGTCCGGGTCCGGCAGGCAAAGGTTCATCGCGCTGGCGGCGCCGGCTGCCGCCGCGCTAGATGCCGCGCGCGTCGACGCTCGATTCGATCCAGTCGAGGTAGGCAGCCGAGCCGGCTTCGATTGCGAGTGCGACAATCTCGGGGTTGTCGTAAGGATGCAGTGCGACGATACGTTCGCGCACGACGTCGAACCGCTCGCGCGTGCTCTTGATCATCAGCAGGACTTCGTCGCTGCGCTGTACCGAGCCTTGCCAGCGATAGGTCGACGCGACGCCTCCGATGCGATTGACGCAGGCGGCCAGGCGTTCGTCGACCAGCGCGGTGGCAAGGCGGTCGGCGCACGCAACGTCGGGACACGTGCACAGGACAATGATTGCGTTCACTGCGCGATTATCGCTGATCGCGCGTTGCGTCCGCAGGCAGCGATCCGTCGAGCCCGTCGACGATGAGGTAGTCGGTCCACGGTCGCGCCGAGATCGCATTGCTCGCTCAGCGGACGCTGCGTGCCAGGCTGGTCGTCGTCGGTCGTGCTCGATCCGCCGGAGTCCGTGTGCGCCGCCGCCGCATCGATCATTGCCCTGGTACACCGGCTAATAGCTGGCCACGCGGCATGGATGCCAAGTCAACGTCGCGCAGAGCCTCGGCGAAGGTCTTGCGCAGCGAGAAATCGCTGCAGCTGCGGTCCTGCTCAGTTGGCCGAGCCCCGCGCTGCGGCGGCGCGATCCGGTTCTGAGCGAGGCGCTGCCGAGGCTCCGCGATCGGGCGCTGGCGACGCTGGCGCCTTGAAAGGCCGCCTCAGGCACCCATGTAGGTGCGGCGATCCGAACGCCGCATTTTACAGGGGCCATTTGTGCCGCTAAAATTGGCACTCATTAGGGCAGAGTGCTAACAGTTCTACTAAATTCTTTACCAATCAATTACTTGAGGGAATACTCATGAAGCTTCGTCCGCTGCACGATCGCGTGATCATCAAGCGCCTGGAGGCCGAAACCAAGTCGGCCGGTGGCATCGTCATTCCCGACTCGGCGACCGAAAAGCCGATCAAGGGTGAAGTCGTCGCCGTCGGCGCCGGCAAGATTCTCGAGGACGGCAAGGTTCGCGCACTGGCCGTGAAGGCCGGCGACAAGGTGCTGTTCGGCAAGTATTCCGGCACCGAGGTCAAGGTCGACGGCGAGGAACTGCTGGTCATGCGCGAGGAAGACCTCGTCGCGATCATCGAGGGCTGACCGTTTCGCACCGATACAAACATATCGCTGTCATCCGGCGAACGCCGGGATCCATCTTGATCTCGAGTCGACAGTGAAGATGGATTCCGGCTTGCGCCGGAATGACGATCCAGAGCAAATACCGTATTTCGAGGATTAGATCATGGCTGCTAAAGAGATTCGTTTTTCCGAAGACGCCCGCGCGCGCATGGTGCGCGGCGTGAACGTGCTGGCGAACGCCGTCAAGGCGACGCTCGGTCCGAAGGGCCGCAATGTCGTGCTCGAGAAGAGCTTCGGCGCGCCGACGATCACCAAGGACGGCGTGTCCGTCGCCAAGGAGATCGAACTGGCCGACAAGTTCGAGAACATGGGTGCGCAGATGGTGAAGGAAGTCGCGTCGAAGACGTCGGACGTCGCCGGTGACGGCACGACCACCGCGACCGTGCTCGCCCAGGCCCTGATCCGCGAGGGCATGAAGGCCGTCGCTGCCGGCATGAACCCGATGGATCTGAAGCGCGGCATCGACAAGGCCGTGCTCGGCGCGGTCGCCGAGCTGAAGAACCTGTCCAAGCCGTGCTCGACCAGCAAGGAGATCGCCCAGGTCGGTTCGATCTCGGCCAACTCCGACGCCGACATCGGCGACCTCATCGCCAAGGCGATGGAGAAGGTCGGCAAGGAAGGCGTGATCACGGTCGAGGAAGGTTCGGGACTGGACAATGAGCTCGACGTCGTCGAGGGCATGCAGTTCGACCGCGGCTACCTGTCGCCGTACTTCATCAACAACCAGCAGTCGATGCAGGCGGAACTCGAAGATCCGTACATCCTGCTGCACGACAAGAAGATCGCCAACGTGCGCGAACTGCTGCCGGTGCTCGAGGGCGTGGCCAAATCCGGCAAGCCGCTGCTGATCGTCGCCGAGGAAGTCGAAGGCGAAGCGCTGGCGACGCTCGTCGTCAACACGATCCGCGGCATCGTCAAGGTCTGCGCGGTCAAGGCGCCGGGCTTCGGTGATCGCCGCAAGGCGATGCTCGAGGACATGGCGATCCTGACCGGCGGTCAGGTCATCTCCGAGGAAGTCGGCCTGTCGCTCGAGAAGGCGACGATCAAGGATCTGGGCCGCGCCAAGAAAATTCAGGTCTCGAAGGAGAATTCGACGATCATCGACGGTGCCGGCGAGAGCAAGAACATCGAAGCGCGGATCAAGCAGATCAAGGCGCAGATCGAGGAGACCACGTCGGACTACGACCGCGAGAAGCTGCAGGAGCGCGTGGCCAAGCTGGCCGGCGGCGTTGCGGTGATCAAGGTCGGCGCTTCGACCGAGGTCGAGATGAAGGAAAAGAAGGCCCGCGTCGAAGACGCCCTGCACGCCACGCGTGCGGCGGTCGAGGAAGGCGTGGTCCCGGGCGGCGGCGTTGCGCTGGTGCGCGCACTCGAAGCGATCAAGAAGCTCAAGGGCGACAACGAAGACCAGAACCACGGCATCGTCATCGCCAAGCGCGCGATGGAATCGCCGCTGCGCGAGATCGTCGTCAACGCCGGCGAGGAACCGAGCGTCGTGCTGAACAAGGTTGCCGGCGGCAAGGGCAACTACGGCTACAACGCGCAGACCGGCGAATACGGTGACATGGTCGAGATGGGCATCCTCGATCCGACCAAGGTAACGCGTACTGCGTTGCAGAACGCCGCGTCGATCGCCGGGCTGATGATCACGACCGAAGCGATGGTGGCCGAGGCGCCGAAGAAGGAATCCGCTTCGGCCGGCGGTGGTCACGACCACGGCGGCGGCGGCATGGGCGGCATGGATTTCTGATCCCGCTCAGACCTTGCGTAAAGCCCTCCCCATCAAGGGGAGGGTTGGGTGGTGTGATACCGCCCGAGTGACTCCAGAAAGGCCCCGCAGCGATGCGGGGTTTTTTTTCGCGCCTCCGGCCGCGTCGGTTACCGACCTTCCGACTGGGGCACCGGCGAGACCCAGCCAGGCCAAGCATTCGCGCGTTGCCGACGCGCAACTTGGCGGATCACTTCAGTACGCAATCAGCACCGCATCGCCGAAGCCGTCGGCGAAGCGCAGTCGCCGCACGGCTGCACTTCGAATGCGCCGACGTCGCGCACGCCGTACAGATTGCGAACGCGTTCCATCGACCGCGCGCAGCGCGCTCGCCGGCCTGCGCCGGCGAGAGACGCGTCGGCACGCTTTCGGAGCTACGGCCGTTCGGCGCCGAGCGCCGTCAGCTTCGACGTCAGGCTCGGCGGCTTGAAATTGAGCCGCGCCACGGCTGCGGCAGCCTGATCGCGCAAAACCGCGCGCTGCGGATCGGTGGCGGGTATCGCCGCCGTGAGATCGAGCAACGCACGCGCGCGCGTGCGCAGTGCGGCGGGTTTGTCGCTGAGCTTCGCAATCGCCGAGCGCAGCAGCGCCGTCGCCTGATCGTGGCGGCCGGCGGCCAGCAGCGCTTCGGCCTCGTAGGTCTCGGCCAGCGCGATCGCATCGGAATCCTTGCTGTTCGCGGCGGCGTAGGCCTGCAGGATGCGCTCGCATTCCGCCAGTGCCGCATCCGGCGTCGCGTGCGCGACGAGAATGGCGGCGAGCGCCGTGCGTGAACCCAGGGTCCGCGCATCGTTCGCCCCGAACAGCCGGGTGCGAATGTCGATGGATTCCACGATCAGGCTGCGGCCTTCGTCGAACGCACCGGAGTTCGCGAGCGCGCCGCCGAGGTTGCGCGCGGTCACCGCGTAGTCGTTCTCGCCGGTTTCGCCGCGCGCGTGCGCCGACGCCAGCGCACGCCGCAGCAACGGGACGGCCGCGGCGAAATTCTCGCGCGCCAGTTCCAGCGTGCCGAGATTGTTCAGCGTCGCCTCGAGATCGCGGTGACCCTCGGGCAGCACGACCGTCTGGATTTCCAGCGTCCGCCGCCACGCCTGGCTTGCTTCTTCGAAGCGTTCCTGGCGGAAAAACAGGATGCCGAGGTTCTGGTAGTGCGCCGCCAGATTGTTGTGCGGGCGCACGTAGACTTTTTCCGCGATCGCGATGCCCTCGCGCGCGGTGGCTTCGGCCTCGGCGAAGCGGCCGAGCTTCATCTGGCTGGCGGCGATGCCCTGCAGGGTGCTGGCGACGAATGCATGTTCGTTGCCGAACGCCGCGCGTTTGAGCGCCAGCACCCGGCGATAGGCCGCTTCGGCCTCGGCGAAGCGTCCGGCGTTCTCGTGGACCTCGGCGAGCGTCTCGTTGACGTCGATCTCCTCCTGTCCCGTGCAGCGCGCTTCGGCGCACCAGGCCAGCGCCGTCTGCGCGTCGGCGAGCGCTTCCTTCTCGTGGGCCATGCGCGACTGGGCTTCCGCACCCAGCGCGAGCAGGCGTGCCTGTGCTGCATCGTGCGAGGCGGCCTCGCGATCGGCGAAACGGTTCACCGTGGCCAGCACCGCCGCATGGTCGGCGCGAGCGATATCGACTTCGCCGAGTGCGCGTGCGGCTTGCAGCGTCCGCTCTGCGGCGGCGCCGTGATCGCGCACCGCTTCGTCGAGGACCCGCGCCGCCTGGCTCCGTGCCGCAGCGAGATCGCCGATCTGGCGCTGCACGTCGACCAGGCGCGTGCCGATCTCGGTTCTTGCATCGGCGCTCAAGCGCGCATCGGCGGCGAGCGCGGCCTGGCCGTCGGCGACGATGTCGCGCAGGGTCGGCGCTTTCGCATCGGGCACGCCGGGCGCCGCCGCGGCGAATACGCTCAGCAGGAAGTCGAGCACGCTGCTCGCCCGGTCGCGCTCGTGGCGGGCGACATCGGCCTGCCAGAGAGCCAGGCCCAGCGACGCCAGAATCGCAACGACAAAGATTGCGGTCAGGGTCACGCCGCCGCGATGGCGCTGGACGAACTTGCGCGCGCGATACAATCGCGTCGGCGGATGCGCGGCGACGGGACGGCCGTCGAGATAGCGTTCCAGATCGTCAGCCAGCGCGCCGGCCGAGGCATACCGACGCTGCGGCTCGGGATCGAGCGCCTTGAGCACGACGTTGTCCAGGTCGCCGCGCAACTGCCTGCGCAGGAGCGGCGCGGCGATTGCGCCGCGGCCGCCGCCGGCTGCCGACGCGGACACCTGACCGACGCGTGAGGATGGGCGCCGTGTCGGAATTCCATCGGGGCGCAGTCCCAGCAGCAGTTCATGCAGCAGCACGCCCAGGCCATAGACATCGGTCGCGGTCGTGATCGCGCCGCCGGCGATCTGTTCCGGCGCTGCGTAGTCCGGCGTGTAGACGCCGACCGTCGCCGGCCCCTGGTCGGCGTCTTCTTCGAGCAGTTTGGCGATGCCGAAATCGAGCAGCTTGACGTGGCCTTGGGCGCCGACGAGGACGTTGGACGGCTTGATGTCGCGATGCACGATGAGATTGCGGTGCGCCGCTTCGACCGCCCGGCAGACGTCGAGGAACAAGCGCACACGGCCGCGCACGTCGAGCAGGTTGTCCTCGGCGTAGCGCGTGATCGGCACGCCGTCGATGTGTTCCATGACGAGATAAGGAATGCCGGCATCGGTCACGCCGCCATCGATCAGGCGCGCGATATTCGGGTGATCGAGCGCTGCCAGCACCTGGCGCTCGCGCTGGAACAAGCGCTGCTCGAGTTCCGAATACAGACCGCGGCGCAGCAGCTTGATCGCCACCTGCTGGGCGAAATCGGCATCGACGCGTTCACCGAGAAACACGGCGGCCATGCCGCCCTGGCCGAGCGCGCGCACGATCCGGAACATGCCGATCTGCCGGCCGATGAGGCCATCGGTGTGCAGCTCCGTGGCGGACAGTCGCGAGGCGTGTTCGACGGCCGGCGTGTCGAGAAACCCCTGGGCATCGTCGGCCTCGAGCAGCCGCAGCACGGTGGCGCGCTCGTCGGCGTCGGTCACGTGCGACGCGAGCCATGCCGCGCGCTCGGCCGGCGCAACGTCAATCGCCGCATCGAACAATGCACGCAGGCGCGCGCCATCGCTGCTGCTTGTTGCATGGTCGGTACCGCGCTGCGGATCGTTCATTCGGATTGCCGCTGTTTCGGGCGGAAAATCGCCGCCATCGCGCTGCCGCAAACGTCAGTCGCGTGGCCGGCGTCAGGCTGCCAGGCTGTCGGAACCGCCGGTGTCGTGCCGAGTATGCCAGCCCGGCGCCCAGCTCGAACAACGCTTTTGCGCTGCTGATTGCGACAAAAAAGCCCCTCAGAAACCGTCGGGGCTTTTGCCGGGTCCGCGGGCGCCGGTCGAGCGCCCGCTTCAGCAATAGAAATACGGGTCGAGCACGCGCACTTCCGTGATGCTTTCGATCGGCAGACTGCTGCGGCCCGCGCTGCGGCGGATCGCTTCGGGCGTCGGCGCATCGTAGATGCAGAACGTCTTGGTCTTGTCGAGGCTCACGTACGAATGCACCCAGGTCACGCCGTCGAGGGCGTTCGCGTCGACGACGCCGCGGCAGGCCTGCGCACCCTCCGGGTCGACCGGAATCTGCAGTCCGTCGGGAAAATCGCGTTCGATCATGTAGCGAGGCATTGGGGTCTCCAGTTGTCGGTTGTCGGGTCACGCGGCGCACCGGCGCCGCGTGATGTGGTTGGTCGGCGATTACTTCGACTCGAGGGTCACCGGCACTTCGGTGATCGAGTCGACCGGGATGTGGTTCGCGGCGGCGGCCTTGCGGATCGCATCCTCGTTCGGACCGTCGTAGATGCAGTAGGTCTTGGTCTTGTCGGCGTTCGCGTACGACAGTTCCCAGCTCACGCCGAACCTGGCGTTGTTCTGGTTGACCTGGGCCTTCGCCGCGCTGTCGAGCCCTTCGAGCGCGCCCTTCGGGAACGTGCGTTCGACGACGTAGCGGTGGTTGGTGCCCGCGGGCGCCTTGTCGGTGGCCAGTGCGGCGCCGCAGAGCAGCAGGCAGGCAATGAGGGTGATGGCTTTCATTTTCGTCTCCTGATTGGTTTGGGGAAGCAGCTCGATTGCTGCGGACCAAAGCTTAGGGAGACTCGCGCTCGGCGCCTTCGGCAGACTTGCCCAGATTGCGCGTCCGGGTTGCCCATTTTTTTTCCGTACCGATACCGGCCGCCTGTGCGGCAGCCACCGCTTCGGTGCGGGTGGCGACGCCGAGTTTGGCGAAGACCGCAGCAAGATGGTGATCCACGGTGCGCACCGAGCGCGACAGGCGCGCGGCAATCTGCGAATTCTTCAGTCCCTCGCAGAGCAGCCGCAGTACTTCGATCTCGCGTGAGGTCAGTTCGTGCGGATTGGCCTGGGTGGAGGCACGCTGACCGCGCGGCAGGCCGCGCACGCCGGCGGCATGCAGCTGGCGGCGCATGCGCTCGGCATCGAGGCGCGCGCCGAGACGCTCGAACTGCGCCAGCGCTTCGCGCTGCGCGTCGACGTCGCCCGCGCTGAGCGCCTGGGCCTGCTCGTAAGGGCTGCCGATCTGTTGCCAGGCCGCGGCGGCTTCGCGCCACCGGCCATCGATCTGCAGTGCGTACGGCGCCGGGCAGAACGGCGGTTTCGCTTCCAGCGCACCGGCACGATGCAGCCACCAGGCGATCTCGCCGCTCACCCAGCGCAGATGCGAAGACTGGCTCGCCCGGCTCCAGTCGAACAGCCGGGTCATTGCGGCAATCGCGCCGACATCGCCTCTGAGCCATGCCGCTTCGGCACGCGCGGCGGTCACGCAGCCGATGCGCAGGAAGCCGCCGGCCGGCAGCGCCAGCTGCAGCGCCTCGTCGAGCAGGCGCTGCGAATCCGGATCGCCGCGGCGCGCACGGATCCGGCCGAGCACAACCAGCGCCATCACGCGCGTGATCGGCGCAACGTGCGCGGTGCGCAGGACCGCGTCGGCATCGTCCGCCGCGCGGTCCCATTCGCCGAGGGCCATCCACGCTTCGCCGCGATATGCCGTCATGTAGCGCGCCCACGAATCGAGATCGTGCTCTTCGCAATAGGCGATGCCGCGTTCCAGACACGGCATCGCCCGCGCGTATTCGCGCGCCGCCACCGCGTTGTAGGAAAGGTTCGTGAACGCGCGCGCGGCGTGTTCCTCGAAGCCATGGCCCAAGGCCAGGTCGAGGCTGCGCTCGAGTTCGCCGCGGCCGGCCGCGTCGCCGTCGTCGAGCTTCGACGTGCCGATGTTGTTCAGCGCGTGGACTTCGGTTTCGCGGTCGCCGAGCGCCGCGGCGAGCTGCAGCGCCTTGCTTCCCCACGCCTGAGCCTGCGCCGATTCGCCGGCCACCATGTGCAGCTGCGAGCGGTTGCTGTAGGCCATGGCCAGCTCGCGTCCGGCGGGTTGCGTCTCGAGCACTTCTATGGCGCGCGACGCATGGCGCTCGGCGGGACCGGTCTGGCCGTTGTACCAGGACAGACGCGACAGCCAGCGCAGTGCGTCGCCCTCGCGGATGGCGTCGCCGGCGGCGCGCCAGAGTTGCTGCGACGAGGCGCGGGCGACCAGCGCGTCGGCGATACGGTCGGTCAGGTAGTACTCGTACGACAGTTCGTCGAGCAGGCGCGCGCGCTCCGTGTCCGCCAGCAATTGCCCATGCTCGAGCGCGCTGCACAGGTGCGCGGCCGCTTCCTTGTGCGCGCCGCGGCGCCGCGCCTGGCCGGCGGCCGCGGGCGCAAGCCGCAGCACCGCGGCTGCATCGCCGGCCCGGGCCGCGTGGTGAACCCGCCGCGCGAGCGATGTCTGCGCATCGCCCTTTCGCTCGAGCGCCTCGAGCACGCGCACGTGCAGCGATTGCGCCAGCGTCGCCGACAATGATTGTTCGACCGCGACGCGCACCAGTTCGTGGCGGAAAGCCAGCGTGGACGTCGAAGCGAGCAGGAGTCCGGAATTGAGGCATTCCTCGAGCGTGTCGAGGTGCGGGGCCAGCACTGCATCGACCAGCCAGCGTTCGATCCGCGACGGCACGATCGACACGAGCCGGACGATGTCTTGGGCCTTGGCGCCGAGCCGGGCGAAGCGCGCCAGCACGAGGTCCTGCACGCCGCGCGGAACGCCGTCGAGCCCGTGCCGGAGCAGTTCGGTGACGAACAGCGGATTGCCCTGCGTGATCGCATGGATGTCGCGGGGCGCACGCAACGCGCTGCGCGCCAGGCTGTCGACGGCGGCGGCGGAAAGCCGCGGTATCTCCAGGCGGGTCATCAGGCGCCCGGGCAGTTCGCCCATCAGCCGCCGCAGCGGATGAGTCGCATCGATCTCGTCGTCGCGGTACGAGACGACCAGCAGGCACGCGGTGCGATCGATGCGCCGGCCGAGGAACTTCAGCAGATCGAGCGTGGCTTCGTCGGCCCAGTGCGCGTCTTCGACCACGAGCAGGATCGCGCCGCGCGCCTGCTGCAATTCCGCCAGCACCGCTTCGAACAGCGCGGCACGATCGGCGTCGGCAGTGATCATCGGCCGGAAGCCGACATCGACCGATCGCGCGATGTCGAACAGCGGCGCGAGCGGATGCGGCGTCTGCAACGCATCGCAGGAGCCCCACCAGACCGCGACGTCGCGGCAGCGTTCGGTCAGCGCGCCGAGCAGGCTGGTCTTGCCGATGCCGGCCTCGCCCCCGACCAGAGCGACATGACCGGTGCCGCCGGCGACGCCGCGCAACAGGCCTTCCAGTCGATCCAGCAGCGCGTCTCGCTCCAGCAGTTTCATGTCGATGCAATGTCCGGCGTGATGGCATTCGTGACCACGAGGCGCCGCTCGTTCGACGCGGTGCCGGAGCAGGGGAACGATATTTGGCGGCAATTTGCGTCACGGTTTCCGGCCGGCGCCATTCCTGGGCAACGGAAACCCGCCCTGCAGGGTCAATTGAGCGGCGGCGCTTCGCCGGCCTTCCACAGATTGATGCTGTAACTGCCGGCGTTGTCAAGCAGGTGGTTGCCGGTGGCTGCGCGAAAACGCCAGGCCCATGGATCGACCCCGGTGGGGGCCTGCCATCCCCACGGATCGATCGCCGCGACGGTGTTGTCGGGGTACCAGCGTCCGCCGGCAAAGTTGAACTCGTACCCCTGGCGCCACGACAGATTGCGGTTGCGAAATACGCCCAGGTGCAGATGTTCGCCCCAGGCCGCGCCGGTTTCGCCGGCCTTGCCGAGCCGCGTGCCCGCGCTCACCACGTCGCCACGGCGCACCCCGGTATCCTGCATGTGTGCGTAATAGGTGGTGAAGACTTCTGCGTAGCGGCCGCTGCCGACGCTATGGCGGATGAATATTTCGCGCTGGTACGGATCGTTGCCCGGCGGAGCGTAGCCGGGGACGAAACGCGGCACGGCCATCAGCACACGACCGGTCGCGACCGACACGTCATCATTGCTGCTGTTGACAAAGATGTCGTCGGCAGTTTCGTCGACCCCATCGGTGACGCGGCATTTGGAGTCGGTGTAACTGTGCTGACGTCCCTTGAAGTCGACCGAACACGCATCGCCCATGCCAGGCTGCTGACCGAATTCGCTGACATCGATCGGAATGTTGTAACCGTCGTGATTGAACGACTGCGTGTTGTATATCGGCACCGGACCGGAGTACGGCCGCGAAAATATCGGCAGGTCCTGCGGCGCGGCGGCAAAGATGCAGTTCGTGCGGCCACTGGTGTCGGCGAACGCGGCATCGAATGGCGCGGTACCGAAGCCGGCGCGCAGGGTGATGAAGTTGCCGTCGCAGTGGCCGATCAGCCAGTTCAGTCCGGACAGGGAATACAGTCCGGCGCGCTCGACGATGAGATTCGGATTGCCGTCCAGGAACTGCTGGCACGGATCGCTGCCGGCCGCGCCCGGCAACAGGCCGAAGCCGCCATTGCCGGCGTTGCGCACGGAGCAATAGTTGCCGAACCCGGCGGGTACCGCGATGGGCACCGGCGAGATGGCCGGGGCCAGGCCATCGAACTCGAAGCCGTCGTCAAAAACATGCTCGGCATCGATGCTCGCGACCAGCGGGGCGATCGGACCGGGTTCGTCAAGATTGCCGTCGCCGTCGTGGTCGAAGATATTGTTGGGATAACGCGGGCGATTGGCGAGTAGCAACAGATTGCCGCGATACCAGGTGGCATCGACCAGGGTGTCGCTGACTTTCTTGTCGACCGCATCCTGATCGCAGTCCGGATCGCTGGCCGGGCACAGATCCCTGTGGCGAACCTCGGGAAAATCGTGAAAGGCAACGCCGTCGCCGCTGTAACCCTGGGTGGTGATGACGCTGCCATTGGCCTCCATGCGTAGCGACACGACATCGCTGTCGCCGTGGATCTGCGCGTCGGTGCTGCTGTTGCTGTGCGTTCCGAGCAGGTAGAAGCTGCCGTCGTCACGCATCAGGATGCGCCGCAATTTCGCGCCACCGTCCTGTCGCGCCGCGAACAGCCCGTGGAAATCGGAATACCGGAAGAACTGGCGCCCGTTGCTGCCGAAAGCGTTGTCCAGGGTGCCGTTGCCGCTCACGGCGACAACGCAAGCCGAGGGCAGAAACGTGTCATTGGTGAAGACCAGATTGCAGCCGAGCAGCAAGCGGCTGCGGGCAGCGTCGTAGGCGACGTCGACGAGGCTGAGCGTGCTGGCGACCTGACTGCTGTTGGCGATCAGCAGTCGGCCATCGGTGCTGAACTTGCTGTCGTAAACGCCATCGTCGTTGAGCCGCACCACCGCGAGCGCTGCATTGCCGTCATTGTCATCGGCGGTGCCCGCCAGCACTACGTCGCCGTTCGGCAGGATCTGCAGGCTCGTGCACAGGTCGTTGTCGCCGCCGCCGCCGTTGAAATCGATTTCCTTGTAGCCGGTGCCGTTGAACGAGGTGTCCAGAGCGCCGAGTGCGTTGAACTGGACGGCGAGCATGTTGCGCTCGCCGCCGCGCTGCACGTAGCCGCATGCCAGCACCCTGCCGGCGCTCACCGCAGCCACGGCATTGAGATAAGTGGCGACGCCGGCAAAGGCGGCAAGATTGCTCAGCGCCAGCTTGCCGTTGCCGTCGAAGGTCGTGTCGTAGGCGCCGTCGCTGGCGCGCAGCCGCACCAGAAATCCGCTCAGGCCATTGCCGGTATCGGCATTGCCGACGACCACGACGCGGTTGGCCGCATCGGTCACCATCCCGGTGCAGAAATCGAAGTCGGTGCCGCCCAGATCGAGCGCGATGCGCCGCGTGCCTTCGAGTGCATCGGGGCCGGTGAAATCCATGTCCAGCAGACGGGCATTGCGCAGATGACGGGTGACCGCGCAATCCCGGTTGCTGCTGTCCGGATCGACCCACTCGTTCAAAACCAGCACGCGGCTTTGCCCATCCACGGCGATCGCTTGTGCAGCGTGGCTCTTGCGATGTTGGCGCGTGATATTGAGAAACGCGCCACTCGATTGATCCGGACCAAACGCATCGGTGGTCGAGCCCGAAGCGGCGTACAGCGGATTTGCCCGCAGCAGGAATAGTGCGACGGCCAGCGCAAAAATACGCGCTGCGTGAATGCTCAGGCTGCGGGATGACGTCATTGTCTTGGCTCCAGGGACGGTACGGGTGTGCGCTTTGCCCATGCACCACGGAAAGTGGCGCCGTCCGGGGCCACGCGCGACGGGTCCGCCTCCAGGCTCCATGAAAAGTCCGCGGCCATCGGTGGCCCGGTCTGCGCCTGGGTTCTGACTGACATGGCCACGCCGGGTATTGCGCCGAACGCTAACTGCAACGGCGTGCCAGTCGTGCGGCGGAGGCCCGAAACGGAAAGCCCCGCTTTCGCGGGGCTTCACCGTGGACCGCGACTCGACGATCCCGTTACAGCGCGTCGAGAAACGCCACGAGATCACGCTTTTCCTGTGCCGTGAAGCCGACATTGAAGCGCGTGTCGTAGAAATCGATCACGTCGTTGAGCGTTGCCGCCATGCCGTTGTGGAAATACGGCGCGCGGGCCGCGAGGCCGCGCAGGACCGGACCTTTGAACTTGCCGATGTCGGCCCACTTGCCGGTGACCAGCGCGCGGCCCGGATCGGTGGTCTGCACCTGTTCGCCGGTGCTGTTGTTGCGCAGCGTATACAACGGCATGTCCGGCGTGCGCCGGCTCGCATCGGCCGTACCGATGTTGATCGGCAGCACGACCGAATGGTTGCCGACGTTCGGCGCGTCGTGGCAGGTCGTGCACGTGCCGGCGATGACCGGCAGGCCGAGCGCGTCGTTCAGGCCGCCGACGCCGGTGATCGCGATCGGCTTGCTGTTGAACAGCTGCTCGCCGCGTGCGATCGATGTGCGCGCCGCGCCGCCGGAGTTGCCTTGCTGCGGCAGCCAGCCGGCGAACAGGCTCATCGCCGCCGGATTGAAGGCTGCCAGGGTCGGATCGGCGCCGAGCACGTCGTTGATGCCGACATGGAATTGCTGGTTGGCGAGCATGCGCGGACCGCCGAGCGCATCGTCGCCGCTGAGGTAACCTGCGTTCGCGTCCTGCCACTGCGCCGTGCTCAGGCCGAGTTCGAACGCGATGATCCGCTGCAGCTGCTCTTCGCTCGGCGGCGCGGCACCTTGGGCGTGACCGGTCACCGCGCTGATCGCCTGATGCTTGAAGCTTGCTTCCAGGTCGCTCATCGCGCTGCCGGCATCCATCGGCGGCTTGAACGGCGCGTGCGTCTCGCGCCCGTCCCACATCACGCCGGTCAGAAAGCGCAGGTTCGTCGACGGCAGCGGTCGCCGGAACAGCGACAGCTCGCCGGCGCTGGCGAAAGCGTAGGGATCGTCAACCTGGTCGAGACTGAAATCGGCGCCGGCCGGAACCGGCAGGCCGATGCGGATCACCGCCTTGTTCAACAACATGCTGTAGGCGCGTTTTCGCGCATCGAGTGTCGAGACGTCGGCCAGCGGCGAGTTGGAGCCGTCGTTCGTGCGGAACACCGGGTCGGTGCCGGCGCTGGCGCTGAAGCGCGCCTGGATCGATGCCGGCGTGATCGTCCATGCGGTCTCCGGCCGGTGACAGGAAAAACACGAGCGGCCGTTGCTGCCGAGACTCTGAAAAAACGGATTGCTCGTATCGAGGCCGTCGCCGGCCGCGTTGAACGTCCGGATCATTCCGGTCGCGTCGGCTGCGGCCAGCGCATTGCTGTCGGCTGCCTTCGCGCCCGGCACGCTGGCCGCAGCCGAGACCATCAGCGCCAGCGTGCAACGCTGCGCCACATTTCCATAACGAACTTTCATCGCCCACCTCCCTGGACGCGACGCAGGTCGCGCCGCTGGTCCGCAACGCCGCTTGGCGCGCCTGACCGTGAACCCCTGCGCGTCCAATGAACGCCCTTACGCGGAAAATTGCGTCATCGCAGGCACCGCGACCTTGCGCAGGCCGTCGACCGCGGCGCAAGAGCCGATTTCCTGCCTGCCGTTCGCCTGTACCGCGGACCGAAGCGGCAGCGTGGCGGCGGTCAGGACGAGGCAGGCGTTTGCGGGCAGCGGCATGGTCTTGCTCCGGGGTTGCCGACCGGCTGTTTTTTTGCCGGAAGGAAATGCATCCGGCCTGTTGCCGTCGCGGCTGACAGCGCCCCGATGCCCTGGGCGCGATGTCGTGCCGTTCAGCCTGGAACACTGCGCGATTGCCGAATTCCCGCGCACATGGCACCGTAGGGCCTCGTCATGGGGATAATGGCGTGGCCGAGATCACCGAACTCATTGCCAGCGCCCGGCACGGCGATGCGCAAGCTTCCGAGCAGCTGTTCGCGGCGCTGTACGACGAGCTGCGTCGTTTGGCCACGGCCCAGTTGCGCGGCGAGGACGCCATGCGTTCGACTTCGCTGGTCCACGAGGCCTACCTGAAGCTGGCGCAGCACGGCGCCCTGGAAGTCAACGACCGCGGACACTTCTTCGCCGTCGCCGCGCGCGTCATGCGCCAGATCGTCATCGACCACGTACGCAGCCGCGCCGCGCTGCGCCGCGGCGGCGACCTGCAGTTTGCATCACTCGACACGACGGCGTTGCAGGCCGCTGCCGCCGAACGCACCGACGAGCTGCTGGCGCTCGACGCCGCGCTCGACCGTCTCGCAACCGTCGATGCGCAACTGGCCGGCCTGGTCGAGATGCGGTTCTACGCCGGCCTGGAATTGAGCGAGGTTGCCGGCGTACAGGATCGATCCGAGCGCTCGCTCAAGCGCGACTGGCGCCGCGCGCGCGCGTTCCTGCAGCGTGAAATGAGCGCGGCATAGGACGCCGGCGTATGCCTTCGCCTCGCTGGCCCGAGATCGCCGCGCTGTTCGACGAGTTCGTCGAACTCGCTCCGCTCGATCAGTCGCGTCGGCTCGCCGAGGTCGAACGGACCGACCCGGTACTTGCTGCGGAAGTGCGCGCGCTGCTCGCCGCCGACGACAGCGGCAATGCGCTGCTCGACGCGAACGCGGCGGCGATGATTCCCGGCCTGCTCGCCAACGCGGATGCGACCGGCGCGCCGGCCGACGGCCAGGCCGGACCCTATCGCTTGCTGGGCGTGCTCGGCGAGGGCGGCATGGGCGTGGTCTGGCTCGGCGAGCGCATGGATGGCGAGTTCGAGCAGCAGGTCGCGGTCAAGGTGCTCAAGCGCGGCATGGACACGCACGCGATCCTGCGCCGCTTCCTGCTCGAGCGCCGGATCCTGGCGCGCCTGCATCACAAGCACATCGTGCGCCTGATCGATGCCGGGACGACGACCGACGGCCGGCCGTTCTACGTCATGGATCGTGTCGATGGGCTGCCGATCACCGGTTACGCCGCGGCGCATGCGATGGACGTTCGCGCGCGCGTCGCGTTGCTGGCACAGGTCGCCGATGCCGTAGCCTATGCGCATACGCAGCTCATCGTGCATCGCGACCTCAAACCGTCGAACGTGCTCGTCGATGCCGCCGGCGAGCCGCGTGTGCTCGACTTCGGCATCGCCAAGCTGATCGAGGAGAGCGGCGAGCACACGCTGACCGGCACCGGCCTGCGCGCGCTGTCGCCGGCCTATGCGGCACCGGAGCAGATTCTCGGCGAGCCGATCGGCACGACGACCGACGTTTATGCGCTCGGCCTGATGTTATGCGAGTTGCTGGTCGGCCAGCTGCCGCGACAGCGGCGCGCGGCGAGCGCGGCTCAACTCGCGCAACAGGTTGCGCAGGAGACCATCGAGCGCGCGAGCACGCTTGCCGCCCGCCTGGCGCCGGCACGAATTGCCGAGCTGTACGGGTCCGGCGACGAGCCGTGGCGGCTGGCCCAGGCCCTCAGCGGTGATCTCGATGTCATCATCGCCAAGGCTTTGCAGCGCGAACCGGCGCGCCGCTATGTCACGGCCGCCGCGTTCGCCGACGATTTGCGGCTGTGGCTCGACGGCCGGCCGATCAGCGCGCGCGCCGAATCGGCGTCGTATCGCCTGGCGAAGTTCGCCCGCCGCCACCGGTTCGGCGTCGCCGCCGCGGCACTGATCGCGATCTCCGTCGTCGGCGGCCTCGGCGTGGCCCTGTGGCAGGCGAAGATCGCGCGGGCCGCCGCCGAAGTTGCGGAAAGCGAACGTGCCGTCGCGCAGCGGCAGCTGGCGCGCACCGAACGGGTCAAGGATTTTGTCCTGACCCTTTTCCACGAAGCCGATCCGATGAGCCGCGCCAAGGTGCAGGCGCGTACGCCGGCACAGCTGATTGCCGATGGCATCGCGCAGACCGACGGGGCATTTGCCGGTCAACCCGACCTGAAGGCCGAGCTGCTGCGCGATCTCGGCGAGATCCAGCTCAGTCTCGGCGACCGCGACGCGGCCAAGTCGACGCTCGAGCAGGCGTGGCAGCAGCAGAAGGCGCTCAGCGGCAGCGACAGCGCGGCGACGGCCGAAGCGCAGGCGAGCTACGCCGGTGCGCTGCTTGCCGCCGGCGACGCCAAGGCAGCCGAACCGCTGTTGCGCAGCGCACTCGACCGGCTGCGCGCCACGCTCGGCCCCGATCACCTCGAGACCGTCGACGCCGAAGCGGCGCTGGGGCGCATCGACATGTTTG
>Ga0068860_100002652_pt1 | contig 18622 bp, 20 predicted proteins | sample KBSSwiS32_FD_66597 | JGI IMG/M metagenome (GOLD analysis project Ga0068860, IMG submission 66597) | Switchgrass rhizosphere microbial communities from Kellogg Biological Station, Michigan, USA - KBS Switchgrass S3-2 | ecosystem: Host-associated > Plants > Roots > Rhizosphere > Soil ... | reverse complement strand
TCTACCTCTACACCTTCGACACCGGCGTAGCGGTTGAAACCGAGATCGGCAGCATCAACACCGGCACAGCCATGACGACGGCTGGCTTTACCGCGACCGGCGGCGGCAAGATCGGGGCGCGCGCGAACGCTGCGGCCGACTTCTTGAAGGGCAACGTCCGCGGCGTCGAGATTATCAACTACGTTCCCAGCTCGACGACCCGCCTGCGGTTGGCGCGCGGGCGGCGCGCAACCGACCTGTCCGGAGCCGTGCTCGGGAGCTGGCAGCTAGACGGCAGCGCCGCGACCGTCACAGACGCCAGCGGTGCCGGAAATACCGCGACGAAGACCGGCGGCGTCACTGCCTCGACCATCGCCCTGCCGCAACTGATGCCCGAGTCCATGACGGATACGAGCGGCATATCCGGTTATCAGCGTGGTTTCCAGACCACTGACGACGGCACATTGACCGGGAATTCATCGGCGCTCGCACCGACCGGGCCGGTTTGGTACATGGGTGACGCGGTGGGAACCCCAGCGAACGCTGATTCCAAACTCTACTACCGTGTCCTCGACTACACCGGGGGGCTGGTCACCGACTGGACGGACTGGGGAGCGCACACCACCCACACCTTCGACAAGGTGGCGAACGGGATCGCCTTCGGGCGCTGGATATTCGAGATCGCCTACGGGCGCCAGCGTTACTCCAACGTGATCCTGATGGGCGACGTCACCTACAATTCCGGGCAGTCCAACGACGCGCGGAACATCAGCCACAATGCCCGTAACGTGGTCATCACCGGCCTCGGCACGACGATCGTGGACTACGCCAGCAACTTCGTCGATCCAAACACGATTGTGACGACGGACGGTCTCAATGCCCCGGCATCACCGCCCGATGGCGTCGCGACCAAGATCAACGGCATCTATGCCGCGACCGGGCGCCCGCAGATTTATATCAGTGCAGCGGTCGGTGGCACCGCCGCATCGCTGTGGATTCCCGGCGGGGCCAATTACATCAACATGCTCACCTGCATCACGCGTTGCACGCGCGGCTTGTTCAGCTTCATCGAACATGATCAGGGCGAGGCCGATGTCGGAGCGGGTGATCCGACCGATTATACTGAATTTCGCACTTGGAAAGAGAGCATGTGGGGCGGACTGAAGACATCGTTCCCGCTCTACCCCAAAGCGCACCCGTGGCTCCTTATGCGCCAGTTGGCATGCACGAACGGATCGGCCGTGCAGACCGCATGGAGCGATATCCAGTCGGTGCAGCTTGACCTTGCCGAAGATAACCCGACCGAAATCGTCTATTGCGGCAACAAGAAATATATCCGCGCCGACGATTGGGCGACGACGAACACCAGCCTCCATTACGAAGAATATCAGTCGATAATGGAGTTGACCAACCTCGCCCAACTCAAGGCGATGGGCGTCAACAGCGCTGGCGCGAGGGGACCGAAGGCCACCGGCTTCCAGCGCCTTAGCACGAACAACTTCAGGATCACCTTCACGCACGCGACCGGGGGAACGGCGCTGGCGACCTTCGGGGGCGGGGCGGTCCCGAACGGGTTCCACATCGCGCTGGCGAACACCTTCGCCAGCCCACTCACTATCAGCACCGCGTCGATCAGCGGGGCAAACACGGTCGACGTGACGACGACTGGCGACGACGGGGTAAGCATCGCCTATTTCCGCAACCTGTGGGGCATCAACCCGACGCGCACCAACATGATCCGCGACAACTATGCCTATGGCATGCACGCCGGCCGGTTCGCGCCGCCGACCAGCACCCAGCACTATCTGGCGACGGCTTGACGATGGCCGACCCACCCTTCTTCGTGCCCGATCCGGCAGCGATCATTGAGCTGGATGACGAGCACAGCTATTACAAGATCGGCGCGGCTGTCTTCCGGTCGTTCGCCGACGCCAAGACCGCAGGGGTTGCTTTCGGCACTTCGTTCCAGCTGAGCGAGTGGGACATCACAGGCCTGCTCGATGATAGCTGGGTAGTGCAATATTGGTTCACCAATCCGGCGACGCCGGTGGCGACGAGCGCCTTCAACTGCATCGTGATGTTCGACGACAATGCAGGGACGAACACTGATTATCGCGTGTCGATCGTCACCGGCAAGGATGGCAGCGGCAATCCTTATGTCAACGGCACGATCACTAACTCACCTGGCTCGATCGAGCAGGCGAACATCAACCGGACGGCCGACGCGCAGACCGGCGGGACGACGGCGGGCGGCCCGACTAACGGCGCTTTCCAGGCGGTCACGAACAACAGCAGGATCGCCGGCAATGCGCGGGTGTCGAATCCCGACACATCCTGTATCGTGCCGCAGAATTTCAAGCGGCTGCGGATCGGCCACTATGCCGATGGATCGCGCGATTTCAGCGCCGTTGGCGGATCGGTGCAGCGGATCGCGGTCTATGGCACGGTGCCCGCGACCAGCGAGGGACTGCGCTACCTGTCGGAGCGAATCCCGCGCACGCCGGACAATCCCGGCACGCATTTCATCCCGGCGGTGGCCGGGGGCAACGGCGGCCCGCACGGTCCGCCGGCGGTCGACGCCAACGGTTTTATTTATTTCGGCTGGTGCGATCATCTCGGCGTCCAGGGCATCGACAGGGTCTCACCGGCCGGGATCGTCGTCGAGCGCAAGGTGATCGCGACGCGCTACCGGCTCGCCGACACGACACTGGCGATGGGCAGCAGCGATCATCTTATCCCCGCCCCCGCGTTCGATGCCGACGGCCGGCTGATCGTCGCCTACACCGGGCACAACAACAGTACGTTCCCGAACATCGTCTACCAGATATCGCCGACCGGTCTGCTGCAGGATCTCGACTATGCCGGGATCATCGGCGACGAATCGAGCCGGACCGCAACCTATCCGCGCTTATTCACGCACGCGCCGACCGGCGACATCTATCTGATCGCGCGGTTCACCGATCTGCGCTGGGGGTTGATGAAGCTCGCTGCCGGATCCTCGACGTTCGCCTATCTGGCGACTCTGATCGTGCACAGCGCGCAATGCTACACGACCGCGGGGTGGGTGCCTGGCGATCCCCACACGCTGCGGATGTGGACCAACGTCAACAGCGAGCTCGACAATGGCGCGAGCAAGCTTTTTCACGTCAACGTCGTCACCGGCGCGGTATCGATCGAGGCAGGCGTGCAGGGCAATATCTATTCCCCGACCGCACTGCCGATGGCGGCGAGCGCAGTGCCGAACTGGTACACGCCGGCGGCCGGATTCACGGCCGGGCAGTTCCGCGCGATCGACGGCGACCACGGCGGCCTGCTGGTGGCCAGCAACGACAGCCAGACGCAATATTGCCTGTACTGCGAGCGGACCGGCGCTAATCCCTACAATATCGCGCACTGGACGCTGACGAACGTCGGCACCTTCGGCACATATCCCTTCTACGGCGACGGGCGACGGGCGGGCGGGTTCGCGGTCAGCCTCGAGACCGGGCTCGCCGGGCCGCGCGTCTGGATGGGCGAGACCGACCGAAGCGGTACGCCGGCGTCGAAGATCCAGCAATGGGACCGCGCCGGCGGGCCGGGCGCGCCTTTCACACTGACCCGCACCGTCGCCAGTTCGGTGATCAGCGGCTTCGACGCGACCTTCTGGCCGACTGCGATTCCCTCCGACCGCCTGCCGCTCTGCTACCTCACCGGCTATTATGAGGATTATAACAAGCAGGCGCAGTCGACTTATTGGGAGACGCCGCTGTCGATCGACGGGGCTAAATCCCGGGCCATCGTCACCAAACTTAAGTCGCGCATCGTTTCCACCCGGAGGCCCGCGCGCGTCGCCGCCTCACTTTCCCAACTGAAAGCAGCCTGATATGCCCCAGACTTGGCCAGCTAAGGATCCCGACGAAGTCCTCGACTATCGATGGGATATCGAGCTTGTGACCGGCGACGCAGTCGCGACGGCGGTGGTCACGGTGATCTCCGGAAGCGTCGTGATCCAGACACAGGCCGCCGATGCCGAGGGTGCGACGATCTGGCTTGCGGGCGGGACGGCAGGCGGGGTCAACACACTCCGCGGCCTGGCCACGACGACGGGCGGCCGCACAATCGAGGAGACGTTCTATTTGCCGGTCGTGGCGTCGGATGCCGTCCTGACCGCGTACGTGACCCCCGAGGAATATCACCAGCGATTCCAGATTACGGAAACGATCGGCCTCACTAATCCCAACGCTGACGCGCCCGACCAGACAATACTCAATGCGGCGCTGCAGGCGGGCACGGACATGGTCGATAGTTATGCGGGCGCACGTTACGCGTTGCCGCTCTCGCCGGTTCCGAGCGTGGTCAAGGATGCGGTCGCGGATCTTGCGCGCGAGCGGCTGTTCACGCTCTACCCGAACGAGGAAGTGACGAAGCGCGCCGATCGCGTCCGCGCGTGGCTGAAAGACCTGTCCGCGGGCAAGGTGGAACTCGTCGGCGTCGGTGGCGCGCTGGTCGATGAAGGCACGGCCGATCAGCCGGCGGTCTATGCTCCGGATGCGGTGTTCAGCGACTGCGTCCTGTCGTCATACCGTGGGCGATTGCAGTGAGCGGCGTTCGCCTCGAAATATCTATCGACGACGGCGGGCTCGGGCGCGCCCTTGAGCGGGCGATCGCCGCCGGCACGGATCTCCGGCCAGCGCTTGAGGGTTCCGCCCTTATCATCGAAGGCAGCGTGCAGCGGCGGTTCGATACGGGGCAGGGGCCAGGCGGAATCCCGTGGCCTCCGAGCCGGCGCGCGCTCGAGCAAGGCGGCAAGACGCTCGTCGACAAGGGATCCCTGCGCGAATCCATCACGCACGACATCGGTGCCAACCAGGTAGATGTGGGCGTCCAGAGCCCTTCACCCGGGAACGCGGACAAATATGCTGCCGCTCACCAGTTCGGGGCCCATATCGTGCCACGAAATGGGGAATTCCTCGTCTTCACCGGCTCGGACGGCGGATTGGTCTTCCTGCGGTCCGTTGACCTACCCGCACGACCTTTCGTCGGCTTCGACGACCAGGATGTTGCCGACTTGGAAGACCTCTGGACCAGTCATATAGAAGAGGCCTTCGATGGCAATTGATCTCGCCAGTGTCCGCAGCCGGGTAAACGCCACCGGCGTGTTCCGAAAGGTGTCCGACGTCCTGGCCTTGGCAGACGCCATGGAAAACCCGGGGTCCCTTCTGCCCGCGGCCTTCGTGGTGGCGGCAGCTGAGGCGGCCGAGCCGTCCAAGACCATGGGCGCGCATCGCCAGCGCATCACCGCGCGCGTGTCGGTGGCTTTCGCCGTGCAGGCCCAGCCCTATGCCGAGAACCGCAGCGACGAGGTCGAGGCGCTTCGATCGACGGTCAAATCGCAGCTGAAGGGATGGCTGGCGGAGGGCGCCGAAACCGCATTCGACTATGTCTCTTCGAACATCCGAGCGATCAGCCGCGGCATGGTATGGGTCGAAGTCCAGTTCTCGGCGAAGTATCTCGAGACGAATTAACCGGAAGCCTTCCGGCTTTAATCATCACCCGGAAAATTGAAGCGTTCGCGGCGACGCAGCGAGGACCGCGATGCCCGATACCCCGGAGACCGGAAATGTAACCGAACAGGCGGCGCAGCCTGCGCCCGAAGAGGAACGCACGTCCGACGACTGGAGCCCGCAGGTCGTAGCCGAGGACGGCACCCACATGACGGGCGACTACCCGACAAATCACCGCTTGCGGGCCGAAGCGCTCGTGAAAGCCCGCCGCAAGCACGATCCTGACGGCATCGTTTCGGACGATCTCATCGCTGACACGGCGACCAGGCTTCGTGCCGAGCGCGAAGCGGAGTAACAGCGAATGGCCTACAGCTTCGAAAAGCGCCTACTCGTCGGCAAGATCGAAACCACTGAGGGCGTGGACGTCACCCCCACGGTTGCGGCGAATGCGCTCATCACCGTCGGCCTCGACGTTTCCAATCTTGAAGCCGAGAAGAAGACCCGCAACACCGACGGCCAGTATTTTGGCGCACGGCCGTCGATCAATGCTCAGGTCCGCAAGCCATTCTCCTTCGGCGTCGAGATCGCCGGCAGCGGCGTGTCGGCGACCACCGTTCCCGCATGGATGCCCTTCAACCGCGTTTGCGGCTTCGATGCGGGCGTCGCAGGGGGGTCCTCGGTCGTTCAGACGCCGATCAGCGCCAATATCCCGTCCATGTCGATGTATGGCTGGCTCGACAGCCTGAAGAACGTTGCGCTCGGGGCGCGCGGCAATCTGTCGATGGTGTTCGAAGACGACGAAATCCCGATGTTCAATTATGAAATGATGGGGTTTCCGCCGGCCGCCATCCTGACGGATTCGGCACCGACGTCGCCGACGTTCGCGCAGGCGGACCCCATCCTTTGCTCGACCGCCAACACGACATTCCTGTTCGACAGCTACGCTTTCCCTCTGCGCCGGCTCACGATCAACATGAATAATGCGATCGAGCCGCGGTCGCTGATCGGGCCGGCTGATCGCGCATTCTATCGAAACCGGGCGGTGACATGGGAGGCGGTGTGCGAAATGCCGACGCTCGGCACCAAAAACCCCTTCACGAAATTCCTGTCCCGCGCGACCTCCGTTATGCAAATCGTTCACGGCACCGTGGCGGGCAACATCGTTCAGGTCGACGGCGCCCGGGCCGAGACCGACGAACCTGCCTTCTCCGAGGAGCAGGGCGTCACCATGGTCACGCTCAAGGGCAATCTCCTGCCGTCGAGCGCAGCCGGCAACGACGAACTCACCATCACCAGCAAGTAGGTTTCCCAATGTTCAGGGTGACGAAGGAACCCGTCGCGTGGATCGACCAGAAATGGCGCGGCCTCGACGACGACGGGTACGAAGTCGAAAAGTCCATGCGGCTGCGCGTCCGGTTTCTGCCAGCGTCCGAAGTGACCGGCCTCTATACCGACGACAATGCCAAGACGGCCGACCTGGCCAAGAAGGTGATTGTCGATTGGGACGAGATCCTTGGTGAAACCGGCAAGGCTTTTGCCTTCACCCCGGAGAACCTCGACCTCGTGCTCGAGCATGAGCCCGGTTTCATGCGCGCCTTCGGGGTCAACTATCTGGACGCATGGGGCGGGCAGGGCCGAGTGCGGGAAAAAAACTCCGAAAGCTCGCCAGGCGATGGGCGAGCGGACGGGGCGGACGAAAGCAGGCCGCCAGCATCGAAGACCAGCTGAAGGCCATTGGCGCGCATGTCCCGGAAGGGATGTCGCCGCGCCGATCGGAAGACAGCGACGAAATCGACGTCTGGCCGGACATGATCGGCGCCGTCTCGACTTTCTTCGGCATGGAATCTCAGTGGCGATGGTTGGGCGCGGGGATGGCGGGAGCCTTCAGGACCGGCTTGGACTATTCGGCGCTCCCCGTCGTCACTGAGACCCTGCAGGTGGATCGGACGCCCCAGCTGCTGCACGACCTGCGAACCATGGAATCCGAAGCGCTGGCGGCTATGTCAAAGAAGTGAGGGTCACCAATTCCAGCCTTCGCCCAGCAGCCCGCGAAAGATGTTCACGGCCAAGAATACGGCGACGATGGCAGCGGCAAGCCATAAGGCGAAGGTGCGGCGGTCGGACATCGCGACTTCGTGATCGCACTGGCTGTCCAAAATTGAAAGTGATAGACGCGCTCGCCATGCGCCTCGCCATCCTTTTGACTCTATCTCTGCTTGTGGCCTGTAACAAGGAACGGAAGGTCAAAATCCTCGAGCGCCAGTATGATGAAGTCGCTAAGTATGATTCAAGCGGTGAACGTCGATGCAGCCTTGCCGAGCAGATTGCGTCCGAATGGCTCGATCTCGGAGATGAGAAGAAATATAAGGATTGGTCCCTTCTCCGCGACATCTCCTGCCTGCATGCGAAGACCATCCGTAACTTGTAAAATGTCGGGATTGGTGCGATAACGCTGACGTCCTGAAGGCTCCCGTTTGTGGAGCCTTTTGCCGTGGCAGAATTCGTCGTCAAATCAACGCTTATCGCGGACCCGAGCCGGTTCAAGCCGGGCGTCGATGATGCAAAGCGCTCGCTCAAGGATCTCGGCGACGAGGCCAAGAGGGCTACCCCGAACTTCCGCAACCTCGGCATGCAGATGGACGATCATATCGTCCTGTTCCGCCGCTATCAGGCCGAGGCGAAGGCAGCCGCTAAGGCACTGATCGAAAAGCAGCGGTCCGTCCGCATGCTCGGAATCCAACTCGGCGACCTCGGTCAGCAGCTGGCCATGGGGATCAATCCGGCGGTGGCGTTCGGCCAGCAGATTGGTCAGATCGGGTTGGCGGCCGAAGGGATGGGCGGTCGAATCGCCAAGGTCGCGGCCTTTCTCAGCAGCCCTTGGGGTGCTGCCCTGCAGACCGCCGCGATCGTCGTGGGAGTGTTCGCCAGCAAGCTCCTCGACACCGAGGATGCCAGCAAGAAAGCGGCCAAGGCGACGAAGACGCTCGAAGAGGCAATCCACGATTTGAATGTCGCGACAGGCAAGCAGGTCGAGAACCAAGACCTTGCCAACAAGCGAACGCGTGAAGAGGTCGAAAACAGCCTCAAGAGAGAATTACGAACCCGTGCCGAGACTGTGGCGCTGATCGAAAAGCTTACAGTCCGTCAGAAGCTCGAAACGTTAGAAGGGCGTGTCGACCGGCCAGCCCCCACCGCAACGGCGCTCGCCGCCAACACCGGCGTGCGCCTCAGCAGCGCACAGGATCTACTCAAAAAGCAAACCACGGCGATTGAAGAAGCCCGATCGGCACTTCGGAATCTCGACATCGACGCCAGCAAGACGAAGATCGATGAGAAATACGATAAGATGGCCGCGGCGGCGGGCCGTTATAATCGCGAGGAAGCCCGACTAACCGACGAGCGCCAACATAAGCGGATCTCACAGGCAGATTTTGAGGCTGGGTTGGACCGCGCACGCGTCGCCCGCGATCGCGAAACCGCAGCCATCCAGAAACAGACGAAGGCGCAGGCCGACCTCAACCAGCAAATTGGTCGAAATCTATCGCTGGCGGGGGCTAAGCAGCTGGTTGAGGGCATAGGTGGCACGGTCACGAGCGGGCTTCGATCGACCGCCAAGCAGGCCCAGCTTTACGCCGCCTATCAGGCAGGGACGGGGCCACTCGCTGCGAAGCCTGGCACCAGCTATCATGAAAAGGGCCAGGCGCTCGATATCGCCAAGACCGCTGGCATGTCGTTGGGCAAGATCCGCCAGGCCTTCAAGGACGCCGGCGTTTCTATTCGCGAGCTGCTTGACGAAGGCGATCATTTCCATGTCGCATGGGGCAAGGTGACGGGTTCCCTGAACGACGGCGAGAAGGCTGCACGTGAAGCGAAAAAAGAGCTGGATGACCTACAGCAGATCCTGGACGGCCTCACGAAGCGGTTCGACCCAGCGCAAGCCGCGGCGGATGATTTTGCGAAAACGCTGGCCGATATTTCCAGGCTCGAGGCCGCTGGAATGCGCGGTGATCCCGGCGGCATCAGTTTAGGCCAAGGCGCCGTCCTGCGGCTTGGCGCCAGCAAGGAACAGGCCGATGCGCAATTCAAGAAGTTTGACGCGATCGGCGACAAACTGCTCGAAAGCATGGGCGTTAAGGCTGGCGAATCCATAGCCAAAAGCGCGACGGAATTTGGCGAGGAGGCAGCGAAATCGTTCGGCGAGACCGCTTCGGAACTCGCTTTCGAGATCGGAAACATAATCGGCGGTCGCGTCGGCGACGCGCTGGCCGGCATCGGCAATCTAATCGAGATGAACCGCAAGGGTAGCGCCTTCGACAAAGCGTTCGAGAATATCGATCATTCCATCAGCAACCTCGCCCAAAAGGGCTTCAAGCTGAAGCCTGAGGCCGCCGATCAGCTTGGCAAGACGGTCGGCGGAGCGGTGAAGGGCGCGGCCACCGGCGCCACGATAGCCGGAATTGGCAAGGCTCTCGGCCTGAAAATGAGCAGCACTGGTGCCCAGATCGGCGGCGCCATCGGGTCTGCTCTGCCTATCCCGGGCGGCGATATTATCGGCTCGATTCTTGGTGGCCTTGTCGGCGGTCTGTTTAAGAAAACAAAGACCGGCAGCGCCACGATAACGAACGTTGATGATAAGGCATCTCTGTCTGGCAACAGCGGCAAGCTAAAGGACGTCGCGGGCACGCTGGCGAGCTCCGTACAGGGCGGCATCCAGCAGATTGCGGACGCGCTCGGCGGTACCCTCGGCAGCTTCGCGGTTTCGATCGGCCAGCGCGACAAGAAGTATGTCGTCGACTTGGAGGGCAAGGGCCGCACCAAGTCGGGCGACGCCAGCACCCCGAGCTTCAAAGACGAATCCGAGGCCATCGCGCGCGCTATTCAGGACGCCATAGCGGACGGCGCGGTGAAGGGGTTGTCCGAAGCCGTCCAGAAGGCGCTCAAATCATCGGACGACATCGACAAGGCGCTGAACGAAGCACTCAAGGTCTCGCAGGTCGAATTGCTGCTCAAGGGCGTAACCGGCGAGATGGAGAAGGCCTTCAGCGACTTCGAACGCACTGCGGCGGAACGGGTACGCATCGCGAAAAAATACGGATTCGACCTGGTCAAGCTGGAGCAGATCAACGGCGAGCAGCGGGTGAAGCTGTTCGACCAGATCGTCGGCGCGCGTATCGGTTCACTTCAGAATCTGCTCGACTCGATCAACTATGGTGACCTGTTCGAAGGCTCGGCGGTCGCGAAACTGAACAAGCTTCGAACCGAGGCGCAAACGGCCTCCGAAGACGTCGCCAAGGGTGTGGACGGCGCGGCCGACCGCCTGGCCGATCTTCAGCGCCAGATCGTCGAGACATCGCGCGACACGTTCGGCACCGCCGGCCCCGAATTCGCGACCGATCGCGCAAACGCCATCTCCGCGGCGGAACAGGCGATCGCACTCGAACGGCAGCGCGCGGAGCAGGCGGAAGCCATGGCGCAGCAAACCAACACACTGCTCGACGAAAATAATGATATCGCCGCCCAGACGCTGGCGGCCACCAATCAGGGCAACGAATATCTGGCGGCCCTTCTCGCAGCGGCAAACCTGCGGGCTCCGACCACGTTCGATACCTCGCGCCTCACGGCCCTCGTCTGATGGCGACGCCCGTTGCTCTTGTGACTGCGCAGCCGCGCACCGCCGCGACCGGCGCCGCCACAACGGTGTGGCTTGCCGGCGGTGGTGGCACCAAACCCTATTATTATCAGAGCAACCATTGGCAGGCCGGCGTCGTGGAAATGCCGCGCCTCTCGGCTTCCATCGGGGTCGACGAATCCGGCTTCACAGGCGGGAGCAAGCCGCAGACGGGCGTCATCACCTTCGCCCCGGCGCTGCGCTCCACCTTGGCCACTCTGGCGGCGCTTGTGTGGCGCAATGCCGCGATCAGCGTCCAGCTGGGGGACGAGGAATCGGCAACCTTCGCGACGAAGCTGACCGGCAAGGTGGCGGACGCCTCCATTCAGGAAAACAAGCTGGTGTTGACGATCGCGGACATGACCGCCGATCTCGACCGCGTCATCCTCACGTCGCGCTTCGCCGGCAGCGGGGGCGTCGAGGGTGGCACGGAAGCAAAGGACCGGATCAAGCGTCGGTCGTGGGGTCGCGTGTTCAACGTCGAGGGCCGGATCCTCGACAAGGCGAATAACATCTATGAATTCGGCGATCTGTCGCAAAAGCTGCAGTCGTTCGAGACCGTGCGCGACGTCGGCAGGGATGCGGCGCCCGCGCCGAGCGTGGTTTCCTATGCCGGTTCGGTCGCCTCGACGCTCACCAACCTGATCAACGCGGTGCCGGCGCAGGGTAGCTGCGTCGTTGCCCCTTCGATCGCCTGCGTGAAGTGGTGGACCCAGCCCAAGGGGCCGCTCACGGCCGATATCAAGGGCGAAATCGGCTCCGGCTATGTCGAGACACCTGCGGCGATCGTCGACCGCATTTTGTCGGCCATGTCCGGCCCGACCGTCACGAACACGGCCGCGGCGGTGTCGCTTCGGAATATGCCGGCCGGCATCCATATCGATGAAGGCGACACGATCTCGAATGCGCTCGATCGGCTGCTGCTTGGCGTGTCGCTGGTCTGGCTGGTCGATCCAGCGGGCACCATCACGATCCGCGAATTCACCTTCTCGAGCCCGGTCGAAGCATTAACATCGATCAACGTCACGAGGCAGCGTTCATTGCCGCCGATCAAGAGCCGACGGCTTGGCTACGCCCGCGCGTATCGCACGCACACCGACGGCGAGATCGCGACCCCGCTGCTCGATCAATACGCGCCGCTGACCCTCACCAGCCTCGGCACCGTCGGGGTCTATATCAACAGCAACAGGATCATCCGAAAATCGGGCACGAATGTCTATGACGCCGCAGCTGTCGGCCCGTCGCTGGCCAACACTGCCTTCGCCTCGGTCAATATCGGAGCGGCGGCGAATTGGGTGATGGTCGCGCTGGACAGCAATGCGACCGATTACGCCGAAGCGCAGATGAACGCGATCCTCGAATTCCTGCCGTCGACCGGTTCGCTGTTCTGCGTCATTGGCGGCGGCGGCGGCTTCTCGACAACACTCGGCGCCGGCATCACCGGCACCGCAGTTTTGGCTTACGACGGGTCGCGGCTCCTGTTCATTGTCGGCGGCATCGTCCGCTACATCCACACGACCGGCGTGCTTCCGGATCAGACTTATTACCCAAAATGGCATGCCTATTCGAACGCCGAGGTAACCGGTCTCGAATGCGGGCCCTATGGCGAGACGCTCGAAATCGACCTGCAGGTGCCAAGCTCGATCGACATCGACGTCGACGGTGCCGGGACGGTTACAACGCCCCTGCCGCTCACGTTCCGCACGAAGGCGATCAAGGCCAGGACCGATATATCGACCACCACCTCATTCGCGGTCACCTTCCCGAATGGCATCACAGGCTCGATCAACAACACGGTCGGCTCCGCCGATCGCGGCGTCGTCACCGTAAGCGACGTGATCCAAAGCGGTAACATCGTCATCACCGCGACGATCCCGAACCTGCCGCCGATCGTGAGGCAGGTTTTCGTCAACCGTAAGCCGCCGGTGCCAACGGTGACAGGCACCGGCTCGAGCACGGCAGGATCGGGAACGGGGCCGTCCAGCGTCTCGGCAAGCACTTCGATCTTGTCGCCGATCACCAGCGGCACGCACGCGGCCATGACCCCCGTCCTGACGGTGAAATCGACCTCCGGTGGCACGCTGCGCTTTTCGGGTTCGATCTTCTATCTGGGTGACCAAGCCAGCTGGGCAGCAATCAAGGCGCAGTATCGCGCGGTCGGCGCAAGCACGTGGAACGACTTTGCATCTGAAACGACGGGTGCGCCGGACGGGGTCGCTTATGACTATCCCTATCCCGGCTGGGCATCGATGGCCGAAGCAACGAAATCCGGCTTGACCGCCGACACCGATTATGAGGTCCGCCTCGTCGGCCGACGCGCTGGGGGGTCTGCCTCACTAAACATCACGAGCTTGTCATTTCAGGTGCGACAATGAGCGATCAGCATTGGACGATCGTCGACAACGACGGAAACGTTATCGAGCAGGCCATCACAGCCGGCAGTCATCCGCGCTTTCATGGGTTCGATTTCGACAGCGAGACGATGACCGCGCACCAATGCTCGGCGCAGGGCGACCCGATTACGCAAAGTTGGGACGGCCAGGCGCACGAATGGGCCGACGACCCGGCGAAGATCGATGCGATGTTGCACGGCTTGATCGATGGCGCCGCCGGCGCGCTGCGATTGCGGTACATCACCGACGTTCCGGGCCAGCAGCTGACCTATGAGCGCAAGGAGCGCGAGGCGCGGGCCTTTCTCGAAGCGGATGACCCAGACCTCGCCGCTTTCCCGTTCCTTGCCGCGGAAGCGTCCGCGACCGGCGTTGAGGCCGAGGAAGCGGCACAGACGATTGTCGCCGCGGCTGACCTGTGGTCGTCCATTGGGGCTGCGATTGAACGCACCCGCATCTCCGCCAAACGAGCGGTCACCGAAGCGCCAGATAGGGCCGCGAAGCAGGCGGCCGCGATCGTCGATTGGGAGGCACTCGGATGACGGTTGACGCGGGCATCGTCGATTGGCTCCGCACCGGTGCATTTTATGTCACATCGATCGACAACACCTTCGCCGCCGCTTGGGGCACGAGCGCGGTCGAGACAGAAATCATGTCGCCGCTGGCCTTGGCGGCTGACGCAGCGACCGAGGCGGACCGGCAGCAAATCTTCCTCGAGGGACCGCTGGTCGTTGAGGTTCACGACGTGCCGGGCCTGCGCGCCGACCTTCTGGCTCGGGCGGTGACGCTCACCTGCGCGCAGCTGGGCTATGACGCAGGGGTCAACGTCTTCGTCATCGGAATAGAAGAACAGCGCGACATGGAGCGCACATTCCTAACCGTTCTCAGGAAGCAAACATGAGCAACCTTCTGGTCATGCGGCCGATCCAGCCTGTCTCGTCGTCACTGACGCAGGGCACCGCAACAGGCATCGCGAACCTTCTCACACCGGACCCGAAGGAGGTTGTGTCATGCAATGCCGGCGCCGGGGTCGGCTATGGTCTTGACTTGGGTGCCATTTATTCGATCGATTCGATGTTTCTCGGCCATCTCAACAACTACGGTTCGGCGGCGGATTTAGAGTTCGTCACAGGCGTCGCGGCGCACAATGAAACGGTGCGTCTCGACGCCAACTATTTGGCCGAATGGATTGCTCCCAGCGCCCGGTCAATTCCCCGGCGCCGGCATGCGTTCTGGCGGGCAGCCGCGCCCTTTAATGCGCGCTACGTCATGGTGCGCGGCACTTTCGCAGGCACGACACCGGTGACGCTGGGCGTCTTTGGCGTGGGTCTCGCGTTTCAGCCGACCTATAATCAGGAATGGGGTGCCGGGCGGCAGCCGCTCGACACGTCGGGCATCACCGAATTGCGCAGCGGCGGATTCGGTATCGACAGCGGGGGCAAGAAGGCCGCCTACACATGGACGCTTGGCGACCTGACCGACATCGAGGTGCAAAGCGCCTGGAGCATGTTCGAGGATGCCGGGAACTCCTCCCCGATCATCGTCGTCGAGGATCCGGATTCGCCGGCCGCCACGATCATCGATCACGCCAACACGACCGTCGCTGGCACGACCATCACCAAGACGGGCGGAAGCGGCTCTGCGTGGGATGCTGGTGCGGTCTCAACGACGGCGATCGAAGGAGGCATGCTGACGTTCAAGGTGGCGCAGGCCAACAAGGAGATCATGGTCGGCCTGAACAGCGACCCCCTGACCGACGACAGTTATTCGAGCCTGGACTTCGCGATCTATCTTACCTCCGGAGGCGGTGTTCAAACTTGGATGGGCGGCGTTGCTCAATCGATTTTTGCCAGCACCACCTATGTGACTGGCGATCGTTTCACACTTCACGACGATGGCCAAACCGTCTGGTACAAGAAGAACGAAGGTGTGATCTTCGCCGCGCCCTCGCCCAAAGTGCCGCTTTATTTCGACTCCTCGTTCTTCAGCAGCGCCGGAGCCCTCAACGACGTGCTGTTCCGCAAGCCCGGCCTGAATGAGCGGATCCATTACGGCCTGTTCGACCGGTTCGAGCCCTATGAGCGCCTGTCACCTGGCCGGACGCGATGGGGCTTGCGCATGAACGAATGGATATAGACCGGAGCACGCCAATCGGTTTATAAGACGGCGTCCCGAGGTGCCCGCAAGCATAGGCTTTGCGGCTTGCATCTATACTTCCCAGATCGAAGTCGCCTCCGCATCTGCAGTGGTGACGCATGTTCATCCTGATCCTCCGCGTCGCCTGCTTCCTTATCTGGGCCAGCGTTGCGGCCGTCCTCGCGCCCAGCGTCCGACGCTACTTCTTCGGGCCGGTTCTGGCGTCCGATGCCTGTCGCGTCGGCTATTTCTTCGTGGCGCTGCTCGTGATGGGTTCGATGGGACGGTGGCTATTTCTGGCGTATGACACTGCAGTCGTGCCCGCGATGTACTCGCTAACAGCGGCGCTCGGCATCTTCGTCCTGATTCTGACGACTAGCTCGCATCGAAATGACTGAACCGGTCATGACATTCTTTCAGGGCGTCGGATGGGTTGGAGCGACCTTCTGGGCTGCGCTCTTCACACTCCTAGGCGTGATCGTCCGCGCGGTCGGGCCATGGCGCAAGCTAAGCATCGAAGCCGAGCAAAAGCTCCGGGACGATCTACTGCGGCGGGTAGAGAAGCTTGAGCGCGAGCTCGACCGCAAGGAAATCCGGCACCAGGCTGAGCGCGCTTCAGATCGCCACCGTTTGAACAATGTGACGCAGTGCTTCGATGCGCTCATCCTGATGCTCGAGGTCGCGCAAGATCCAGATCAGGTGAAGGCTATCATCGGCCGCGTGAAAGAGATGCGCGCCCGCCAAGTCGAAACCGAGGCGCTCGAGAAGGCTGCCATCCACGCGGCCGCAATTGCCGACAGCGAAGAGCGTGATGTCGAACGCCGGGCCGAGGGCCGGACGGCGAGGAGCGAATAGATGACCTATACACTAGGCGCCAAATCGATTGCCGAGCTGCGCGGCGTTCACCCTGATCTCGTCAAGGTTGTCAATCGCACGATTCAACTGACCGAGCAGGATTTCTCCGTCCATGACGGCCTGCGCACGATCGAGGAACAGCGCGAATACGTCCGCCGCGGTGTGTCGAAGACCATGAACTCGATGCACATGAATCAGCCAGACGGCTGGGGGCATGCCTTCGATCTGGTCCCGTGGATCAACGGGCAGCTGCGATGGGAATGGAAGCCGATCTTCGTCATCGCTTCTGCAGTTCACAAGGCCACGACCGAGCTTGGCGTTACCCTCACTTGGGGCGGAGTCTGGGACCGCACGTTCAACACGCTCGGACCAAGCGCCAAGGACATGGAGACGGCGGTCAACGCCTACGTGGCGCGCCGTAGAGGGGCAGGAAAGACTGCTTTCATCGATGGGCCGCACTGGCAGCTTGGAGGGGCGTGATGTTCTTCAAAATCCTCAAATTCTGGTTCACCGGCAAAGACAACGAATCTTATGAGATCATGCGCGCGCTCACCGCGCTCAGTGTCGTTGTCATGCTGATCTATATCGGCTGTCACCTGCTCTTTAACGGTCAGTTCGACCCGCTCTCGGCTGCTGGTGGACTCGGCGCACTTCTATTCGGCGGGGGTGCTGGCGCGGCGATAAAAGACAATGCCGGGGTGCCAAAGGTCACGGTTCAAGGCGATATCCAGCAAGCCGACGTTGCTGGCGATATGAACGTGGCTGGGGACAACAAATGACCGTCCTCCTAGCCGGCGCAGGCGCCTTGGCAGCCTTCACCGGCTATCTGTTCATCCGTAGATGGCTGAAATACCGCTATCGCACGAATGGCAAAGTCACCGCCGGAGCATCGCCGGAAGATTGGTTCATCGGCCCGATCGTCTGGGGCGAGAACCGTTCGAATGGCATGCCGCTGCATCCCTCCCCTGAACCCAGCGCGCTGTTCGCTTTCGACTTCCCACAGGAACCCGGCAGCGTCCATTATGTGACGTATCGCCATGGGCCGCTAACCGGCAAGAAACAGATCCGCATGCGCTATCGCATCGAGGCTGACCCGGACGTCGAGATCGTGCCGCTGACGGATCCGGCCGGGTCATCCAAGATTACGCTCTATTTCCAGCGTTACGGCGACGATTGGTCGGGCAAGGGCAAGTTCGATGGGTATCGCTGGTTTGATTATTGGAAGACCATCGAGCCTATCACGGTCGGTGAGTTCGAGATCGTCGCATCGTTTGACGATGATGTTTGGAACGCGGTGCAGTCCTCGACCAGTGTGTCATCGCCTGCGGCCTTCTACGGGGCATTGGGAAACGCCGACCAAGTCGGTGTGGTCTTCGGTGGCGGGACCGGGCTGGGCCATGGCGTCTTCGCCACCGGCCGCGCGCGCTTCGTCATGATCGAATTCGCGGTGGAGTAAATCATGACGTTCACCAAGCAAGCCATCTTCGCGATCATCATCGTCTTTGCCGCCGTCGTGGCTATTGCGGTGATCGGCCCCGCCGCCTGCAACAAGATCCGCAGCCAAGGCGCCCAGAACCGGCTCAATGAGGGCCAAACCGGCGCTCTGACCAATAGCGCTGCCGATGCCGTCGCCACCCAGGGCAAGGCCAATGCGCGCGAGCGGTCGTCAGAAGACCTCACCCGATCAAACGACAGGGACATTCGAAATGCTGAAGGTGCAAGCGATCAGGCCAAGCCTGCTGTTGATAGCGCTGGCCGCCGGGCTCTCTGCCTGCGCGACGCCTATCGTGACCGCCCAGAATGCAGGGTGCAGCCAACTCCTCCCCGCTGAATGGAAGGAAGGCGTCGCCGGCGCTGACCTGCCAGCTGACAGCACCGTTGGCGCTTGGATAGCCTTCGGGGATGCTCAGACCGGCAAGCTGGATCAGGCCAACGGCCGCACGCGCGATGCTATAGAAGTCGTGGAGCGGTGCGAGGCGCGCGACGCGGCCGCAGTGAAGAACGCGCGTCGAGGGTTTCTTGCTCGGCTATTCAGGCTTTCGTAGCAAGAAGCACCCAGCCCGATTGTTCTCTTCCGGCTCGCCAGCCGCGCCGTCGTGCGAGAAGATCGT
>Ga0068860_100002650_pt1 | contig 18626 bp, 14 predicted proteins | sample KBSSwiS32_FD_66597 | JGI IMG/M metagenome (GOLD analysis project Ga0068860, IMG submission 66597) | Switchgrass rhizosphere microbial communities from Kellogg Biological Station, Michigan, USA - KBS Switchgrass S3-2 | ecosystem: Host-associated > Plants > Roots > Rhizosphere > Soil ... | reverse complement strand
CCTCGCCCGCCTCCGCCTCCTCGACGACCACTTCACCGAGCGCGCCGACCGCGACCGCATCCGCCAGGCGCTCCAGGAGCTGCTGTCCTCCACCCGCGCGCTCCCCTGGGCCACCATGGCGTCCGCGCAGCTCGCCGGCGCCTTCCGCGACGCCCGAGATCTCCCCAAGGCGCTGCAAACCGCGCAGGAGGGCGCCGCGCTCCACCCCGGCACGCCCGGCGCCCGCGTCTGCCAGGCGCTCGCGGAGGAGCTGAAGCAACCGGAGCTCTCCCTCAACGCCATGGGCCTGGACGGCCTCCACAGGCGCTCGCTCCAGCTCACGCACAAGAACGTCCCGGTCGCCTACTTCCGCGCCTACGCCGTCGACCTGCTGGGCGGCATCACCGCCTCGGGCTTCCGCAAGACCTTCAACCTCGAGCGCGAAGAGCAGCTCCACCTCCTCCACGACGCCAAGCCCGTCGCCGAGTGGACGGTGGAGCTCCCCCCCACGCCCGACCTCCAGTCGCACCAGACCTACGCCACGCCGCCCATGGACAAGCGCGGCCTCTACGCCGTCGCCGTCTCCGACCGCCGCGATTTCGCCGACAAGCGCTCGCGCGTGGCGATGGCGCTGGTCCAGCTCTCCGACCTGGTCATCCAGACCACCGACGACGGCAACGGCACCACCGAGGCGCGCGTCCTCTCCGGGTCCACCGGCCAGCCCGTCCAGGGCGCCACCGTGGAGGTCTACTCCGAGGACTGGAACGACCACTTCCGCCGCGCCCTCACCGGCACCACCGACGACGGCGGCTTCGCCCGCCTCGAGCTGTTCCGCCTGGGCCGCGACCGCGGCGAGTCCTACTTCCTCCTCGCCCGCACCAAGGGCGACGCCTCGGCGTCCTTCGACGGCCTGAGCGCTTACTTCCGCCCCACCCCGAGGGACGAGTACAGCGCGCTCCTCTACACCGACCGCAGCATCTACCGGCCCCAGCAGAAGGTGCTCTGGAAGGTGGTCGCCTTCAGCGGCCGCCGGGACCTGGCGCGCCTGGCCGCCACCGCGGGCGCGTCGCTCAAGGTGCAGCTGCTGGACGCCAACGGGCAGGAGGTGGCGAAGTCGGACGTGAAGACGAACCGCTTCGGCTCCGCGGCGGGCGCCTTCGAGGTCCCCGCCGGCCGGCTCCTGGGCCAGTGGCGGCTCTCCGTCACCTCCGACGCCGTGCGCACGCTCTCCGCCACCTCCTTCATCCGGGTGGAGGAGTACAAGCGCCCGACCTTCGAGGTCTCCATCCAGGACCCGCCGTCGCCGCTGCGGCTCAACAAGCCGGGGAAGGTGCTGGGCCAGGCCAAGTACTACTTCGGCCTCCCGGTGGCCGCGGGGCAGGCGCGCTGGAAGGTGACGCGGCAGCCGGTGTACCCGTGGTGGTGGGGCTTCTGGCGGCCCGTCCCCGCCGGCTCGGCGCAGCTCATCGCCACCGGCCAGAGCCCGCTCAAGGGGGACGGCACCTTCGAGCTGTCCTTCACCGCCGGCGCCGACGAGCGCGCCGCCGCCCGCGGCGTCACCTACCGCTACCTGGTCAGCGCCGACGTCACCGACGAGGGCGGCGAGACGCGCTCCGCCTCGCGCGGCTTCCGGCTGGGCACCACCGCGGTGGAGGCGCGCATCGACCTCGACCGCGGCTTCCTCGTCGAGGGCGAGGGGGCGTCCGAGGTCATGGCGGACCTCTCCATCACCCGCACCGACCTGGACGGCGTCCCGCGCCCCGGCCCCGGGCGCTATTCCATCTCCAGGCTCCAGGAGCCCTCGGCGGCGCTGCTGCCCGCGGACGAGCCCGTCCCGGAGCCCGAGCCCCAGGAGGGCGAGCCGGCCCCCACCGCCCGCACCCCGGGCGACCGCCTCCGCCCGCGCCTGTCGAACGCCGGCGGGCTGGAGGCCGCGCTGCGCGCCTGGCCTGAAGGCGCGAAGGTGGCGCAGGGCTCCCTCACCCACGACGCGCAGGGGATGGCCCACGTCGCCTATCCGGCGCTCGGCGCCGGCGCGTACCGGCTCACCTACGAGACCACCGACCCGTTCGGCGCCCGGTACACCGTCTCGCGCGACTTCGTGGTGGCGGGGAAGCGCGGCACGCCGGCGGTGTCCATCGTCCTGCTGGCCGAGAAGCCCACCGTGCCGGTGGGCCAGACGGCGCAGCTGCTGGCCGGCTCCGGCCTGCCCGACCAGCCGATGCTGCTGGAGGTGTACCGCGGCACCGAGCGCGTCCTCCGCCGCCAGCTCACCTCCGGCAAGGATTCGCCGCTGATCGAGCTGCCGGTGGCGGAGGCGGACCGCGGCGGCTTCACCGTCTCGCTCACGCTGGTGCGCGACCACCAGTGGATGCACCTCACCCAGACCATCCACGTCCCGCGCGACGACAAGGCGCTGAAGGTGGAGCTGGCGACCTTCCGGGACCTGGTGCGCCCCGGCGCCAAGGAGCGCTTCGTGGTGAAGGTCTCCGGCAAGGAGGGCGCGGTGGCGGCCGGCGCCGCCGAGGTGCTGGCGTACATGTACGACCGCTCGCTGGACTTCTTCGCCCCGCACTCGCCGCCGTCGCTCGGGACGCTCTACCCCGAGCGCGGCGGGAGCCCCTACGCCCGCTCCAACCTCCGCTACGCGCCGGTGTTCTCGCCCTGGTGGATCGAGCGCCGCCCGCCGGACCTCCCCAGCTTCCACGGCGACTCGCTGCGCTTCTACTCGCCCTACGGCGTCGGCGGGCCGGGGCTGCGCGGCTGGGGGCCGGGAGGCGGAGGGTTCGGGGGAGAAGGGCCGGTCGCCCGGACCAAGGCCGACCTGATGGTGCTGCACCAGACGGCCGCGAGCGCGGGCGCGATGCCGGCGCCGCCGGCCGAGGAGGCCGAGAAGGAGTACAAGCACGAGGCGCTGGCGGCGGAGAAGCCGAAGGCCAACCAGCCCGGCCCGGCCCAGGGCCAGGAATCCTCCCAGCCGCAGCTCCGCCAGAGCTTCGCCGAGACGGCGTTCTTCCAGCCCCAGCTCCTCACCGGCCCTAACGGCGCGGTGGCCATCGAGTTCACCGTGCCGGACTCGGTCACCAGCTGGAACCTCTGGGTGCACGCGCTCACCGAGGACCTCCGCGCCGGCTCCGAGAAGAAGGAGCTGCGCTCCGCCAAGGAGCTGATGGTCCGCCCCTACGTCCCGCGCTTCATGCGCGAGGGCGACAAGGCCGACCTCAAGGTGGTGCTCAACAGCGCGGCCGACCGCGACCTCGCCGCCTCCGTCACCTTCGACGTGCTGGACGCCGACCGCGACGCCAGCGCGCTGGACCTCTTCTCCGGCGGGGCAGGGAAGGGGGACCGCCGCGCGCGCCAGGTCACCGTGGCCAAGGGCGGCAGCGCCTCTTTGCAGTACGCGCTCTCCGCGCCCGCGCGGGTGGGGCTGTACGCGGTGAAGGTGGTGGCCACCTCGGGCAACGTCTCCGACGGCGAGCTGCGCCCGATGCCGGTGCTCCCCAGCCGCGTCCACCTCGTCCAGTCCCGCTTCGTCACCCTCAAGGACAAGGACCGCAAGGAGCTCACCTTCGCGGACATGAAGCGGGCGGACGACCCCAGCCGGATCGACGAGCAGCTGGTGGTGAGCATCGACGCCCAGCTGGCGTACACCGTCCTGGAGGCGATGCCGTTCCTGGTCGAGTACCCGTACGAGTGCACCGAGCAGACGCTGAACCGCTTCGTCTCCACCGCCGTCTTGAGCGCCCTGTTCAAGCAGTACCCGTCGATGGCGAAGATGGCGGAGAAGCTGGTGGCCGGCCGGACCACCCAGCTGGAGACCTGGGACGCCACCGACCCCAACCGCAAGATGGCGCTGGAGGAGACGCCCTGGCTGGTGGAGTCGCGCGGGGGCCAGACCGACCGGCTGATCAAGGTGCTGGACCCGAAGATCGCCGCCGCCCAGCGCGACGAGGCGATCTTCAAGCTGCGCAAGGCCCAGCGGCCGGACGGCGCCTTCCCGTGGTGGAGCGGCGGGCCGCCCAGCCCGTTCATGACGCTCTACATCGCCGGGGGCATGGCGCGCGCCGCGGAGTACGGGGCGCCCATCCCGCGCGACATGACCCAGCGCGCCTGGCAGTACCTCGCCGCGTACTACCGGAGCGAGACCAGGGGCGACCTCAAGAAGCTGGGCTACGAATTCCTCACGCTGCTCGACTACGTCGCGTCTTCGTACCCGGACGACAGCTACGTGGGCGGCGCGCTCACGCCGGAGGAGCGCAAGCAGATCCTCTCCTGGTGCTTCGACCACTGGAAGGGCCACTCGCCGTACCTCAAGGGCCTCCTGGCGCTGACGCTGAAGCGGATGGGCCGGCCGTCGGACGCCAGGCTCGTCTGGGACAGCGTGATGGATTCGGCCAAGACCACGCCGGACCAGGGGACGTTCTGGGCGCCCGAGGACCGCGCCTGGCTCTGGTACAACGACACCGTGGAGACGCAGGCGTACGCGCTCCGGGTCCTCACCGAGCTGCAGCCCAAGGACCCGCGCCGCGACGGCCTGGTGCAGTGGCTGCTGGTCAACAAGAAGCTCTCCCACTGGAAGTCCACCCGCGCCACCGCGGAGGCGATCTTCGCGCTGGTGAAGTACCTGGAGCAGGAGCGCGCGCTGGCGGTGCGCGAGGAGCTCACCGTCACCGTCGGCGACCGCCAGCCGGTCCGGTACGTCTTCGAGCCGGACGAGTACCAGGGCAAGCACAACCAGGTGATCGTCCCCGGCCCGGAGCTCAAGCCCGGCACCGACGCCACGGTGGTGGTGGCCAAGTCCACCAGGGGCTTCGCCTTCGCCTCCGCCGCCTGGCACTTCTCCACCGAGAAGCTGCCCGACGAGGGGCGCGGCGACTTCTTCTCCGTCTCCCGCAGGTACTTCCGCCGCGAGACCCGCGGGCGCGAGGTGACGCTCCAGCCGCTGGCGGACGGCGCGCAGGTCCACGTGGGCGACGAGCTGGAGGTGCAGCTCTCCCTGCGCGCCAAGGCCGCCGCGGAGTTCGTCCACCTCCGCGACCCGCGCGGCGCCGGCTTCGAGCCGGAGAGCGCCACCTCCGGGTACCGCTGGCAGACCGGGCTGGGGTACTACGAGGAGGTGCGGGACTCGGGCGGGAACTTCTTCTTCGACTGGCTCCCGGTGGGCGAGTACACGTTCAAGGAGCGCGTGCGCGCGACCATGTCCGGCACCTTCCGGGTAGGGCCGGCCACCGTGCAGTCCATGTACGCGCCGGAGTTCAACGCCTACTCCGCCGGGCACGTCATCGCGGTCGCGCCGTGAGCGCTCAGAAGTTGGGCGGGAAGATCGGGATGTCCGCCACCAGCACGCGCTCCGCCCGGCGCTCCAGCACGCCGTCCACCGTGAGCCGGTAGCGGCGCTCGACCAGGTCCCGCCGCAGGTTCAGGACGGCGGTCACCTCGAAGCCGCCCTCCGGCGAGATCACCAGCCGGAGCGGGCGCAGCGCGCGCACCGCCTGCTCCTTGCGCTCGGCGGGGGCGTCCGGGTGCCACGGGAGCTGATCGGGCCGCTCCACCACCTGCAGGCCCAGGCCGTGGAGCAGGGCAAAGCGGGCGTACGCCTCCGCGTGCTGCGGGACGACCTGCAGGCGCTCGCGCGCGTTGGCCGCGGCCACGTCGCCGGCCGCCTCCAGCGCGTAGAGCTCCACGCCGTCGTCCAGGTAGTGGTACGCCCGCGTCAGCCGCGGGGCCTCCACGGTCAGCGTCACCAGCGCGTGCCGGCGGTAGAACGGCAGCTCCGAGCGGGTCGCGCGGTGCGGTTGCCCCTCCAGCCGGCGCGCCAGCTGAGGGAACTTCAAGCGCAGCCGGTCCACGAGCGGATCGCCCATGGTCTCATTCTCGCCGAGGCGCTAGCCCGCCGCCTGCTGGTTCTTGGTGGGGGCGATGCTCTTGTCCCACCAGGTGGTGGCGTCCTCGCGGGTGCCCGGGAAGAGCTTGCCGGCGTTGACCTGCTCGGTCAGGTAGCGGACGCCCGCGTCGCGCCCGCCCTCCGCGACCGCGGCGTCGTAGCCCTTCTGGATCTCCGTGTAATAGCCCGAGGTGATGCCCTGCTCGTGGAGGACGTCGTACGCCCTGGCCTGCGCGCGCACCTCCATCTCGACCGAGTGGTCCGCGTACGCCTTGGAGCTCTCGAAGCTGCTCGGATCGCGCTCCACGCCGTCCCGCTCCGGGTGGAGCTGGTCGCTCTGGCTGGCGTGGGTGGTCTCGTGCGCCAGCACCTCGACGTAGTCCCCCAGCTTCTTGGGGAGGTTCGGGTCCATGGCGATCGTCCGTTCGCCGGCGGACCAGGTGCCGGCCGGTCCCCCCAGGGCCTCGTCCTTGACGGTGAGCCCGCCGTTCGCCTTCAGCTTGTCCCAGTCCGCCAGGACGCCGCGGCCGGCCTCGGTCTTCTCCAGCTCCTGGCGCGCGTCCTCGATCGTGAACCTCGGCTCCGGGTTGGTCACGCCCTGGTTGGCCTGGTCGACCTCCAGGTTCCGGTCCTGGGTGGACCCGCCGGGGCGCCCGCCCTGCAGGTCCGGGCCGGACGGCTTGGCGTCGTCCTGGAACTCGTCGCGGTCACTCGACGCGCCCTTCGTCTCCTGCGCAGGCCCGCCCTTCTCCTTGGGCGCCTCGGGCTTCACGTCCTGGTCGGGGCTGCTGACCTCCTCGTGCTGCTGGGCCTTGGGCTCGCTGCCGCTGACCTTCATCGGGGACGCTCTCGGGGGAGACGAGTGTGGAGGTAAATTCCTACATTCTGATTATCTGTAGGTGCCAGACTTAGGTTGCGAGAATCAGTCCGGCCCATCCTCCGGAGCGGTGTAAGGTGGCCAAACCTATGGGACTCGACATCCAGGACATCAAGGTGGGCACCGGGGCCGAGGCGAAATCAGGCGCCCGGGTCAAGGTGCACTACGTGGGCACCCTCACGGACGGGAAGAAGTTCGACAGCTCGCGGGACCGGAACGAGGGCTTCGAGTTCGCCCTGGGCCACGGCGAGGTCATCAAGGGCTGGGACCAGGGCGTGGCCGGGATGAAGGTCGGGGGCGTGCGCAAGCTCACCATCTCGCCCGATCTGGCCTACGGCGCCCGCGGCTTCCCGCCCGTCATCCCGCCCAACTCCACCCTCGTCTTCGAGGTGGAGCTGCTCGACGTCCGCTGATCAGTCCGTGAACAGGTCGGTCGCCGGGTCGCGCCGCAGCGCCAGCCGTTGCTGCGCGCGCCCCAGCGCCCAGCGCAGGCCTTCGTGGCGCGCGTTCACCTGGAGGCCCTTCTGCACCAGGGCCACCGCCTGGTCGTTCTGGCCGGCGGCGTCCAGCGCGGCGGCCTCCGCCACCACGTAGTCCAGCTCGTACGGGGAGACCGCCTGGGCGCCGCGCGCCGCCTCCAGCGCGAGGTCCGGGAAGCCCAGGTCCAGCATCGACCACGAGAGGGCGTGGAGCGCCAGCGCGTCCTTCTTCTCCACCAGCCTCCGGACCACGGCCTGGGCCACCTCGCGCACCTTCACCTCCGCCGGCCGCACCGCCGGGGCGACCTGCGCCACCGCCGCCAGCGCGCGCGCCGCCAGCTCGGTGCCCGGGTACTTCCCCGCGAAGCCCAGGAGCGCCCCGGCCCGGTTGCGGACGAACTGCCGGGACATCTCCAGCCGCAGCTTGCGGAAGGCGGCGCGGGACGCCAGCCCTCGCGCGTCCTCCGGGTCCATGGCCTCCGCCAGGTCGTAGAGCGCGCGCGCCTGGTCGCCCCGCCCCTGGTGGTCCAGCACCACGCCGCGCACCAGCATCGCGGCGGCGTCGGACTCCTTGCCGCCGCCGCCTCCGTCCAGGCGCGCGGCCGCCAGCGGCGCCCACTCGTCCAGCGCGCGCGCCAGCCCCTCCACGCTCTGCTCGCGGATGCGGGCGATCTCCACCCCGTCCGGGTTGACGACGAGCAGGGTGGGGTAGCGGTCCACCTCGAAGCGGCGGGCGACGTCGATGCCGTGGCCGCGCTCGGCGTCGTAGCGCTGCATGCGCCAGGCGCCCAGCGCGCGCCGCACCTGCGGCGACGGCAGCACCTCCGTCGCCAGCCGCCGGCACGGCCCGCACCAGGTGGTGTACACGTCCAGCAAGACCGGCTTCTTCGCGGCCGCGGCCTCGTCCAGGACCTTCTGGATGGGCGGCTCCGGCTGAGGCGCCGAGGCGAGGGCGGTGGTGAGGGCGAGGAGGGCCAGCACGGAGGTCACTCGATAACGAGCCTGGCTGCCTTGAGCTTCCCCACCTGCGCCACGTACTCGCCGGGCCCCAGCTCCGCCCTGGAGTCGGACACCTTCTCGCCGTTGATGCGCACGCCCCCCTGGCCGATCAGCGTGCGCGCCTTGGTGGCGGACTCCGCGAGCTTGGCCTCCGCCAGCGCGCGCGCCAGCAGCACCTTGCCGCCGCCGGACGGCACCTTCACCACCTCCAGCTCCGCGACGTTGAGCTCCTTGCGGGAGAACTTCTGCTCGAAGCCCTCGCGCGCCTTCCGCGCCGCCTCCGCGCCCTGGAAGCGGGCGGTGATCTCCTGGGCGAAGTCCTTCTTCACGTCCATGGGGTGCGCCCCGCCGGCCTTCAGCGCCTGGATCTCCTTGAGGCTCCTGGACGAGAGCAGCTCCAGGTAGCGCCACATCAGGTCGTCGCTGATGGACATCAGCTTGCCGAAGATCTCCGGGGCGGGCTCGTTGATGCTCACGTAGTTGTCCAGGGACTTGGACATCTTCTGCACGCCGTCCAGCCCCTCCAGGATGGGGCCGGTCATGATCACCTGCGGCTCCAGCCCGTACTCGCGCATCAGGTGCCGGCCGACGAGCAGGTTGAACAGCTGGTCCGTCGCGCCCAGCTCCACGTCCGACTTCAGCGCCACCGAGTCGTAGCCCTGCAACAGCGGGTACATGAACTCGTGGAGGGAGATGGACGCGCCCTCCTTGAAGCGCTTCTTGAAGTCGTCCCGCTCCATCATCCGCGCCACCGTGTAGCGGGAGCTCAGCCGGAGCATCCCCTCCGACCCCAGCTTGTCCAACCACTCGGAGTTGAAGCGCACCTCGGTCACCGCCGGGTCCAGCACCTTGAACACCTGCTGGCGGTAGGTCTCCGCGTTGGCGGTCACCTCCTCGCGGGTGAGCGGCGGGCGGGTGACGTTCTTGCCGGACGGGTCGCCGATCATCCCGGTGAAGTCGCCGATCAGGAACACCACGTGGTGGCCGAACTCCTGGAAGCGGCGCATCCGGGTGAGCAGCAGGGAGTGCCCCAGGTGCAGGTCCGGCCGGTTGGGGTCGAACCCCGTCTTGATGTGGAGCGGCTTTTGGGTCTCGTAGGAGCGCTTGAGCTTGGCCAGCAGCTCGTCCTTCACGTGGAGGTCCACGGAGGCGCGGGTGACCTCGGTGAACTGCTCGTCAGGTGTGGCGCCGCGGAGATCGACTGGCATGTCGGGCCGACCTTAACCGCGCGAACGTAATGCCGCGAGCCAGGCGCGTCCCTCAAGAAAAGGAATCCCCGGTGTCTTTCTTTTCGGTGGATCTGCCTTTGACGGGGGGAGAAGCACCATGGAGCCGACTTTTTCAGGCCTGGGACCCTTCGCAGACGACTTCGCCCGGGCCTGGGGCCTGGACGTCTCGGCGCTGCGAAGCCACCTGCTGTCGCGGCTGAAGCCTCCCTACACCCAGGAGGCGTTGACGCGGTACGCCATGGACCACCGGGACGCGGTGCTCCGCCCCGTCCTCCGCAAGCTTTCGGACCGGCTCCATGCGGGCCTCACCTACCGGGTGGGCGCGGCGTGCCGGGCCTACGTGGAGGACGCGGTCGGCCAGACGCTCCAGGACATCCTCAAATACTGGAAGCCCCGGTGGGCCACCCCGGAGGGCGAGGAGCACCTCCACAACTACGCCTTCTGCATCGCCCGGCAGCGGGCGCACCGCTGGGCGCAGCTGGACCAGGAGCGCGAGGCGAAGGCGCCGCAGTGGGACCGCGAGCCGCCCCAGGACCCGGAGACGCTGGTCATCCGGGACCTGGAGGAGCGGCAGCGCGACATTGCCGTCTCCAAGCTGCGCGACCTCAACTGGCTGACCCAGGTGCTCACCGAGGCCGAGGCCACCGCCGTCCACCGGTGGCTGGGGCCCAACCCGACGGACGGCCTGTCCCCGGCGCAGCTGTCGGCCTCCCGGAAGGCGTTCCAGCGCGGCCGGGCGCGGCTGCAGGCCAACGCCGATCAGCTGGTGAAGGAGCGGCGCGGCCACCAGCGCGTCCCGGCCGGTTTCTTCTGCGTGGTCGAGCGCTACGGCACCCGGATGTCGTTCGAGGTGATCGACCAGTCGGCCGGCGGGTTGGGGTTGGTGGGCGCGGTGGACGGCGCGTCGCTGGAGCTGGGGGTGGACTACACGGTCACCCTCTATTTCGAGTCGGCGGTGCTCTCCCGCGGCGCGCGCTGCGTCCGCATCGACCGGGTGGGGCAGCAGGTCCGGATGGGCCTGCAGTTCCATTTCCAGCACCCCGTGGCCATGCCTTGGGCGCGGGCGGGTGGGGCGCAGCTCTCGCTGTAGGGAAGAAGTGGTCCGAGGAGAACATATGGATATCGCGACGGCGCAGTTCGAACGGGCCCTGGTCCTCTTCCGGAGCGGGAACGACCGGCTGGCGAACCAGGCGGCCAAGGCGGTGCTGGACTGCGCGCCGGACCACGTGGGCGGGATGATGTTGCTGCTGGCCACCGCCGGCGGATGTGGAGATGACGACACCATCAACGAGGCGCTCCTCACCATCTCCGAGCACTACCCGCGCCTCCTGGCCATCCCCGAGGTGCTGGACCTGCTGCAGAGCGACCTGATGGCGCCGGTGGTGCGCTCGCAGGCGTTCCGCACGGTGTTCGCGCCGTCGCTGCGGGTCGCCCGCGGGCAGCTGTGCGACGACGCGGACCGCCAGATGGCCCGGCTGGTGGTCCAGGAGGCGGTGCGCGACGCCACGGTGGAGGCGGCGCTCGCCGGGGCGCCCGCGTTCCCGGAGCCCCGCCCCGACGCCGGCGGAGCGCTGCACCTGGTGGACCCGTCCACCGGCACCTCGGTGGGCTCGCTGGACGGCGGCGGCGAGTACCTGCTGGGCCGCGCCGGGCAGATCATCGTCGACCATCCGTCCGTCTCCCGCCGGCACCTGGCGCTGACCCGGCGCGGCGGCGCCTGGTTCGCGCGCAACGTGTCCCGGACCAACCCCGGGCTGCTCAACGGCCTCCCCATGGGCCAGGGCTGGTCCCCCATCCGGGACGGGGACGAGCTGAAGCTGGGCCGCGTCTCGCTGTGCGTCGTGTCCGGTGAGAACGTTTTCTCCCCGCCGGTGGAGATGGAGGAGGACCCGGACGCCGCCTGCTACCAGAGCACCTTGCAGTCGCTCACGCCGCCGCCGCCGCCGCGGGCCTCGCGCGAGGACCTGGTGGACAAGGCGCTGGCGGAGCAGTGGAGCCATCCGTCCCTGTTGCCGGAGTAGCGCTGGTGCGGCGTCACGTCCCCGGCAGCTGCTCGCGCACCCGTTCGATGGAGCGGGCCTTGCCGGTCTCGTCGTCGATGTCGACGACCACGCCCTGCAGGTAGACCAGGTTCTTGGCCACCTCGTACCCGGTGGGGCGCTGGCTCAAGAAGCGCTCGATGGAGAGCTCCTTCTTGATGCCGATCACCGAGTCCAAGGGGCCCACCATCCCCACGTCGGTGATGAACGCGGTGCCGCCGGGGAGGATGCGCTCGTCCGCCGTCTGCACGTGGGTGTGCGTCCCCACCACCGCGGACACCTTCCCGTCGAGGAACGCGCCCATGGCGTTCTTCTCCGAGGTGGCCTCGCAGTGCATGTCCACCAGGATGCAGCGGGTCTCCTTGCGCAGCTCCTCCACCGCCTGCAGGCCCACGGTGAACGGGTCGTCCAGGGGCTTCATGAACACCCGGCCCTCGAGGTTCACCACGCCCAGCTTCCGCCCGTCCGGGGTGCGCGCGATGGTGGCGCCCTTGCCCGGCGCGCCCCTGGGGTAGTTCGCCGGGCGCAAGAGCAGGTCCGGGTTCCGCTCCAGCCAGGGGACGATCTGCCGCTTGGACCAGATGTGATTGCCGGAGGTGAGCACGTTCACCTCCGCCTTGAGCAGCGCCTCCGCGCTCTCCGGCGACACCCCGGCGCCGCCCTCCGAGTTCTCCGCGTTGGCGACCACCACGTCCACCGCGTGGCGGCCGATCAGCTTGGGCAACAGGGTCCGGATGGCGAGCACACCCGGCTTGCCCACCACGTCCCCCATGAAGAGCAGCTTCAAGTCGAAAGACCGATCAGGAGTCGAGGAAGTCCGCGGGGCGGTACAGCCCGCGGAACGTCTGACTCTCGGTCACCACCAGGTCCATGTCCACGTCTTCCGCCGTGGTCGGGATGCCCGCCACCACCTGCTCCGCGAAGGAGAGGCCCACCCGGCGCGAGCGTTCGGACGCCGCTCGCAGCGTGGCGTCGTAGTAGCCGCCGCCGCGGCCCAGGCGCTTGCCCTGGTTGGTGAACCCCAGGCCGGGGACCACGAACAGGTCGATCTCCTGGACCGGGATCAGCTCCGCGGAGGACGGCGGCTCGCGCACGCCCAGCCTCCCCGGCTCCAGCTCCACCTCCGACCGCACCGCGCGGAACGACAGGATCCGCCCGTGCACGTGGGAGAGCGGGTAGCAGACCACCTTCCCGTCCGAGAGCGCCGCGGAGAGGATGTCCCGCGTGGGGACCTCCCCGCGGATCGGCGCGTAGAGCGCCACCGTTCGCGCGCGGTGGTAATACGGTGTGGCGAGGAAGCGCGATTGGACCTTGATCCCTCGCGCGTCGATCACGTCCGGCGTGAGCGCCTTCCGCCGGGCCAGCAGCTCCTCGCGCAGCGCTGCCTTCGCCTCCGCTCCCCCACCACCTTGCGCCTGCGTCGTCTCAGCCACAGCCGTCCTACCCCCCCTCGACCTCGACCACTCCACCCCTCAAAAAAACGTCCCCCGCCCGAAACCGTGTGTGCAGCGTCCATTGAACCCACTGGATTCAGGTGGGGACCAATGTCGGTTCGCCGTAGGCTTCCCTCATCCCTTGCGGGGAGGGCTTGCACATAGCGCCCGAAACAGCCCCCAATTTGGACATATCGGTTCGAATTTCTGCTGCCCATCACGCGCCCAGCAGGGGACAGCTCGCGATTTCCTCTCGAAGTGTTGGCTTACAAATCAGATTCGATAGTAAGGACGACCGTTTGCCTGGTCAAGGCGCTCTGAGGCTGCATTTACAAGGGTTTGAACGCCCACCTATGATTCCGCGGCCCCGGCCCTTCATGCTTCAACTGGCGAGAAAGACTGGACTTTACGCGTTCGGCGCCCTGGCCGCGCTGTGCGTCACGAGCACCGCTGCGGCGGCCGGCCCAACGTTGGATGGCGCCTATTACGGGCAGCTGGGGCACGTCCGGTTCACGACGGACGCGCGCGGGCACGTGGAGGGGCGCTACGGCCTGGGCGGCCCGTGCGCCTTCGACGCCGGGCGCCCGGTGGTGGACGGAGCGCTGCAGGGGAACGTGATGGTCGGGTCCGTGACGCTGTGCCAGACGGGGCCGGCCTGCGAGGAGCGGACGTATCCGTTCCTGGGCTTCGTCGAGGACGACGGGGCGGTGGTGGCGGACGTGAGGCTGGATCCGGGCTGCGACTCGCCGGGCCTGCAGCGCAAGCGGCTGGTGCTGGAGGTCGCCCGGCCGGAGAACGGGCAGAGCGCGCTGGGCCCGGACGGCAAGGTGGCGCTGGGCTCGCTGCACAAGAGGCCGGCGGGCAAGAAGGCGCAGCAGAAGCAGTGCGACGCCGACTTCCAGCGCGCCGTGGGGCTGATGCCCAAGAACGACTTCGCGGGGGCGGTGTACTACTTCGAAGCCGCGCTGGCCTGCGGCGACGCGGTGGTGCTCTACCAGGGCATCGGGGTGGCGCAGCTCAACCGCGACGTCCCGAACGCGGCGATGGCCGCGCTGGAGAAGGCGCGCGACCTGGCGGCGAAGACGGGCCAGGAGGACCCGCAGATCCACTACAACCTGGCCTGCGCCTACGTGCGGCTGGGGGACAAGGCCGCCGCCATCAAGTCCCTCCAGCGCGCGGTGGCGCTGGGCTTCGCGGACCCCACGCAGCTCGCCACGGACCGGGACCTGGCCACCTTGCGGGACGAGCCGGAGTTCAAGAAGGTGGTGGAGACCGCCTGGAGCCTGAAGGACCGGCAGCGCGGCAAGGAAGGGGCGCGGTAGCGCGAAAGGCTTATGTCCACCCCGGAGCCCGCCGCCGCCCACCGCTTCGGCAACTACGAGATCCTCTCCTTGCTGGGTCGCGGCGGCATGGCGGAGGTGTACCGGGCCAAGGTGCTCTCCGGCCCGCGCGAGGGGTGGCCGGTGGCGATCAAGCGGCTCCCCCAGAGCCTCGCCTCCGACACCGCGTACGTGGACCGCTTCACCAGCGAGGCGGACCTCACCCGCTTCCTCGACCACCCCAACATCATCAAGGTGCTGGAGGTGGGGGAGGTCGAGGGCGTCTATTACATGGCGATGGAGCTGATCGACGGGCGCGACCTGGGTCAGATCCTCCGCCGCTGCAAGCAGCGCGGCATCCCGCTGCCGGTCGACTTCGGGGTGTACCTGTGCAAGGTGCTGCTGGACGCGCTGGGCTACGCGCACGAGGCTACGGGGCCGCGCGGGGACAAGCTGGGGATCATCCACTGCGACGTCTCGCCCTCCAACGTGTTCATCTCGCGGACCGGGGAGATCAAGCTGGGGGACTTCGGGATCGCGCGCGCGCAGTCGTCCGCCATCGACACCGACCTGCTGGGCAAGCCCTACTACCTGTCGCCGGAGACGCTGGACGGGAACGTGACGGTGGAGGGGGACCTGTGGAGCGCCGCGGTCATCCTCTACGAGCTGCTCACCAACGAGCGGCCGTTCCAGGGGGGCACGCGGGAGCAGGTGTTCGCCGCCATCCGCGGGCGGCTGTACCAGCCGGCCGTCGAGCTGCGGCCGGAGATCTCCCAGGAGCTGTCGGCCGTGGTGGACAGGGCGTTCGCCGAGGACCTGCCGGACCGGTTCTCGGACGCGGCGGACTTCGCCATCGCGCTCGACCCGCACTACGACGACCAGGTGGGGACGCCGCTGGCCATCGCCGCGGTGGTGCGAGGGCTGTTCGGCGCGTCGGCGGAGGGGTGAGGGGTCCCTGAGGGCTCTCAAGGGTCCGGCAGCAGGTCGGCGATGGGGACGTCCACGTCGAAGGCCCTCCCCTGCCGCCAGTACTGGAGGTGGACGAGCTCTCCCGGCCGGCCCCAGGGCTGCGGGACGGTGAACGAGACGTCGCCGTGGACGGTGAAGATGACGTCGCCCACCTGGAGCCCGGCGTCGCGCGCGGGGGAGATGGAGAGCAGCGCGTTGACGCGCAGGCCGAGGGGGTTGTCGCTCAGGGTGGTGGCGATGCCGACGCCCACGAAGTCGCGCGACCAGTGGGTCTGGGTGTCGAAGCGGGTGAGGCCGAGCGCGCGGTTGGTGACCGCGTCCTCGCCCAGCGCGAGGGAGACCTCGAACTCGCGCAGGAAGCTGCGGCCCAGCACGCCGTCCAGTCGCGCCGGCGGATCGCGGAACTGCTGGAGGAGGTTGTCCAGCCCCACGTCCAGCCCCGGGGCGGTGAAGAAGGGCGCGGCGAGGCTGGCCTGCCCGCCGACGGAGAGCGCGCGGGCGCGGGTGACGGTGGCGGTGAAGTCGCCGGCGAATCCGGTGTGGACCGGGAGGCCGGAGAGGGTGGGGCGGGTGCTGAGGGCCTGGATGACGCCCTGCCGGACGAAGGTGAGATCGGCGCCGGTGTCGACGGCGAGGACCAGCGGTTGGCCGTCCAGGTCCGCGTCGACGAGGAGGAGGTCCGGGCCCTCCGGGCCGTCCTCCTTGCGGTCGCCGCGGCAGAGGCCGGAGGACCAGAGCGACAGCGGCGCGACGCCGGCCCCGGGCGTGAAGTCCAGCTCGACGCGGGTCTGGGCCGCGCGCGCGTCGAAGACCAGCGGCGCGTAGGAGAGCGCGTCCGCGCCGACGATGAGCTCGAACTGGGGGTCCAGCTGAAGCACGGTCTCCCAGTGCAGCGGCCCGACGGTGGCCGCCCCCAGCGCGACGGGCTGGAGGCTCTCGACGAAGAAGAGGTTGTTCGAGTCCATGGACGAGTGCGGGAACCCGGTGTCCAGCAGGGCCAAGCGCGTCCCGCCCGCGAGGCCAACCTCCACGCGCGGGCGGTTGGCATCCAACCAGCTCATCGTGGAGGTCGTCGCGCCGGGCGTCAGCCGCGCGTGGGGGCACCTGGGCGGGTCGCAGCCGAGGAGGAGGAGGGTGACGAGGACCGGCAGCCGCATGGCTGGCGACTCTACGCTCGCCGCGCGGCCGGGAGGTGGCGGCGGAGCGCGTCCGCCACCTGATCGACCTCCGCCTCGGTGGCGCCCGGGCCGAGCGAGAACCTCAGCGACCCGTGCGCCTGCGCCGCCGTGAGGCCCATGGCCAGCAGCACGTGCGACGGCGACAGCGAGCCGGACGCGCACGCCGCGCCGGAGGAGACGCAGATCCCCTCCAGGTCCAGCGCGATCAGCAGCGCCTCGCCGTCCGCGCCCTCGAACAGCAGGTTCGACGTGTTCGGGATCCGCGGCGCGCCGGCGCCGTTGACCCGGACGCCGTCCAGCGCCGCGGCGAGGCGCTCGAACCGGTCCCGCAGCGCGCCGGCGGTCTCCGGGTCCCGGACGGACAGCTCCAGGGCCAGCGCCAGGGCCTCCGCCCCCAGCACGTCCTGCGTGCCTCCCCGGCGCCCCCACTCCTGGTGCCCCGGCACCAGCGCCTCCAGGTCCACCCCCCGCCGCACCACCAGCGCCCCGGTGCCGACGGGCGCCCCCAGCTTGTGCCCGGAGATCGACAGCAGGTCCGCCTCGCCCACCGCCACCGGCACCTTCCCCGCCGCCTGCACCGCGTCGGTGTGGAAGCGCACGCCGCGCTTGCGGCACTCCCGCGCCACCTCGGCCACCGGCTGCAGCACGCCCGTCTCGTTGTTCGCCCACATCAGCGAGCACACCGCCGTCCGCTCATCCACCGCGGCCAGCATCGCGCCCGCGTCCACCCGCCCATCCGGGCCCGGCCGGACCTCCACCACCTCTCCTCCGAGCTGCTTCACCGCCCCCAGCACCGCCGGGTGCTCCACCGCGCTCACCACCACCTTCGCTCGCGCCGGCTCCTTCCTCCTCACCGCCGCGTACGCCCCCTTCACCGCCAGGGCGTCCGCCTCGGACCCGGACGCGGTGAAGCACACCTCCTTCGGCTCGCACCGCAGCGCCGCCGCCACCTTCGCCCGCGCCGCGTCCAGCCGCGCCCGCGCGCGCCGCCCCGCGCCGTGCACGCTGGCGGCGTTCCCCGCGGCGCCCTGGCCCTCGCGCAGCCGCTGCTCGATCAGCGCGGCCACCTCCGGCCGCAGGGGCGCGGAGGCGTTGTGGTCCCAGTAGATCAACGGCCGCTCACTCCTCGGCGGAGAGGATGGAGACCGGCCGCACGCCCTGCAGCCCGAACGCCTCCAGGAACCTCCGGATGATGGTCCGCTTCAGCGAGTCCCGCTGCGCGCGGGTGCCGGACAGCGGGATCCGCGCCCCGGCCATGCTCCCGTGCCCGCCGGACGAACCGCCCCGGTCCTCGCAGATCTCCCGGATCAGCCGCCCCGCGTTCATCCGCCGGTCGTTGGTGCGCACGGAGAGGTAGAGCTGGCTGCGGAACGACGCCGCCGCCAGCGACCACTTGACCTCCTCCAGGAACACCATCCGCTCCGCCACCTCCGCCACCATGTCCGGCGAGTACACCTCGCCCAGGTCCGTCACCACCGCCTGGCCGCCGTACACCTTCGCCCGCTCGATCGCCTTGTGGTACAGCCGGAAGTACCGCATCGGCAGATCGGGGTGCTCGATCTGGCTGAGCAGCCGCTTGTCGATCCGCGGCAGCAGCCACACGTAGCAGTCCACGTCCGTCTTGGTGGTCAGCCGGTCCAGGTCCCGGGTGTCCGCCTTGATCCCGTAGAACAGCGCCGTGGCCAGCTCCATCGACGGCTCCAGCCGCGCCGCCCGCAGGTACTCCACCAGCATCGTCGAGGTGGCGCCGAAGTCCCCGCCCACGTCCGCGAACGGCACCTCCAGCGTCTCCTCCCGCAGCGGGTGGTGGTCCACCACGATGTCCGCCCGGTAGCGGGGCGGGAGCGCGTGGTTCCGCACGGCGGGCTGGGTATCCACCATCGCCAGGCAGTCGTGCTCCTCGAAGACGATGTGCGAGATGGGGAGGATGGCCAGCTTGAGCACCTTCACGAAGGCCAGGTTCTCCGCCCGGCCGATGATGCCCCCGTAGCCGACCCTGGCCTCCACGCCCTCGTGCCGCTGGAGCACGTCCGCCAGCGCCACCGCCGCGGCGATGGAGTCCGGGTCCGGGTTGTCGTGGGTGAGCACCAAGGCGCTCTTGCGCCCGCGCACCACCTCGCCCAGCCGGTCGAGCTTCTCCCGAGCCGGCATGTGGGCCAGCCGGCCGGCGAGCGCGCTCACGGTGGACGTCCCGGGCATGGGCTCTTTCTATCTAACCACCCGCGGCCGCCCCGCGGTCAG
>Ga0068860_100002649_pt1 | contig 18629 bp, 15 predicted proteins | sample KBSSwiS32_FD_66597 | JGI IMG/M metagenome (GOLD analysis project Ga0068860, IMG submission 66597) | Switchgrass rhizosphere microbial communities from Kellogg Biological Station, Michigan, USA - KBS Switchgrass S3-2 | ecosystem: Host-associated > Plants > Roots > Rhizosphere > Soil ... | reverse complement strand
CCCATCCTGTTCGTCACCCAGGTGCCGATGCCCGAGGAGGTGAACTCCCGGAACGTCACCGAGAGCTACCAGTCCTGTGTCTCGCCCTTCAGCAACCACCTGGGCGACACCGCCTTCGCGGGCCGTGGCGGCTCGCTCTACGTGCGCTTCGGCAACGGGCAGGTGGTGGACCTGCTGTCGGTGGCGGACTGGTCCGCCATCCCCGGGGGCAAGCCGCCTGCCAACGCGGTGGCGGTGCGCAACCCCGGCGTCAACTGGGCCGCGGACAAGGCGGTGTTCAGCATGGTGGTGGGCGTCCCCAGCGGCCCCACCGATACCACCCGGTTCTTCTGGCAGTTGTATGAAATCACCCTGCCCACCCAGGCGCAGCTGGCCGGGGGGACCCTGCCGGCCGTCACCCGGGTGGCCAACCAACCCGCGTACAACAACGTCTTCCCCACCTATGGGTTGAACGGGAAGCTCGTCTTCGCCAGCGACCGGCCCTACAACGGCCAGGCCCACCTGACCCAGCGCGAGGAGTACCTGGGCCTGCCCACCGTGACCGGCCTGTGGAGCCTGGACCCGGCCACCGGGGCGCTGCTGTTGTTGCACCACTCGCCCAGCGGGGCGTTTTCGCCCATGGTGGACAGCGCCGGCCGGCTGGTGTTCACCAACTGGGACCACCTGGCGCGCGACAGCGAGGCGGTGACGGACTCCCGCCCGCCCGCCACCGGGGCGCCCTACAACGAGACGTTCACCCAGACGAACAACGGCTCGGGCAACTTCGCGGACGAGACCGCGGGGGCGGCCTTCACGCCCGTCACCGGCATGGCCCCCAACACCTGGGACCTCTTCCCCGAGCCGCGCAACTTCGACCGCAAGACGCTCATCGACCTCTACGGGGACGTCATCAACGGGAACGCCTTCAACCTCTTCATGCCCTGGACCATCAACCTGGATGGTACCGGCGGGGAGATCCTCAACCACGTGGGGCGCCACGAGGTCGCCGCGGGCGCCGGGCGCAGCCACAAGAATGACCCGAACATCGTGGACCTGAACGCGCTGGCGAACCCCGGCTACGGGGGGATGGGGGTGCGGACCTTCTTCGGCAACCTCATGGCGATACGCGAGGATCCGCTGCAGCCGGGCAGTTACTTCGGCACCGACGCGGCGGACCTGGGCACCCACGGGGCAGGGCAGGTGGTCCGGTTGAACAGCGCGGGGGTGAGCCCGTCCGGCGTGCCCCTCAACCCTGACAACATCACCGTCACCTATGTCACCCCCGGGGCCACCGGGCCCAAGCCCGCGTTCATTCCGGTGGTGAAGCCGAGCATCAACCTGCCGCCCACCGGCCTCTCTCCTCTCACCAACCCGGAGAACCTGTACCGCACCCCGGTGCCGCTGGCGGACGGCAACCTGGTGGCCTCACTGGCGGCGGGCGTCACCCAGACGGACTACAACACGGGCACGCTGGCCCAGCCACAGACGCTGTATTCCTTCCGGCTGCGCTCGTTGAAACCGCAGAGCGGCTCGGCCCCACCGTACGTCCCGGACGTGGCGCTGACCCCGGGCTTCAACGTCACCACCAGCTACTACGTGGGCTCCACCCTGGTCAGCTACAGCGGACCGGCCTGGGAGCTGGATCCAGCCGAGGTGGTGGCGCGCACGCCCCCGGCCGCCGCCACCGCGGGAATCGACCCGATCGAAGCGGGGGTGTTCGCCACCGCCGGCGTCCACGTCCCCACCTTTCAGAGCTACCTGCGCTCCATCAACGCCGCCCTGAGCGTCAGCCGCAACGTCACCAAGCGCGACCTGCATGACCGGCAGCAGCCGTTCAACCTGAAGATTTCATGGTCCTCCACCCAGACCACCGGCACCGCCGGCACCCTCTACGACATCGCGTGGATTCAGTTCCTCCAGGCGGACCTGCGGCGGGGGTACCTGCTGGGCGGCGCGGCGCCCGTGCCGGGGCGGCGGGTGGTGGCCACTCCGCTGCACGACACCATGGCGGAGAACGTCCAGACGCCGGGGGCTCCGCCGGGCGCGGTGCGGTTGGGGGATGACGGCTCGTTCGCGGCCATCCTCCCCGCGGGGAAAGCCCTCACCTGGCACCTCCTGGCCAACGACGCCGCCAAGACCAGCCATGTGAAGGAGCGCTTCTGGGTGACGTTCCAGAAGGGAGAGATCCGCACCTGCGCCAACTGCCACGGCATCAACACCACCGACCAGGCGGGAGCGGGCCGTCCCACCAACCCACCCCAGGCCCTGCTCGCCCTGCTCCAGCAATGGAAGGCCAACCACCCCGCCGGAACCGTTCAGCACACCGCCGCCGCCGCGAGCGCCTCCGACACCGCTCCCTCGGTGACGCTGTCCATCAGCCGCACCGGTGGCAACACCGGCCCGGCCTCGGTGGACTATGGAACCCTGGACGGCACCGCCCTGGCCGGAGTTGATTACACGGCCACCACCGGCACCCTGAGCTGGGCGGACGGCGACACCGCCGCCAAGTCCATCACCGTCCCGTTGCTCCACCCGGCGACAACCGCGGCCCGGACGCTCACGGTGGACCTGGCAAACCCGCAGTACGCCTCACTGGGCGCCGTCACCAGCGCGGCCATCACCGTGGATCCCACCCAGACCGGCACGGACGGCGGCAGCCCGGGCACCGACGGCGGCACCGACGGGGGCACCGGCGGCCCACCGGTGTCGAACGGATGCGGGTGCCGCGGTGGAGCCAACGAGGTGGGCGCCGGGAGCGAGGCGTTCATGGCGGCACTGCTGATGCTGGGCTTTGCGTCCCGGGGCGCGCGGCGCCGGCGCCAGCGCGTTGAGCGGTAGCCCCTCCGGCATCAGCCCGGCGTCCAGCGCGCCGGGCGCGGGCGTCGCCCAGGCACTCCACCCCGGCGGGCTGGTGCACGGCCTGGGTGCTGCGACGCGATCCGCGTCCATCCCGCGGACCTGACCGTGTTCCTCATCACCGGCGCCGGTGATCGATCCACGCTGACCTCAGGCGTCGGCGCCCCACGCAAATCCGTGACATGAATGTCGCGATCGCGAGGGTTCAACGCCTCCCTCGCCGCAACCGTTATGCTCTATACCCGTGACGGCACGCGAGGTGCACGCGAGGCCCCGGTCCATGTCGAGGCATCCTCTGCTGGCGGTGGCGGTGGTGGTGGCGCTCCTGCCCGGCTGCGTCACGGTCTACGAGCCGCTGCTCGGCCTGCAACGCCCGGTGGTGGTGGACATGAACGCGCCGAACTTCGAGGGGCAGAAGATCCTCGTGCGCTGCCTGCCCAACGACCACCTGTCGCCGCAGGACATGGACATCCTCTGCAGCCGCACGCGAGGGGTGCTGGCGAACCAGGGCGCCGAGGTCGAGACCTCCGTGCCGCGCCGGAGCGGCTCGCGGGCGGCCGACCGCGAGGAGGGGGCGGCGCCGGCGGACCTGATCATCGAGCTCTCCGGGAGGCTGCTCCACGAGGACAACGTGCCCATCCTCTGGATCCTCTCCTACCTCTCGCTGACGCTGGTCCCCGCCATCACCGAATTCACCTTCGCGCAGGACGTGTCCATCCGCGACCAGGAGGGGTCGCTGCTGATCGCGGATTCGCTGCAGGGGCGGATCATCCAGTACTTCGGCGCCGGCGTCTGGGCGGTGAACGCCGCGCTGGACATGGCGGTGAGGAAGGAGGACGAGAAGATCAACGAGGACGTCTCCAAGAAGGACCTCTCGCGCGACCTCTTCGGGCAGATCTCGCAGCTGGCGTTCCACGCCAAGACGCGAGCGAGGGTGCTCCGCGGCTTCCCCCCGGACGCGAAGGCTGGAGCGAAGACCGAACCGATGCTGCCGGTCCCGCCGGTCCCGCCGCCTGCCAGACCGACGCCCACGGAGACCGGGAAGCTGAGGGACTAAAGCGCGTGGACCCGATCACCTTCGTGCTCGTGTTCTTCCTGCCCACCCTCGCCGGGCGCGCCACCGATCCGTCGCCCGGGTTCTTCCACACCAAGGAAGAGGCCCGGACCATGGAGTGCGTGCGGATGTCCCAGACCGAGGTGCACGAGCGCGAACCGGCTCGCGTCCCCGAACCCCCGCCGCGGGGCGCGCGGACGCCTTCGGACGTGCTGGTGTGCAAGCGCCGCTACCTCTCGCCGGGCGAGCGCCCGGCGCGCGACGAGGGCATCCTCTCCAACCTCCGGGCCGAGGTGAGCGCCATCGTCCAGGCGGGGTCAGCCCTCGGGGAGCCGTCCACCGTGTGGCACGTGGACGCCTTCTACCCGGAGCCGGCCGTCGCGCAGAAGATCGCGGTGGCGGCGAGGACGGAGCTGGTCGAGCGCGGGAAGAAGGTCTCGGACCAGGTGCCGGTGCTGGCCGCCGGCGACCTCTCGGTGCTCGGCCACCTCCTCCCCCAGGAGCAGTACCCGCTGGCCTGCGCGCGCGCCTTCGCGGAGGGCGCGCTGGCGGCGCAGGAGGCGCTCCTGGGGGTGATGATCGTGGACGCGCGCGAGGCGCAGCTCCACGCGGGCGTGTGCCTGGAGGGGAAGTGGCGGTGGCTGCGATGACCGCCGCCCGCCGCCGCGCCGGGGCCTCGGCCGCGCTGGGGGCGTTCCTGGTCTCCGCGACCGCGCTCGCCGGCGCGGACGCCTCCGCCACGGACGCGGAGCGCCTCCAGGTGGAGACCCTCCGCGCGGAGATCGCCTCGCAGCTCCAGCTCCAGGCCTACGACCTGGTGGACGAGCTGGTCTACGGCTGGACGCAGCGGCCGCCCTTCGGCGAGCCCACCCCGGTCCTCCTGGCCGACGTCAGCGTCCCGGTGGGCTTCGGCTCCGGCCTGCAGGCGCTGCTGGAGAACCACTTCGCGTCGGTGATCCTGAAGAACGCGCGGTCCTCCGTCGTCCTGGCGCACTGCCCGATGTGCACCCAGCTGGTGGTCCACTCCGGCGCCAGGGGGACGGTGGTGGCGCGCGGCATCGACGCGCCGGAGACGCTGGCCGCGGCGGGCGGGCTCTCCGGCAGCCGCCACGCGCTCTTCCTCGACTTCGAGGTGGAGGGCTCCGCGCTGGTGCTCCGGGCCCGGATCACCTCGCTGGAGAAGTCGCTCCCCATCGTCTTCGCGCGGACCCTCTCCACCTCCACCGCTTCCCCCGCCCTCCTCCGTTCGCCGGAGCGCCTCAAGAGCGCGGACGAGGCCCGGCAGGAGTACCTGGACGCGCTGCAGGGCCGCAGCCCGCTCAGCTTCCCCATCCGCCTCGGCGTGCGGATCTACGGCCGCGGCAACAACCAGGTCCTCGCTCCCCCCTTTCCGTGGCTCTCCGGCGGCGTGGAGGCGGCGCTCACCCAGGCGCGCGCCTGGACCGCCAGCTTCCTGGTTGGCGGCAACTGGATGCCCGGGCTGGGCTACGGGTTGATGGGCCAGGCGCGCCTGAACCGGCTCCTCACCGGGGAGGTGGCGTCGCTCACGCGCCCGGACCTCTATGCGTTCGTGGGCCTGGCGGTGCTGTCGATCAGCGGCAACGCCGCGCTCACGTTCCGGTCGGACATCCCGACGCTGGCGGAACTGCAGGCCGCGGCGCTGGGCACCGAGCTCCACACCGCCTTCGGGGCCGTCCAGCTGGGCCTGGAGCTGCGCGCCAAGAACCGCGTCGGGGTGGGCGCGATGGTGGAGTGGCTCCCCACCATCACCGGCGCGCCGATGATCGGCGACTACTGGAGCCTGGGGCCGATCCACTTCCAGTCCTTCGGCGCGGAGGTGACGTTTTGTTTCTAGCGCTCGCCCTCGCGGCGCTGCCGCAGCTGGCGCTCGCCCAGCGCGACTCCACCCGCGGGGGCCTGGAGCGCCTGGAGGAGACCCTCCAGATGCGCGTGGAGGACGGCGGCCTCCAGCTCCAGGAGCTGGTCCCCGCCGTCGTGGTGAGCGTGGCGCCGCTGGTGGAGGAGTCCAGGACCTGGTACCCGGCGGCGGCGCTGGGCTCGCTCTCGCGCGTCTTCGGCGCGGGGGCGCTGCGCTCCTGCGAGGCGTGCATGGCGCCGCGGCTCTACGTCCAGGAGGGCTGGCTGGAGCAGAGCACCGCCGGCCTCACCATCGCCGAGATCGTCAAGATGGACGAGGACAACCGCGGCCCGGCGCCTCCCGCGCGCACCGCCATCTGGCTGGACGAGACCCCCAGCGGGGTGGCGCTGCGGGTCGTCGACCTCCGGAACAGCCGCATCGTCCTCGCCGACAACTTCGACCCCGGGATGGCGGAGGCGGCGCGGACGCGGCGCACCTTCACGCTCGCGCGCGAGCTGGAGCGGCGCGCCCGCGGCGACGCCATCACCCACACCTTCTTCGACGTCGCGCTCTACCCTGGGCAACACGTCTCGCTGGACGTCGCCGAGCAGTGGGGCGAGGACAACGCCAACCTCTCCGGCGTCTCGCTCTCGCTCTACGACCCGGTGCTGGGGGTGGGCGTGAGCTACTACCGGGTGATCCCCCGCGCGTTCAACGTGATGGTCGGCGCCCAGGTGCTGATGAGCATCCCCACCGCCGTCGTCAACGCCTTCAGCCCCGGCAACGACTTCCAGCTCCTCGACCCCTTGCTCACCGCCGTCCTCGTCGTCCGCTTCCCCATCGCCAGCTCCAACTACGCCGTCGACCTCAGCGCGTCCACCGCCGGGCGCATCGGGTTCGGCTTCTCCTTGATGAACGTCTCGCTGCTCCCCTTCCTGCCATGAAACGACCCCTCGCCCTCCTGGCGCTGCTCGCCGCCGGCTGCGCCTCGCGCAACTACACCTACTACCTGGTCGATCCCGCGCCGCAGAAGCACCCGGCGGTGAAGGACGACGGGACGCTCACCCGGCCGTTCGGCTTCGGGTCCACCACGGTGATGAAGGTCCGCTGGAACGACGGGAACCTGATCACCGAGGTGGACGTGCCCATCCTCTCCAGCGGCCAGCGGATCGTGGTCGAGCACGCCGCCGGCTCCAGCGACGTGAAGACCATCCCCGCCTCGCGCGTCGTTCCGGCGCCGCCCACCCGGGCGGACAGCTCGATGATCGAGGCGTATCGCGCCCGCGGGCTCCGCGTCTCCGAGGACGCGCCGGAGGTGAGCATCGTCCGGACCCGCTCGCTGATGCAGGACGCGATCAAGAACGGCAACTACCAGCTGGCGCTGGAGTGGTGCGAGACGGTGCTGCAGCGCTACCCGTCCCACCCGGAGTTCCTCCGCGCCAAGGCGTCGCTGCTGCTGATGATGGGCGAGCGCGACAAGGCGATCGAGATCTACGAGAAGGCCGAAGGGATCGAGAGCGATCCCGGAGTGCGCAAGAAGCTCGAGGAGCTGCAGAAGCAGCAGAAGTAGGGAGACCGCACCGTGCAGATCATCGGATTCGTCCTGCTGGCTTTCGTCGTCTGGTTCGGGTTCAGCAACCGGGGAGACAACACGGTCATCTCCGCCTTCGACCCCCACGCGCTGGTGATGGTGCTGGTGGGCTCCACCGCCGCGGTGCTGGTCAGCTCCAACCACACCACCGCCTACCGCACCTTCCTCTGCCTCAAGGAGCTCGTCCCCGGCCTGCGCTTCTTCGGGCGCACCACCCAGCAGATGGAGCAGGAGCGCGACCAGGTGATCGCGCTGTGGCGAGAGGGCAGGCGCGCCCAGGCGCTCCAGGCCGCGGAGAAGAGCCGCTTCCCGGCGGTGAAGGAGCTTTTGGACCTGGTGCTCCACCGCGCGCCGGAGGTCGCCTCGGCCAAGGTCTTCCTGGAGCTGAGGCACCAGGAGATCAGCCGGTGGCAGCCGGCGATCAACAACTGGGAGATGCTCTCCAAGCTCGGGCCGGCGTTCGGGATGGTGGGGACCATCACCGGCATGATCCAGCTGTTCCGGAACATGAGCTCCGACAACCTGAACATCGGCGCGGCGATGTCGCTGGCGCTTTTGGCCACCCTCTACGGCGTGGCGTTCGGCGCCGGGGTGGCGGGGCCGGTGGGCCACTACCTCAACGGCCTGCTCGACGAACGGCTGGGGTTCCTCGAGCGGTGCGAGAAGAGCGCCAACGAGCTGGTCGCCCGCGGAGGGACGTAGGCCATGCAGCGTCGCGCCAAGGGCCACGAGGAGAGCTGGCTGCTCAGCTACGCGGACCTGATCACCAACCTGCTGCTGTTCTTCGTGGTCCTGCTCACCGCCGCCAACTTGAACAAGGGGCGGATGCAGCAGATCGCCAAGAGCATCTCCGGCGCGGAGAGCCCGGCCAGCCTGGAGTCCATCCGGCGGGAGATCGACGCGGAGATCGCCCGGCAGAAGCTGCAGGACATGGTCCGCACCACCGTCACCAACGACGGCCTGGAGGTCTCGCTCAACTCCGGCCTGGTGTTCGACTCCGGCAAGGCCAGCATCCGCCCGGAGCTGGAGGGCACGGTGGCTTCCATGCTGAAGCTCCTGGCCCCGTACTCCAGCAAGTACGCCTTCGCCGTCGAGGGGCACACCGACGTGACGCCCATCGTCCCCGGCGGGGCCTTCCCCACCAACTGGGAGCTCTCCAGCGCGCGGGCCATCGTGGTCCGCCAGCGGCTGGAGGTCGCCGGCATCAACCGCGAGCGGATCCGCGTGGAGGGGTACGCGGACACCAAGCCGCTGCCGGAAGAGAACCTGGTGGGCCTCAGCCCCGATCAGCGCCTGGCCCGCCACCGCCGCGTCGTCGTGAGGATCTACTGATGAACGACTCGTTTGCCTGGCTGGCCGCCGCGGCGCCGCTCCTCGCCTTCGCGCAAGCGAGCGTCACCCCCATCCCGCAGAAGCACATCCCGCCCTCGGTGCTGATGGAGCTGCGGGCGCTGGAGAGCCAGTTCGACCTCGCGCTGGCGCGCGACTGCGCGCCGGAGAAGTGCGTCTCCAAGGGCTGCGCCTACGTCGACCACGCGGTGGTGGACCTGCCCAACTCCACCTCGCTCCCCGGCCTGGGCCAGCAGGCCGGGCCGGGCAGCGTGCCGCCGCAGGAGTACCTCACCCAGGCCCACTGTGACTTCGCGCACGAGAAGGCGCTGTCCGGGCGCGACGTGCAGAACCTGACCCGGCGGCTGGAGCAGCGGCTGTCGAAGAGCTGGCTGCAGGTGACGGTGGGCCGGCAGGTCCTGGAGCCAATCTCGCCGTCGCTCGCCGAGTCGCCGCCGCCGAAGCCGGAGCCGCTGCCGCCGCAATTCCAGCTCCCCAGGCCGGCGGAGCCTCCCCCGCCGCCGCAGAAGTGGGAGGCGGAGGTGGCGGCGCGCGAGCTGTGGGTGGCGCTGCTGCCGCACTTCGCCTGGATGATCGCGCTGGTGATGGGGACCGCCGCGGCGCTGGTGATGATCTGGGCGGCCCGCCGCGTGGGCCGCGAGACGGCGGAGGAGAAGGCGCTGGCGGCGCAGATCGCCGCGGGGGCGCTCGGCGCGCCGAAGGAGGAGGCCGCGAAACAGGAGGAGGAGACGGAGGACGCCGGGTCCGCGGCCGCGCAGGGCGGCAACGGCGCCGCGGACCTGCACGTCGCCCAGGAGCTGGCGCGGGTCGACGAGCAGAAGCGCCTGTGGGGCGACCGGATCGCCCAGGCGGAGCTGGGCAAGGACGAAGGCATGGTGGTGGAGCTGCTCCGGCAATGGCTGAAGGCTGGAGAGATGGCGCTGCTGGCGAAGGCGATCTTCGTCTTCGGGGACCGCCTCTCGCTGGCGTTCTCCTCGGACGGCGACCTGGGGGCGCGCAAGGTGGAGCTGGCGGAGTACCTGCGCTCGGTGGACGAGTCGAAGCTGCCCTCCGACGCGGACTTCCTGCGGACCCTCAACCACCACGCGCTCGCCTCCGCGCTCCTGGCGCAACCGGACGCGGACGCCTACCGCAGCATCCGCGAGGACTTCGGGAGCTCGGGGGTGGCGGACCTGATCGAACGGTTGCCGGGGCGGTCCGGGGCCATCCTCTTCGCCACGGTGCCGGCGGACTTCCAGCACGAGGTGGCGCGGGTGCTCCCGGCGGAGACGCGGCTGCAGGTGATCGGCCAGCTCCTGGCGTCGAACCGCCTCTCGCCCGAGGAGCGGAGGTCGCTGTTCGAGGCGGTGGACGCGGCGCGCGCCGGCAAGGCCCTCCCGGAGCCGCCCAAGGAGACGGCCCACAGCATCCACGACCGCGGGCCGGAGTTCGACGCCGCGGGCGCGCTGTCGGTGCTGTTCGCTCACGTGGGCGCCGAAGAGCGGCGCTCGCTGGTGTCGGCCGCGCTGCAGCGCGCCTCGGGCGCCCTCCCCCGCTGGTACGAGGACATCCTCCACCCGGACATGCTGCTCAAGGTCCCCGACGAGCTGCGGGCGGACCTGCTGCTGGAGGTGGACCTCAAGGGGCTGGCCGGCTGGGCCTCGGTGCAGGAGCCGCAGTGGCGGCAGCACTTCCTCGCCGGGCTGGCGCCGTCGATGCAGGCGGCGGTCCGGGCCAACATGGCCTTCCAGTCGCGGTCGGACCAGCTGGCGCTGGCGCGGCGCGGACACGCGGAGCTGGTGGCGGCGATGAAGCGGCTGGTGGCGCGCGGGAAGATCTCGTTCCCGGAGCTGGTGGCCTGATGAACGGGCGGAGCGCCAGGGCGCTGCTGGCGGCCGCCGCGGCGGCCTGCTGGTCGTGCGACAAGGTGCCGCTCCACGACATCAACGCCTCCTTCACCGTCGCGGACGCGTCGTGGTTCGAGGACGAGGAGACGATGTTCGTCTTCTACCGGGCCCAGGCCGAGCAGGGCCTCGGCGACCAGAGCGCGATCGAGATCTCCTGGGTCACCGACGCCGAGGTGGTGCCGTGGACGCGGCTGCAGGACCTCCCCGCCGTCCACACCCACCTGCCGGTGGACTGCACCCCGCGCGGGCGGTGCGGGAGCTGGAGCGTGCGCGTCCCCCTCCCGCCGCGGCAGGTGAGGCTGCGGCTCCGCTACCACCCGGAGGGCTCGCTGGCGCTGGACGCGCCGCTGGCGCTCAACCTGGTCGGCTCCGGGCCGGCGCACACCAACCGCAGCCTCCTGGTCTACGGCGTGATGGACGCCACCAACACCCGGGTCCAGTGGCGCGCGCGCCACCAGTTCCCGGCGCTTCGCAACGAGGAGGTGCAGGAGCTGGGGCTGCGGCGGTTCTTCTCCGTCGCGGGCGCCGCCCACGGCGACGTGGGGCCGCTGCCCGGGGACGACCCCTACGGCTACGCGTTCGCGCCGGGCTGCCCGGCGACCCTGACGCCGCTGGGCTGGGCGGCGGTGGAGACGACCGACCGCGCGATCTTCGACCCCGGGGTGCTCCCGCTCACCGCCGCCACCTCGCCCGCGGTGTGCGCGCCCGCCACGGTCACCGACGCCAAGGGCACCTTCACCGCCCCCGCGGTGGCGCGGAAGAACCCCGAGACGCACCCGGCGTTCCCGTCGCTCCACAGCCCCATCCGGGAGAACACCGCGGTGGGCTTCCTGCTCCACCCGTGCAACCGGACCATCTCCGACCCGCACCTGAGGATGCAGGAGCAGCGGCTGCTCCTCGACGGCGCGGTGGAGATCTGCCTGGACGGGTGGCGCGACCCGGGCTTCGCGGACGCGACGGCGGCGGTCATCCGCGCCCGCGCCGACGAGGTCCGGGCGCAGGGCGCGGACATGGTGCTGACCCTCGCCGTCCACCACGACGTGACGGGCGGGGCGCTGGGCGCGGTGCTGGAGCAGGCGCTGGAGGCCGCCCTGGCCCCGGAGGCCGGCAAGAGCTCGCCGCGGGTGAGCGGCGCGTTCGTGTTCGACAGCTTCGCGTACGGCACCACGCGCCCTGTGGTCTCGCGGCTGGCGCTCTGGTGCCCGGCCGACCTGGGGGACGACCTCGACCTGATCCCCGGCACGTCGGTGCGCCAGTGCCCGCTGCTCCCGGACCTCCCGGACCTCACGCTGGGCCCGTTCCGCTTCGGGAACCTGCCCATCCTGCCGACGCGCAAGCAGTACCTCACCTTCATCAACAAGTACTCGGAGGCGCAGGCGGGGAGGATGAAGGCGCTGGTGTTCCTCGCGCCCGAGCGCACGCCGCTCTCCCAGAACGTTCCGGTGGAGCCGTTCGGCGTGGCGACGTTCTTCAACAACGAGCTGGTGACGGCCCAGCCGGAGGACGCGTTCTCGTACTGCGCGGGCGGCGACCCGCTGGCGGGCGCGGTGGTCTTCCGCGTCGCCCTCGCCCCGGATCCCCTGCCGCTCCAGGTGCTGCCCCAGCTCCACTCGATGTTCCCGCAGCCGCAGTACTCGCTGGGGCTGATCTGGGACTTCCCGTTCCTGACCCGCGCGACGTACGAGGTGGTGGTCGCCGGGTCGGCCAGCGCCTTCTCGTTCACCGTCCCGTTCGGGGTCGGCATCGACACCGAGGCGTATTACGGCAACAGGCTGTGGGAGGCGCCGGACGTCGCGCTGAGCCACACGCTGCTCCAGTGCACGCGGTTCTGCGACGCGCCCACCTTCGACTCCGCCGGCGTCTACAACGTCACCGCGCTCTTCCGGCCGGCGTACCAGGACCAGTGCTACCGCCCCTCCTTCCCGGAGCCCGGAGACACCAGCGGAGGGTTCCCTCGTGACCCCTAGCGGAGCCCTGCTGGCCGTCCTCCTCGCCGCGGCGGCCCCGGACCCGGCCGCCCAGGGCGAACCCGGAGAGGCGGGAGCGAAGGAGGCGGGAGCGAAGGAGCCCCAGCCTCCTCCACCGGCGGCGGACGAGCAGGCGCTGGAGCCGTTCCGGATCCCGGTGGAGACGATCGTGGAGCGGATGGTGGGCTCGGCGTCTCGCGCGGTGCGCTTCGACTGGCGGAAGAAGAGGGTCGGGGTGGCCGTCGTCGCCAGCGACCTGGTGGAGCTGAACAACTTCTCCAGCCTGAAGCTGGGCGTCTCCGCGCGCGTGCCACTGGGCGGCTTCATCGGCGAGGCCGGCCTCAGCTGGGTGGGGACCTGGGGCAGCCACAGCACGGAGCTGCTCGCCCTGACGCCGTACCGGCAGGTGGCGCGGCCGAGGCGCTTCCAGCTGGAGGCGAACCTCGCCTACCCGCTGGCGGAGGGCGTGGCGACGTCGAGGCCGGGGTTCTTCCCGGCCACGGAGCTGGTCTTCTCCGCGGTGGCGGGACTCCGGTACCTCTATTACCCGGGCAGCCTGAACGGGCTCTCCCTGCGCGAGGGCGCGCTGGCGCTGGTGGCCCCGCTCCTGGGGCAGGCGGAGGTGGACAACCTGGAGGCCGCGCGGCTGCCAGCGATGGAGATCGACCGCGCGCGGTACGGGGCGCTGGGAGGCTTGTCGCTGGACGTCTACTTCCCGCCGGGCGCCTTCTTCACGCCGCGGGTGATGATCTCCCCACCGCTGCTCTCGCTGGGCTCGGGGCTGGGCTGGTGGTGGGAGCTGACGGTCTCCGCCGGGTGGATGTTCTGATGCTCGCCCTGGCCGCCGCGCTGGCGGTGGCGGCGGCGGCGGCGCCGTCGGACCAGACGCTGGTCTTCTACAACGCGCGGCTGGCGCTGCGGGACGGCAAGCCGGAGCAGGCGCTCAAGCTCTGGCTGGTCCGCAACAGCCTCGAGGAGCAGGGAGAGCCCCCCGACCAGGACGACGACTTCCATTCGGTGGTGTGGGCCTCCACCGGGTCGCTGGGGCTGTGCCAGGACGGGCTCCTCCGCGACGACCGCGGCGCCGGGCTGTGGCCGCTGGGCGTGCACAACTGGGTGATCCGCGCCGCCGCCAAGGGCGATCCGTCGGAGGAGCCGCCGCCGTTCGAGGCATTCGAGGTGGGCCGGCAGCAGCGGTTCATCTCCCTCAGGGACGTGCTCGACCAGGGCGAGCTGCGCTCGGTGAGGTTCTTCCCCTCCTTTTGCCTGATGCCGTACCAGGCCGCGCTGGAGCTGACCCGCTCGCCGTTCGTCGACCTCCAGGACCGGTTCTCCACCGCCACGGTGCTCCGCGCGCTGCTGGTGCGCTCCTTGAGCACGCTCTCGCCCGGGAAGGTCCGGAACGTGGCGGCGGTGGAGGCGCGGATCTTCGACCTGGACCTCGCGCTGGCGCAGCTGCAGGCGCGGCGCTCGCGGCAGGCGGGCGCCCAGGCGCGGCGGCGGGCGCTGGAGGCGGGCCTGTCCGCGGAGGCCGCGCTGGAGGTGCGCGACGCGGCGGCGGCCTGGCCGGCGGACTCGCCGCAGGCCCGGTTCCTCCGCCGCGCGCTGGACGAGTGGACGCTGAGCGACTGGCTCTCGCTCAGCAAGGATCGCCGGCTGTTCGTGTTCGCCCAGGCGCGCCGGTTCGCCGAGGACCCCGCCCGGGTGCAGCGGCTGGAGCTCTCGGTGATCGACGCGCTGATCGAGCGCAAGGAGGGCGAGGAGCTGCAGTCGTGGATCGGGTTCCTGGAGGCGTCGTCGGACGGGGCCAGGCGCGCGGCGCTGGCGTCCGGCGACCGGGGGCAGCGGCTGCTGGCGCTCGACGCGTCGACCGGGTTCCGCGAGCGAGCGGTGATCGCGCTCCACCGCGGGGTGGCGTACCTGGAAGCGGGGGAGACGCAGGAGGCGCTGCGCTCGCTGGGGCTCGCGATGGCGCTCGCCGAGGAGTCGCGCGAGCCGGCGCCGACCTTGGCGCTGGCGCGGCGGTGGCTGGGGTTCGTGCTGGCGCGGTACCGCGCCACCGACGAGGTGATCGCCACGCTCAGGGCCGTCGTCCCGCAGGCGGACTACAACTCGGTGGTGGAGGATCTGGTCTGGAGCGCTGCGCTCCGCGGGGACCTCTCCTCCTTCGAACGGGTGGCGGCCTCCATGCGCCACGGCAGCGCGATGGACGCGACCCTCGACCGGCTGCGGCCGCTGGCGCGGGCCAAGCCCGGAGAGCTGGCCACCATGCTCCGCGACGGCGCGGCGGAGTCACCGCACGCCACGCTCCGGTTCTCCCGGCAGCTCCTGGAGCGGATCGAGGCCGAGGAGCTGGATGTCCGCAACGCCAACGCGCCGCTGCTGAAGCAGCTGCTGAAGAGCCTGGAGGACGTGGGCGCGGCGGCGAAGGGGCCGGGCGCGCAGTCCAGGACCGCGGAGGAGCTGAGCGGGAGGGTGCAGGCGGTGCTGGAAGGGCTGCGCGCCCTGGACGCCAGCACCGAGGCGAAGGCGCGGGCGATGGGACCCAGGCACGAGGCGTTCGCGGGGAACGTGCGGCTGGCGCCCGGGGATCCGCTGCCCTGGCCGTTCAAGGCACCGGAGCCCGCCGCGCCGTCGCCGTTCACGCCGCTCCGGTTGATCCCGGTGGAGTGGCGCGCGCCGGACGGGGCGCTGGTGTTCGGGTGGAGGCTGACGGAATGAGCGCCGGACCGGCGGGAGGTCGGCCGTTGACCCGCGCCCAGCTGAAGCGCGAGCTGAAGGCGCGGCGCCGCGCGCTCCGCCGGCTCCTCCCGGAGCTGCGCCGCGCCGCCCGCGCGCGCGTGAGCCGGCTTCCCGCCGTCCAGAAGGCGCGGGCCCGAAAGCGCTTCCGCCGCGCCCTCGCCCTCGCCGCCCTCGCGCTGGTGGCGCTGTTCGCCCGGTGCGAGTGCCGGCCGGCGCCGGCGGAAGTGGCCGGAGCGGTGGCACCGGAGCCGGAGGCACGGGAGGAATCCAGGCCGCCGGCGCGCAAGCCGGGCAAGCCGGGTCCCGTCGATGCCGACGGACAGCGCCTCTCCCGCGCGCGCTTCGCCACCGACCTGCGTGAAGCGCCGCCGTGGATGGATGAGTACCGCCTGCAGGTGGCGGCCCGGAGCGTGCGGCTGGCGAAGTGCTTCGAGGGCGAGGCCCGCCCGGGCGCGCTGCGGTGGATCGCGTCGGTGGATCCGAAGAGCGGCGCGGTGTCGGACCACGTCATCGAGCCCGCTGGCCCGGGCAACGAGCTCAAGCGCGACCAGCGCGAGTGCCTCCTCGCCGCGCTCTCCTCGCCGCCCTACCGCCTCACCGCGGCCGGGGACCAGGCGCTGCCGGATCGCGTCGGGCTGGTGATCGAGTTCTGAGAGGGCGGCGGCCTCGCGATCTTCGCGGCAGCACCGCGCCATCGACCGGGGTGGGCTCTGCGCCAGGCGCAGAAGCCAAAATGCACTATGTTCACAGCCTTCTCGGCCTCAGGGACCAGACGAGCCCCGCTCGATGGAGGAAAGTCATGGCCAATGCCACGCACGGGTTACCCACGATTCGCCTTCGTTCTACGCTGGCCTTGCTTGTGTTGGCGACGATACCCACACATGCGCTCGCGCAGGCATTCGCCTTCAGTGGTCACAATCCGATTCCGAATATGCATTGCATTTCGGTAAACGAGCCATCGGATCCCGACTCCTGGAAAGACAACTATTTCTGCTCGCGGGACGACGAGGGAATGCGCTGGTCCACTCATGACCCGATTCCAGGAATGACGTGCGTCCAAATCTTCGAAAACTCGGAACCTCAATCGCACACCTGGAATGACAATTACCTGTGCTTTCCGCCGACGACGCGTTGGGAATTTGCTTGGAGGTCGGCTGGCCGGGTCGCGGGCGACGGTTTCACCGAATGCGCCCAGTGGCTGGAGGCATCCGACAAACACACGTGGAATGACAACTTCCTTTGCTATCGGCCCAGGCAGAGGTCCTGATTGTTGTGCCGACTGGTGACAATGGTCGCTTCACGCCATCTCGCGCCACGTGAAGGGTCACGAGCCTGATGGTGACCGCGACAACATCTCCTCAAGATCGCGTTTGGACCGGTAACGCTACTCACGTCCCTGGCCATCACCGTCGCCGCCTTCTACTGACCGGCCGTCACCGCCCGGGGCTCCCGAGCCAGAAGGCGGTCGCCGCAACCAGCAGCAGCGATGCGGTGATCATGTCCACACGGGCGACGCGCACCGCCTCCGCGGTGACCTTGGGGCCCAGCGCGAGCAGCGCGACGTACGAGAGCTTGCTGGCCAGCGCCAGGCCCAGGGCTGCCACCCGGAGCGAGGGGACGGCCGCGCCGGCGAAGAGCAGCACCCCCACCAGCGCGAGCAGGATCGCCCGGTGCCTCATCAGCAGCGCCGTCGTCTCGTCGCCCAGCGCCACGCCGTAGAAGCGTTGGCTCAGCGAGGGAGCGAAGGCGACGGCGACGGGCAGTACCTGGACCACTCCCACCATCACCATCACCAGCGCAGCGAGGAGGTGCCACATGACAGACCTCCGGAGCAGGGCAGGAGGTGAGCCTAGCGATCCGCGCGCGCGAACAGGAGCGCGATCTCCTCCGGCCAGGCGACGAGACGCTGCGTAGCGGGGCGTCGATGGGCGCGCTCGAATCGCAGTTGCCCAGTTGAACAGTGGGTTGGATGGCGGCCCGCTCCATGTCACCGGCCTGGTGCGGGCCAGGAAGGCGCGGACTTCTTCTCGGGTCTCCGGCGCCTGGCGAGACCTCGCACGCTTGCGCGCGTGCGGATCTCCTTTCCATCTCCCGGCGCTCACGCAGGTGCCGCTAGCTGGACAGATCGGCGTGCTGCAACTTCGAGACGTCGATGCGTCGAACCCAGTACGACCCGTGGACGAAGCCCCGGTCGCCCACGGGCTTCGTCCGATAGCCCTGAGGCTCGATGATGTTGAATTCGTGGACGATGCCGTCCTCGACCAGGATGACGTGCCCTTCCGGGTCGGGCCGCCACACCAGGTAGAGCCCGCGGTTGCCCGGAGGCGTGGAGAGATAGGCCTTCACCGCGGCATCGCTCACGCCTTCCAGTCCGACGGGCGCCGCGCCCAGGTAGCTCGCCAGCTCGAGCCCGGTCTGGCTCATGGCCCTGGAGCTGGGATCTACGCCGAGCACCGAGCCGGCGAAGGTGATGCAGTTGAAACCACGCTTGGTGTTGTCGGTCTCGAGTTGGCCGCCGTAGACGAAGTAGTGCCGGCCGCGCACGGCGTAGCCGGGGAAGAACCTGCCATCGATCAGGTATGGGAAGTGCGGGCCGTCATCGCCGGCGCCCAGCGAGGGAACCAGAGGGCCTTTCCAGGGCATCACCGGGCACGGCAGCGAGACCGCGTTGGACGCGTGGACCACTTGCGCGTTCCGGCGCACCGTGAGGAAACAGGGGATCGAGGTGCCCCAGGCGCCGAGGGCGGCGATCGCCTCGAGCACCGCTTGCAGGCGCTGGAAATCCAGGGCGTCCTGTTGAGGAGCGCCGGTGATGTCGACCGCCCCCTGGTCTCCCTGGACGTGGAGGAACACCGAGTAGCCCCTGGGCGGGACGGCGCCGGTCCAGGAGACCTTGTACCCTCCGTGCTTGAGCCTCTTCAGCGCCACCGGATCCAGGACCGGCGGCGTCGCCACGGCGTTGAGGCGGCCCAACGTACGCCCCCGTGGATCCACCCGCCCGTCCGCTCCTTCGTCATACAGGCGCTGGAAGTCGGTGATGGCCCCTTCGAGGACCTGGTCGCAGACGCCCGGAGCGTGCGACGGCGGAAGGGCGGCGATCGTTCGCAAGAGCTGCTCCACCACCGCGACATCCCTGGGTCGGTTCTCGCCACCCACGCCCACGGAACCTTCGAGCTCGAGTGCCATTGGTGCGCTCCCTTCCGGATCCTGCCAGAAGCTACCTCCAGGCTCTCATGATCCTACACATTCTTGCGGGTGGATCACGGCCGTGATCCCGTTGGGGCATGCCGTACCGCAAGCCCACTGGCCCCCTTCCAACGCTGTCATCCGAAGTTGCCGAGGCCGA
>Ga0068860_100002648_pt1 | contig 18629 bp, 13 predicted proteins | sample KBSSwiS32_FD_66597 | JGI IMG/M metagenome (GOLD analysis project Ga0068860, IMG submission 66597) | Switchgrass rhizosphere microbial communities from Kellogg Biological Station, Michigan, USA - KBS Switchgrass S3-2 | ecosystem: Host-associated > Plants > Roots > Rhizosphere > Soil ... | reverse complement strand
AACTCAGCAAACGCCTCGTCGTATCTTCCGTCTCTGAGTAATAGATTTCCGAGGTGCCAATGTGGATATGCATAAGCAGGAGCGAGTGAAATGGCTTCTCGGAACGCACGTTCCGCACCAGCAGCGTCATCAGTTTGGTCGCGAGCGGTCCCGAGCGTCATCCAAAAACGATAGTCGCCGGGTGCAAGCGCGACGGCTTTTTCATAGTCAACTAGAGCCGCGGAAGTTTGCTCAAGAGGCAATGTTTTCTGAGTAACTTGTCCGAGTCTCCAGTTTGTAAGCGGATCACCGGGCGCCAGACGTTGGGCCGTTTGGGCCAGGTCGAGCCTGTTGTCGTCGCTGTTGAAATACTCAGCCAGGGTATTTCCGAGATACCAACGGAACGCATAAAAAGACCAAAGAGACGCGAGCAGTAAAACGACGATCAGAACAATTCGAGTAAGGCGCTTATGCGCATCCAGCTGGGTTAATTCCTGAGGCATTTATGAAGTCACGCTAATTTGAATTGAGCTGCTCGATAGTAATGCGCATCCGCTTTACTGAAATTTCGCGCTCAGTACAACTATGGATGATTTCTTGAAGTCGCTCCTCTGACATCTTCAAGCTCGAGATAACAATTTCATCTATGCTTTGTTGCTGACAAATGCGCGTTAGATCGCCATTGCCACCATAGACACGCAGTCCGTGGATGACTTTACCGCTCTTCGCTGGATCGTCGTCTATAAAACCAACTGGCGAGAGTTGAAGTTCGGAGTTGTTGCGCAACTCGCGCAGCAACAACTCACCACCATCACCCGCGCCGTAGATCAGAACCCGGCGACCATGGTGTCCGCCATTGGTCGGCAACATTTGCCGAAAAACTCGAAAGGCCATCCGGCTTCCCGCCAAGACCATAAACATCAACACGCCATCTATAACAAACACGGTCCTCGAGAAGCCTTCAAAGCGAAAGACAAACAACACTACCATCAGGCTCGCAACCGAACTCAACGCCACTGCTTTGAAGAAAACAATCAGATCGCCCAGGCTTGTGTAACGCCAAACGCCGCGATAGACACCCATCACCAAAAACACAAACATCTTCACAAACATCAGAACCGGCAAAGTTCGAATAAACAATCGCCACGCCGGGCTATTCGAAAATGGACCAAACTTGATCGCGTAGGCCGACCAATACGAGAGGATAATGAGAACTACATCGAGCAGGACTTCGAAGATGCGTCGTTTGTACGAAACGTCGACCAGAAAAGCGTAGAGCGGCTTTTCCTTCATTGCTATTGCTGCGTCTGTTTGGTCGTAAACTTTTACTCCTGCCAGGTATACACCGATGAGTGTCAACAAAATCGTGAAACCGGCAATCGCTGCCAGACTAACGTCCAATCTTGAGTGCTGAACTACGACTGCCAATAAACCTGAAAGAGCGGCGAATCCGTAAAGCATCCAAACTGCGTGACGCTCGGACACGCCCAGCGCAACAAGGCGATGTGAAGTGTGATCGCGTCCACCCTGGGAAGCTGCGCGTCCCGACAACTTTCGCAGGATTGTGACAAATGTCGTATCGAAAATCGGAATAAACAGAACCAGGATGGGCACCGCGAGTACCGGCAGAAAACTGCGCGATCTACCGCCGCTGACATTTACAAGCGCTGAACTCGCAAGGAAGAACCCGACGAACATTGATCCGCAGTCGCCCATGAAGATCGAGGCAGGATTTGAGTTGTAAACAAGGAACCCAAGCAGTGCGCCGCCAAAAGAAATCAGCATCAACCCTTCAACTGTTTGGCCGGCGCTAAGAAAGCTAAGCGAGAGGAAGGCCGCGGCAACGATAGCAATGCCCGAGGCAAGCCCATCCATGTTGTCGAGCAGGTTAATCGCGTTAGTGATGCCAATCAGCCAGAAGATTGCCAGCGCCATATTGACCAGAATCGAATCAGTCCAGGGCAACGACAGTCCGTAATAAACAACATAGGCTGAACCGAGAACTTGGCCAATCAATTTTTGGTAGGGCTTTATGTGAACGAGGTCATCGATAAGGCCCACAAGGAAAAGAAAACTGCTGGCGCGGAGAATGACCCACAAGTAGGTTGAGTGCGGGAGAAAAAACTGCAGAGTAAGCAAGACCGACAGCCAGATTGCTATTCCGCCTAACATGGCTGTCGGCTTCTTGTGCCAACGGTCTATCTTAGGTTTCGCAACTGCACCGTAACGTCGCGCAAATGTTCTCACCACTGGAGTCAAAATCAGGGCGAAAACAAGTGCACTAGCAGCGGCAAGAAGAGTTCGCGGACTAAAAGGCATATCTCCGTTGGTCAGGTGGCTTAACGGGCTGTTTATGAAGTAAGTAGTGCGACTAGAAAGCTATTCGATATGAGGCCCCAACGCAAGCGGGCAGTGCTCTGTTGTTTGGGCGGAGAACGGCGCTAAAGTGACAGAGCCTTTCTCTACTGAGGTGCCTGAATTCCTGAAGATCGTGCCAGTCGATTGTGGCAGTAACGAGTTTAGAGTTTTGTTCGTGTGAGCTTTGCGGATCGGTCGTTTTGTCCAGAAAACCAGACCAATCCACATATTCACACTGAGCCGAGTTTGGTTACTGCTGTCGTCGTCCGCTCTGGTAATCAATAACGCTTTGCAGTATGCCGTCTAAAGTCATCTCCGGTTTGAAGCCCACCAGATCATGAATCTTCGATGTATCGGGAATGCGGCGCGGCATATCTTCGAAACCCTCTTCATAGGCTTCGTCGTACGGGATGAACACGATTTCAGAGTCTGACTGCGTTAAGTCTTTAACACGCTGAGCCAACTGGAGAATAGAAATCTCTTCGCCGGAGCCAATATTGAAAACGTTTCCGACCGCGTCTTTGTGGTCCATCAATTTAATTAACGCTCCGACAACGTCGCCGACGTATCCAAAGCAGCGACTCTGTTTGCCGTCGCCATAAACTGTAATGGGCCTTCCTGATAATGCCTGCTTAACAAAGGTCGGGATTACCATTCCATATTGTCCAGTCTGACGTGGACCGACGGTGTTAAATAATCTGACAACGATCGTAGGCAACTTCTTCTCACGCCAATAAGCCAGAGCCAGAAACTCATCAATTGCTTTCGAGCACGCATAACTCCAGCGACCTTTCGTCGTCGCTCCCATCACTAGATTGCCATCCTCACGAAATGGCACGTCAGTGCTGAGCCCGTAAACCTCTGACGTCGACGCCACCAGCACTTTCTTCTTCTTTTTATTGGCCAACGACAAGATCACCTCAGTGCCTCTCACGTTGGTCTCGATCGTGCGCACCGGACTTTCAACGATGAGTTTGACTCCGACTGCGGCAGCAAGATGGAAGATAACGTCGCACTGGTCTACAAGCTCCGCAGTTAACGGCTGGTTGTGAACCGTATCAATCGTGTAATTAAAACCGGGTTTGCCTTTAAGGTGTTGAATATTTTCAATTCGTCCCGTTGATAGATCGTCAATGATATAAACTTCGTCGCCGCGCGTTAGATAAGCATCGGCAAGATGTGAACCAATAAAACCTGCACCACCTGTGATCAGTACTCGCAAAAGTTAATCTCCTTATAGGAAGTTGAGCTTTTGTGCTTTGAACATTGAGTGTGTTCAAAGTAACAAGTTCACAGCTCTTCATACAACTTCCTGATATCCGCCAACAATCTTTCCTTCCGGTATTTTGCCTGAACAAACTCAAACCCACGAGTCGCAAGAGTAGTTCTTAGATTTGAGTCATCGATAACCCGCTCAAGCCCGGCGGCAAATGCCTCACCATCACCCGGAACAACACCAATACCGCGTTCGCATACTTTGAACGAACCATCTTCAACTACTGGACCAAGCAAATCAACCACGCCGCCAACACAAGTTGCAATTACCGGCAGTTGGTTAGCCATCGCTTCAATCAAAGTCAATGGCGTGCCTTCGTTGCGTGAAGTTAGTGCCACCAAATCGAGGGCTGGATAGAAGTTTTCCGGATCGTCCCGCTCACCGGCGAAGATTAGGACATCATTCAGACCGAGTTCGCGAGCGCGAGTTTCCAATCCCGCACGCAACGCTCCATCGCCGATAATCACAAACCGTACAGATCTCGTTGGTTGTTTCTTCAGATATTGACTGATCGCGTCGAGAAAGAGGTCGTGATTTTTGATCTCAGTAAGCCGGCCAACTATACCAACAAGAATGGTCTCCTGGTCGATATTGAGTTCATCCCGCAATTTATCGCGTCGGTCAGCACTATCACGAAACAGATCAAGATCAAGGCCAAGCGGGACAATCCGGATTTGGGCCGGCTTGCCTACGCCAAATTCTCCGCAGATCTCCCTGCCCTGCTGTTCACTGATGACGACCACGCGATCGGTCACAAAAGCAGCCAAGAGTTTTTCGATCGTGATAAAGAGCCTGGTCTTGGTCCGCCCATAGTAACTATGAAAGATGTGGCCGTGGTACGTATGGACGAACTTACACTTGCGTGGCTGGCCGATAAATACTCCCGGCGTTAGCCAACGATAAATAAATCCGGCAACTCTCCCTACGGTTCCCGCTTTTGCGGTGTGCGTGTGAATTACGTCAGGCTTTTCACGGAGAAAAAGACGATAGAGTTTCCAGATCGTCGTGACGTCCTGCCAGGAGATTTCCCGACTCATCTGGGGAATAAAATGCGGAGCGACACCTAACTGTTCGGCGAAGTAACCCATGTCGCCTTCACCGTCAGGTACTGTACCTGCTACCAAGACCGTCTGGTAATCATCAAGTCCTGCGGTCAACCAGACTACGTGTTTAGCTGGTCCACCAACATTCAGTCTTGCGATTATGCGAACGATCTTGCTTTGCTTTGGCATCACTCGTTAATGCTTTTTGCCGATCTCAGCCTCCTTGGAGTGCGGCGACCTGGCGCCGCTTTGTAACGGGGCGACATCACCGATCTAAACTCTCTTAGATTCCGTTACGGAAAATCGCCGATGGGACGGTAAAGTCGCGCTATAACAAAGCGGCGCCAGGCCGCCGCACTCCAAGGAGGTCACTATGTTTTACGGGCGTGGGAAAGTGGAGTTCGCAAAACACCGAGTCAGTGACAAAAACTCAGACACTCGAGGTTACCTCTTGAGGCGTTAACTGCAACTTGTTTGCTCCAGTTTGGGCAACGAGCTCGGACGCGTGCAGTAGACTTTCAAACGTACCAGCATCAGTCCACCAACCTTCAAGTTCTTCCCAGGTCATCTGGCCACGCTCGATGTAAGCGTTGTTAACATCAGTGATTTCCAGCTCACCTCTGCCGGATGGTTTGAGCGTTCGTATGATGTTGTAAACGTCCTTATCAAACATGTAGATGCCAATTACTGCATAATCCGACTGCGGGACTGATGGTTTCTCTTCGATCCGCACCACGTTGCGACCTTCAAGTTTCGGCACGCCAAAGCGCTGGGGATCAGTAACCTTCTTCAGAATAATTTTTGCGCCCCGACCCTGTTCACGATAAGCACGAACAGCTTCAGCAATGCAGCCTTCAATGATGTTGTCGCCCAACACCACACATACCGGATCACCGGACGCAAAGTGTTCAACTAGCGAGAGTGCCTCGGCAATTCCGCCTTCACCTTCCTGGTATGCATAGTTGAGATGGCTCAGGCCAAACGCTTTGCCATTGCCGAGGAGGCGGAGGAACTCACCCGCCGAATTGCCACCGGTAACAACCATAATGTCTGTGATACCCGCATTCACAAGGGTCTGAATCGGGTAATAGATCATGGGTTGATTGAAAACCGGAAGCAGGTGCTTGTTGGTAACGGCAGTTAAGGGACGCAGACGTGTTCCCAAACCGCCGGCGAGTACGACACCTTTCAAGTTTTGAACCTCCTGCTAGTTCGATGAACGTTGAATTAATCGATAAATCTTTGGAACCATAATTCGAGCATCAACAGTGTCCACAACTGGTGAGAAAAATCTCGACCGCCGGTCGTGTGTAGATCAATCAACCGTCTGACACTTTCTGGTTTGAAGAGACCACGTTGGAGCGCCTTTTCTGACAAAACCACTTCACGTAAGAAAGGTTGCATCTTGCCACGAAACCAATGCCCAATCGGAACGCCAAATCCCATTTTGCGTCGATTCAAATTCTCTTTGGGTAACAGTCGACGCAGAACTTTCTTTAATAAATATTTTGTGGTCAACCTGCGCAACTTGAGACTCTCAGGCAAGCTCGCGGCGAATTCTATTACATGATGGTCCAAAAAGGGCGATCGCGCTTCGAGTGAAACTGCCATGGACGCTATATCAACTTTCACGAGTAGATCGTTAGGAAGATACGTCATCAGATCCGCGAGCAACGACGCGTCAACAATTCCACTTCCATTCGCACGCATAAACCATGGATCTACGAAACTCTTCGCATAAGCCGTAGTCGTTTCGTGTTTGAAAGCATCCGAGTACAAAAGCTCTTTTGCGGTAGTGTCAAACGTGCTTACCCAACGCATGTAGCGATCAACCTTCGACATTGACGCCGCTGCCAGGAAACGTTTGCCTGATCGAATTCTGCTGCGTCCAAGTTCTGAAGTAGGAATCAAACCAACTGCTGGCCGGATCATCGACTCGCGCAGAAACTTCGGCACACGCGCATAATTGTCTGCCAGTCGCATCGCCGCGTAGCGCTCGTAACCGGCAAACGATTCATCACCGCCATCGCCGTTCAAGGCCACAGTCACGTGCTTACGAGTCTCCCGAGCGACATAGTATGTAGGCACTGCGGAAGAATCGGCGTAAGGTTCGCCATAGTGTTCCACGAGCAGTGGCAGAATCTCCATCGCGTCGGGACGCACAATAAACTCGTGATGTTCAGCGCCAACATGTTCGGCGACCCGACGCGCATGATGTAGTTCACTGAAGTCCTGCTCTTCAAAGCCAATTGAGAAAGTCTTAACTCGTTCGCTCGACTCCTGACTCATCAGTGCCACAACTGCGCTGGAGTCGATTCCGCCTGAAAGGAAAGCACCGAGCGGCACTTCAGACATCAGTCGAACCTTCACAGAGTCGCGCAGGATATCGACAACGCGTTCACCTGCTTCGTCTTCGCTGATGTCGATCTTTTTGGAAAAGTCAGGTTGCCAGTAACGTTCAACCTTTACTTCTCCATTCTTCCATCGTAACCAATTGCCTGGTTCCAATTTGCGAATCGACTTGTAAGCAGTCAACGGAGCCGGCACACACATAAACGATAGATAGCAGTCGATCGCTTCCGGCTGAACTTCTTTACTGACGTCTGGATGAAGCAACAGGGCGCTGAACTCGGATCCGAAAATAAGTTGCCCATTCACGTCCGCATACAACAATGGCTTTTTGCCAACCCGATCGCGAGCCAGGAAGAGTTCCTGGGTGCGTTCGTCCCAAATCGCAAAAGCAAACATGCCACGAAGATACTTGGGACAATCAGAGCCGTACTGATCGTAGGCGTGAATGATCGCTTCGGTGTCGCTGTTTGTGTAGAAGGTGTGGCCTAGTTTTTCCAGTTCCTGGCGCAGCTCGAGATAGTTGTAGATCTCTCCATTGAAAACAATCCAGGCAGTGCGATCGCGATTATGAATAGGTTGTTGGCCACTTTTGAGATCGATGATCGCGAGACGGCGCATCGCCAGACCGACGGAACCATTGACGTAAAAGCCGTCTTCGTCCGGGCCGCGATGCCGGATGGCATCGTTCATCCGAGCCAGCAGATTTTCGTCAATAGCTTTGCCGTCGTTACGAACGAGTCCTACGATGCCACACATATCTCAGGTTGAAAGGTTACAGGTCAGAATCGTGGAATAACTAACGAGCTATATTAGCCAACTGATTCAAACCTGTCCAAAATGCGACTTGCACAAAGCGGGGATACCATGCACGGCATGCGTTCCTTTCTCTCTTCCTGGAATAAATCGATTCCTTTTGCGCTCGAGCAAACACACACTTCGTGGGTAGGATTAAGAATCGTCGCGGGCTTTTAGAAAGGATCTTAATCATCCATGCAGGTGGCCCTCTAATGACTCGGCACCTTTTGCGCGTTTTCTTTGGGATGTCCGTTCGGACCCACCTGCTACCTCGCAGTGGTACCGAAATCCCCAACCGCGGTTCACTATTTATCGCAAGCCAACCTGCCGCGTTCACGCGGTTAGCCCGAAGGGTAATAGGCCAGCCGTTTTACGGCTGGTTTAGGCGAGCGCAATTTTCTGTAGGCCGTTTCAACGGCCTTGATTGGTCGACGATCGAAGGCCACTTAAGTGGCCTCTAGTAGTGATGACCGATCTCTAACCAGCCGTAAAACGGCTGGCCTATTACCCTGCGGGCTAGCCTCGTGAACGAGGCACGTTGCGTCAGTACCCTGGGATTGTGGGGATTGCGCTTTACCTTTTGATTCACAAGGGCTTTGCAAAAAAGTACTTCGCAAATGATTACGGGAGAGCGGAATTCACAAGTCGGACTTCTAATAGAACTCTCATTCTCACCGTGGCTTTAGCCCGGTGTTAGAGTTAGGGGCGGTTACGGAAACCGTTTCAACGGTTTACACCGCACGCCGGTCGGCACGACGCAATCTCCGGAAAACCGTTTGAAACGGTTCTAGAAAAATCAGCGGCTCCAGTCACCGGGCTAAAGCCGCGGTGAGAATTAGAGGTGCACCAATCGAGCTACCTCAAAACACTTTTTGTGCAAAGCCATTCGCAAGACTAAAGCGGCGACAAGGCACCGCACCCCAAAGGGACGCGCTGTGGTAAGATTTTTTGGCCGTCAACCATTCAACTCTCCATAACAACAACGTGTCGGAAACCATAACTACTCCTAAACTAATTACGCCATACGGTGGAAAACTCATCGACCTTACAGTCGATCCGGAACAGGCGCCTGAGTTACTGGCGCACGCTAAGAATCTTCCGTCGATAAAACTTTCTGAGCGGTCTTTGTGTGATCTTGAATTGCTAGCAACCGGTGCTTTTAGTCCGCTACAAAACTTCATGGGAGCTGACGACTATCAGCGTGTTGTTGCAGATATGCGACTCGCAGATGGCTCACTCTTTCCCATTCCAATCACTCTGCCCATCGAAAGCGAAGTCGAATTAAAACTCGATACTGAAGTTGCGCTCCTCGATTCACGTAATGAGATTGTAGCGACGATGAACGTCGAAGAGATCTACGAATGGGATCTCAATGAGACCGCACAAAACGTCTTTGGCACAACGGACGTTCGTCACCCACTCGTTGCCGAGATGCATCGTTGGGGTCACCGCAACGTCTCGGGACGTTTGCGCGTTTTGAATCTTCCTCGACGCTACGATTTTCGTGAGTTGCGTTTGACTCCGTCACAAACGCGTGCGCGCCTCGAACATTTTGCCCTGGAAAACGTGGTCGCGTTTCAAACGCGAAACCCGCTGCATCGTGCGCATGAAGAATTGATAAGGCGCGCTGCCGAAGAGATCAATGGAACACTGCTTCTTCACCCGGTTGTGGGACTGACTAAACCAGGTGACATCGACTATTTCACACGCGTCCGCACCTACAAAGCCCTGGCCGCAAACTATTTCGATCAGAATCGCATACTGCTTGCGCTTCTGCCTCTGGCAATGAGAATGGCCGGGCCAAGAGAGGCACTCTGGCACACGCTGATTCGAAGAAACTATGGCGCCAATCACATGATTATCGGCCGCGACCATGCGAGCCCGGGAAACAATTCGACGGGCCAACCGTTCTATGGATCGTACGCTGCCCAGGAGTTACTGAAGAAAGTTGAAGCTGAGATCGGGGTAAAGATTCTGCCCTTCGGTGAATTTGTGTATTTGCCTGATGAAGACCGCTACGAAGACGTGCGTCGTCTCCAGCCCGAAGCAGTCACAGCGCAACTTTCCGGAACCCAGGCACGCGAATGGTACAAAGATGGTGGCATCGATCTACCTTCCTGGTTTGCGCGTCCGGAAGTTACCGCGGCCATTGCCGATACCTATCCGGCAAGACATAAACAAGGATTCTGTATCTGGTTTACGGGACTGAGTGCGTCCGGTAAATCAACGACGGCCGAAATTCTCACCGTGTTGCTGCAGGAACTCGGACGTCAGGTGACAGTGCTGGATGGTGACGTGGTGCGTAATCATCTCTCACATGGGTTGGGGTTTACGAAAGAAGATCGCGATACAAACATTCGCCGTATCGGTTTTGTCGCGGCCGAAATCGTGAAACATCACGGCGCAGTAATTTGTGCTGCGGTTAGTCCATACCGGGCCACAAGAAATGATGTTCGTGGCCTGGTAGGCAGCGATCGATTTATCGAAGTCTATGTAGACACGCCGCTCGAAGAATGTGAGCGTCGCGACAGTAAAGGTATGTATTCGAAGGCCCGACGAGGCGAGATCAAGAACTTCACCGGTATCGACGATCCTTACGAAGCGCCGCTACAACCAGAAATCCAGATCACGACGACTATGGTAACCGCCGAACAGAATGCGAGGAAGATTGTCGAGTATTTGGCTGAACGCGGCTTTGTAAAGCGCGGATAGTCCGCGCCAGTAACTACAAGGTACCTACTGGTTCCGAGTTTGCAAGGTCGCTCCGTTTCCGGCGAGCCAGCGCGCGAGCAGCTTGAAGATCTGCGAGTTCCTGCTTGGCCTTCTGTGCTTCGAGTCGTTTGGTTTCTTTCCGCTCTTTCAATATCACGGTTCCTACCGCCACAAAAATAAAGTAGAAAACCAGGAGCTGAGATCGCTGGCGATACGCCGTACCCACGTTTCCCTGCACCAGTGAATACGCCAATGTCAGCATCGTGGTGAAAATGATGATCGGTGCAACCTCACGCAACCGGTGTTTCATGCCATACCAAAGCCCCAACACCAGCATGGGAAAGGAGAACCACCAAATGATCATTTCAGGTAAGGCAATACTCTGACGCAACGATGCCAATTGCCAGGGAAAAGGTGCGAAAAGCAGATATAGAAAGCCGACCGGTATCGCAGTGAGCGCACCTTCAGTTGTTCCCACATCAACATCTTTCATGAACCCAGACTCTGCCGATTGCGCGAGGTCAGAACGACTTCGTTGTACCACTTGCAGGTTGCCGTATTTTTCAAACTGCGTCCCTGCATAGCGAATGATTCCAAACCAGGTGAAGACCAAGCCGATACCAATAACTGCCGCAAAACGACGAAGGAAACTCTGCGTATCCATCTTCTTGGCACCGATGATAAAGCTTCCTGCAACAGCGGCGGTCATCATGTAGAAGGTGTAAAAACGCAAAGTCAGTAACGACAATAAACACGAGGTCAGGATCACCATATATCCCGGCGTTATTTTTTGCATCAACTTAAGGGTGCAGTAAATCGCGAGTGCTAACACGAGAACGATGATGCTGTCTTTCAACGCTTGCGATGACCACAGGACAAGTGAGGGAAAAAAGCAAACGAGTACTGCTGTTATTCGGGATACGCGTTTGTTCTGAAACAAATGTTGCGCGCTGTGATAGACAACAATAGAGGTCGAAGCTCCTACTGACGAATTGAGCAATTGGATGGCGAACATGTTTGTGCCGATCACCTCGTAGACAGCAGCTACGAGCCACAACATTCCCCAGGCGCTGGCGCCCGAAGACACAAACCCCTCATATCTACCCTGATGGTATTTGTCGCCATGCCACGACATCCCAAGCGAACGTGCAAAGATGTCGTACGTGTTAGCGTCGCCCCCGAAAAACTCTTCATAGTGGCCGACGAAAATTACTGTCGCGACCATGATTCGACAGAGCAAACCGAGCGCAAAAACACGTAGTAGAAAAGTCCGATCCTCTTCGTTGCGAGCGAGGATTATAAACGTCGGGAGTGAGGTGACAATACAGACTGCAATAGCGCCTGGTGCTTGTGCAGGCGCGAGAAACAACGCGGCACCGCAAACCAGCAAAGACAAAACCGCAATAAGAGCATTCATGATTACTTACTGATTAATACTAAATATCATCAGGCAAATCCGGGCGCGTTTTACGCTCGACCAAAAACTTGTCCTCTTCACTGAGTTCTTTAATCACTCTTGCCGGAACTCCACCGATCAAAGTTTCCGAGTCAGACAAAGAAGAAGTAATTACGGCGCCTATGCCAACTATACAACGATCTGGGATCGTGCTTCCCGGGGCCATTCTGATTTCAGAACCAAGATAAACAAGCTCACCGATTGTAATCGGCAGCGTCCGTTGCCGGTTATGGGTCCACAATGAAGAGTTGCGTCCCCCGATTATCACTCGCCGGCCAATGCTAACGCGATCTGTGAAATCAATCTTGTGACCGGTAGTGATAACACTGCCAGCGCCAAGGATAAACCGCGGATCGATCTTGTTGACAACATCCGGTTCAGGAATGGAGTTGATCTCGTTCATCCTCATGATTTCCGCATAACGACCCAACGAGACCTCGTCGCCACCACGAATAATATTTAGATGACCGATACGAACGTGATCACCGATCCGCATTCGAGACACTCTGGTGATAACGTTGAAATGCCCAATCCGCACATCGTCGGCGATCTCACAATCACGCGCGTCAACCAAACTCAAACCTATGGAGACCCGCTTTCCAATTCGATAACCAAAGAACAATCTATAAAACGGGCGCTTGAGAAAAGATGGTAACAACGCAAACAACGCCAACGTTACAAATCGCATGCTACTTGTTGTTTGCATCAATGCTCGGGGGTTGCTGACTCAAAACTACAGCTGCAGATCGATCAATGCACTAATTGTCTGCTCTCTAATTCAGCAGTAGCACTCGCGACCTGATCTTTGGCGGCCTGCTCCCGAACCCATCCCAACAGCTCCGGAATACCGGTCGCCAGTGAAACTTTCGGTTCGTAACCGAGTAGGGTGCGCGCCCTGGTGATATCGGAAACACAATGCCGGATATCGCCCTCACGATACTTACCAACAATTTCCGGTTCCAAATTGAGACCTAAGCCTGACGCCAATAGATTGCAAACTTCCCGCACCGAAGTTGCCGTACCAGTGCCGACATTGATGGCCTGGTAGTCAGCGCGATCAGTTTTCAACGCGCAAAGATTTGCCTGAACAATATCACTAACGTGCACGAAGTCACGCGTTTGTTCGCCGTCTTCAAAGATCATGGGCGCGTTGCCATTCAACAACCGCGCAGAAAATATCGCGCAAACCCCGGTGTAAGGATTCGAGAGCGCCTGTCGCGTTCCATAAACGTTGAAATACCGAAGGGCGACAGTGGGAATTTTGTAAGAACGACCGATCGCCAGACAAAACTGTTCTTGATCTTGTTTCGTCACCGCATAGACCGAAGTTGGAAACAATGGTTTGTCTTCACTTGTTGGCGCTGGCTTCAGTTGCTCGCCACAAGAGCTACACTCAAGTTCCCATCGACGCGCAAGTAATTGTTCGCTGGGACGCAACTGCGGATAAACCTTGCCACATTTTTCGCACTCGTACGCACCTTCCCCATAGATCGACATCGATGAAGCCACGACTAACTTCTTTATCTGATTCTGTCTACCCAGAACGGCTTCAAGTAGTACTGCTGTTCCAAGATCATTGGCGCGAACGTAACGTTCGATCTCGTACATCGATTGACCAACACCAACTTCAGCTGCTTCGTGAAAAACCACATCGATTCCTGCGAGTGCTTTATCGACACTGGCTCGATCACAAACGTCAGCTTGAATGAACTCCGCTTCCGAATTCAAGTGTAAAGGTTGGGCATCGGCTCCATGTACTTGTTCAACCAACGCATCCAGAACACGAACGCGATGTCCTTCTGCGACCAGCGCATCAACCAGGTGCGAGCCAATAAATCCGGCGCCACCTGTTACCAAAACATTTCGCTTTTCCAACTAGATGTCCTCGCTTCCGGCACTATAGCCGTGATTTTCCGTAGTTGCCGGTGCAGAGTCTAAAACTGAGTCCACGTTTACCTTTGAACCTCTGATTACCGACTCCAAAACTTCAAAAACTCTCGGGGCCTGGGCCGTAGCGGAATACTTTAGCTCAACGGTTTTCCGTCCGGCATCACCCAATCGCTTTCTGAGTTCAGCAGACCGCACGAGCAAACTGAGTTTGTGAATCCATTCTTCTTCAGTCGCGGCAATCAAACCATTCTCATTATGTTGAATGATATCTGTGTTGACGCCAACCGGCGAGCAAACCGTGGGGATACCAAGTGCCATAAACTGCAGCGCCTTCAACCCACACTTGCCTTTACTCCAGCTGTCATCAGGCAAAGGCATGACGCCAATATCGATTGCATTCAAATCTTCAAGTTCGGTATCCGAGCGCCACTGACTTGCCAGCACATCCACGCCCTCGAGTTGGTAAGTGGGTGTGCCAATGACGCGCAGCTTGAACGATTCCAACTTTGCTAATTTTTGTAGTGCACTTCTCAAGGTGTCGAGATGCTGGACAGTACTGTAACTGCCGGTCCAGCCAATCACGACGGGATTCTTTGCTACTTTTCCAGTTATCGGCTGGTACTTATTTGTATCGATTGTCGTGGGAATGATGGTTACATTCTGGTTGACCTGGCGAGCATAGTCGGCAAGATACGGATTACCCACCATTACGTGTGCTGCGAGTCGGCAGTTAGTCTTCGTCTTACCCGCAAATTTTAAATAACTGAGATAGCCGTTCGAGGGACTCTTGTAGGAGACAAAAATAGCGTCGTCGAAATCGAAAACAAACGGTACACCTGATTGATAAACTAATCGTTCAAAGACAGGTGGACCAAGTAGAGCAGCTTCGCGAAAGATGTAAACAACGTCGTAATTCTTGATCTTGTTTAGCAATGCTGCACGACGGCGAACCGCACCTGTAACCAATTTTAATTTCGTTCCCAACAGTCCAGGCTTATAAACAACCTGGTGCAACTCCGGCGACTCGAATGGTTCATAAGTAATCTCCACTCCCCGCTCACGAAGGAGAGGATCCCATTGCTCCAGGCGATACCGCTGCCCGGGTGAAGTGTCGTAAAGACTAGGCATGAGAGCCAGAAGCCGCATCGTCATGATAGTTTTTGCTTGCTAAATGCTGATTGTACGTATGCCTGGAAGATTTCAGAAATCAACAATTTTTGTTCACTTTCTTCCGGTAGCGATCCAACCGAAGTTTGCTCCGATTTGGAGTGTTTGCAGGTCGGCTCGCTTGAACCACTCCTCAATATCGCCCCTTGTGTAACGGTTCTCTATCGGCGCCGAAAAGCGATCCAGCTGATCGTTTACACAAACGCGAAAAGGAAAACTCGCATACTGCTTCATTGGTAAATCTTCTGCCAACGATTTCAACGACGGTACTTGCCGCATAAATCGATAGGGCCAAACAAAAAGGATGTAGGCGGCCAGTGCTGATGGATAGGCTAGAGCATAGACGGCCAAGTGCGGCAGCCGAGTGGTTAGTTGCCGAGCTGCTGACACGCCATTCAGCAACAGCGCCTTGATTGGTTGCTTTTCAGGTTTCCAGTAAAGATAGATCTGAATCTCACCGCCAGGTTTCAAAAACCGCAACAGGTTTCTAAAAGCAGGCTCGGGATCCGGCAGATGATGAAGCACGCCAATCGAATAGATGAAGTCAAAACTCTCGAGAGCAAAAGGGGGTTGATGCAAATCGGATTGCACCACCTGCACCTGTCCTGCCGTTGCCGTGTTTCTGTTGGCAACTTCAACTGCCGGGCCTAGATCGATGGCCCAAACTTCTGCGCCAAACTTGGCCGCGTAATAAGCAAACCGACCATTGCCACAGCCAGCGTCGAGAACTTTTTTGCCGCGAAAAAATTCCGCGGCATGCGGCCGCATATAGTCGAGAAATTGTTTCTCCCATTCAGCATACATTTCGGGAAAACGGTGCCACTCGAAACCAAAGCTTAAGGCTGTTTCGACCTGCTTGGCATCTTTGCCGCTCGCTACGCCGTTTCCGAAGAGCGCGTCTCGAAATGGAGGAAGTAATAACCTTGGTATACCGTTGATAATTGGATAAGTAATTTCACAAGTGTTGCAAATTAGATCGCTACCTGTTTCAGCCAGGACGCTCTGACACGACGGGCACCGTAAGGTAGTAAGTAGTTTCTGTTTATCCAGGCTCATTGGTTAGTTGCCAGCCAAAACTCGGTCATAAAGCGCGGCATATCGCATTCCTCCAACATCATGCAAATCGAACAATTGTTTGGCAACGGCTCTAGTCTTCGTTTTTATCTCCGGGTCGCGTGTCAACAGTTGTATCTCTTCAACGGCCCTCGCGTAATGATGCTCGTCGAGGTCTGTGATCAGCGTGCCCACTTTCCATCTGTCTACCAATGCATCCGAATCACCGATGCCGGCATTGAGCACTAGCGGCAGTCCACAGGCCAGATATTCACCATTTTTTGTCGGCGAGGAGGCGATCTTGGAAAAGCAACGCTTTATGAAAGCCAAACCCGCATCCGCAGCACACAGATAGGACGAAACATTCGCCGGCGAAACCGCAAGAACGCTATAACACTCTTTACTGATCTGTCTTGCCGCCATCAAGGAGTTAACTCTTTCAACCGAGCCTTTAGTAAGCCACAACAAGTGCGCATTTTTTCGTTTCCTGACTACACTCGCAAAGAAGTCTGCCATCTCCTCAGTAAGATACCAGCCGTCAAGCGAGCCGCTGTAAACGAAAGTGAACCGATCTCCCAGTCCCAACTCGGTTCGCCTCAACCGTCGATCTTCTTCACTGAACTTGAAGGCTGAAAGATCAACACAGCACGGTATTACTTGATGAACGACCGACCGCCCACTCAATCCGTTCCACCCTTTTATGATAGGCCAGATGCTCTCGGTGAGAGTAACAACCGCATCACTCGTAGCAAATATGCGACGTTCGGTGGCTTTGGTGATGCGATATGCAAGACTGCTCTTCTTCCAATGTCCTGCGTCTACGTATTCCTCTGCCATCAACCCTCGCAAATCAAAGATCATCTTGATACCGGAATACTTTTTTAACGACATTGCTATCGTGGCAGGGATATGACCGCGTGCATGCACCAGTTCGATATCGTTTTTTTTCACTAACTGCTTCGCGTATCTTATGCCGGCTATCACATCATAAGCGGTGGCAGGCAGTGACGGGCGCTGATGATAAGGCAACCAATGCCATTCAATACCCGCTGCAGACAGCCTTGCCTGTAACTGACGACGTTCATCCTCGCGCTCCGGAGTAAACGCTTTTGGCTTTTCGAAACTCAGAAGCGAAACGACAACACCGACCTTAGCCAGCTCACTCAAATATGGAATGACCTGCGTCTGGCCCAAAGGCTCAAGCATTCCATTGTAGGAGATAAAAAGTGCGCGCCGCCCATCAAGCGCCATCGCCAGCCTCCACCGTCGCCTTTCGGCTCCAGCGAAACCAATCAAGCAGCAGCCATTGAATGCTGCCGATTATGGCCGCGGCATCTAACGCGGTTAGGAGGGAACAAACAACGATGGACCGCTGGATGTTTCGGAGAGAAGAAGCCGGATAGCAGAAGCGGTTGCGCCAGATAGAAACCGCAGATCGAGCTAGCATCATCGCCAACCAAAGTAGCAGAGGAATCCAGAACAATCGAGGATCAACGACCAGGGCGATGACTAAAACAATTAAAAGTATAAAGTAGCGCGTCAATATAGATGACTGCCATTGTCGCCATAAACCCGCGCGTATATTGTTGCGAGAATAGACGACGAACCTATGGAAAGTTGACGCCAGATTTGATCTCAAGTCCCATTGAACGTGGGCTGAAGGTTCGTGGACAAATTTGAAACCAGCCGCCTCCACTCGGTCCATGAAGATGAGGTCCTCACCAGATCGAAGCTCTTCGGGAAAGCCTTTTACTTTGTCCCAGGCACTGCGGCGCAGAAGCGTCGACGCGATGAAGCGCGGGCGTATTACAACTCCTTGCCGGATCGTAGGCGGCGGCACGTAGGAAATCGCCGCACACTCCTTAAAAAACGTGTCAGTAACGGGTGCCCACGAACCATAAACCATATCGATCTTCTGATCTTGCTCCGCCCTGTTCACGAGAGCTTCCAGCCAATTGTTTGCTACGCGGATGCCGGCATCAGTAAAAGCGAGCCACTCATTCTGCGCTACCGCAGCGCCAAGATTACGTCCTCTTCCAGGCAGAGCTACGCCGGCGCGAATAAGTCGCACAGGGGCGCCCTTGCGAATGTACTCTTCGATTATTTGAGAAGTTGAGTCGACAGAACCACCATCAGTGATGATGATCTCATCGGGCATGAGCGTCTGTTCCAGCAGGCCGTCTAACAGATCGCGGATAGTTTCCTGTTCGTCACGTACTGGGACGATTACGCTAACTTTCATACACTCGCGCCATGTGGCTCAGCGGCATCCTAGGGAATTCCTAATCGTTTGTCGAATGCGTGTTAGTACCCTGTGTAGTAGCTAATGGTTGAACTTGCATAACGCCAGCGCTTCACCTTATCGGCTGCGCCGCCCGATGTGAGGCGATGGCTCCGCCTCGCCGTAAACGCTACCCAACAAAAAAAAGGGGCTACGCCCCCGGTATCGGCTGCGCCGCCCGATGTGAGGCGATGGCTCCGCCTCGCCGTAAACGCTACCCAACAAAAAAAAGGGGCTACGCCCCCGGTATCGGCTGCGCCGCCCGAT
>Ga0068860_100002644_pt1 | contig 18639 bp, 13 predicted proteins | sample KBSSwiS32_FD_66597 | JGI IMG/M metagenome (GOLD analysis project Ga0068860, IMG submission 66597) | Switchgrass rhizosphere microbial communities from Kellogg Biological Station, Michigan, USA - KBS Switchgrass S3-2 | ecosystem: Host-associated > Plants > Roots > Rhizosphere > Soil ... | reverse complement strand
ATGGTCTGGCCGGGCTCGGCCTGGACGATGGCCTGGTCCAGCATCGACTGGGCGTCGCGCATGGAGCCCTCGGCGGCGCGGGCGATCAGGGTCAGGCCCTCGGCGTCGACGCGGGCGCCCTCGGCCTCGGCCACCTTCTCCAGGCTGGCGGCGATGACGTCGGGCTCGACCCGGCGCAGGTCGAAGCGCTGGCAGCGGGACAGGATCGTCACCGGCACCTTGCGGATCTCGGTGGTGGCGAAGATGAACTTGGCGTGCGGCGGCGGCTCTTCGAGGGTCTTCAGGAGCGCGTTGAACGCCGCCGTCGAGAGCATGTGCACCTCGTCGATGACGTAGACCTTGTAGCGCGCCTGCACCGGGGCGTAGCGCACCCCGTCCAGGAGCTCGCGCATCTCGTCGACCTTGGTGCGGCTGGCGGCGTCGAGCTCGAGGACGTCCATGTGCCGGCCCTCGATGATGGCGCGGCAGTGGCGGCCCTCCACGCCCAGGTCGAGGCTGGGCTCGTGGACCGTGTCGGTGTCGTAGTTCAGCGCCCGGGCCAGCAGGCGCGCGGTGGTGGTCTTGCCCACCCCGCGCACGCCCGTGAGCATGAAGGCGTGGGCGATCCGGCCGGTGGCGAAGGCGTTGCGCAGGGTGCGCACCATCGCCTCCTGGCCGACCAGGTCCTCGAAGGTGCGCGGCCGGTACTTGCGCGCGATGACGGTGTAGGCGGCCGAGGGCTCGGCCGGCGGCGCGGGCGCGGGCTCGCCGAACATGTCCGCGGTGTCGGGATCACGCTCGGGCGTCTCTGGTTCGAGCGTGAGGTCTTCGTCGGCCATCAGGGCGTTGTCGGAAGGAATGGGTGGAGACCGGACGACGACCCGGAGCGAAACTCGTTGCGGCTGCTTCCTTCCGGACCTGACCGGGTTGGCGAGGCGTCCGCCCGTCGCCGATCTCCGGCCCCTATATCGCGTCCCAGCGGGCGCGACGCAAGCGTTGCGGGCTCGCGGTCTGGGGACATGCACTTGATGCGTGTCCCCGGGTCCCGGAGAATGGCCAACGCGGACCGAGATGATCTAGAACGTGGGCATGCCTCTCCAATCCTTTCGAAACGTCTTCGCCGGCAATCCGCTCAACCGGGCCAGCGACCGCCGCATGGACGCCGCCTGGGTGGCCGGCAAGCTGGCCGACGAGGCCTCGCTGGCCGTGGCGGTGTGGAACGGCAAGGTGCTGGTGGAGAAGGGCGGCTCGGGCACGCAGGTCTCCTACATCCCGGCCAAGATGGCCGACGACCTGGCGGCCGGGCCGGAGCGGCTGCTGTTCATGGGGCTGTGGAACGACACCGCGGTGTTCGCCATCGACTTCGAGGGCCCCGCCGACCCAGTGGACGGGCCGCTGGAGGGGCTGGGCCGGTTCGAGGAGCTGCGCGGCATCGCCCTGGAGCTGCCCGACCAGGAGGCGGCGATCGCGGCCACCGCCAAGCAGATGTTCGAGTGGCGCCGCCGGCACAGGTTCTGCGCGGCCTGCGGCCAGCCCAGCGAATCGGCGGACGGCGGCTGGAAGCGCAAGTGCCCGGCCTGCGACACCGAGCACTTCCCGCGCACCGACCCGGTGGTGATCATGCTGGCCATCCATGGCGAGCGCTGCATGCTGGGCCGCCAGGCGGCGTGGCCCAAGGGGATGTTCTCGGCCCTGGCCGGGTTCCTGGAGCCGGGCGAGAGCATCGAGGAGGCCTGCGCGCGAGAGCTGTTCGAGGAGGCGGCGCTGGAGGCGGTGAACGTCCGCTACCATTCCACGCAGCCCTGGCCCTATCCGTCGTCGCTGATGATCGGCCTGCACGCCGACGTGGCCAGCGACCAGGCCCATCCCGACCAGACGGAGCTTTCCGAGGTGCGCTGGTTCACCAAGGCCGAGGCGCGCGACCTGCTGGCGGGCAAGCTCGCGGGGGCCTTCGCGCCGCCCAGGCTGGCCATCGCCCACCAGCTCATCAGGGCCTGGTCGGAGGCGTAGAGCCCCTTGTGCTCCCCCTCTGGGGGAGCTGGCGGCCCCCGGGTCCGGCAGGAGGCCGGCCCGAGGATAAACTCCGCCGACTGAGAGGGTCCTTTCGGCGAGGCCGCAAACCCTCCACCGCCTTCGGCGGTCCCCCTCCCCCAGAGGGGGAGGACCTTTATGCCGTGCGCTTCACCCTCTGAACGGGTCGGCGGGGAACGTGCCGAGGATTTCGAATTTCTCGGAGAAGAAGGCGAGCTCCTCGAAGGCGAGCGCCAGGCCGCGGTCTTCGGGGCGGCCGTCGACCTCGGCGTAGAAGAAGGTGGCCGTGAAGGCGCCGTTCTCCATGTAGCTCTCGAGCTTGGTCATGTTGACGCCGTTGGTGGCGAAACCGCCCAGCGCCTTGTAGAGCGCCGCCGGCATGTTCCGCACACGGAACACGAAGGCGGTGATGCAGGGCGCGGTGAAGGGCGGCGGCGGCGGGGTCTTGTCGCCCGTCATCACCAGGAAGCGGGTGGTGTTGTTGTGCTCGTCCTCGATGTCGCGCAGCAGGATGTCGAGGCCATAGATCTCGGCGGCGAGGGCGGGCGCCAGGGCCGCGCGGGTGGGGTCGGGCCGCTCGGCGAGCTGGCGCGCGGCGCCGGCGGTGTCGCCGGCGGCCTCCTCGGCCAGGCCCAGGCGGCGCAGGGTCTTGCGGCACTGGCCGAGCGCGATGGGCATGGAGGCGACGGTCTTGAGGTCCTCCAGCTTGGCGCCCTTGTTAGCCATGAGCTGGAAGTGGATCGGCTTGAACCGCTCGCCAACGATCTTCAGGCCCGAGGCCGGCATCAGGTGGTGCACGTCGGTGACGCGGCCCTGGATGGAGTTCTCCACGGCGATGGCGCCCAACTGGCAGTCGCCCGAGGCGATGGCGTCGAAGGCGTCCTCGAAGGACGGACAGGGCACGGGCTCGTAGTCGGGGAAGTGCGTGGTGCACACCTCGTGTCCGTTCGCCCCGAACTCGCCCTGGAAGGCGATCCGTCCCTTGGTCATGCCAGCCCCTTCGCGTGAACGCGCGCCCGCTCGAGATCGGCGGGGTTATCCACCGAGATGGGCGCTTCGTCGACCACCACGGCCCAGATGGAAAGCCCCAGCTCCATGGCGCGGAGCTGTTCGAGCTTCTCGCGCCGCTCCAGCGCCGAGGGCGGGGCGGCGTGGAAGCGCGCCAGGGCCTCGCGCCGGTAGCCGTAGAGACCGATGTGGCGCCAGACGGGCCCCTCGCCGTAGAGGGTCGAGCGGGTGAAGTAGAGGGCGCGGCCGCGCCGGCCGTCCGCGTCCAGCGCCAGGACGGCCTTGACCACGTCGGGGTTGGTGCGGTCGTCGGCCGAGGCTTCCGGCGCGACGACGGTGGCGATGTCGCAGCCCGCCTCGCCGGCGAGCGCCACGCAGGCGGCCAGGAGCTGCGGATCGACGAAGGGCATGTCGCCCTGGACGTTCAGCACCACGTCGTGGGCGCCGGCCGGATCGATCTCGCCCAGGGCCGCCAGGATGCGGTCGGAGCCGGACGGCAGGTCGGGATCGGTGAGCACGGCGCGGCCGCCCGCCTGCTCCACGGCCCAGGCGATCTCGGGGTCGCCGGCGGCCACCACCACGGGACCGACTCCGGCGGCCTCGGCCCTGCGCATGACCCGCAGGATCATGGGCTCGCCCCCGATGTCGGCGAGGGGCTTGCCCGGGAGGCGGGCCGCCGCCATGCGGGCCGGGATGAGGACGATCGGGTTCATGCGAGCCAATGAAATCAACCTGCGCCCAGAGGAGATTGAGCGACCAACTGGCCGGTTGCGCGAGCGCCGGTAGCGTGTAAGACAGCCGGGCGCAATACGGGGCGGGGGATTCCCGCATGTCCGCCGGTCGTTCAGGACCGGCCGCACAGAGGGCATATTTTACGGCAATGAGCGACCTGACGTTCAACAAGATCGCCGGCGCGCTGCTGGCGACGGGCCTGGCTATCGTCGGCCTTCGGGAGCTCTCCGCGGGCGTGTTCAGCAGCGAGGAACACGTCGAGAAGCCGGGCTACGCCATCGAGGTCGCCGCCGAAGAGGGCGCGGGCCCCGCGGCGGCCGAGGCGCCGGTCGACTGGGGCACGGCGCTGCCGGCGGCCGACGTCAAGGCCGGCGAGGCGGTGTTCGCCAAGTGCAAGTCCTGCCACACCGCCGACAACGGCGGCCCGAACGGCACCGGCCCGAACCTGTGGGGCGTCGAGGGCCGCAAGCCCGGCAGCCATCCGGGCTTCGCCTATTCCACCGCCATGACCGACTTCGGCGCCAAGCAGCCGGTGTGGGACTACGAGCAGATCGCCGAGTTCATCAAAGAGCCGCAGAAGCACATGCCCGGCACCAAGATGACCTTCGTCGGGTTGAAGAAGACCCAGGACCGCGTCAACGTCATCGCCTACCTGCACGGCCAGGGCTCGACCCTGCCGATCCCGGCGCCGAACCCGGCCGCCGCCGCGGCGCCTGCGACGGCGACCGACGCGGCCGCGCCCGCCGCGGCCGCTTCCGGTGCGACGCCCGCCGAAGGCGCGGGAGGCGCGCACAGCCAGGGTCCCGCCGCCACCGCCCAGGCGCCGGCCTCCCAGGCCGCCACGCCGCAGCCGGCGAAGGCGACGCACTAGCTGAGTGATGCTCCCCCTCTGGGGGAGCTGGCGCGAAGCGACGACTGAGGGGGTCCTTCCCGGCGAGGCCGCAGGCCCCCTCCACCGCTTCGCGGTCCCCCTCCCCCAAAAGGGGACCGTTGCATTACGGGCCTGGGTTTTGGGATTTGGGCCAGAGGCGCGTTTTGGTGGTCGCTGGAGCGTTGGTTTTCGGTCTGGCGGGCGGCTGCGGAGGGAGTCCGGGCGTGGTCAGGCTGCGCTGAGGGCAGCCCAGCGTCTGAGGTTGAAGGCCATGGCGACCAGCCGCACCTGGGCTGCGGCCTTGGTCAGGCCGACGTAGCGGATGGCGATGAGCCCCATGCGCCGCTTCCAGGTGGCGAAGGTGGTCTCCACCGCGGCGCGCCGTCGGGCGATGAGCTTGTTATAGCGCTTCAGCCGGGGCGGCAGTTCGGGGTGATGCTTGTTCGGCCGTCGGGCGAGGCGAGGCTTGATCCCGCGGGCTTTCAGCGCCGCCTGCCGGCTGTGGGTGTGATAGGCGCTGTCGGCCCACACCGCCTTCTCGTCGCCGCGGATCAGGTCGTCGGCCGGGACGGTGTCGTTGACGTTGGCCGGCGTGGTGATCACCGCGCGGATCAGTCCCGAGCCCTGGTCGACGCCCACGTGGGCCTTGTAGCCGAAGCTGGTTCCGGGCTTGCCCTTGCGCGAGGTGAGCCGCGCGTCGGGATCCACCTTGGACAGCTCGCCCATCGGCGGCTTGGCCGCAGCCTGCGTCTCGATCAGGGTGGCGTCGAGCATCGTGCCCTGCTTCAGCATCACCCCGGCCGCCTCCAACTGCCGGTCCAGCTCGTCGAACAGCTTCTCCAGCAGCCGCGCCCCCACCAACCGGTTGCGGAACCGGCACAGCGTCGTGTGGTCAGGGACCTCATCCTCCAGGCTCAGGCCCACGAAGCGCCCAAAGGCCAGGCTGTCGCCCAGCCGGAACTCCAGCTCCGCGTCCGACAACCCGTACCAGGCCTGCAGCAACAGCGCCTTGAACAGCAAAAGCGGCCGGTAGCCGGGACGGCCAGGACCTTCCTCGCGAAGACCCGCCAAGGTCCGCTCGACCCCGACCCAATCGACAAGGCTCGACACCCGCTCAAGCGCCGGAACCCCGCCGCGCCGCGACAGCGCCAGATCCACGAACCCAAGCTGGCCCGTCCGCTTCACAGACATCGAAAGTCTCCCGCCTACAGCGAGGGAATCACGATCCGCGAATTACGCAACGGTCCCCGCAAAGGGGAGAAGGGACGCGCCGCTTATCTCAATTGGCCGCGGCGAGCTGCGCGCGGGCGCGCTGGCGGATGTAGTCCTGCAGGGCCCGCGCGTCGGCCGCCGTCAGCTCCTCGAAGCGCGGCATGCCGCGCTGCGCCAGGACGCCGTCGCGCAGCACGCTGGCGAAGGCTTCGTCCGACAGGGGCACGCCGGATTTCCGCAGGTCCGGGGCCGCGCCGCCCGAGGCGCCGCCGGCGCCATGGCAGATGGAGCAGCGCTCCGCATAGATCGTCTTGCCCGAGGCCGCCCGCACCGGGTCGACCACGAACGCGGGGTCGTCGACGACCGGGCGGATCGTGGCGTCGGCCGGCGGCAGATGCGCCTTGCCGTCGAGGGCGAAGGTCAGCACCCGCCACGTCTGGGTGTTGTAGTCCCAGTCCCGCGGCAGCCCTGACGAGGCCACGACCCGCGCCCCGGCGATGACGGAAATATACTGCCGCCCTCCCGCCAGGTAGGTGATCGGCTGGGCCATCACCGCCGTCTGGGCGTCGAAGGTCCAGAGCGCCTTGCCTGAGTCGGCGGCGTAGATGACGAACTGGCCGTCCATGCGCCCCTGCATCACCAGGCCGCCGGCGGTGGTCGCGGTCGCGCCGTTCTTGGGGCCGGTGAGGGGGATGCGCCAGGCCTCCTTCTGCGCGACCGGATCCCAGGCGAGCAGCGAACTGGTGATCGGCGGGACGACCATGGAGTCCGGCGCCGGGCCGGTGCCGTTGCTGAGCCGCTGGCCGTCCAGGTGGCGCCAGGCGCTGAGCGGCCCCGGCGCGTCCACATAGACGCGGCCCTGGTCGACCGCCGGAATGTAGGTCAGCCCGGTCCCGGGATTGAACGACATCGCCTCGGCCGCGTGGGCGCCGGTCGGCGACGGGAACACCAGGAAGGCCTGGCCGTCCGGATAGCGCGCGGCGGGGTTTTCCACGGGCCGGCCGGTCGCGGGGTCGATCCTGTCGGCCCAGTTCACGTGCGCGAACCGCTCCGCCGAGATCAGCTTCCCGGTCTCGCGGTCGATGACATAGAAGAAGCCGTTCTTCGGCGCGTGCAGGATGACCGGGCGCACCTTGCCTGCGATGGTCAGGTCGGCCAGCTCGATGTCCATCGCGGCGTTGTAGTCCCAGGTCTCGCCGGGGTTGACCTGGTAGTGCCAGACGTATTCGCCGGTGTCCGCGTCGAGGGCGACGATCGAGCAGATGAACAGGTTGTCGCCGCCGCCCGGGCTGCGGATCTTCTGGTTCCAGGGCGAGCCGTTGCCGGTGCCGATGTAGAGCCGGTTGAACCGCGGGTCGTAGGCCATGGCGTTCCAGACGGTGCCGCCGCCCCCGAACTTCCACCATTCCCCGGTCCAGGTCTTGGCCGCCGCGGCCATGGCGGGGCTCTCGAAGCCCTTCGCCGGGTCGCCGGGCACGGTGTAGAACCGCCACGCCGGCTTGCCGCTGGCCTGGTCGTAGGCGGTGACATAGCCGCGGACCGGGGCGAAATCGGCCCCGCCGTGCCCGATCACCACCTTGTCCTTGAACACCCACGGCGCGCCCGAAATGTAGCGCTTGTCGTCGGACTCTATGGTCATCGCGCTCCACAGGAGCTTGCCGGTCTTGGCGTCCAGGGCGATGAGGCGGCCGTCCAGCGTGCCGGTGAAGACCCGGCCGTTGGCGTAGGCGATCCCGCGGCTGCCCCAGGCGGCGCGCATCTTCTGGCCGGCGACCTTCCAGACCTCCGGGTCGTAGCGCCACAGGAGCTTGCCGGTGCGCGCGTCGAGGGCGTGCACCACGCTGTGGCCGCCGGCGAAGTAGAGGACCCCGCCGACCGCGATCGGCGCGGTGTAGGAGCTGGGCCCGACCTCGATGTCATGGAACCAGGCGAGCCCCAGCCGCCCGACGTTCTTGTCCGTGATCTCCTTGAGCGGGCTGTAGTGCGCCTCGTTCATGCCGCCGTAGCCGGGCCAGTCGGCGCCGGTCTGGCCAGGCCCCTTCGCGCTGGCGGCCAGTAGACAGGCGACCACTGCGAGTGTCGCCCCGGCGATCCTGTCCCGCCACCTCATTCTGCCCTCCCCGCCGTCTTCGAAGCCGGTCAGCCGGATGAAGTCACGCCGGACCGCGAATGTCTCGCGGCAAGTGCAGGTGCTTCTCGGCGATGACGTTGCGCTGCATGTTGGAGGTGCCGCCGCCGATCTGGGCCGCGATCGAGTTCATGAACTGGTTGACCCACCGGCTGGGCCCCGGCGCGCCCGGCGAGGACGTCCCGAGCGCGTGGTCCGCCAGGATCCGCTGCGCCGCAAGCGCGATCCGCTCGGCGAGCTGGCTGCTGTAGAGCTTCGCGAACGCGCCGCTGGCGGGAGACCCCGCCTCCCCCGCCAGGGTCCGGCGCGTCTCCTCCACCTGCTCGGCCTTCTGGGCCTCCAGCAGGCAGTAGACCCGCACCAGGTCCTCCCGGACCAGGGGGTTCTCGATCGCCGGGCGCCCCCGCAGGCTGGTGGTGCGCGCCAGCCTGATGAGCTTCTCGAACAGGGCCGAGGTGGCGTCCGTCGAGCCCACGACCGCCCGCTCGAAGTCGAGGGTGGTCCGCGACACGTTCCAGCCCTCGCCGCGGCGGCCGACGATCCAATCCGCCGGCGTCGTGGCGTCGTCGAAGAACACCTCGTTGAACTGGGAGTCCCCGGTGATCTGCTTGAGCGGCCGAACGGTGACGCCGGGCTGGCGCATGTCCAGCAGCAGGTAGCTCATGCCCTCGTACTTCGGCTTGTCCGGCTCGGTGCGGGCCAGCAGGTACATGTGGGTCGCGGTGCGGGCGTCCGACGTCCAGATCTTCTGGCCGTTGATCACCCACTTGTCGCCGTCCAGCACCGCCCGGGTCTGCAGCGACGCCAGGTCGCTGCCGGCCCCGGGTTCGCTGTAGCCCTGGCACCATGTGAACTCGGCGGCGAGCGTGGGCGGGATGAAGTAGGCCTTCTGCCAGGGGGACGCGGCGACCAGCAGCGTAGGCAGAAGCTGGCGCACGGCGCCGCCGGGCAACTGGCGCGGCGCGCCGACGCGATCGAACTCCTCCCGGATGATCTGCGCCCTCATGGTGTCGGGCTCCGCGCCCGCACCGCCATATTCCTTGGGCACCGAGCGGAAGAGGTAGCCGCGCGCGATCGCCGCCTTCCGGAACCCGTCCGGGTCGCTGCGACCGGCCCCGCCGCTCCAGGCTTCGGCGAGGAAATCCGCCACCTCGCGGCGAAAGTCGTCCAACCCGTCCTGGGTGTCGCTCATCACCGCGGGCTACCTGCGGGGAAGCTCGATGGTGGCCCGGCTGCGCGATGTGGTGTCCCCGAGCTGATTGACCGTCGTGATGTGCAGGGCGACGGTCCCGGCCTCGAGGTCTATGGCGATCACCTCCCCTTCGATCCACTGGACGTCATAGATCACGTTCGGCCGCATCAGGCGGATCTCCAGGTCGCGCAGGAAGCCGTGGTCCCCCATCCAGTCCGAGGCGAAGTGGGCGACCCAGGACATCCGCTGGCAGCCGTGGTCGTAGCCCTCGCCCGGAATGCCGGCGGCGTTGCAGAAGGCCGGCTCCCAGTGCGGCGAGGCCCAGGTGTCGGTGATGCCGGTGTCCGGGTTCACCATCCGGATCCCGGCGGTGCCGTCCAGGATGGTGTACAGCATGCGGTTCGCCGCCGCGAGGCCGAGGCCGCAGCCCATCGACCAGCCGATCAGGCCGTTCCGGGTGAGCGGCCCCTTCAGCATCCTTGGCGTCTTCTCGCCGACCCGGGTGTCTTCCAGGTAACGGGGGCGGCTCCCCCGCCGCATCAGCGTCGCCTCGTCGCGATAGTGGGCCGCAAAACGCTCCCGGTCCTCCTCGGTGTAGCTGGCGATCGGCCGATCCCGGTACTTGCCCTTGGCCCGGGTCTCCGCCCGCTCGAACCGCTTCAGCGTGTGCATGACCTCCGCGACCACCTCGCCCTGGTCGGTCTTGAACTCCATGTTCGAGCGCTGGATGAAGGACCGACTGCCGAACTGCCCGCCCGGCTGTTCGGTAAGCTCGGTCATGGCGTACTCGGCGTGGATCTTCTCGCCGACGCGCAGGTGGCGCCGCCACGTCCAGCGTTCTCCGGCCCAGAGCGCCAGGACATTCGGCAGGATCAGCTCCTCGGCCTCCTGAGGCCAGACCGGACCGTTGATGTGGCTGTAGAGATAGCAGGCCGGCGCGGTCAGGCCGCCGCGAGGAGACTGGGCGGCGTAATCGTCGTCCCAGTAGAGCGGATTGTCGTCGCCCAGGCCGAGCGCGAAATGCCGGATGGTGTCCTCGGTCACGACCGAATTCCAGCCGGGCGCAAACCGCCGTTCGCCGATCCGGGCTCGCGCGCGCGCCAGCATCTCGTCGGTGATCTTGGAGGTTCGCCACTCCTCGCCCGTTCCCGCTGCGGTTGGCGGCTGTGGCAGAGGTCTCACCCCGACTGGCTCGATGTTCAGATCAGCCATGTCCCCTCCCTCTGGGCCGCGCCGACGGCCAACATTGTGCGGACACTCGAACATTGTTCCGATATTCGACCGATGGTAGGCGTGGGGGGTCTGAAGGTCAACACTCGGACCGGGAAGGCCGGACATACGGGCGGCGGCGGTTCGAGCGTGGAGGAACGATCGATCTCCCCGGATCGACAACTTGTCGTATGATCGAATTTCGCAGGAAAATTTGATGATCGACTGAACTCATGAAGTCTAGTTGCAAGGCGATCTAGCATCACCTATGAAGGCCTTTGCCGGTCGGCGGAGCGGAGACATTATTCACGGCTCGCACCGACCGAGCAGGCGACGAATTCACTCAAATTGAAGCCGAACATCATCAGGTCAGCCCCGCAGACCATGGAAAAGATCAGGACCGGTGAAGAGCGAGATGGCCCGCGTTCAGTGTTGCGAGCCCTGGACGTGCTTCGCGTCCTTTCCTCCTCCCCTTCGGGCATGAGCTTGTCGCGAATGGCGGCCGCGCTCGATTTGCCGAAGAGCAGCCTGCTGTCGCTGCTGAGGGCGCTGATGAAGGGGGGCTACATTGCGCAGCATCGCGATCTGTATGGTCTGGGAAGTAGTTCGCTTAGGCTGGCGACGACCATCAGCGCGACGCAGTCTTATCCCTCGTCCTTGTTTCCAAAACTCAGGCAGTTGGCGGAGACGACCAACGAGACCGTAAGCCTGGGCGAGCACTCGGAAGACGGAAAGTTTATTCATTACCTGGAGTCCGTGGAGAGCAGCCAAAGCCTCCGGCTCAGCCGACCGAAGGGCTCCAGGGTGCCAATTCACGCCTCGGCGAATGGGCAGGCGCTGCTGGCGTTCATGCCGCAGGAGCTGCTCGACAACCTGCTGTCACAGCCGACGCTGGAGGTCCTGACCAAGGACACCCCCAGCAAGCAGGACCTGATGGACAAGGTCGAAGAAATTCGCCGCACGGGCGTGGCGAGAAGCGAGGGCGGACAGGAGTCGGGCGCAATGGGGTTCGGCGCTCCGGTCTTCGACGCGACTGGAGAGCTTCGGTGCGCCATCGCCGCCGGGGGCCCGATCCCCCGCGTTCGAGACAGGGAGAAGGAGTTTCGCCGCCTTGTCCTTGAGGCCGCGGAGGAAATGTCACGGATCCTTGGCTACCAGGGAGAGTACCCCAAGCGCCACGAAGCGGAGCACGCCGCGCCATCGGCAGCCGCCCAGATCAAGCGGTAGGCCGGTCGAGGCCCCTCGCGCAGGGCTACGCACGAGCCGCGGCGAGCTTCTCCTCGGTGATCCTCGCCATGGTCCATTCGTCGCCAAGGACCGCATCGGTGTCCATCGCTGCTCCCATCCTGGTCCGTTCGTGTCTCCCTCGCCGTTGCGTTAGCCCTCGGGGGCGGCGGCGAGACGAACCGCCTCGCGCATGGGTTTCTGGCCGATGGCGAAGCAGACGGCCGCCAGGGGCACGAAGATGGCCGCCGTGAGCGCGCACGCCAGCTTCACCTTCGAAGGGTCGTGAAACACCCGCTCGGTGAGCAGGGGCACCACCAAGGGCCCGAACGTGTAGCCCACGATCTGAATGATCATAGTGCTCAGCGCCGTCACCCGCCCGCGCAGCCTCGCCGGCGTGGCCACTTGCAGCGCCGCGATGAACACGCCCCCGAAGTTCATCAGGAACTTCATCGGTCCGAGGATCAGCAGGAAGATCAGGGCGCTCGGCGCCAGCAGGGAAAGACAGGCGCTCGCGACGATGATGAACGAGCCGAAGAAGTAGTACCGCAGGTGGGCGTCCCGACGCCGGACGAACAGCCGGTCGACCATCAGGCCGTTCCCGAGCTGGCCGCAAAGGCCGAACACGGCGGTGAAGACCCCGAGGGCCGAGCCGATCTGCAGGGGCGTCCAGCCATAGGACCGGGCGATGGCGACCGGCAACCACGTCCACACCCCCAGGTTCACCAGGATGAGGAGCGATTGTCCGATCACATAGCAGGCCAGGAACAGCCAGGTGCTTCGAAGGAATGCGAGCACCTCGCCCCAGGGCGGCCCCTTCGCCTCGGCCGATCGCGGGAGGCGCGGGGGCTCGGGCACGATGAAGATGGCGCAGGCCAGGATCAGCGCCGGCGCGCCGGTGACGATGAACGCGATCTGCCAGGCGGCCAGATGCCCGAGCAGCGGCGCCTCCATCCCCGGCCCCGCCCAGCTTATGATGGCCCCGCCTATGGCCAGGGCGCCGGCCTGGCCGAGGATCGAGCCGGAGGCGTAGACGGAGAACACCGTCGCCAACCGGCGTTTGGGGAAGATATCGCTCAGCAGCGAGGCGACCGCAGGACCGACCGCAGCCTCGCCGAGGCCGACCCCCGCCCGCGCAGCGAACAGAACGCCATATGATCCGGCGAGCCCGCTCCCCATGGCGCATAGGGCCCACAGGGTGACGCTCCAGAAGATCACCCAGCGACGGGAATAACGGTCCGCCGCGTAGCCGATGGGAATGGCGAACAGCGGGTACAGCAGCGTGAACGCCGGCCCCTGCAGCATGCCGATCTGTCCGTCGCTGATGTGCAGGTCGGCCTCGATCGGCGCGACCATCAAGGTCACGACGTGGCGGTCCAGGAACGAGACGAACGCCAGCAGGACAAGCACGCCAAGGCCGACCAGCGCCATGACGCTCGGCCCTTCGGCGTCACGCGGCGCACGTTGGTGGGCCCTCTCCTCGGAAGGCGCATCATCCACGGCGGCCAATCTCCCTGGTGGCGATGACGCCGGACACGGGTCCGGAACAGCTAGGCGGTAAGAAGCTGTCGAAGTTGCGGGCGGCTGACCTTCAACATCTGCGTCAGCGGCAGTTCCTCTACGATCTTGATGCGGGTCGGCGTCTTGTAGGGCGCGAGGCGCTCGCGCGCCCAGGCCATCAGTTCGGCCTCATCGACCTTGTCCTTCGCCTCTGGGCTGAGGACGACGGCCGCGGCGGGGACTTCGCCCAGGCGGGCGTCCGGAAGCCCTACGGCCGCGACGCGGCGAACGCCGTCGTGCTGGAGCAGGCAGGCCTCCACCTCGCTCAGCGGCACCTTAAAGCCGCCGCGGATGATCACGTCGTCGGCCCGGCCCTTGATGAACAGGAAGCCATCCTGGTCGAGGACCGCCAGGTCATTGGTCCGGATCCAGCCGCCTTCGCCGGCGACCAGCGCCGTGGCGCGAGACACCTCGAGGACGCCCTCCTCTCCCGCCGGGACGCCGAGGCAAGTGACCGGGTCCACGACGCGAAAGGACACCCCCTCCACCGCCCTGCCGACGCTGCCGCGCTTGGCGGCGCCCCATTCCCGGTGGAGGTCCAGGGTCCAGCGCGCCACGGGCGTGGTGCCGAGCTCGGTGGCGCCATAGCTGTAGAGCAGCGGCTTTCCATAGGTGGATTCCAGCTTCTCGATCTCGTCTGCGGAGAACGGCGCCGAGCCCGTCGTGAAGCATTCCACATGTGCGAACTTGGCTTTTGGCACGCCGGATTCGAGCAGCATCCTCAGACCGGCCGGCGGCAGTCCCGTCCGGCGAAGCTTGAACCGCTCGACCAGGTCGGCCCACTTGCGCACATCGAGCCGCTCCATCAGCACGAGGTGCAGCGGCTGCGCGGCGCAGGCGAGCAACACGTAGATCCCACCGATCGTGACCAGGGGATTGGTCTGGACAAGAGGTCGCGGTTCGGCGGACACCGGCCCCTCGCGACGGGAAGCGTAGGAATCCGCTTCTTCCCAGGTGAGGGGCACGCGCTTGGCCGCTCCGGTCGTGCCGCTCGTGGACATCACCACCGCCGCATTGGGAAACGGGTTGCTGTCCGCTCTGGAATCGTCGCCCGTTGGGGACAGCCGCAACGAAACCGTGAGCTCCCCGTCCCGGTCGAAGATCTCCAGGCCGCGGGCGCCGATGGAGCGCGCCGCGTCATCCAGGCCGGGGGTCCAATCCTCGCGCTCGGCGATCACGACGCCGGGTTTCAACGCCAACACGTCGGCGCAGACGCCGGCGGCCGGCTGGATCGGCGTGATCATCAAACCGGTGCGCCGTGCGGCCAGCAGCCCGAACATCGCCGCGGCGCCCACCGCGCGGTTGCGAAGGACCAGCGCCGCCGGTGATCCCGCAGGGTCGATAGCCTCCAACAATCGCGACAACGCCTGCGAGAACGCGCCTAACCGGGACCAGGAGTAGGTTCGATCTTCGAAGGTGATGGCGGTCGTCGCGCCGCCCTCGGCCATCACCTGTCTCAAACGCTCGGAGATGTTCATCACGACCTCCCAGGGTCCGCGCCCCGGCCCACGGTCAGGACCCCTCTCGCGTCGCCGGCCCGCCGGCGAATTCGGCCCGCAGCCGGTCGCGAAGCTCGTTCTTCCTTATCTTCCCGGTCGGCGTACGCGGGAACTCCTCGACCACGATGACCCGCTCGGGCGTCTTGAGGCGAACGATCCCCTTCGACCGGAAATATGCGGTGACGCTCCCCAGGGTGACGTCGACCCCGGGGCTGGTCAGGACGAAGGCGCAGACCCGCTCGCCCATCACTTCGTCGGGCATGGCGACCGCCGCCGATTCCTTCACGCCGGGCATGGAGGCGAGGTGGTCCTCGATCTCCTTGGCCGAGATGTTCTCGCCGCCGCGGATGATGATGTCCTTCATCCTGTCGGTGATGGTGAGATAGCCGTCGGCGTCGAAGGTCCCGATGTCGCCGGTCCTGTACCAGCCGCCCGGCAGGAAGCAGTGCCGGTCGAGCTCGGAATTGACGTATCCCACAAAGAGGCGGGGCCCCCGGGTGCAGACCTCCCCCGGCTGACCGGGCGGCGTTTCCCGGCCGTCCTCGTCGACGATCATGACTTCGTTGCGTGGCGTCAGCTTGCCGTCGGTGAAGGCTCGCTTTTCGAAGTCGTCGCCCGTGGCGAGCGACACGTTCGGGTGCTCGCTCATGCCATAGACGCGCCAGCCCTGGAGGCCGAGGGAGTCGGCGAGGCGGATGGTCTCGGGGCTCACCGCCGACCCGCCGAGGCCGAACGACTTCAGGGACGAGATGTCGGCGCCGATTTCCGCCGCGGCGTCGATGAGGGTGGTCAGGAAAATCGGCGGCGAGGCGGTGGACGCGATTCCGTAGGTCTCCACGAGCCGCGCGGCGTCCTGCGGAAGCCACTGATCGATGAAGACGGTGTCGGAGCCAGGGCTCACGAACGGCCGCATGATGGTGAGGAAGCCGGCCATGTGGCCCGCCGGCTGCATCCCGAAGGACGGGCCGCTGGGCGGCGTGTGCATGCCCGGCGCCGCGCCGCGCGCGCCCTCAGCGTTCAGATCGCAAAGCAAGGTGTTGTGGGTGTGCTTGACGCCTTTGGGATCGGAGGTCGTGCCCGAGGTGTAGATGACCAGGCACACCTCGTCCGCAATGCCCGCCGGGCCGGGATAGGTGGTTTCGGACGTGTCGAGCTGCGCCCAGTTCACGAAGTCTTCGCGACGTGCTTCGCCCACGACAATGAGGTGTCGAAGTTCCGGAAGCTTTCCGGCGTCCTCCACCCGCTCCAAGTAGTCGAAGCCCCGCCACTGGTCCGGAATGACCAGCGCCTTGGCCTTGGTCTCCCGCATGATGAAGCCGAGCTCCCGGGCGCCATAGACCGCCACCAGCGGCACCACCGCCAGGCCGATCTTGTACGCCGCCAGGTAGGCGAGCGCCGTCTCGCGCCAGGACGGCAGCATGACCGCGATATAGTCTCCGCACCGCAGGCCGAGCTTGTGAAATGCCGACGCGATCCGCTCCGCCTCCTGGTCGAGTTCCGCGACCGTCCCGATCGAAGGGCGCACCCTCGAATGGAAGATGAGCTTCTGTTGCGGGCCCGCCTTCACCCCGTCGCGGATGGCGTCGGCATAGGACCTGTCCGTGTAGACGCCCCGTTCGCGCCAGTAGGCGCGCCGCGCCGCGCGATCCGCTTCGATGGTCGAGAAGTCCAGCATGGCGTCACCAACCCAACAGGGAGGAAGCGGTCGCCCGATGTTCGTCAGGCGAGCCCAGCCAGGCGTAGTCGAACATCGCGCGACGAAGCCAGATGTGCGCCGAGTGTTCCCAGGTATAGCCAAGCCCGCCGTAAGCTTCGGTCGCCTGGCGCGCCACGTTCGAGAACGTCTCCGTGATCAGGGCCTTTGCGACGGCCACGCTCAGCACGGCGTCAGGCGATCGCGCGTCCAACTGCTCGGCCGCCCGACGGTAGAGGGCGCCGTTGTGATAGATCGCCAGCGCCAGGTCGGCCATCTTGTGCTTGACGGCCTGGAACTGCGCGATGGGCAGTCCGAACTGCGGGCGCATCTTCGAATATTCGACGATATCTTCGACCATCCGGCGCGACCCGCCGTGGGCGTCGGCGGCGACGATGACGGCGGCGGCGTCAAGCAGGCCCAGGGCGAAGTCGCCGGCCAGCAGCTCGATGGGCGCGGCGTCGAACGTCAGGGTCGACAGCGGCCGCGTGCGGTCGGTGCCGGAGAACGCCGCGCTGGACACGCCGGGTCCCTTGATCTCCACGAGACCAAGCCGGCGGCCCGCGAGGCCGACGACGGCGATGTCGGCCTGGCCGCCCGCCATCACATAGCTTTTGGACGCCGTCAGTCGCCCGTCCTGCGGCTGAGCGGTCCACTGGTCGGCCGTCCAGGCCGGGCCTTCGCTCAGCGCCAGCGTGCCGACGGCCTCCCCCGTCGCCAGGCTTGGCAGCCACCTCGCCTTCTGCGCCGGCGTCCCCGCCGCCTCGATGGCCATCCCCGCAAGCGTGTGGGCGATCCAAGGCCCGGGCGCGGCGGTCCAGCCGATGAGATCCGCAACGGCGGCGATGTCGGCGAGGCCCAGGCCCAGCCCGCCATGCTCCTGCGAGATCCCAAGGCCGCCCAGTCCAAGGTCCATCATCCCGTCCCAGATGGATCGGGCGACGGTGTCGTCGCCGTCAAACGCCCTGTGCGCCACGTCCACAGGACAGGCGTCTCGAAGGAAGTTTTCGACCCCTCCGACGAGAGCCTTCCGATCTTCGTCCGCGACGGCCATGCTTGCGAGGTCCTTCTCAACCCGGCGCTTCGCCATCCGATCCGCTAGGCTGCGCCCCGTCCCGGCAAGGCGACGATGGCCAGTCCTTCCGCCGTGACGTCGTCCAACTGGTTCTTCGCTGTCAGCCTGGCTTCGACGAGGTGCGAAGCATCCGACTTGTTCACGACCTCCGCCTCCACGATCGTGAGGTCGTTCATCATGTTGGGCCGTACGATCCGGACGTCGAGCTCCTTGAGCACGCCGTGGTCGCCCATCCAGTCCGTCACGACCTGCGCCATCCAGGAGCATCGTTGCGCGGCGTAGTCATATCCGCCCGGCAGGCCCATCTGGCTGGCCAGCGACGGCTCCCAGTGCGCCGACGGCCAGGCGTCCGCGACGCCGGCGTCCCGGTTGACGACCCGCATGGAGGGCGCGCGATCAAGCAGGGCGTAGAACATCCGGTTTGTCGCGTTCCACGGATTTCCCTGACCGAGCAGGTAACCGATCATGTTGTTTAAGTGGAGCGGCCCCTTCAGTTGCGCGGGAAGCCGCTCACCGACTTGGCAATCCTCGTAGGGCCTGGGCAGGGAGCCGCGCCGGAGCGACGCCTCCTGGCGATAGTGTTTTTCGATGCGGTCGCGCTCCGCCGCGTCATACGTCGCCAAAGGCCGATCGGTCCCGATGCGCTCGGCGATCTTCTCGACGTCGTCGAACCTCGCGATCTTGCAGAAGTTCTCTGCGACCAGTTCGCCTTGCGGCGTCCGGAAGTCCGTCCGCGTCAGCTCCGTGGCGATCGCCCCGCTGAACCCCGCCGGTGCGTCGGCGGTCACCTCCACGAGGACCCGCTCGGCCCGGATCACCTCATCCAACCGCACGCTGCGCCGCCATGCCCAGCGCTCCCCGATCACCAGGCTGGGCAGGTCCCACAGGCGGCTCTGCTCTCCCCTCGCCGCGAGGTGGGTCCCGTTCGCGTGGCTGTAGAGGTAGCTCGGCGGCGCCGTCAGCCCGCCGGCCGGGGAACGTGACGCATAGTCGTCATCCCACCAAAGGGGGTTGTCGTCGCCGACGCCCATCGCCCAGTGCTTGATGTTGTCGCGGGTGACCACGTGGTTCCACTGGGAAACGGGCTGCGCCTTTCCGACGAGAGCCCGCGTAAACTCAAGGCGCTCGGCGACGGACCGGCCGTCGAGGTTCGCTGCGGCGTCTGCCTGCTCACCCATTGAAATCACGGCCGGTCCGTCGCCGAGCGCCTTGAGTTTACGCGGGCT
>Ga0068860_100002637_pt1 | contig 18660 bp, 20 predicted proteins | sample KBSSwiS32_FD_66597 | JGI IMG/M metagenome (GOLD analysis project Ga0068860, IMG submission 66597) | Switchgrass rhizosphere microbial communities from Kellogg Biological Station, Michigan, USA - KBS Switchgrass S3-2 | ecosystem: Host-associated > Plants > Roots > Rhizosphere > Soil ... | reverse complement strand
TGCGGGTCCGGGTTCTGCGCTGCCGCGAGAAGGCGACCAGCGCGCGGGCCGAGCTGCTCGGCCTCGCGGGTGAATTGGTCGGTAACATCGAGAGCACTTCCGCGCCTAAACGCCGCGGAGGAAATGCGAATGATCTTCGATGAAGCCATCCGACCGCTTTCGTGGCCGTCCCGCTCGGCGGCCGGCGAGGACGCGGACGTCGCGCAAAGATTCCTCGCGGGCGACCGGCAGGCGATCCGGACCGTCGACTCCTGGATTCTTCGCGCGGCCTGGCCGTTCGAGCGCCGGCTGCGGCATCGCTGGGACGACGTGCTCCAGGACGTCCGCCTGGAGATCACGCGCCTGCTCGCCCAGGGGCGCTTCCATGGCGATTCGAGCCTCAAGACCTATCTGTTCCGGGTGGTCTCCCACACCTGCGTCGATCAAGTGCGGGCGTTGACTCGCCGGCCGACGGAGAACCTGGACGATCTCGCCGGGATCGATCAGCCTCTCGCCCCGGGCCCCAGCCCGGCCGACCGAGAAGCCGACCGCGATCTGTTGCTGCGTGTTCTCGACCGGGTCCCCGGCGAGTGCCGCTCCATGTGGAAAATGCTGGCGTCGGGCGTCTCGTATCGAGAGATGAGCGACCGGATGGCGGTCGCCCCCGGAACCCTCCGAGTGCGCGTCTTGCGCTGCCGCGAAAAGGCGACCCGCGTGCGGTCCGAGCTGCTGGCCGGGAGCCGCGGTAACGGATCGTCGCGGATCGCGCCTATAAAGAGCGGAGGGAATGCTAATGATCTGCGATGAAGTGGTCCAGCGTCTGCCCTGGTTCTTGAACGGCTCTCTCGGTCCGGAAGAGCGGAGCGAGATCCGCGGTCACCTGGCGGATTGCGCCGCCTGCCGCGCCGCCTTGGCGGAGACCCGAGTCGGCTATCGCATCTTTTCGGCCCATGTCCCCTCCGAAGCGCTGGTCGACTACGCCTGGGATCGGACCCCCGAAGGGCTCGACAGCGGCCTGGTCGAGCGCCATCTCGAAGATTGCCCGGAATGCGCCGCCGAGCTGGAGCTGATCCGCACCAGCCGCCGGCTGGCCGAAGAGCCGGACGTCGTGCTGCTGCGGCCGAAGGCCCGTCCGGCCGCCGTGTCGCCTCCCCGGTTCTATCGCGCCTGGCAGGCGACGGCGCTCGCCGCAATGCTCGGCGGTGTGGTCGCGTTCTCAGCTTGGACGAACAGTGAGCGGCAGCGCGACCGGCTCGGTCTGGAGATCGCATCCGCCCGGCAAAACGTCGCCGAAGCCCAGAAAGGGCTCGCGAGCCTGTCCGCCCAGGTTGAAAAGCTAAGCACGGAGGCCGCTGCGAATTCCGTGGTCGCCCCCGCGTCCGCTCCGGCGGAGCCGGCCGGCCGCTACGGCACCGGCAGTGTGAGCATCGTGACCTTCTACAGCGAACCGACCCGGGGCGGAGAGGGCGAGGAGACGCCGTCGCTTTCGGCGAGAAGTGAGAGCGCAACTCTGGTCATTGGCGTCGTCTTGGAGCCGGGGGAAAAACCCCTCGCTCAATACCGGGTGGAGGTACGGCACGGCGCGACATCGATCGTGTCCGACACTGCCCATTTCGACCCGGCCAACAACGCGGTCCTGTTCCAGGTCAATCCGTCGAAGCTCGGCAAAGGCAATTACACGCTGATCCTCTCCTCGGTCGAAGGCCGCCGAACCCGCAATATCCAAAGCTACCGGTTCGACATCCGGTAAAGAAGATCAGGCAACCCGCCGGATCGCCTCGGCGCCCAGCGGCCACCGCCCGGAAAAGAACGTCTCGACCGCGGGGAAGAACTCGTCCGGCTTCTCGAGGTAGGGATGGTGGCCGGCGGCCTCGATCGCCAGAAATCGGGCGTCCGGCGCCCACGCCGCCCACTCCTCGGAGGCCTGCACGGGGACCAGGTCGTCGGTCCCCTGGATCACCAACAGGGGCGCTTTCAACCGGCTCAACTGCGGCCGGAAATCCCAGCGGCCCATCTTCGGCACGATGTCCCGGAAGTAGAGCGGCATCGTGTGCTGCGGCCATTCGTTGGGGAAGCTCGCGATGTCGGCGAGCGGAAAGCGCTCGATCGCGGCGGGCTCGCTGATCTGGGCCGGCAGCAGGAACTGGGCGAACCAGGCGCGGCAGAACGCCACCGGATCGGTCCGGTCGATCTCCGCCTTGCGCAGCGCTTCGAGCCGCGGCACGCCGGGCGGGACGATCAGAATCTCGGGGGAAGGCAGTTCCTGCGCCCACTCGCCCGGTATCCGCGGCGTGATCGGACAGGCGAGAACCATGCGGTCCACGCGGTCGGGATTCTCGATCGCGTAGCTCGCGGTGATCGCGGCGTGGTAGCTGCTGCCGAGGAGCGAAATCCGGTCCGCGCCGAAATAGCGGCGGACGGATTCGAGATCCTCGACGTCCGCTTCGAGCGACAGCTGGCGCGATTCGGACACCGTGCTCGACCGGCCGCGGCTGCGCGGGTCGTAGAACAGCAGCGTCCGGCCCTGGCTGAGCGGGGCGAGCAGCTCCGCCAGCCAGTTGGCGTTCGGCACCAGGACCACCTCGGGACCGTTGCCCACCGTGCGGTAATAGAGGTGGAGGCCCGGACGGACGAAGACGAATCCCTCGGACGTCTGCATGGGGCAAGCATAGACCGAGCGGCCGGTGGCGACCGAAATCAGCCAAGCAACGCGTCGAGCGGATGCACGCCGCCGTTGTGCCACGAGGCGTCCGGATGCTGTAGCTCGCCAGGGGGCGCGAAACGCGAGACGCCGAGCGCGGCGAGCCGAGGACGCAAGGACTCCGCGTCCGCTCCGGCGAGCGCCACGCCTTGAATCCGATCGGCCCATGGGGCAAGAAGGTCGGGAAGCCGCGCCCAGTCGTCGAGCGGGTGGATCCGGACAGTCCGTAGTCCCGGCGAAGGGACGAATCGACCCTCCGGCTCGACGATTACGGTGCCTTCGGCGGCGCTAGAACCGCGAACCTGCAGACCGTGCAGTTCGGCCGCGAGCCGCAGTTGCTGCACGGCGGCCAGGGCCTGCGGTTCCGCCGGTCCGGGGGGCCAGATCCGCGCGAGCCGGGCGAGCTCCGCGGCCAGGGCGTCGGCCAGCTCGATCGCTTGAGGACCGGACAAGGTCGTGTAGACGGCGGCGATCGACAGGCAGCCGCGCTGGTCGAACAGCGCGACGTCGCGCGCGAGGCCCGCGGCGATCTCGGGAATCTCGCGGCGCTCAACCGCGCCGACGATCCCCAAGCTGGTCTTCGGGCCGTAGCCGAACAGCTTGTCCGGCGCCCGCCGGGCGAGATCGTCGAGCGTCGCCTGGTCGCCATAGGCGAGCACGCGCCCGGCGCGTTCGAGAATCGGCGCTTCGACTTCCAGGTCGCCTCCCGGCCAGGTCGCCGCGGCATAGGCATCGGAGAGCGCCTCTTCACGCTCGGCGAGAGCCGAGATGAACGCCGGTGCGAACCAGGGCTCGGACGAGGGCGATTTGACCAGGGCGGGAAGGCGTAGGGCGAGCGCCGCCGCGAGCGGCTGGACCGCGAGGCCTGGGAGGTTTCCCGCGAGGATCGCGAGCACGAAGCCGGCCTCCGGAGTCCGGCGCCCGGCCGCGGCGCGGACGAGGGAACGGAAAGGCGCCTCTTTCACCCCGCCCAGAACCGCGGCGAGCGCCGCTTCGAGCCCTTCGGAGGAGAGGCGGCTGGAGCCGAGGAGATGAGGATCGAGGCTCCGCCGCTCGGGAGATGCCGGATCGAGAAACGCCTCGACCGTGGCACTCCAGGCCGCGATCAGGCGCTCCTCGGGCAGGCTGGCGAGAGCCGGCTTGGGCGCGGCGAGCGTTTCGGCGAGGAATGCGAGGTTCACTTCTTCGCGATCGTAACCCGCAGTAAGCTCGGGCCGATGGCGCCGCCCGAATTCTCCGTCGTCGTTCCGACCTTCAACCGGATGGACGTCCTGCCCGAGGTGCTCGCGGCGCTCGATGCCCAGGTCGGGGCGCCGCCGTTCGAGGTCGTGGTGGTCGACGACGGCTCGACCGATGACACGCCTGAATTCCTTACCCGCAAGGCCGCCGCGGAGACGAGCGTGCCGTTCCGCCACCTGCGCCAAGAAAACCGTGGCCCGGCCGCCGCGCGAAACGCCGGGGTCGAAGCCGCGGCCGGCAGGTGGGTGGCCTTTCTGGGGGACGACACCGTCCCCGCGCTGGGATGGCTCGCGGCGCACCGGGATGCCCACCGGCGCGGCGGGGACGATCCGCTCCAGGCGGTGATCGGCTATACCGGGTGGCATCCGCGCATGCGGCTCAATCCGTTTCTGCGCTACATCAACGAGCACGGGCTCCAGTTCGGCTATGCGCTGATCGACGATCCGGAGGACGTGCCCTTCAACTTTTTTTACACCTCCAACCTGTCGCTTTCCCGCGAGCTGCTGCGCGCCGAGCCGTTCGACCTGCGGTTTCCGTATCCCGCCTGGGAGGACATCGAGGTCGCGTACCGCATGAAAAAGAAGGGCTTGCGCCTGACCTACGAGAACCGCGCGACCGTCGCGCACGATCACCCGACCGATCTCGCCCGCTTCGCGGTGCGCCAGGAGAAAGCGGGATTTTGCGGCGTCGTGTTCTATCGTCTCCATCCGGAGCTGGGAGCTTTCCTCGGCGTGGGGCCCGATGGGCCTCCGCCCGTGCCTTCGGAAACCCGGCAACGACGGCTGGAATGGTTGGTCCGGGCCTTGCAGAATTCTCCGTTGTCCCTCCCCAAAGTTTGGGAGGAAGTCCTCAGATTTCACTATGTGAAGGGTCTCCACCGTGCCTGGCAGGACGGTAACGGAACGGCCCAAGGAGAAGTTAGATGAACGTTTCAACTCGAGAGTCGATCGCCAGCGCCTCCCGCGCCCATGCGCTCTCCCTCGCGTTGTTCTTGGCGCTCGGCGTGGCGGCGGTACCGCTCGCCGGCCAAGCTCGCGCGCAGGGGGGCCATAGCGACGGTTCGGCGGGCGAAGCGCCGCATGCGAGATCCGAGTCGGGCGGCGGTGACCGCGGCAGCTGGAACCATGGCGGCGGCTCCGGCGGTTCGTCCGGCGGCGGCACTACGGCGAGCCCCTCGGGCTCGGGCTCGTCCGGCAGCGACGGCTCGTCCGCGCAACCGCGGTCCGGCTCTCCCGGCGGAGGTCGCGGCGAGTGGCACGATCGCGGCAATCGCGGCGGGGGCGGCCATCACGGTGGAAGCCACGGCGGCGGTCACTACGGCTACGGCTATCGTTATCCGTACTACACGAATCCCTGGTGGGGCTGGTGGGGTTGGGGCTGGGGTTGGGGCGAGCCCTACGGCGTCTATGGCGGATACGGCCGTGGTTACGGCTCGGCCGACGAACAGGGCGCGCTCGACCTCGACATCTGGCCGGGCGACACCCAGGTTTGGCTCGACGGCCAGAACATCGGCACGGTCGACGACTTCGACGGCTTCCCGACCTACCTGTGGCTCGAAAAAGGGACCTACGACCTCGTCTTCTACCGCGACGGGTATCAGACGTTGGCCCGCCAGTATTCGATCTATCCGGGGCTGACGGTCGACGTGGGCGATCGGCTGGTGCCGGGCCCGTCGGTTCGGCCAGAGGATCTGCCGACCAAGACCCACGTCCGGCGCGACACCCGCGTCGAGGACGAGCGGGAGCGCGCCGAACGGATCGACCGCGACCGCGGGCGCTATGGCGACGACGATTCGCGCGATTCAGATGATGATCGCGCCATCGCCCCGTCCGGCGACGACGAGCAGGGCCGCCTGATCTTGTCGATCGAACCCGACGACGCGTCGGTCTATCTCGACGGCAAGTTCATCGGCACCGCCGAAGAGATCAGCCGCTTGCATCGGGGCCTCGTCGTCGAAGCCGGCCAGCACCGGATCTCGGTCGTCCGCCCCGGGCGCCGCGGTTCGGAGCAGACGGTCACGGTCCGCCCCGGCGCCGAGCAGGAGATCGAAATCCAGCTCGAGACCAGCGGCGAGTAAAGCAACACGGCCGCAGTTTGCTCGGCCGATACCTTGGGAGCGCCCCTGCGGTTTGGGGGCGCTCTTTTTGTCTTTGCAGGGTAGTGAAGAGCGCCGAGCCTGCTAGCCGCCGTCGTCGACGCTTTCGCCGCCCGCCGCGGAACGCGGCATCACCCGAAACAGAACCACGTATTCGCCGACTTCGAAACCCCCTTGGGCGAGCGGTCGGGAGTCGTTTGCGGCGCTCGCGAGGAAACTCTCGATCCGGCCGATCGACTCGCGGATCTTCTCGGTCCAGCGCAGAGGGTCCGGCGCGTCGGAGCCCGGCCGCGGCGTCTCGCGGGCTCGGTCGAGTTCGCCGGCCTCGACCAGATCGTAGCGGCGGAAGAACTCCTGGCGCGACAGGCCATAGGCGGCAAGCACCTTGGCGAGCGTGCCGAGCGTGATTTCCTGTTTGCCGGTCTCGATCCGCGACAGCTGACCCTTGCCGACCTTCGCGATCACCGCCAGCTCGGAGAGGGTTTTGCCCTTTTCCTTGCGGACCCGACGCAGCGTCTCTCCCACCCAGGCGAATGTCGACGATTGCACGCAGCGGAATCTACTCGTGAAGTCTTCGTTTGGCAACGCTAAGTCTTTTGTGTTGAGTACCTTGCGGAGAGCCCAGGGTTGTCGCCGAAGACAACGGCGGCGCTTCTGTGGTGCTTTCCGAACAACTCTTTTCTCGTTGCCGACACCGATGTTTTCGCTGGCGAAACGAAAAGCCGAATCACAGGTGGCTGAGGCCAAGCCCCGCGGCGACGGCTGCCGCCCAAGGCTCCCGAAGGAGCGAGTAGGCTTGCCTCAGCCGCCATCGGTCACCGAGGTCTTGTCGACCTCCGCGTCGCCCGTGTTAACCTTGGATTCCATGCCAGAGGTGCAAGTGGTAGGCGTGGGGGACCCTCCGGTACCGTACGAGCCGTTGCGAGTCCTGATGCCTTCGCCGATCGGTTCGGTGGGGGTTGATCTCTGCGGTGCCGTGATCACGGGGCTCGTGATCGTGCCGGATCGCAAGGCGCGGTCCGCCTATCGGCATCTCCACGACCTCGACGAGTCCGACGTTTTCGACGAAATCTTCGGCCATCTGGCCGAGTACTTCGCGGGAGCCCGGCGCAAGCTCGAGCTCGATTTCGACCTGGCCCCAAGCGGCGTCACCGGATTCGCCCGCCGGGTCCTGCGCGAGACCGCCAAGGTCGGTTATGGCAAGACCCGGACCTATTCGAGCATCGCCGAAGCGGCCGGCCGGCCGGACGCCTACCGCCAGGTGCTGTCGATCCTGCACGAGAACCCGATCCCGATCCTGATCCCGTGCCATCGGGTGGTTACCCACAAGTCGGGCGTCGGCAGCTTCATCGCGGGCGAGAAAAAAAAGCGTTGGCTTCTCGATCTCGAACGCAAGAGTCTCGACGCGCTCGAAGAGTAGCCCCGCGGACTCTGCGGCAACTCCCCAACCTTCGTTTTCTGGATGGATTTCGGCCGAAACGAAGCCGGGCGAAAAGATCTCCTGCGCGTCGATTCGTTTCGCAGGCTAGAACTTCTTTCGCACAAGCCCTCACAAACAGCCGGGCAAGTTCTTCCGGGCGGTTGATTTTTCCGTCGAAGAGAACGTAGGAAGTCTTTGCAAGTGACTCATACCAAAGAACTTACGTTTGCAATCGGAGCTTGATGACGGATAGATTCAGGGGGTGGAAATCTTTGAGCACCTCGGGGAAACGCTCCGCCGGCTACGGAAGGACAAGAAGAAGACCCTGTCGGCTCTCGGGGCGGAGGCGAAGGTCGGCAAGGGCCAACTCTCGAGGATCGAGAACGGCCGCCAGGAGGCGACGCTCAACACCCTGGCCAAGATTCTCGCCGCCCTGTCGGTCGGGCGGAAGGAATTCTTCCGCCGTTACGACCTGGTCGAGGCCGAGCACGCCGCGATCCACGGGAGCGGAAAACCGGTCGTCGAGCTCGGCCTCGGTCCGGCGGAGCCGCTCGGGGGCTCGTTGCGCCAGGCGCTCGATCGATTCGATACCTTTGTGCGCGCCGCCCTCGAACGGCCGCAGCCGCTGGCGCAAGGCGCCGTCGAGATGGGCGAGTACGTCGTCTTCTTCCGCGTCGTCGCGCGCGGCGAAGGGTCGCCTTCTCCCTCGACGGAGACCTCAGGAGGTTCCTGACCGGCCCGAGAGCGCGCCGAATGCCGCAAATCGAGAACCTCGCCGAAAGAATTTTTTGGCACCCGGATTGATCGAAAGCGGCTCTTTTTCGCCATCGAAACATCACAACGGCTTTGGGCGTTGCCGTGAAGCGCCACAAAGAACCGGATAACGGCACCATGGCGAGAAGCCTAAGTGGTTCAATTTGAATGACTTAGGCTTGAATTCGAACACCGATGCCGGATAGATTTTCGGCATGGAGATGTTCCGTCACCTCGGTTTGACACTTCGCCTCCTGCGCGAGCTTCGCGGCCAAAGTCAGGGCCAGGTCGCCAAGGAAGCCGGCATCAGCAAGAGCCAGCTGTCGAAGTACGAAAACGGCCGCCTGCCCAAGCTCGAAACGCTGGAACGATTGCTGGAGTCGCTCGGCGTCGAATATTTCCAGTTCTTCTACACGCTCTATCTCGTCGACCGGCGGTCCGCGAACCTGGAGCGCCTGAGCGTGAAAACCGATTCCTCGGGCGCGAAGTCCGACCGGGACGACGACGATCGCCTGCTCGCGGACCTTCGCGCGGAGCAGAGCGTTCTGCTGCCCGCCTTCCTCGAAGGGGGGCGCTCGCAGTCGTTGGAGCATGGTTTCAAGAAGATTTTCGATGATCTCCTCGGCGTCTACCGAATGGTCTTCGAGGAGCTTCTGCTCTCCCGCCGCGCCCGCACCTGACAGCGGCTCCTCCTGGGTGTGCGGCCTCCGGCCCGCCATTGCGGGCGAGACCCCCTCGAGCTACTTCCAGCGCGCGGGGTCTCGGACCTGTAGAATCCGCCGCCGTGAGAAAAATCACCCGGCAGGACGCGCTCGACTACCACTCCCAAGGGCGAAAGGGAAAGATCGAGGTCGTCCCGACCAAGCCGACCGCGACGCAGCGCGATCTCTCGCTCGCCTACAGCCCCGGCGTCGCCTATCCGTGCCTGGAGATCCAAGACGATCCGCTGCTCGCCTACGAATACACCAACAAGGGCAACCTGGTCGGGGTGATCAGCAACGGCACCGCGGTGCTCGGGTTGGGCAACATCGGAGCGCTCGCCGGCAAGCCGGTCATGGAAGGCAAGGGGGTGCTGTTCAAGCGCTTTGCCGACATCGACGTGTTCGACCTCGAAGTGGCGACCGAAGATCCGGATGAGTTCGTGCGCACGGTGAAATTGCTCGAACCGAGCTTCGGCGGCATCAACTTGGAAGACATCAAGGCGCCGGAGTGCTTCGAGATCGAACGGCGCCTCAAAGCCGAGATGAACATCCCGGTCTTTCACGACGACCAGCACGGCACCGCGATCATCTCGGCCGCCGCGCTGTTGAACGCCCTGGCCGTCGCGGGCAAGAGCATCGAACAGGCCCGGATCGTCTTTTCCGGCGCGGGGGCCGCGGCGCTCTCTTGCGCGGCGCTCTACCTGGAGCTCGGCGCGCGGCGCGAAAACATCAAGGTCTGCGATCGCCATGGCGTGGTCTACCCCGGGCGGGCCGAGGAGATGGACCCCTACAAGGCCGCATTCGCCTGCGAGACCCCCTCGCGCACCCTGGCCGAGGCGCTGGTCGACGCCGACGTCTTCGTCGGCCTGTCGGTCGGCGGGGTGGTGACGCGGGAGATGATCTCCGGCATGGCGCCCGATCCGATCATCTTCGCGATGGCGAATCCCGATCCGGAGATCACCTACGAGGACGTGCGCGCGGAGCGGCCGGACGCGATCGTCGCCACCGGGCGGAGCGACTATCCGAACCAGGTCAACAACGTGCTCGGCTTTCCGTTCCTGTTCCGCGGCGCGCTCGACGTCCGGGCGACCGACATCAACCTGCCGATGAAGCTCGCCGCGGTCCGCGCGCTCGCGGACCTCGCCCACGAGGACGTGCCGGACTCGGTGCTCAAGGCCTACGGTTTGGAGGCGCTCCGCTTCGGCCGCGACTACCTGATCCCCAAGCCGCTCGATCATCGCGTGCTCCTGGTCGTCCCGCCCGCGGTCGCCGCGGCGGCGATGGAGAGCGGCGTCGCCCGGGTGCCGATTCCCGATTTCGACGCCTACGGCCGGCGGCTCGAAACCCTGATCTCCCGCCGCCTGGAGCTGATGCGCGGCCTGATCGACCAGGCCAAACGCAAGCCCAAGCGGATCGTCTTCCCCGAGGGGGAGCACGAGAAGATCCTGCGCGCGGCGAAGATCCTGGTCGACGAAGGGATCGCCCACCCGATCCTGCTCGCCCGGCGCGAGGTGATCGCCCCGCGCCTCGCCGAGCTCGACCTGTCCGAGGACCGGCTGACCATTCTCCACAGCGAAACCTCCGACAGCTACGCGCGCTACGCCGCGCGCTACCACGAGCTGCGCCGGCGCGAGGGAATCACGCGGGAGGAAGCGCAGAAATGGATGCGCCAGCGCAACTACTTCGGCGCCATGATGGTCGAGCAGGGAGACGCCGACGGCCTGATCTCCGGCTTGACCCAGTCTTACCCTGAGACGATCCGCCCGGCGCTCCAGATCATCGATCTCCGTCCAGGGGTCAAACGGATCTGCGGCGCCTACCTGTTGATCCTCAAGGACCGGGTGTTCGTGTTCGCCGACACGACGGTCAACATCGATCCGACCGCCGAAGAGTTGGCCGAGATCGCCCGCCTGACGGTTGAATTCGCGCGCCGCTTCCAGATCGAGCCGCGGGTCGCCATGCTGTCGTTCTCGAACTTCGGTTCGAACACCCACGCCGCCGCGCGCAAGGTCCGCCGGGCGGTGGAGATCCTGCGCGAAGAAGCGCCGGAGCTGGAGGTGGACGGCGAGATGCAGGCGGACACCGCGATCCTTCCGGAGATCCTCTCCGAAATCTACCCCTGGAGCCGGCTGTCGAAGCCGGCGAACATCCTGATCTTCCCCGAGCTACAGTCGGCCAACATCGCCTACAAGCTGGTCTGGCGCCTGGCGGGAGCCGAAGCGATCGGCCCGGTCCTGCTCGGCCTGGCGCGGCCGGTGCACGTCCTGCAACCGGGGCTCGAAGTTCAGGACATCGTCAACATGGCCGCGATCTGCGTCGTCGACGCCCAGGAACGGGAAGCGGCACTTCGCCCGGCCCGCGACAGCTTCTAACCGGGCCGAAACGCGCTAGAATTAGCCCTGTAACTTTTCGCGAGCGAGCCGAGCCAGTAAGGGGAAGTCTCCCCATCTCTGCCCTGCATGCGGGCGAACAAAACGGGTCCTCCGAAAGGGGACCTCTCCCAAGGAGGTCATCGAACATGAAGCGCACGTCCCTGTGGCTCGTCGGCGCATTGGTCGCAGCCGCGATCGCCCCGAACCTCGTCTCGGCGGCCGACAAGAGCACCAAGCCGCGGATCGCGGTCATCGAATTCAAGAACAAGGCCGACAACCAGTGGTGGTATCACGGGGGCGCGGAAGCGTCTCAGGACGTGTTCGTCACCGAGCTGGTCAAGAGCGGCAAATTCCGGGTCGTCGAGCGCGAGCAGCTCGCGGCGCTGATGCAGGAGAAGGGCCTCACCCTGTCGGGCGATGTCGATCCGTCGACCGCGGTCAAGGTGGGCAAACTGCTCGGCGTCAACTACCTGCTGACCGGCTCGGTGACCGAGTACGGCGCGCAGAAGAAAGGCGCCCACGGCCGGGGCCTCGGCGGCCTGCCCGGGTTCAACGTCGGCAAGACGACCTTCACCGCGGCGTTGAACGCCCGTCTCATCGATACCTCGACCGGCGAGATCGTCTGGGCCGACGAGGCGCGGTCGGAGGAATCGCACTCGAACGTCGACGTCGGCGGCTTCGGCGGAGGTGTCGAGAACGACGAGCGGATGTTCGACAAAGTCATGAAGCCCTGCATCCAGCAGCTCACGGCGAGCCTCAAGGCCGCCGACCTGTAGGACGCAGGAAGTTCGACCCGTTTCAACCGAAGGGGCCCGGCGATGAAAGTCGCCGGGCCTCGTGGCTTTCGGGGGCGCAGGTAACCTCACGAGGAAGGGTAGAGACAAGGCTTGACACTTTCGCCCTCTAGGAGAAGTATCCTCCCATGGTCACAACGGTCACCGATAAGAACACGGTAACGATCCCCTCCGAGGTGGGGCGCAAGCTCGGGATAAAGACTGGCTGGCGGCTCGACTGGCAGCCTGTCGAGGGACGGGACGAGATCCTCGTTCGCGTGATCCCCGACCGCGGTGAAATGGCGCGTCGGCTGATAGGGGCGGGCCGCCGGTTCTCGCCCGACCGTGACTCCGTAGCCGAGCTGGTGGCGGAGCGCGCGTCCGAAGGATAGTGGCCCTGCGCTTTCTGCTCGACACGTCTGCTCTATTGGCTCACTTTCGCCGGGAACCCGGTTGGAATCGAGTCCAAGAATTGTTCGAGGCGCCCGAGACCGAAGTTTTGGCTTCCAGTCTGTCGCTCACCGAGTTCGCCCGACGCCTTCGAGTGCTCGGGGCCACGCGCGAAGAAGCACGCAGTGCGGCGGAGGCCTATCGGGAGTTGGTGAATGAAATCGTTCCGGTCGACGAAGAAGTAGCTCTCGCCGCGTTCGACCTCGCCTGTGAGATGAGCGAACGGCTTCCTCTCGCTGACTCTCTGATCGCTGCCGCCGCTCGTGTGCGGGGCGCCTGTCTGGTCCACCGTGATCACCACATGGTGTCCATTCCGGCGAGACTGGTAGAACAGATCGACCTTTCGGCGGAGCCTTCTGAGGAGGCCGAAAGCTCTTCGTGATCGGAGGCGGCCAAGGAGCCAAAACAAACCCACAAAACCCTTGACAAGCTCAGGGGACCTCCGCGATAATCCTCCCCGTCGAACCGGTTCTTTGAAGATCACAGGGGCGCCAGCAGGGAAGGTCGCTCCTCGGAAGGGGCTGAATTTGAGCCGCGATAGCCGCTATGGTCTTGCAATAGCTGCTATCGGGACCCAATCCTCCACAATCAGAACGAAGTTTTCGGCTATCGCCGGGCTGCTGTCGCTATTCCCACGCGATTGCGGCGGATGAGAGCCGGATAAGCGTAGTTTCATTTCTGATTGCGGCAATTGGACCGCGATTACGGTGGCAAGTTGAGCACTGCCGCTGTTTTTCCACCCCCGCCGAGTGAGATCTCGTTTTTGCCGCTGCGCCCTCGTGAATTCTCCAGCTGATTTGTCCTTCGGCGTCTTGCCGTTGGACTTTTTGGACGAGAGTCCAGAGAAGGGAGCAGTCATGAACGTCAGCTCGTATTCGGACAAGGTGCAGGCGTGGGGCGTTTTGGTGATGAACATGGAGCCGATCCTCGGCGACATGGGGCACACCCAGGAGACTCACGCCAAGCTCAAGGAGTTGGTGGAGACGATGCGGCTCATGGGTGAGCGGATCGAGGTGCAGCGCTCCGGTCTTCGGGACGTGGCGCTGCAGCGCGAGGCGCTCATCAAGAGCGGTCGGAAGTTGCGCAACGTTCTCGCCGCCGCGTTGCAGAGCCATTTCGGTCTGGAAAGCGCTGACCTACTCAAGTTCGGCCTCAATCCGCGGGTGGAGGGTGCCCGACGGACGAGCAAGGCGAAGCGCGAGCTCGAGCTGCTGAAGGCCGAGGTGGAGAAGGCGGCGCAGGACAAGGCGGCGCAGGAAAAAGCCACCAAAGAGCTGGTGGCGCAGGTGGTCTGATCCGGGAGTGATTCCGTATCCGTAAGGTAGGCCCGGGCCGGGGGTGGGTGGCTCCATCCCCGGCGTTTCTCGTTGCGCCTGCTTTTCGGGTGAGCGATCGCAGTTTGACGGTCAAATGCCCTCCGGGCCTTCGACTGAGCTTTGCGAAACGGGGGGACAGCTCGCGCCGCCCCGATTTTATCTTTTGGCGTCCGGCGGATAACCCGGAAATCCTTGGCCCAATACGATGTCGCGGGCGACCAACCACCGGCCGGTTTCATCTCGTCTCGGGAGGGCCATGCCGCTGCCGCCGCGGCCGGGGAGTCGACTCCGCTTTTCCGGGGTGAGGCGAGGATCGTCGTCAAACATGAGCTCATCGAGATAGTACGTACAGCGGCCGACCTCGATGACGTGCATGTGAACGTGCTGAGGCGTGTAGCTGTTGGGATACCCACCGGGCCGAATCGTATCGAACTGAAAACGGCCCGCCTCGTCGGTTCGCGCCCAACCACACAATCGGCGTGACGGGCGACGGCTGCAATCTTCGCGTGCTCGTCCGTCGGATAAAGCCTCTGCGCATTCGTATGATACGCGTACACGATCACGCCGCCGACCGGGCGGCCCCGCTGGTCGCGAACGGTCCCCTCGATTCGCATCGGTTCGCCCGGCTCGCCGAGCGGCGCAATGCGCGAAGAGGACGCCAGCCGTTTCGGCAGGCCCTCGAAAACGGCTTCGCAACCTTCGCACGACAAGCCGACGATTGGCTCTCGCCGAGCTTCGCGGGCGTTCGAGGATCCGGCGCAGCCGAGCAGGAAAACCGTGGCGAGAACCGCAATGATGAGCCGATGAGACATGGTCGAAAAACCTTTCTCAACGAGCATTGGACGCAGACGTATCGACGATCACACGCTCTCCGGCCCGTAGCCGAGGATCTCGTCCTGTTCCTCTTGGCAAATGGCGCGACCCCGGTATTCCGGTAAAACCTGAGGCCAGACCTCCTCTCGGAGGTACCGCCTCAAATCCTCGGCGTCATCGTCTCGGACGATTTGAAGCCTTGCCTTTCGCTCTTCGAGGGATTTCCGAACCGCCTCGGTCTTGGTCTCACCCGCCATCTCTGCGACCTCCTCGACGAGGCGCTCGACCTGAGAGTTCTTCAAATTCAGGGCCATGATTTCTACCTCTCAATTGCAACTTGATGGAGACGTGGTGGAATTTCAAGGGATTGGTGGAATGAGGTCGCTCGTCGTGGCCTGGAACTATCTGCCAGTCTACGCGGCCTTTAACGGCTTGATGCGCTGGATCTCCGTCTTGATGGTTTGAGCCGCATCCCACAGATCTACGGCACGCTGCGCGTTGAGCCAAAATTCCGCCGAGTTGCCGAACAGCCGAGCGAGCCGAAGCGCCATGCCGGGACTCACGGCGCGACGCCCTCGAAGCAATTCGTTGATGGTTTGGCGCGAGACGCCTATGGCATCGGCGAGACCGGAAGCGGAGAGCGCGTAGTCCGGGAGGAAGTCTTCCTGCAGCATCTCGCCTGGATGGGTGGGCCGGATCATCCTTCGACCGGTATTTGGAATGCTCATCTCTCACCTCGTTCTTAGTGATAGTCGGTGATCTCGACTTCGTAAGCGTCTCCATCGGCGAAGCGGAAGCAGATCCGCCATTGGTCGTTGACGGAGATGGAATGATGACCTCTCCGGTCCCCTTCGAGCTCGTGCAACCTGTTGCCAGGAGGGGCCTTCAAGTCGTCGAGGCAGATCGCCAGGTCGACGTACTCCAGCTTTCGAATCGCCCGCTTCGCGATGTCCGGCGGAAACCGCCTCGATTTGCCCGTCGCGTACAGCTCGTGCGTATGCTTGTCCGCGAACGTCTTGATCACCCGGTCAATGTAATCCGTCACGTGACGCGTGTCAAGTTCGGCCTCGCGCGTCGAAGGTGACCAGCAAAGGGAAGCGTTTTTCAGGTAACCGCTCGCGGCCGGCCGGGAGCCGATCGGGTCGGGCGGCCCCGGGGCGTTTGGTGCGGCCATCTTGAGCCATTGCAGGGCTCCCTGAGGCTCGGTAAGAATATAAGCTTATGTGGGCGAGGGTTCCCTCCGCCGTGCAGGTTGGTTTGGCCTGCGGTGTCCTTTCAAAGGAGAGAGTCATGACTTTAAGCCGGTTCGGGTTCCTGTCAACTTTGGTTCTCATCTTGCTCACTCTGCCCGCAGCTGCCTTCGCGGCCGGACCGCCGACCTACGATTTGTATGCGGCACCCGCTCCCCTAGGACAGAGCGCAGGAGAGCCGAGCCTGGGCATCAACTGGAACAGCGGCAACGTCATGTACATCGCCGGTTTGGAAACGCTACGGGTGACCTTCAACGACTCGGTCGTGCCGGCGACGGCCGGTTGGCAGGATGTGTCGTTTATCACCACGGGCATCACGACCCTCGACCCAATCCTTTTCACCGATTCTCAAACCGGAAGAACTTTCGTCGCCCAGCTCGCCGGACCGGCAAGCCTCATGGCCTATACCGACGACGACGGCGCGAACTGGTTGCCGTCGACCTCGGGCCTGTTGACCGGCGTCGACCACCAGACGGTCGGGGGCGGCCCGTTGGCCCCCGGTCTTCCGGGAATCGGGTACTCGCATGCCGTCTACTACTGCTCTCAAGGGATCGCGCTCGCCAGTTGCGCCCTGAGCCTGAACGGCGGCTTGACGTTCAACCCGCCGTCTCCCCTATATACCCTGCTCCAGTGCGGCGGCCTCCACGGCCACGTCAAGGTGGCGCCGGACGGCACGGCCTACGTTCCGAACAAGAGCTGCGGCACCAACCAGGCCGTGGTGGTTTCGACCAACAACGGCCTGACCTGGACGGTGCGCAAGGTGCCGGGAAGCACGTCGGGCGGCAGCGATCCCGCGGTGGGGCTCGCCTCCGACGGCACGGCGTATTTCGGTTTCGTCGGAGCCGACGGGCACGCCAGGGCGGCGGTCTCGCACGACCGCGGAGCGCACTGGACATCGCCGCAAGACGTGGGCGCGGCGTTCGGCATTCAGAACGCCGCCTTCCCTTCGATCGTGGCGGGCGATCCCGACCGCGCCTCCTTCGCATTCCTGGGCACGCCCACCGGCGGCAACGGCACGGGAAGCGACGCGAGCTTCCCGGGCGTCTGGCACCTTTATGTCGCCACCACCACGAACGGCGGATCGACCTGGACCACGGTGGACGCAACACCCGGCGATCCGGTCCAGCGCGGCTCGATCTGCCTGGAGGGAACGACTTGCGGCGCTTCGCGCAATCTGCTCGATTTCATGGACATCGGGGTCGATGCCGAGGGACGGGTGCTGGTCGGTTTCGCGGATGGCTGCGTCGGGACCTGTGTGTCGAGTGGACCTAACAGTGGCGCGGCGATTGGCACGATCGCCCGCCAGAGCGGCGGGTCTCGGCTATTCGCGGCGTTCGACTGAAGCCGATATTTGAGCCCCCACACTACGACCCGGCCCCTGCTCGACAGTTATGAGCCAAGGGGCCGGGGCATTTGTTTTCAGGCATGGAGCTCACTGCCCTGGGGGTGGCTGCCAAAGTTCAACCTTGTTGCCCTCAGGATCCATGACCCAACCGAACTTTCCGTACTCGGAGTCGTCCGTCTTCTCCAGGACGTTGCATCCTTCCTCCCGAAGCGACTGAAGTAGAGCGGCCAGGTCTTCGACGCGATAGTTGACCATGAAGGTCGACTTGCTGGGTGCGAAGTGCTTACCGTCGGCGGCGTCGATCAACCACGCGGTCGTTCCGTTTGTCGGATTGCCCGCTGCATCGGTCCAGTCGAACGCGGCGCCTCCCCAGGACTGGACGTCAATGCCCAGGTGGTCCTTGTACCAAGCTCGCAGTGCGACCGGGTCGTTCGCGCTGAAGAAGATTCCTCCGATACCTGTGACTCTCTTCATTTGGGCCTCCTAAGTGGCGAAACCCGCCACACCATTATCCCTCGTCCCTGCTCGACCGGTACGAGCCATGGTACCGGAGGTTTCGGACCGAGCAGAGCGGTCGGTCGGTCACGGAGGTCCAGCTCTCCCAAGACCAGATACGAAATCCGCTCCGTACGCACGAGCCGCTCCAGCTTTTCGAGATAGAGGCGCGGCTCGCGCAGCTCGGGGCCGAAGGCGTCGGGCGGCGCAACGTAGGGGTGGGTGAGGTAGCGCTCCAAGAAAGGAGAAGTACCTCCAAGCCGGGTGCCGGGAGGGAGCTTGTGTTCAATTCGGCGAAGGGCTGCGATTTCCAAGTAAGGATGGCGGTCGACGAACGCCGGGAGGCGCCGGAAAGAGGTCTTGGCTCCCAGGGAAAGGACGAGAGCCGCGGCGACTCCGAGTGCGAGTTTCCGGGCAAGTGGCCATCTCGATCCCGGCGCACCTACGGAAAACGAGAAGAGCGCCCCGAACGTGATCGCAACGGCCGCGGGCAGGAGGCAGAGCAGAAGCCGCCCCCAAGTGAAGAAGGAGAAGGCGGTGGCGGCGAGAAACACGAATTCCGCGCCGAGCAGCCAGGCTGCCCCGCGATCTTTCTTCCAGACGAACCAGATCCCGGCCGCGACGAAGAGCGCGGCATGAACGGGAGTTCCCACGAGTTGGGCAAGACCGCTCGCTGCGAAACGCCAGAGCTCGGCGAAGCCGCCTTTCAAGATCCCGAGCGGATCGGCTCTGACGATTTCTCCGAGGCCGTGAAACGGCATGCGATCGAGGTACGACCAGTCGGGATAGCCGTAGAGCTTCCATGCCACGTTCTTCCAGTTCTCGTCGTGGAACGGATTGCCAAACGCGGTGAAGCGCCAGGTCCAGAGGGCGGCGTAGCCGGGGAGCGCGGCGAGAGCGGCATAGATAAGGTGGCGTAGCCGAGGGCCGAATGGCTTTCCGGCGAGCAGGAACGCGA